>OLIH01000010.1_pt1 | contig 340189 bp, 290 predicted proteins | sample 1609721 | NCBI WGS metagenome assembly OLIH01 (sample SAMEA4350157, study PRJEB24818) | metagenome | biome: human; feature: gut; material: faeces | place: Denmark | collected 2013-09
ATTTTTTTAGGATGTCAATGACCCCGTCTTTCTCTTCAAGCTTCTTGCGCAGTGCTCGAATCTCCGCCTCCAGTTCGCGCAGGCGTCTGGCGTCGCGGTTTTGGCGGTCAGCTTGCCCCGGCGATGGTGCGCCCGCCGCTTTCAGCCAGCTGCGCAGCGTGTCGATGCAGATGCCGAGTTCCGCGGCCACCTCCCGGCTGGGCCGCCCCTGCTCGGTGACCATCCGCACTGCCCCCGCCTTGAAGGCCTCATCGTAACGCGGCGGCGCTGGGTGCTTTCGTTCTTTGGTTGACATTTTTCATTACCCCTTTCCATTATACAGATTGTTTTTCTGTCCGGCAAATCGGGTATGGGGGCACTAGGCAGTACGTTTTCGCCGGCGCAGCTGTCGGAGCTTGTGGATGAACTGCGCACCATGCGGTAAGAAAGGAAGATGGGAAATGCCCGAATACAGATTAAAAACACCGGCGCTCGCGCGCAAGGTTGTTGGCCTTTACAGGAAAATTGAACAAGGGACGGTGTTGGCCTACAAAAAGATAGAGGACAGATTCGTGGATGCTTTTCTGGAAAAGGTGGAAAATGCTGCGCAGAAAGAGGATGAAGAAGCGCAGGCTGATGCAGGCACCAGGGATTGAATCGCGGCAGATTTCCACAGGCTGGTCTTGCATCTGCCGTTCTTACCCTGTATGATAAAGAAAAGCTGACGATTCAGGATGCGCGGGGAGTGATACGAATGGATGCAGTCCTGCTGCAGCGTCTGTCGCAGATCACTGAGGAAGAACGGGAGCTGCTGCAGGGCCGTGGTGTGGACCGGGCGCTGTACGCCTCGGGCCGTGCGTTTGAGGTGGATGCGGCAAAGATGCTGGAGAAGGGAAAGCTGATGTCCATCCGCCCCCATACGCGCTTCGCACCGTTTCCGAGGCACAGCCACAATTATGTGGAGATCATGTATATGTGCCGTGGAAAAACGGTGCACCGCATCGACGGGGATGCGCTTGTGACGCTGGAGGCCGGGGAGCTTTTGTTCCTGAACCGGCACGCGAGCCATGCCATCCAGCGGGCGGACGCGGGCGATATCGCCGTCAATTTTATTGTGCTGCCCCAGTTCTTTGACGAGGCGTTCAATATGGCGGGGATGGACAATGTTCTTTCGCGTTTTTTACTGGGGGAACTGTACACCGGAGGGGCTGCCGTCAGCTATCTGCATTTTCGGGTGCGGGAGGTGCTGCCGGTGCAGAATCTTGTGGAGAATATGGTGTGGACGTTGGTGAACCGCCAGCCGGGTGCCCGGCGTATCAATCAGGTGACGATGGGGCTTTTGCTGCTGCAGCTGATGCATTATACGGAATGCATTGACATGTCCCGGAACGGCAGCATCCGCAGCCCGATGGTGGAGGCCGCGCTGCGGGAAATCGAAGAGAACTACCGTGCGGCGAGCCTCACCGATGTGGCGGCTGCATTTCATGTGGGTCTGCCTTATCTGAGTGCGGAAGTGAAGCGTGCCACGGGAAGCACCTTCAAGGAGCTTCTGCTGCACAAGCGGCTGGACAAAGCGGTGCGTCTGCTGCGGGAGACGCGGCTCACCATACAGGAGGTCTGCGCCGCGGTCGGGTATGACAACACCAGCTATTTCCACCGTGTGTTCCGGCGGCGGTATGGCAAAAGCCCCAAGGAATACCGGTCAGAATTGTGGAAAACAGAAAATGCAACATGAATATGCGAAATAAGGACGCGGTTATTTTGAAAACCGCGTCCTTATTTTGTTTTCGCCTGTGCAGTATAATGAAAAAAAGAGCACGGCAGAGCCGTGCCGGAACACCCGAACCGGGCAGAACGAGCAGGAGGGATCATGTGAAATATCATCTTGCCATCGACATCGGCGCATCCTCCGGGCGCCATATTCTGGGCCATGTGGAGAAAGGCTGCATGATGCTGGAGGAGATCTACCGCTTCGATAACATTCAGGTGCGGAAAAACGGGCATGACTGCTGGAATACGGAACAGCTGTGGCAAAGCATTCTGGAGGGACTGCGCGCGTGCAAGGCTGTAAATAAGGTTCCCGAAACCATGGGTATAGACACCTGGGCCGTGGATTTTGTGCTGATGGGAGCCGACGGCAGGCCTGTGAGCGACGCCGTGGCGTATCGGGACAAACGCACGAAAGGCGCGATGGAACAGGCGGAACGTGGCCTGCCGTTCCCGGAGCTGTACGCCCGCACAGGTATCCAGAAGCAGGTGTTCAATACCGCGTATCAGCTGACGGCTTTGCAGCGTGAGCACCCGGAACAGCTGGCCGCTGCCAGCCGTCTGCTGATGATACCGGAATATTTCAATTATCTGCTCACAGGCAATATGCTGAACGAATATACGAACGCAACGTCCACCGCGCTGGTGAACGCTTATACCAGGGGTTGGGACGACACGGTCATTGCAGCGCTGGGGCTGCCCCGGCGCATCTTTGGTCCGCTGAATTTGCCGGGCGCACGGGTGGGGCGCTTTACCGGGGAGGTGCAGGGCGCAGTTGGGTTCGACTGCGACGTGCTGCTGCCTGCTACGCATGATACCGGCAGCGCATTTCTGGCCGTGCCGGCCCGGGATGAAAACGCGGTGTATATTTCCAGCGGAACCTGGAGCCTGCTGGGCGTGGAAAACGAATCCCCCATTACCGGCGAGGCAAGTATGCTGGCCAATTTTACGAATGAAGGCGGTTACAGGTACCGCTACCGTTATCTGAAAAATATCATGGGCCTTTGGATGATCCAGTCCATCCGGCGCGAGTTGAACGGCGTTTCTTATGTGGAGGATTCAAAAAAAACGGCGGCGGCACAGCGGCAGTGGAGTTATGCGGAGCTGGAGGCGGAGGCGCGCGGATGTGCGGATTTTACGTCCCGGGTTGACGTCAATGACAGCAGCTTCCTTGCACCGGAGAGTATGACCGATGCGGTGAAGCAATTTTGCGTACAGACCGGACAGTCGGTGCCGCAAACCGTCGGCGAGCTGATGCAATGTGTATATGCCAGCCTGGCCGCCGGATATGCGGGCGCTGTTCGGGAGCTGTCCGCGCTGACGGGAAAAGTATATACCAGTATCAACATTGTGGGCGGCGGCAGCAAGGACGGTTATCTGAATGAGCTGACGGCACGGACCACAGGTCTTCCGGTGTTCGCCGGGCCCACGGAGGGGACGGCGTTGGGAAACCTGATGGCACAGTTCATCGCGGCGGGTGAGTTTGATGACTTGGAGGCCGCCAGGGCGGCGATCCGACAAAGCTTTGATATCAAGGAGGTAACACCATGAATGATTATGAGAACGCAAAAGCATGTTACAGGCGCTTCGGCGTTGATGTGGAACGCGCGCTGGCACGGCTGGCGGAGAAAGCCATTTCCATCCACTGCTGGCAGGGAGACGACGTGGCGGGCTTCGACCAGAAGGATGGTAAGGCTGGCGATGGCATCCAGACAACAGGCAACTACCCCGGCAAAGCCCGTAATTTTGAAGAGCTGAAAGCCGATTTCCTGAAAGCTGCCGGCCTTATCCCGGGCAAAAAACGCATCAACCTGCATGCGAGCTATGCCGTGTTCCCGGAAGGGGAGTGGGTGGACCGCGACAGGCTGGAATACAAATACTTTGTTCCGTGGGTGGATTTTGCGAAAGAAAACAGCTTGGGGATCGATTTTAACCCGACCTGCTTTTCGCACCCCATGGTGAAGGACGGGCTGACGCTGTCTCATCCGGACGAGGCGGTGCGCCGTTTCTGGATCGACCACTGCAAGGCCAGCCGGCGCATTGCACAGCGTATCGGCGAAGAGCTGGGGGATCAGGTGCTCAACAATGTATGGGTGCCGGACGGCTTCAAGGATATTCCGGCGGACCGCATGGGCCCGCGGCTGCGCCTGAAGGCGGCGCTGGACGAGGTGTTTGCAGAGCCGTGCCCCAACGTCATAGACTGTGTAGAGAGCAAGGTGTTCGGCATCGGGCTGGAAAGCATGACCGTAGGCTCCAATGAGTTTTACACGGCGTATGCGGCCACACACCCGGGTGTGTATAATCTGCTGGATGCGGGCCATTACCATCCCACGGAATTCATAAGCGACAAGATCCCGGCCATGCTGTGCTTCTTTGACAAGGTGCCGCTGCATGTTACGCGCCCGGTTCGCTGGGATTCGGACCATGTGGTGCTGTTCGACGATGAAACACGGGAAATCATGAAAGAGGTCGTGCGCAACGACGCGCTGGACCGGGTGCTTATCGGTCTTGATTTCTTCGATGCCTCCATCAACCGTGTGGCAGCCTGGGTGGTGGGCACGCGCAGCGCGCAGAAGGCGCTGTTGTTTGCTCTGCTACAGCCGGATGAAAAGCTCAGGCAGCTGCAGGACGGGGCGGACTTCACAGAGAAAATGGTGCTGATGGAAGAAGCGAAGACGCTTCCCTTCGGTGACGTCTGGGCAGAATACTGCCGCCGGCAGGGCGTGCCCGCAGACGGAGATTGGTATGCCGCGGTGACACAGTACGAAAAAGAAGTTTTAAGCAGAAGAGGGTAACAGCGATGGGAATTTTGGATGTAAAAATCGTGCAGGACTATATCCGCATGTGCACGGACGGTTGGGAGCAGGGGTGGCACGAGCGTAACGGCGGAAATCTGACCTACCGCATGCGGCCGGAGGAGGTAGAGCAGTGCCGTCCTTACTTCCGAACGGCGGGAGAATGGGTGAGCATGGGTGTAACGGGAAAGAACCTGGCGGGGGAATACTTTCTCACCACGGGCAGCGGCAAGTATTTCCGCAACGTCGCGTTGGACCCGGCACATAATATCGGTATCGTAAAGATCGACAGCGCAGGCGGAGCCTGGCGTATCGTATGGGGCCTGGAAGATGGCGCAAAGCCGACCAGCGAATTCCCGAGCCACTTTATGAACCATAGCGTGCGTGCGGCCGCGACGGAGGGGGTATACCGTGTTATTTATCATGCCCACACGCCGAACCTGATCGCTATGACATATGTCCTGCCGCTGACGGCGCGGGATTTCACCCGTGCCTTGTGGCAGAGCGCCACAGAATGCCCGGTGGTTTTCCCGGGCGGTGTGGGCGTCGTACCCTGGATGGTGCCGGGCGGCGCAGACATCGCCATAGCTACGTCGGAATTGATGAAACAGTACGACGCAGCGGTATGGGCGCATCACGGTTTGTTTTGTTCCGGCCCGGATTTTGATACCACCTTCGGCTTGATGCATACCATTGAAAAGGCGGCACAGATATGGGTTCTGGCACAAAGCGCAGGGCAGGGGAAAATATGTCAGACCATCTCGGACGACAATCTGCGCGCCATCGCAGGAGAATTCGGTGTTACGCTTAACGAGGCGTTTCTTGACTGAGCCTGTGCGTAAAAAACGGCTGGCTGTGCTGCGCAAAAAATCCGCTTGCGTCCTGCAAGCCTGCGTGCTATAATGACATCAGGCTGAAAAGGCATATATTTCCAATTTTGCTTTTGTGCCTTGGAGTGCCGGACAGAAAGAAGAAATAAATGGAGGTTTTGCTGCAATGAAGAAATATGTCTGCACTGTTTGCGGGTACATCTACGATGAGGCGGCTGGCGACCCCGATAACGGCGTGGAGCCGGGCACCAAGTGGGAGGATGTTCCCGAAGACTGGGTCTGCCCTGTTTGCGGCGTGGGCAAAGATCAGTTTGAAGAAGCCTGATTTTTGAAGCAACTGAATAAATGCCCTCCGGCAGAGTATTCCGCCGGAGGGCATTTTTACATACTTACATACAGGGAAACGCGTTGCTGTGATCGGGAACTATTTTGCAAAGCAGCCCCGTCCCAAATATCTGGCGCCGGAGCCAAGCTCTTCTTCGATGCGCAGCAGCTGGTTGTATTTGGCCACGCGTTCGGTGCGGCTGGGTGCGCCTGTTTTGATCTGGCCGGCATTCAATGCTACGGAAAGGTCCGCGATGGTGGTATCCTCTGTCTCGCCGGAGCGATGAGAGACGATGGCTGTATAGCCGGCGCGTTTCGCCAGCTTGACAGCCTCCATGGTCTCTGTCAGAGTGCCGATCTGATTCAGTTTAATAAGGATAGAATTCCCGCATTTCCGGTCGATGCCTTTCTGAAGACGCTGCGTGTTGGTGACAAAAAAATCGTCTCCCACCAACTGCACCTGGCTCCCCAGCACCTCCGTGAGCTTTTTCCACCCGTCCCAGTCCTCTTCATCCAACGCGTCCTCAATCGACCGGATGGGATATTTTTCGCACAGAGCTTTCCAGTGTTCGATCAGTTCATCTGTGGTGAAGTGCGTTTTTTTCTTTGGCAGGAAATAGCCGTTTTCATCTTTCCATTCGCTGGAGGCTGCGTCCATAGCCAGTACAAAATCCTCGCCGGGGCGGTAACCGGCAGCCTCAATGGCGCGCAGCAGATATTGGATGGCTTCTTCGTCGCTCTCAAGATTCGGCGCGTAGCCGCCTTCGTCGCCGACAGCGGTGGAGTGCCCTTCCGCTTTCAGAATCGCGGCCAGTTTGTGGAACACCTCGGTGCACCAACGAAGCCCCTCGTGAAAACTGGGCGCGCCTACCGGCATGATCATGAATTCCTGTACATCGATATTATTGGCTGCGTGCGCGCCGCCGTTGAGAATGTTCATCATCGGTACAGGAAGTACATCGGCGCTGACGCCGCCCAAAAACCGGTACAGGGGAAGGCCCAGCGCGTTTGCCGCGGCCCGGGCACTGGCGAGAGAAACCGCCAAAATCGCGTTTGCGCCAAGCCGGGATTTGTCCGGCGTACCGTCCAGGCGAAGCATGGCCGTGTCGATCGCCCCGGTATGGGAAGCGTCCATGCCAGTCAGTGCGGCGCATATTTCAGTGTTGATATTTTTCACAGCGCGCAGCACGCCCTTTCCGCCGAAACGGGCGGGGTCTGCATCGCGCAGTTCCAAAGCTTCAAATTGTCCGGTCGAAGCGCCGCTGGGGACGGCAGCTGTGCCGCTGATGCCGTTTTGCAAAAGGACGACCGCCTCAACCGTGGGGTTTCCCCGGGAATCAATAATTTCGCGTCCGTGAATGCTTTGAATCATTAAGCTCATAAAAGCGCTCCCTTTCCATAATGTCTCAATAAAACGATTAGCATATGCTAACTATTTTAAGTATACCTGATAAGTATGAATGATTCAAGGGGAATTTGGCGCATATCAAAAAAATTGGGGCAATATTCCGGCAGGGAGCAGAAAAGGCGGCGGCAGGTATCTGCCGCTGCCCAACAGGATATACACAGTCTGTTCAGCGTGTACCTGGGTCCTCGGAGTTTTTCTGTGCATGGAGCAGCAGTTTTTCAAAAGTTTCCTCGCTCAGGTCATGCTCAACTTTGCAGGCGTCTGCCGCAGCGGTCTCCTGGCTCACGCCCAGGCGGACAAAGAATTCCGTCAGCAGCTTGTGGCGGCCGTAAATTCGGGCTGCAATTTTGTGGCCCGCGGGTGTGAGGGTGATAAAACCTTCAGCATCCACTTCGATATAGCCGTTTTCCCGCAGCTTTTTCATGGCGATGCTGACACTCGCTTTGGTATAATCCAGCTCGTTCGCAATATCAATGGAGCGCACGAAGCCTTTGCGCTCTTTTAACATTAAAATGCTTTCCAAATAATCCTCGGATGATTCATGGATCTGCATGCGTGTGCCTCCCTTTGACACATTATTGATAATTAAAGAGTAGCATAATCCCGAACTTTTAGCAAGTTCGGGAAAAATGGAGCAAAATTGTGGGGTTAGCTATTGACAACTTTGGTTAGTCGTGGTAAACTTCATGCTGTTGAAAGAGGTTAGTTAAAGCTAACTTTTGCGCTTGAACAGCGTTTGGGAAGGAGGCAAGGGGAGTGATGCCTTTGACGATGGCAAAACCGGGCGAAACGGTGACGATTCGAAAAATTACCGGCAAGGACGAAGTGCGTCAGCATCTGGCGGAGTTGGGATTCGTAGTAGACGGTTCTGTCACGGTGGTGAGCGAGATTGCGGGAAATCTGATTCTTCAGGTGAAGGAAAGCCGTATCGCGCTGGACAGAACACTGGCGAACCGTGTGATGATTTAAAGGAGGAACCGAAATGAAAACACTGAAGGACGCAAAGGTGGGAGAGACCGTAAGGGTGAAAAAACTGTACGGCGAGGGCCCGGTAAAGCGGCGTATCATGGACATGGGAATCACCAGAGGCGTTGACCTGCATGTGCGCAAGGTAGCCCCGCTGGGTGATCCGATGGAGCTGAACGTGCGCGGATATGAACTGAGCGTACGCAAGGCTGATGCGGAAATGATCGAGGTTGAATGAGTGTCCGTTTTTGCAAAGGGGTTAGTGTAAGCTAACAACTGCTGGCGGCTCATGAATAAGAGGAGGCAGAGAAATGAGTATCACCATTGCGCTTGCCGGAAACCCGAACTGCGGCAAGACAACCATGTTCAATGACCTGACAGGGTCAAATCAGTACGTTGGCAACTGGCCTGGCGTTACCGTGGAAAAAAAGGAAGGCCGGTTGAAAGGGCATAAGGATGTCGTCATCCAGGATCTGCCCGGCATTTATTCCCTCAGCCCCTATACTCTGGAGGAAGTGGTCGCTCGCGGATTTCTGGTGAAAGAAAAACCGGATGCGATCATCAACATTTTGGACGGCACCAACGTGGAGCGCAATCTTTACCTTACCACACAGCTGCTGGAGCTGGGTATCCCTGTGGTCATCGCGGTGAATATGATTGATATCGTGCGCAAAAACGGAGACAAAATCGACCTCGCGAAGCTGGGCGCAGAGCTTGGATGCGCGGTGATGGAAACGAGCGCCTTGAAGGGCGAGGGCAGTATGGCGGTTGCGGAAAAAGCCATCGCCATCGCCTCGGGCCGCGCGGCCAATGAGCAGCCCCATGTGTTTACGGGAAGTGTGGAGCATGCCATTGCCCACATCGAAGAATCCATCTCCGACAAAGTGGATGCGCAGAACCTGCGCTGGTACGCTATCAAGCTTTTTGAGCGCGATGAAAAAGTGGCTGCGGAGCTGGACCTCGGCAGCCGTCTGATGACGCATTTGGAGACACATATCAAAGACTGCGAAAAAGAGCTGGACGACGATGCGGAAAGCATCATCACAAACCAGCGTTATGCATACATCAGCAAGGTTGTAGACCGCTGTGTGAAAAAGAAGGCGGCCAGACACAGCATGACGGCTTCCGACAAGATCGACCGTATCGTAACAAACCGCGTTCTGGCGCTGCCGATTTTTGCCGTAGTCATGTATCTGGTCTATTGGATCGCCATGGGGCCGTTCGGCAGCTTTTTGACGGACTGGACAAACGATGTATTTGCCGCTGAATGGCTGCAGGGCGGAGCGGCCGCGCTGTTGGAGGGCTGGGGCGTGGCCGGCTGGCTCACGGGCCTTATCGTCGACGGCATCATCGGCGGTGTGGGCGCGGTGCTGGGCTTTGTGCCTCAGATGCTTGTACTGTTCCTGATGCTCTCCGTTCTGGAGGACATCGGTTACATGGCCCGCATTGCATTTATTCTGGACCGTGTTTTCCGCAAATTCGGCCTCTCGGGAAAGAGTTTCATCCCAATGCTCATCGGCTCCGGCTGCGGCGTGCCGGGTGTTATGGCGTCCCGCACCATTGAAAATGACCGCGACCGCAAGATGACCATTATGACCACCTGCTTTATCCCGTGCGGTGCGAAAATGCCCATCATCGGCCTGTTTGCGGGAGCGTTGTTCGGCGGCAGCGGCCTTGTGGCTGTAAGTGCATACTTCATTGGTGTGGCAGCTATTGTTATCAGCGGCATTATGCTGAAGAAAACAAAGCCTTTCGCGGGCGAACCGGCGCCCTTTGTCATGGAACTGCCCGCTTATCATGTGCCAAGTGCGAAAAACGTGCTGCATGCCACATGGGAGCGTGGCTGGAGCTTCATTAAACGCGCAGGCACCATCATTCTTGCTTCCTCCGTTGTATTGTGGTTTCTGCAGGGCTTTGGCTTTACGGACGGCTCCTTTGGCATGGTGGAGGACAACAACAGCAGCCTGCTTGCTGTTGTCGGCAGCGCTGTGTCCTTCATCTTTGCGCCGCTTGGCTTTGGTGATTGGCAGTCCACCGTGGCTACCGTCACAGGCCTGATTGCCAAGGAAAACGTGGTGTCGACTTTCGGCGTGCTGTTTCATGTGGGCGAAGAAGTTGCGGAAGATGACGCGAATCTCTGGTCTGCCGTCGCGCTGCATTATACGCAGCTGTCCGCATACAGCTTTATGCTGTTCAATTTGCTGTGTGCGCCGTGCTTCGCCGCTATGGGCGCCATCAAGCGCGAAATGAACAACGGGAAATGGACGCTCGCGGCCATCGGATACATGTGTGTGTTTGCCTATGCTGTTTCGCTCATCACCTATCAGTTGGGAGGTCTTATCACAGGCGAGACTGCGTTCGGGGCCGGCACTGTTGCCGCTCTGTTGGTTCTTGCATTCCTGATCTACATGCTGGTACGCCCCAATCAATACAACGCGGATTATAAGCGCGGTGGGGCAGCCTCCGGAAAGCTGAACGGCAAGATCAATGTTTGATGATGCCGTGTTTTGATTCCGGTTCTTCCGGGGTGCCCGTAAAGGCCGCTGCACGTGCGCTGCGGCGGCCTTTGCTTTGGAAAAGGAGGTTCGTTATGATGACTGCGGTCGTTTTGGTTCTGCTGACATTGTGCGTGTGCTTCGGCATCCGTTCCTATGCAAAGAAACTGCGGCAGGGCGGCGGCTGCTGCGGCGAATGGGAGCGGGCAGAAAAAAAGGTGCGCGTGGCGGACCGGAACAGGAGCCATTATCCCTATCATGCTGTTCTGAAAATAGACGGCATGGTGTGCGCAAATTGCGCGCGCCGTGTGGAAAATGCCATCAACCGCATGGACGGATACTGGGCTGAGGCGGACGTGGCCGGCGCGCGGGCAAACGTGCACTGCAAGAAAAAGCCGGATCTGGGACAGCTGAAAGAAGCTGTCCGGGCGGGCGGCTATACGGTGCTGTCTGCGGAATGCGCCGAAGACGCGCGTCACGCCGGCTAGCATGTGCTGCACACAAAAGATTTTCGGTGTGTTTTGTTTGACTTTTTCGCGGGCTTGTGCTATATATAAAAGGTACAAGGAAAAAGGCGCTGATGGAGACAGTAAGCACCGTGCAAAAGCCAAAGCGAACCGGGGAGAGTGTAAGCCCGGTGCAAGTAGTACTTTGCCGAATATCCCTCCGGAGCTGCAGGCTGAACCGCTAGTAAGCCATGCCGGTTTTTCACCGTTATCGAAAGCGCGTATGCTGGTACGCTGCAATAGGTGGTTCGCGAAGCAATGTCTTCGTCCTGTTCGCAGGACGGAGGCATTTTTTTGTATTTGACAGTGAAAGACGTTTCAAAAGCAGGAACGCATGCGGTAAGCGCCGTCGTGTGTGGTTTCATAAAAAAGCAAACTTGCTGCAGGAGGATTTTGACGTGTTGTATGACAAGGTATCCGCAAATCTGAATTTTATCGAGCGGGAAAAGGCTGTGGAGAAGTTCTGGGAGGACAACCAGATCTTCGAAAAGAGCATCGACTCGCGCAGAAACGGCCGGACATATACATTTTATGACGGCCCGCCGACAGCCAACGGAAAACCCCATATCGGCCATGTGGAAACACGCGCCTTTAAGGATATGATCCCGCGTTATCACGCGATGAAAGGCTGCATGGTGCCCCGTAAGGCAGGATGGGACACGCACGGCCTGCCTGTGGAGCTGGAGGTGGAAAAGCTCCTGGGGCTGGACGGCAAGGAACAAATCGAGGAATACGGCCTGGAGCCGTTCATCCAGAGGTGTAAGGAGAGCGTTTGGAAATACAAGGGCATGTGGGAGGATTTTTCTCACACGGTTGGTTTTTGGGCGGATATGGAGCACCCTTATGTCACTTATGATAACGCCTACATTGAATCCGAGTGGTGGGCGCTGAAAAACATTTGGGAAAAGGGCCTGCTTTACAAGGGATTTAAAATCGTGCCCTATTGCCCGCGATGCGGGACGCCGCTGTCCAGCCATGAAGTGGCACAAGGGTACAAGGACGTGAAGGAGCGCTCCGCCATCGCCAAATTCAAGGTGAAGGATGAAGACGCTTACATCCTTGCGTGGACGACCACGCCCTGGACGCTGCCTTCCAATGTTGCACTGTGCGTACACCCGGATGAGCGTTATGTCAAGGTGCGCATGAACGGGGACGGCACCGTCTATTATCTGGCGGAGGCTCTGGCGGATACCGTACTGGGCGAGGGCGCTTATACGGTGCTGGAGGCCTATACAGGACGCGATCTGGAATATAAAGAATACGAGCCGCTGTTCGCATTCGTACAGCCGAAGGAAAAGTGCTGGTATGTGGTATGTGACGGTTACGTCACGCTGACGGACGGCACGGGCATCGTGCATATCGCGCCGGCTTTCGGTGAGGACGATGCGAATGTGGGACGTAAATATGGCCTGCCGCTGGTGCAGCTTGTGGACGCAAAGGGCGAGATGACCAAAGAAACCCCTTGGGCGGGTATGTTCTGCAAAAAAGCGGACAAGGAAGTGCTCAGGGATCTGGAAACGCGCGGCCTGCTGTTCAGCGCGCCGGTATTTGAGCATAGCTATCCGCACTGCTGGCGCTGCGGCACACCGCTCATCTACTATGCCCGCGATTCCTGGTTCATCAAAATGACGGAGGTAAAGCAGGATCTCATCCGCAACAACAATACCGTCAACTGGGTGCCGGAGAGCATCGGCAAGGGTCGCTTTGGAGACTGGCTGGAAAACGTGCAGGATTGGGGTATCAGCCGCAACCGTTATTGGGGCACGCCGCTGAATATTTGGGAATGCGAGTGCGGTCACCGCCATTCTGTCGGCAGCATCGAAGAACTGAGATCCATGTCCGATAATTGCCCGGACGAAATCGAGCTGCACCGGCCGTATATCGATGCGGTCACCATTAAGTGCCCGCACTGCGGCAAGCAGATGAAACGTGTTCCCGAGGTCATCGACTGCTGGTTCGATTCGGGCGCCATGCCTTTTGCACAGCACCATTATCCCTTTGAAAACAAGGAGTTGTTCGAGCAGCAGTTTCCGGCGGATTTTATTTCTGAATCCGTGGATCAGACCCGAGGCTGGTTCTATTCGCTGCTGGCTATCTCCACGCTGATTTTCAACAAGGCGCCCTATAAGAATGTCGTTGTCACGGGGCTGGTACAGGACGAAAACGGCCAGAAGATGTCTAAGTCCAAGGGCAACGCGGTCGATCCGTTCGAGGCGCTGGCGAAGTACGGCGCGGACGCCATTCGCTGGTATTTTTATACGAACGGGGCGCCTTGGCTGCCCAAACGCTTTTCAGACAAAGGCGTGCAGGAAGGCCAGCGCAAGCTGATGGGTACGCTGTGGAACACCTATGCATTCTATGTGCTGTATGCCAACATCGATGCATTCGACGCTACGAAATATGCGCTGGAATACGACAAATTGTCTGTGATGGACAAATGGATCTTGTCCAAAATGAACTCTATGGTAAAATCCGTGGATGAAAATCTGGCAGCTTACGCCATTCCCGAGGCGGCGCGCAGCTTGCAGGAGTTTGTGGATGATCTGAGCAACTGGTACGTGCGCCGCAGCCGCGAACGGTTCTGGGGCAAAGACATGCCGCAGGATAAGATCAACGCCTATATGACGCTGTACACCGCTCTTGTGACCACAAGCAAGGCTGCCGCGCCCATGATCCCTTTCATGGCGGAGAGCATCTACCAAAATCTGGTGCGCAGCCTGGATAAGGGCGCGCCGGAGAGCGTTCACTTGTGCGGTTTCCCCGAAGCGGACGAGCGCCGCATCGACGCGCAGCTGGAGCGGGATATGGACCTTGTGCTCAAAATCGTGGTGCTGGGCCGGGCGGCGCGCAACGGTTCAAACCGTAAGAACCGCCAGCCTCTGGCGCAGATGTTTGTGAAAGCGGAGGAGGAGCTGGGAGATTTCTACAAAGAGATCATCGAGGATGAGCTGAACATTAAGGCCGTGACCTTCACGCAGGACGTTTCCGCGTTTACCTCGTACAGCTTCAAGCCCCAGCTCAAGACGCTGGGCCCCAAATACGGCAAGCGCCTGGGCGAGATCCGCACCGCGCTGATGGAGCTTGACGGCAGTGCAGCAAAAAAAGAACTGGATGCAAACGGCGTGCTCCGTCTGGAACTGCAGGGGGGAGCCGTTGAACTGGCGCCGGAGGACCTGCTCATCGAGATGACGCAGTCTGACCGGTACTTCACCGTTGAGGACGGCGGCGTGACGGTGGCCATTGATACGGAGCTGACGGAAGCGCTCATCGAAGAGGGCTTTGTGCGTGAGCTTGTGAGCAAATTCCAAACCATGCGCAAGGAAGCGGGCTTTCATGTGGAAGACCATATCCGGGCCTATGCCTCCGGCAACCGAAAGATCGAGGCGCTGCTCGCAGCAAACAGCGCGCAGGTAGGCAGCGATATTCTGGCGGATGCGGTGTGCACAGGAAGCCTCGCAGGCTACACCAAGGAGTGGGACGTCAACGGAGAATCAGTCACACTCGGCGTGGAGCGCATCTGATTTTAAAAGAAAACACCCCGAAAAGTTACAGCGCGCGTTGCGCGCTGTAACTTTTTTGCGTAAAATGGAGGGAAAATTGCGTTTCAACTTGTACAATTGCGCCGTTTATATTATAATAATATCTTGTGCCGGCCTGCTTTTTTGACGTGCCGCACAGTTGAAGCGTTCCGGCTTTGGGGACGCTCCGGGAAGTATCGCATGAGGGAAATGGATGAGAGAGGGGAAAAGAAACATGGCAGATTATTTTGCTATGGACAGCCGGCAGTGCGCGCAGGAACTGGACAGCCTGCGCAAGATTTATGAGGAGTATGCGGCGAAAGGTTTGAAGCTTGATATGTCACGCGGGAAACCCGCGCCGGACCAGTTGGATCTTTCGATGGACCTGCTTACCATCACGGATTACAAAGGTGAGACGGGGATCGATTCGCGCAATTACGGCAACCTGGAAGGCATGCCGGAGGCACGCCGCTTTTTTGCCGATATTCTGGGCGCACAGCCGGATGAGGTGATCGTGGGCGGAAACTCCAGCCTGAATATGATGTATTACCTGATCGACCTAGGATGGCGCCTGGGCTTTGCCGATAGCCCTGCCGCGTGGAATGCGTGCGGCAGGCCTAAATTTTTGTGCCCTGCGCCGGGCTACGACCGTCACTTCCGTGTGACGGAATATTTCGGATTTGAGCTTATCGCCGTTCCCATGCTTCCCACAGGGCCGGATATGGACTGTGTGGAAGCGCTTGTGAAGGATGAGGCGGTAAAGGGAATCTGGTGCGTGCCGCTGTATTCCAATCCGGACGGATACAGTTACAGTGATGAAACCGTGCGCCGGCTGGCCGCGATGAAAACCGCCGCGCCTGATTTCAAGATCATGTGGGACAATGCATACTGCGTGCATCATTTGACCGATACCCATGACGTGATCTTGAACATGCTGGAAGAATGCCGCAAGGCCGGCCATGAGGACCGTGCCTTGATGTTCTGTTCACTGAGCAAGGTGACATTCCCGGGCGCAGGCGTAGCTGCAATGGCCGCCAGCCGCCGCAACATCGACTATATCCTTAAAAACATGTTCCCGATGATCATCAGCTTTGATAAGCTGAACCAAGTTCGTCATATACGTTTTCTGAAGGATATGGATGGTTTGGCCGCCCATATGGAAAAGCACCGTGCGCTTCTGGAACCGAAGTTCAGGGCCGTGCTCGCGATATTGGACGAGGGCCTCTCCGGCTGTGGAAGTATTGCCCGCTGGACAAAGCCCAACGGAGGTTATTTCCTCAGCCTGTATACGCTCGGCGGATGTGCCAAACGTACGGTCCAGCTGTGCAGGGAAGCAGGCGTTGTGCTGACGGATGCCGGGGCCGCTTATCCTTACGGCGTGGACCCGCAGGACAGCAACATCCGTATCGCGCCCACGTTCCCGCCGCTGGATGAGCTGGAGACAGCTTCCCGGCTGTTGTGCGTGTGTGTGCGTATCGCCACGCTGGAAAAGCTATTGCAGCGGCAGTGATGTCCCGGCGCTTTGCGCCTGGGCCCGCGCCGTGGTAGGATAGATAATTTCATTTCTGGAGGAACACCATGAAGACAAAAGGGAAACCCTGGCAATTTTTTGTTGTTGCGGTCCTGATCGTCGTGTTCGCGTTTACCGCGTTCCTGGGCATCAGCACGCAGTATGGCGACACAACAAAAATTTGGGTGAAGGGCGCGCAGGACATCCGCTTCGGCATCGACATCCGAGGCGGCGTGGACGTGACGTTCATGCCGGCCGACGGCTACGACGCAACGGACGAGCAGATGGCCGCGGCGGAGTCCGTCATCCAGCAGCGCCTTGTGAACCTGAACATCACGGACAACGAAGTGTATACGGATTACAATAAGGACCGTATCATCGTTCGTTTCCCGTGGAAGGAAGGTGAGACGGATTTCAACCCCGAGTCCGCGATCCAGGAGATCGGCGCCACTGCGGTGCTCACGTTCCGCGAGGGTAAAGAAGTGGACAGCGAGGGCAAGCCCACAGGTGTGACGGCGGAGAACATCATCCTTGAGGGCAAGGACATCAAAAGCGCGACCGCTGCCGTGGACAACAATGCGAACAGCGCTACATACGGCCAGTATTATGTTTCGCTGGAACTCAACGATTCCGGCAAAGAGAGCTTTGCCGAGGCCACCACGCGCCTTTCGGAGTCCAAGGGAACCATCTCTATCTGGATGGACGACACGATGATCTCTTATCCCACCGTTAACTCTGCAATCACGGACGGAAACGCCATGATCACACTGAACGGTTCGGATGACAAGACGCGCGACGAAGCCATCTCTCTGGCAAACAAGATCAATTCCGGCGCGCTGCCGTTTGCGCTTACGGCCGAGAATTACAGCACGATCAGCCCCAGCCTGGGAGCAAACTCGCTGCAGGCCATGGTGATCGCAGGCGTGGTCGCGTTCGTGCTGGTGGCGCTGTTCATGATTGCGAATTACCGTCTGCCCGGCGCGGTGGCGGTTATTGCGCTGTTGGGGCAGACGGCCATGACGCTGGCATTCGTATCCGGCTATTTCTCTGTGCTCAACAGCTTCACGCTGACGCTGCCGGGCATCGCGGGCATCATCCTTGCCATCGGTATGGGTGTTGACGCCAACGTCATCGCCGCCGAGCGCATCAAGGAGGAGATCCGCTCCGGCAAGAGCATCGACGGCGCCATCCGCGCCGGCTTCGACCGCGGCCTTGCGCCGGTCATCGACGGCAACGTCACGGTCATCATCGTCGCGGTGATGCTGATGGGTGCGTTTGGCCCCACAGACGGCTTTTTCGCCAGGATGCTCAAGCCGATCTTCTTTGCCTTCGGCCCCTCTACGGCGGGCACGATCTATTCCTTCGGGTATACGCTGCTGGTGGGCGTGCTGCTGAACTTTGTGTTCGGCGTTATCTGCACGCGCGTGATGCTGAAGGGCATCTCCAAGCTGAAATGCATGCGCAACCCGGTTTTGTATGGAGGGGTAAAGAATGAAAAAACAGTATGACATCGTTGGGAACCGCAAAAAGTTCTTCATCTTTTCCGCCGTGCTAATCGTATTCATTCTTCTGTTCAGCGTGATTTTCGGCGTTGAAATGGATATCCAGTTCAAAGGCGGCGCGATGCTTACCTACAGCTATACGGGTGAGCTGGATATCTCTGCGGTGCAAAAGGATATTGAAAGTACGCTGGGTAGCAACGTAACGCTACAGACCGGCAGCAGCATTGCGTCCGACGCACAGACGCTGACGATTTCCATGCCGGGCACACAGACGGTGGAAACCGCCACAGTGGAAGCCTTGAGTGTCAGGCTGGAAGAAAACTATTCGGATAACAGCTTTCGCCAGCTTTCGCTGAATAATGTGGACCCGACCATCGGTAAGGAGTTCTTTGCCAAGAGCATCGTGGCCGTTGTGGCGGCTTCGCTGTTGATCTTGGTCTACATCGCCGTCCGCTTTAAGAAAATCGGCGGCTGGCCTGCGGGCAGCATGGCTGTTGTGGCTCTGGTGCATGACCTGATCGTGGTATATGGCGTGTTCGTCGTCATGCGCATCCCCCTCAACGGGAACTTTATTGCGGCACTGCTCACGATCTTGGGTTATTCCATCAATGATACAGTCGTTATTTATGACCGTGTGCGTGAGAACCGCCAGTTGTACGGTAATTCGATGGATTTTGCCACGCTTGTGAACAACAGCATCAATCAGAGCCTGCGCCGCTCCATCAATACGACCATTTCCACGCTGCTGGCGTTGGGTACTGTATGCGTCGTGTCTGTGGTGTTCGGGTTGGACAGTATCTTTACATTTGCGTTCCCGCTCATCATTGGCATGATCTCCGGTGTTTACAGCACAATCTGTATTGCCGGCCCGCTGTGGGTGGAATGGGAATTGCACAAAAAAGCGAAGCCCCGCAAGAAAAAGGCCTGAATAGGGAATACCAAGCGGACGTATCTTGGATGCGTCCGCTTTTTGCTTGCAAAAAGGCCGGGACTGTGCCATAATAAGAGCAATCAAGCGAGGTGTTTTGACCATGCAGTGCGGAATATCCACTTCCTGCTTTTACCCGCAGGAAACAGCAGAGGCGCTGTCCGCACTGCGCGGCGCAGGCGTGGAAACGGTGGAGATTTTTCTCAACACATTCAGTGAACTGGAGCTTTCTTATACGGAGCGCCTGCGGTCGGTCCTTCAGGATGCGGGCATGCGCGCCGCCGCTCTGCACCCCTTTACGTCGGGGATGGAAACATTTTTCTTCGCTTCTGAATACGGCGGCAGGTTGGAGGACGGCCTGCGTATCTATCGGCGTTATTTTGAGATATGCCGTGTGTTGGGAATCCCACGCGTGGTGTTCCACGGCGATTACAGGCAGACGCCGTTTCCGTTTCAAAGGCATTGCGAAAATTATCTGCTGCTGCGCAGGACAGCGCGGGAATATGGCGTTGATTTCTGTCAGGAAAACGTGGTGCGCTGCAAATGCGGCCTGCCGGAATATGTGCGTCAAATGCGGGAATATACGGGGGACGATGTCTCATTTGTTCTGGATGTAAAGCAGCAGCGGCGTGCCGGAGTGCAGTTGGAGGAAATGCTGGATGCGATGCGCGGAAAAATCGCGCATGTCCATTTGAGCGATTATACACAGCAAAACGACTGTACAGCGCCGGGTACGGGCGGCTTGGCACTTGAACCGTTTTTCAGGGAACTCAGGCGCGGCGGTTTTGCGGGAGACATCATCATCGAGCTGTACCGAAGCGGTTTTTCCTCAATGGATGAGCTGCTGGCTTCTGCGGCGATGGTGAACAAAATTTATGCCGGATGCTCCGTAGCATCCGGCTCGGAAAAGGAGCAGTGCCCATGAAATGTCCTTATTGCGGTGAGATAGACTCCAAAGTGATCGATTCCCGGCCGGCTGACGACGGAGAACGCATCCGCCGCCGCCGGGAGTGTCTTGTATGTCAAAAAAGGTTCACCACCTACGAGATCGTGGAGACCGTGCCTCTTATGGTGGTGAAAAAGGATAAGTCGCGCGAAGCGTTCAACCGTCAGAAGCTGCTGAACGGGATGATGCGGGCCTGCGAAAAGCGGCCGGTGTCGTATCAGATGCTGGAGGACGCCGTGGACAATATCGAACAGGCGCTGCTCAATTCCTACGAGCGGGAGATCACGTCCATTCATGTGGGCGAACTTGCCATGCAGGAGCTGAAAAATATCGACGAAGTAGCTTATGTGCGCTTTGCGTCGGTATATCGCCAGTTCGGAGATATCAACACCTTTATGGACGAATTGAAGGACCTGCTGAATAAGCGTGCCACACAGGGACGTGACACCGCGTCAGAAGATGCTGAAAAATAAATGCTCCATGGCATGGATCTGCTCGCTTGCTTTGTCGATCTCGCTGAACAGGTCCTGTATGGTTTCGCCGTTCGCATAGGCTGACAGGCCATGCAGGCTGACTGAAGCGGATGTAACGGTTTCACGCCGGATGAAGAATTCCAGCAGATGCTGGCGTGTTTCATAGTATTCCAGCAATGCGTCGATTTGGTGTGCGGCGTTTTCGTAATTCTGCGCGCCTGCGGCTTCGCGTATCCCGGAAAGCTGGGCCTGGACAGATCGTGTTACACGAAAAACTGCAAAGTGGCTGGCGGCCGAAAGCGCTGCGGCAAGCAGCAGAATAAAGATCGCAATGCGTATCCTGCGCATGAAAACATCTCCTTAAAAACGATGCGGAAAGCCGGTTTTTACCGGCTTTCTTTTTTTACGATACTCGTCTCTTTGGCGTCGTTGCACAAAAATAAAAGCACGTCCTTCCGTGCGAGCCCCGCATTGCGGCACTGAGCGTCTATCCAGTCCGCATCCACAGAGTAAAGCCGCATATTGACGGGATTCAGCTCGCCGTCCACCAGCAAAGGAAGCGACGGTTGCTTTGCCGTGGGCGGTTCAATGTGAAGGTCTTCGTTGCAGGGCGTATCGCGCGGAAACTTTTTCAGCACGCTCACGCTTCCATTGGTTTCCACAATGGCGAAAGCGACATCTGAAAGCTCAAATACGTCCTTGCCCCGCAGCGCTTCCAGCAGGTCGTCCACGGTAAAGCGCAGATCGAACAAAGTGGCTTGGTCGATCACGCCGTTCCGGATGATGACGCGCGGGCTGCCGGAGACCAGCTTTGCAGCGCGGCGGGACCGCACACACAGCGCGGACAGGAGTATTTCCGTTGCGACAATGATGAACACGGGAACCACGCTTCCGATGAGCGGGAGCTCCGGCGATTCAATTGAGATAGAAGCAAGATTGGAAATCAAAATTGTGGAAACAAGCTCGGAGGGCTGCAGCTCGCCGAGCTGTTTTTTGCCCATCAGGCGCATTGCGCCGATAATGAGCACATAAACGAGCAAGGTGCGGAACAGCAGGATTGCCATGGCGGACTCCTTTTCAATGTATTGGCCCACAGCGGGCCGCTGTTATTGAATGTTGCCCGGTTTGACTAAATTTATCCTGCTCCCGCCATACTAAGGGCACGGGAGGGGATGCATTTGGAACAGACATTAACGACAAGCCTTTTGGACAACAAGCTCGCGCTCAAGGGACTGTTCGGCACAGCGACGGATTTTTATACAAAGGATATCACACTGATGGGATATCCGGCCTGTATTTGCATGTTTGAGGGGCTTTCCAGTATAGAGCGGCTCTGGATCATGATGCTCGACGTTTTGAGTAAGCCGGACGTTCAGCCGGAGACTCCGGAAGAGCTGTTTGACTATATCCTCAAGCAGACGGCCATTCCGCTGGAGAGCAAAAGCGTTGTCTGTGTGGAAGATGCGCGTGCGCAGCTGACGGCGGGCACCAGTGTCATTCTGATCGACGGCGTAGCACGGGGGCTGGTTCTTTCTACACAGAGCATGCAGTTCCGCTCGGTGCAGGAGCCAAGCGGGGAAGGGAATGTCCGTGGCTCGCGGGAAGGCTTTACAGAACCGCTTCGTGTGAACATCAGCTTGATGCGGCGTCTGATACGCAGCGGTGAGCTGATGGTGGAAACAATGACTGTGGGGGAACATACCAAAACGGAAATTGCGCTTTTATACAACACACAGCTTGTCCCGAAGCAGATGCTTTCCACTGTGAAGCGCAGGCTGGAATCGGTTAAGCTGCCGTTTTTGTTCGATACCGGTTATCTGGCGGCGTTTTTGCAGAAAAGCCGATTTTCATTTTTTCAATCGGTAGGATACACGGAACGGCCGGATACTGCCTGCGCAAAAATCTGCGAGGGGAAAATCATTATCATGGCGAATGGAAGCCCTTTCGCTATGATCGTGCCTTATTTTTTCAATGAGAATTTTCAGAGCATGGACGACTATTCCGAAAAAGCATACTTTGCATCGCTTATCCGCATTCTGAAATACTCTGCGTTCCTCATCGCGGTGATGCTGCCGGGCGTATTCGTGTCCGTTGCGAATTTCACGCCGGAGCTGCTGCCGCCGGAACTGCTGTACAAAGTTGCGTCTGCGGAGCTTGCCACGCCGCTGCCGCTGTTTATGGAAGCACTGTTTGTCAATTTTCTGCTGGAGATCGTGCGGGAGGCAGGGCTGCGTCTGCCCAAGCCCATCGGCCATTCGGTGAGCCTTGTGGCGGCGCTCATCGTAGGGGATGCTGCCGTCAGCGCAGGCATTGTGGGCACACCTGTGGTCATCGTGGCCGCAATGACAGCGATTTGCACCTTTGTAGTGCCATCGCTGTACGAGCCGATCACAGTGCTGCGCATCCTGTATATATTGGCCGGCGGCCTCCTGGGGCCTTTGGGTATCGTTACGCTGCTGTTTTGTATGCTGCTGGGGATGTGCGGTATGAATTCTTTCGGTATCCCGTATACAGCGCCCATCGCGCCGGGCAGCAGTGCATTTTGGAGGGACGGCCTGCTGCGGCGCAACTGGCATACGCTGGCGCGGGCAGATTTTTCCATTGACCAGCTGCCCGGAAAGGAAACGGGGGAGACGCAATGAACGAGCATACAACAGTGAGCGCAAAACAGCTCTGTACACTGGTGTTCCTCTCATTGGCGGTGGATATGGCTGTGCGCCCATTTACCTCCGGAGGCTCGGCGGGCGCGCAGATTGCGATTTTGGCCGCTGTCCTCAACACGGCTGTGGTCAGCATACTGCTTCTGCCCGTGCTGGGGTTGCTGCGGCGCGAAGCCTTCACCACGCTGAAGGGCGGTGTTACGTTTGGGTCCAAGGCGCTGCTCACGCTTTCGGCGGTGCTGTTCGCCGCCGGGGGAGCGGCAGCGATGGTGCGTTCCGAGGCGTTTTTTCGCTATGTGAGCGACGAGCCGATGCCGCAGCTGTTGGTATACGGGCTGTTTCTTCTTGTGGTGTTTTATGCGCTGCGGTGCGGGCTGGAAAGCATCGTACGTGTGCTCGGTCTGGCCGCAGGCCTCTTTTTACTCTCTATGGCACTGATGCTGGTCTCCAACCTGGGCGGCATGCATCTGTCGAACCTTACCTTTCAGCCATTTGATTTTCCAGAGGTTTTGCGGACGGCCGCGCGCGGTTTTACGCTGCCGCCGGAATTGCCGTTGTTCTGTCTGCTGAGCCTGCATGCAAACCGGGAGAAGCGCCGGCCGCTGCTCAAAACGCTGGCGCTGCTGTGCGTATTTTATATCGGACTGACGTTCTGCTCCGAGGCGGTTTTGGGTATGAAAGCGCAGCTGCAGCAGCAGACCATCCATACGCTTTCACGTCTGGGCAGCATTTCTGTATTCCGCCGTCTGGATGCTCTGCACATTGCTGCGTGGATGCTGGCGGAGCTGTGTAAGGTAGCAGCGCTCGCCTACGGCGTGCAGAGCGCCCTTACACCGCTGCTGCCCCATAGCCAGCGCGGAGGCAAAACCTGCGGATATGCTGTGGGATTGCTTGCCGTGCTGCTGGCCGTATGTGCGGGCGCGCCGCCTGAGACGCTGCGCGCGGTACTCACGGCAGGTACGGCCGTGCTGCTGGCATGTACGGTGGTGTACGGCTGTGTAATGGAGGGCTTCTATGCAAAAAAACGCGTATAAAATAATTGCGTTGACACTGCTTTTGATGCTGCTGTGCGGCTGTAAGCAAAGCCGCAGTCTGGGGGAACGCGCCATTGTGAAGATGGTGTACCTGGACGAGTCCGGCGGGCAGGTGCAGGCTGGACTGGTGGTGTTCACCTGTGCGCCGAATTCTGATACGGCCTCGGTGGAAGGGCAGGCTAAAATTTATACGGCGCAGGGAAAGAGCATTGAAGAAGCTCTGTACAAGGCGGAACAGCAGCAAAACAAAAAACCGTTTTATGCCCAGAATGAGATTTTGCTTTTGGGGCCCGGCGCCGCGCGCAATGTAACGCCGTACCTTTCTTATTTTGCAGACGAAAACGCCGCGCGTCCAAATCTTGCTGCGTTTTTAACGCCGCTGACGGCGGAAGAGCTGTCTGAATGCGAGGACGTGATCAGCGATGTAGTGAGAGAAGGCGAACGGCTGATCGGAATGGGAGCCGATGAGCAGGATCGTACGCAAAGCATTTTTGAGATCAATCTTTCGGGAACAGGCGGTCTGGACGGATATCTTCCCGTGTTTTCATTTTCCAAAGAAGAGAAGGAGTTTCGCGGGGTCCGGCAAATGGTGCTGTTTCGCAGCGGCGCACCCTATGCTGTTTTGGAGGACGCTGCAATGCAGATGTTTCTTCTGCTGAATGGGAAGGCACGGCAGCTTACAGTGAACACACAGATCGAGGGACGGGTCGTATCATTCCGGACACAGCAGCTGCGGCTTACGCATACAGCTTCCACTGCAGGCGGCGCACCGCATCTTGAAGTGTGTCTGACCGGAAAGCTGGACGATGTAACGGTAGACGGAGCCCCCGTTGCGGACAAAGAAGAAGCGGAAATGACACGGGAGATCAACGCTTACCTGAACCGGGAAGCCGAGATGCTCAACCAAGCGACATTTGCCAGGGGAAACGATACGTTCCATTATGCATGGTGGCTGAAGCTGTATGATACCGCAGCCTGCGAAGCGCTGCTTCGTACGGGGACACTGTACGACATTGCAACGGTGGACTTTTCATCAGAGCTGAAGCCCGTGTAAAGGCCCTGCGCATGCGTCTGTGCTAAAAACAAAAAACCGCCCCGGAATACTCCGGGGCGGCCGCTTTTCTTTTAGGGGCCGGGAAAGGCTTAATCCCGCAGGATCTTATCTGCCACATACAGGCCGTGGGCGGCCGCCTGGCTGAGCGAGCGGGTGAAGCCGGTGCCGTCGCCCACAGCATAGATCTTTTCGCAGCCATCCAGTTCAAAATCGGTGCAGTCGGGACGGGCGGAATAGTATTTGCATTCCACACCGTAAAGCAGCGTGTCGTAATTCATCGTACCCGGCGCGATCTTGTCCAGCGCGGCCAGCGTTTCCACAATGTTGTCCAACTGACGTTTGGGCAGGCAAAGGCTCAGATCTCCGGCGACTGCATTCAGTGTAGGACGCACGGTGCTCTGGGCCAGCCTTTTTTCATCTGTGCGGCGTCCGGCCATCAGGTCGCCGAGGCGCTGCACCAGCACGCTGCCGCCGCTGATGAGGTTTGCAAGCCCTGCGACGCTGCGGGCATATTCGATAGGTTCCTTGAACGGCTCGGTAAACCGGATGGTAGAAAGCAGCGCAAAGTTGGAATTCTGGCTCTTTTTGGCTTCATCCACATAGGCGTGGCCATTGACCGTGAGAACTCCGGAGGTGTTTTCCATAACCACCTGCCCGCGCTCGTTGAAGCAGAACATGCGCGTGACGTCTCCGTACTGCTTGGAACGGTACCAGATTTTTGGCTCGTAGATCTTATGGGAAAAATCATCCCATACCATGCTGGGAAGCTCGACGCGAACACCGATATCCACCTGGTTGTTTTTCAGCGGAATACCGTTTTGAGAACACCATTTGGCAAAAAAGCGGCTGCCCACACGGCCGACGGCAAAAATGATATGCTCCGCCGTGACGCTGTCCTGTACGCCTTTGCCTTCATAATGCACAGTATGAGCGGCTTTGTCCACATCGGTCACGTCGGTATCCGTCAGAATGGTTACATGTTCCTTCAGAAAAGCCGCCATTTTTCGCATGGTTTCGAAATTGGCGTCCGTTCCCAGATGCTTGAGCTGGGCCTGCGCCATATGCAGGTCATACTCCAGGCATTTTTTCTTCAGCTCGTTGTTGGGCATGAAGCGCTCTGCAGGCGCGCCGAAGTGCTGCAAAATACCGTCTGCCTGCTCGATGTAATCCAAAACCTGTTCGGGAGGCAGAAAATCCGGCAGCCAGCCGCCGTATTCTGTGGAAATGACGTATTTGCCGTCGGAAAAAGCACCTGCTCCGGCAAGGCCCTCCATAATGGCGCAGGAGGGGCATTTGATACAGGTAGGGGCTTTTCCGGTGACGATGGGGCATGCCCGCTTTTCGATGTCGTGTCCTTTCTCGAACAGAACGACCTTTGCCCCAGGCGCTTTTGTGGCAAGCTCGTAAGCGCTCATCAGTCCGCCGATGCCGCCTCCGATGATCGCAACGTCATAATGCTGCATGATTATCTGACTCCTTTGCTTTTTGCTTTTGCTTTTATCTTCATCTTGGCCTTATATTCGGCCATTGCGCGCTCATATACGTTGAGCACCGCACGGATGAACTCTTTTTCGCCGTAGCGCTGCGTAAACGCTGTTACCTTTTGGCGGCGCAGTGCGCGCTGCTCAGGCGTAAGAGCGGCTTCCTCGCGCAGCAGCGCAGCCATTTCCTCCGCCGTGTTAAAGACGTTGCCGTTTTCGCCGGGGGTGATCTGGTTTTTGTTGTAGATGTCCAGCCGCTGGATCACGTACAGTCCACTGGCCATAGCCTCCAGCATGGAAATGGAATTCATTTCGGACAATGAAGCGGTGGTGAAAAGGTCGCATGCATGGTAATAGGGCGGCAGGAACTGGTGCTCAATGCGGCCAAGCAAACGAACCTGAGCACCTACGCCCAGACGGGCGATCTGCCGTTCCAGATTTTCCTTCTCCGGGCCGTCTCCTATGATGAACAGCTTGTAAGCGTCGTCCCCGCGGAAATGCGCGGCAAAAAACTCCACCAGCACGTCGATGCTTTTTTCCTTGCCCAGACGGCCCACAAAACACATGGCCGTATCCCCGTCACGGATGCCCAGCTTTGCCCGGATGGCGGCAACGTCGTCGCGCGAGACGTTTTCGGGCATAAAGTCGGAAAGATCCACTGTATTTGGGATAATATTGATGTGCCGCTCTACGCCGCACCGGCGCAGGAACTCCACTACCTTCAGAGACGGGCCGATGATCTCAGTGGCCTTGTTGGCCACTTTGCGGAAATAAACATGAGCGGCCGGCTTGACCATGTTCTGGAACCGTTCCGGCGCGACATAGAACATGTAATCGTCATACATCGTGTGCAGTGTGTAGACGATGGGCTTTTTCAGCTTGCGCGCGGCAAACTGCGCAAAGATACCCATGCTGAACTCGGTGTGGATATGAATGATGTCCGGGTCAAAATCCTGAATGATGCGCAGGCGCTGGATGTTGACAGGGTTGGACAGTCCATACCCGTAAATGCGTTTGAGGGGGATGGCGGGGCAGTACAAAACACCATCCTTAACATAATGGCATACGGCCTTGGGGCTGGTGGTGACGATGAGCACCTCATGCCCTGCGTGCTCCAGGCTCTCCTTCAACGTCTTGATATGCGTCACGACGCCGCTGATGAAGGGGAAGTAGGTCTCTGTAAAAATAGCTACCTTCATAAATGATTACTCCTTTTGGGTGTGCTGTTCCCATACAATTATCAGTATAACAAAAAATCGTTCGGAAAGAAAGCGTATGGCTGTACAAAAACAAAATTGATATCTCTCTTCCAATCATATATAATAGAATTATCAATGGAATCCTATAGGATAAAGGAGGACGTTCCTATGCCGCAGTTCAGTGTTTCTTTGGACAAGGTCGTGGAAAAGCTGCGCCTGGAAGTGGTCTACACTCCCACGGAGCTGAAAAATATCCCTATCTATACGGCGGATGTGAACCGCCCGGGCCTGCTGCTGACAGGCTATGACGAATACTTTGACCCCACCCGCATCCAGATATTCGGCAACGCCGAAGTGGGTTATCTTACCACGCTGCCGGAAAGCGAACGCCGCAGCCATATCCACACGCTGTTCGCGGCAAAGCCGCCTGCGCTTATCGTAACGCGCAACCTTTCCGTGTTCGACGAGGTGCTGGAGTTCGCTTCCCAGTATGAAGTACCCGTGCTGCGATCCACAGAAAATACATCCAGTCTGATGAGCGCGCTGATTTCGAACCTGAGCGTCGAGGTGGCGCCGCGCATCACGCGGCACGGCGTATTTGTAGAGATTTACGGCGAGGGCATTCTCATCCTGGGCGAGAGCGGCGTCGGCAAGAGCGAAACAGCCGTGGAGCTCGTGAAGCGCGGGCACCGGCTGATCGCGGACGACGCGGTGGAGCTGCGCCGTGTGTCTGACCGCACGATCTTGGGTACAGCGCCGGAAAACATCCGCCATTTTATCGAGCTGCGCGGAGTGGGCATCATCAATGTGGCGCGCGTATTCGGCAGCGGCGCGGTAAAGATGAGCGAAAAAGTGGATCTTGTGGTGGAGCTGGAGCCGTGGGACAAGACCAAGAATTACAGTCGCACAGGCCTTGAGACAGATACGACGGATATTATGGGCATCCAACTGCCCTGCACGGTGATACCCGTAATGCCCGGCCGCAATCTGGCCGTGATCCTGGAGGCGGCGGCCATCAACAACCGCCAGAAAAAAATGGGCTACAATGCGGCGCGCGAGCTGCTTGCCCGCCTGGGGCTGGACGAGGATGATCCGTCCCTGCGCTGAGCTGCTTACATGAATTTAACGAGAAAGAGAAACAAATTCCTTCATGAATATCATTGCAGACCTTCATATGCATACAATGGTATCGAACCATGCGTTCAATACCGTCACGGAGATGGCGCGGCGCGCCTGTGAGCTTGGGATGTTTGCCGCGGCGCTCACCGACCACGGCCCGTCTATGCCGGACGCGCCGCACCCTTGGTATTTTTACAATCTGACAACGCTTCCCAGCCGCATCGAGGGCATCTGGCTGCTCAAGGGAGTGGAAGCGAATGTGCGCGGCACAGACGGCAGTCTTGACATCGAGCCGCAGGAATTTGAGCGGATGCAGCTCGACTGGGTGATCGCGTCTATCCATAGCGATACATTATGCCCTTCGCTTTCTGAGGACGAAGCCACGCAGCTGTGGCTGAACGTTGCGCAAAGCCCTTATGTGGATTGCATCGGCCATTCGGAAAGCCGCAGGCACCGCTATGATTACGACGCCGTGACAAAGGCTTTTGCCCGCTGCCGCAAGGTGGTCGAGATCAACGCGAATTCCGCTGTTGTCCGTCCGGGCAACGAGGAAAACATGCGTGAGCTTGCGCTTGCCTGCAAACGCAACGGCACAAAGATCGCCGTGAATTCCGACGCGCATTCCATTTATCATTTGGGCCAGTTCGATACGGTGCTGCCCATGCTGCGCGAGATCCATTTTCCGGAGGAGCTTGTGGTGAACGCAAGCCGGGAAAACCTGATCACTGTGCTGAAAGAACATCAAAAGCCGGTCGCAGACCTGCTGGAAGGAAGTAAAGAAGAATGAAAATATATACCATCGGTGTCGACCTGGGCGGCACAAATATCAAGGCGGGCCTTGTAGATGAAGCACATCATATCGTGGACAGCGTTTCCTGCAAGACAAATCTGCCGCGACCTGAACATGAGGTGGAAGCGGAGATCGCCGCGTTGTGCAGCCAGCTCGCACAGCGGGCAGGACTGGACATGGCCACGCAGATCGAATCCGTGGGCATCGGCACGCCGGGCAGTGTGAACCCGCATACAGGCGTCGTGGAGTTCAACGCCAACTTCGGCTACCGCAACTGGCCGCTGGTATCGGCAATGGAAAAGCTGCTGCCGTGCCGCGTGTACATTGAGAACGATGCAAATGCCGCAGCCTACGGCGAATACATCGCAGGTGCGGCGCAGGGAGCAAAGTACGCCATTGCCGTTACGCTGGGCACGGGCATCGGCGGCGGCATCATCATCGACGGAAAGATATTTTCCGGCTTCAACTCCGCGGGCGCGGAGATCGGGCATACGGTTATCGTCAAGGGCGGGCGCCCCTGTATGTGCGGGCGGCGCGGCTGCTGGGAAAAATATGCTTCCGCCCGTGCGCTGGCTGAGGATACACTGGCCGCGATGGAACAGCATAAGGATAACATCATGTGGAGCTATGTGCACGGCGACCCTGCGCGCGTGAATGCCAAGACGGCTTTTGACGCGATGCGTGCGGGCGATGCGCTGGGCACGCAGGTGGTGCAAAACTTTGTGGAATACGTTGCCTGCGGCCTGACGAACCTGATCAATATCTTTCAGCCGGAGATCATATGCATCGGCGGCGGCGTATCCAAGGAAGGCGATACGCTTCTTGCGCCCGTGCAGGCGGTAGTGGACCAGGAAGATTACGCCCGAGAGGGCATGCGGCGTACGAAAATCGTCACTGCAAAGCTGCGCAATGACGCGGGCATTATCGGTGCGGCCGGGCTTGCCACGCAGCATCAATGATTTTGGAGGGATTCCCCATGGAGCACTTGAACGAGATCGCTGCGGCTTTCCGCCAGGCATCCATCCCATGCGCTGCCCGCGAACCGCTTTCGCGCCATACCAGCTTCCAGATCGGAGGCCCGGCGGCTTTGTTCTGTGAGCCGCAGAATAAGCGGCAGCTCGCGCGGGCCGTTGCCGTCTGCCGCCAGGCGGGCGTGCGGTATTATTTGTTGGGCAAGGGCACGAACATCCTGTTCGCGGACGAGGGGTTCGACGGCGTGGTCATCCACATCGGCGAGGTGCTGGGGAACATCGAATGCAACGGGCTCTCTGTGACGGCGCAGGCAGGGGCCGCTCTCTCAAAGGTGTGCATCGCGGCCGCAAACGAAGGGTTGTCCGGCCTGGAATTCGCCTACGGCATCCCAGGGTGTGTGGGCGGCGCCGTATATATGAACGCGGGCGCTTACGGCGGCGAGATAAAGGATGTGCTTGCCTGCGCAACGTTTCTGGATGAAACCGGCGCGGAGCGGACACTTCAGGCCGGCGAGCTGCAGCTTGGATACCGCACATCTGTTTTTGAGCGCGAGCCGTGGTGCATCCTGTCCGCGACGTTTACGCTGCGGGAAGACGACACAGGCCCCATCCGGGAGCGGATGGCGGATTACGCCCGCCGCCGCATGGAGAAACAGCCGCTGGATATGCCCAGTGCGGGCAGCACGTTCAAGCGCCCGGAGGGCGCATATGCCGGAGCGCTCATTGACCAGTGCGGGCTGCGGGGATACGCCATCGGCGGCGCGCAGGTGAGCCAAAAGCACTGCGGTTTTATTGTGAACACGGGCAACGCCACCTGCGCGGATGTACTGTGCCTTGCGGATACAGTGTGCAAGATCGTGACAGACGAAACGGGCTTCCGGCTGGAAAAGGAAGTCAGAGTCGTAAAATAAAAATGGGGTAAAGGGACGTATGAACCTATTGATCGTGACCGGGCTTTCGGGCGCGGGCAAATCGCTGGCAATGCACGCGCTGGAGGACATCGGCTTTTTCTGCATCGATAACATTCCGGCGAATCTTCTGGCGAAGCTGATGGAATTTGCCCAGCAGAGTGAAAATACGCTGGAGCGCGTGGCTGTTGTGTTGGACATCCGGGGCGGAAAATCCTCCGAGGATATTCTAAATGCGCTTGGCCAGCTGAAAGCCGGGCGGGTGAACTATAAAATATTGTTTTTGGACGCGCGCAACGATGTGCTGGAGCGGCGGTACAAGGAAACGCGCCGTCGCCATCCCATCAGCATCGCGTCTCAGGTATCCACGGATGAAGCCATTCTGCAGGAACGGGAGATTCTGGCGCCGTTGTATGAAATGGCGGATTATAAAATCGACACCTCGCTGTTTTCCACGGCTCAGCTCAAGGACCGCGTGGTCTCTCTGTTTGTGAACCGGTCCTCGGACGCGATGGCGCTCACGGTGACGTCCTTCGGCTTCAAATACGGCCAGCCCAAAGAGGCGGATATCGTATTTGACGTCCGCTGCCTGCCCAACCCGTTTTATATCCCTGAGCTGAAAAACAAAACCGGCCTGGACAAAGAGGTTGTGGAATATATCATGCAGTTTGAGGAGGCGCACGGCCTGCTGCAGCGCATGGAGGACCTTGTAGGATACGCACTGCCGCTCTATGTGAAAGAGGGCAAAAGCCAGCTTACTATCGCTGTGGGGTGCACGGGCGGCAAGCACCGTTCCATCGCCTTTGCGGAGATGCTGGCCGCGTTTGTCAAGAAGTTGGGGTACCATCCGGTCGTGGAACACCGGGATGTCCAGCGCACCCATACATAACCCGGCGCAGCCCGGGCAAGGAGGACGCGTCGTGAGCTTTTCCCAGGACGTAAAAAAAGAGATCATTGCGCGCGAAGCGGGCGGCAGCTGCTGCGCCGTTGCAGCTGCCTATGGCTTTGCGTGCTTCGGCAAATATTTTGACACCCGTGGCGTTGTTCTGCACACGGAACAGATCGCCGTAGCGCAGTACGCGAAAAAAATGTTTGCCCGCGCGGGCGTGGCGGGAAAGATTTATGTTAAGGGGAGCGAGGAAAGCCGCGTTTATGAATTCGCGGTGAAAGAGCCGGGCGAGGTGCGGCGGATGCTGGCCCTGTTCGGACATACAGGCGAAGAGCCGAGCCTGCGCATCAACAGCAGAAACTTTACCTGTGAACACTGCGTGAGTGCGTTTGTTGCCGCGGCCTTTTTGTGCTGCGGCACCATTACAAACCCGCAGAGGGAATATAACCTGGAATTTTTATCGGTGCGCTACAACCTGATCCTGGATTTCGAAGCACTGCTGATGGGCCATGGCTTCGCGCCTAAGCACACCCGGCGCAAAGGCTCCAATGTGCTTTATCTGAAAGCAAGCGAGCAGATCGAGGATCTGCTCACATTCATGGGAGCTTCCGGCGCGGCTCTGGAGATCATGAACCTGAAGGTGTACAAGGATTTTCGAAACAAAGCCAATCGTATTACCAATTGTGAAACGGCAAACATCGATAAAACCGTGTCTGCCAGCGGGCAGACGCTGGAGGCTATCGCTTATCTGAAAAAGCGCGGCGCGTTCGAAACGCTGCCCGCGCCGCTTCGGGAAGCCGCCGCCCTGCGGGAGCAAAACCCGGACCTTTCCCTCAAGGAGCTGGCCGGGCTGGTCCGCCCTCCGCTGAGCAAATCGGGCCTTTCGCACCGAATGAAAAAACTGGAGCAAACGGCGGAAAGCCTGAAAGAAAGGACAAGGAATGGCTGAAAAGGCAAGAAACTTTACACATCTGCATCTGCATACCGAATACAGCCTTTTGGACGGTGCATGCCGCATTGAGGGGCTGATGCAGCGCGTGAAAGCGCTGGGCCAGACCGCTGTTGCCATCACCGACCACGGCGTCATGTACGGCTGCGTGGATTTTTACAAAGCCGCCAAAAAGGCGGGGGTCAAACCCATCATCGGCTGTGAGGTGTATGTCGCCACACGTACACGGTTCGACAAGGTGAACCGCATCGACGGCTCCAACCATCTGGTGCTGCTGTGCAAAAACGAGACGGGCTATAAAAATCTTATCAAGATGGTGTCGGTGGGCTTTACGGAAGGCTTTTACAACAAGCCGCGTGTGGACCACGAGCTGCTGGAAGAGTACCATGAGGGGCTGATATGTCTCTCCGCCTGCCTTGCGGGCGAAATCCCTCAGGCTTTATTGGCAGGGGATTATGAAAAAGCCAAGAATCTTGCGCGGTACTATGAAGATCTGTTCGGCAAAGGAAACTATTATATTGAGATACAGGACCATGGGCTGGACGAGCAGCGCACGGTGCTGCCCCTGCTTGTGCGGCTTTCCCGGGAAACAGGCATTCCTCTGGTCGCCACCAACGACGCCCACTATCTTGAAAAAGAAGATTCCAGGATGCAGCACATTCTCATTTGCATCCAGACAAACAAGACGGTGAATGACGATGACGTACTGGAATTCGGCACGGATGAGTTCTACGTCAAAAGCACCGACGAGATGTACGAGCTGTTCAGCGCATGGCCCGAAGCCTGTGAAAACACGAACCGAATCGCAGAGATGTGCAGCTTTGATTTTGAATTCGGCGTGACAAAGCTGCCGTATTTTGTGGCGCCGGACGGCATGGACAACAAAGAGTATTTTGTAAAGCTGTGCCGGGACGGTCTGCTGCGGCGATACGGTGCGGACGTGCCGGAGGATATACGCGCCCGGCTGGACTACGAGATATCCATTATTGACCGCATGGGGTATATCAACTATTATCTGATTGTGTTCGATTTCATCAACTATGCGAAAAGCCAGGGGATCCCCGTGGGCCCGGGACGCGGCTCCGGTGCGGGAAGCCTTGCGGCCTACTGTGTAGGTATCACCAATATCGACCCCATCAAGTACAATCTGCTGTTTGAACGCTTCCTGAACCCGGAGCGCGTCTCGATGCCGGACTTTGACATCGATTTCTGTTACGAGCGCCGTCAGGAGGTCATCGACTATGTGATCCGCAAGTACGGCGCCGACCATGTGGCGCAGATCGTGACCTTCGGTACGATGGCGGCGCGCGCTGCCATCCGCGACGTAGGCCGCGTTTTGGACATGCCCTACGGCACGGTGGACGGTATTGCCAAGCTGGTGCCGATGGAGCCGAAAATGACGTTGACCAAGGCGCTTTCCATCTCCAGGGAGCTGAAGGCGCGCTACGATGCGGACCCGCAGGTGAAAGAGCTCATCGATATGTCCCTCAAGCTTGAAGGCATGCCGCGCCATGCGTCCACGCATGCGGCGGGCGTAGTCATCACCCGTGAGGCAGCGGATGAATACGTACCTCTCGCAACCAACGACGGCAACCCTGTCACTCAGTTTACGATGACCACAATTGAGGAGCTGGGCCTGCTGAAAATGGACTTTCTTGGCCTGCGTACGCTCACTGTCATTGACGATGCGGAGAAAATGATCCGAAAGCGCGAGCCGGGCTTTTCCATGGACGCGGTTCCTTATGATGACCAGCGCGTTTACGCCATGCTCAACGCGGGCGAGACAGAGGGCGTGTTTCAGATGGAATCCGGCGGCATGACGCAGGCGGTGATGGGCCTGCAGTCCAAAAGCCTGGAGGACATCATCGCCATTATCTCACTGTACCGTCCGGGCCCGATGGAGTCTATTCCAACGTATATTGCGAACCGGCACAATCCGGGCAATGTAAAATATAAAACGCCGCAGCTGGAGCATATTCTGGACGTTACCAACGGATGCATCGTTTATCAGGAGCAGGTGATGCAGATCTGCCGTGAACTGGCGGGCTTTTCTTACGGGCAGGCCGACCTTGTGCGCCGCGCCATGAGCAAAAAAAAGCACGATGTCATGGAAAAGGAGCGCCAGCATTTCGTGCACGGCAACACCGAGCCGGGGCACGAGTGCGCCGGTTGTGTGGCAAACGGGATCTCCGAAACAGTGGCCAATGCCATTTTTGACGATATGTCCAGCTTTGCATCCTATGCTTTCAATAAAGCGCATGCGGCGGCCTATGCGGTGGTGGCATACCAAACCGCTTATCTGAAAAGGCATTATCCACGTGAATTCATGGCAGCCCTGCTGACGAGCGTGCTGGACAACACGGGAAAGGTGATCGAGTATACCGCTGAATGCCAGCGTATGGGCATCCGCGTGCTGCCGCCGGACATCAACGCCAGCGATGCGGGCTTTACGGTGGAGGGAAAGGATATCCGTTTCGGCCTGCTGGCGCTGAAAAATGTGGGGAGGAACCTGATCGCTACCGTTGTGCGTGAGCGCAGCGGCACGCCGTACCGCAGCCTGTATGATTTCTGCAAGCGTCTGCATGGCACCGAGATCAACCGCCGCGCGGTGGAAAGTATGATCAAAAGCGGGGCGTTCGACAATCTGGAGGCCAAGCGGCGTTCCATGATGGACGGCGTGGAGGGCATCCTCAAAAGTGTGGAGAGTGAAGCGAGGCGGAATCTGGACGGGCAGATCGATCTGTTCGGCGCTCTGGACGGTGAACAGGAGTCTGGACGGAACGTCTATAAATTGCCGGACAGCGGGGAAGAATATCCTTATGACATCCTGCTCCAGATGGAGAAAGAAGTGAGCGGCCTGTACTTGTCCGGGCATCCCCTGGACCATTACCGTCCGGTGATCGAAAAGGTGTCCACATGCCGCATCAGCGAGCTTGTGGGAGAGAATGCGCATGCCTATGATGAGCAGAATGTGACGCTTGTCTGCACGGTGGTGCGCACCAAGACGATCAATACCAAAGCGGGCGGCATGATGGCGTTCATCACGGTGGAGGACCTGAGCGGCTCCATGGAAGTGCTTGCGTTTCCGAAGGTCCTTCTGGCTGCTTCTGAAGCTGTGCATGACAACGCCGTAGTGGTGATCAAAGGGCGCGTGTCTTATAAAGAAGATGAACCCAGCAAGCTGATTGCGGATTCCATTGTGGACGTAGAGCGATATGAGCCCGATAAGATAAAAACTGACATCAAAAGTACAAAAAACGGACTATGGCTGAAACTTTCGTCCATGCGCAGCGAGAGCTTTGAGGAGACGAAGAACCTGCTCCAGATATTCGAGGGCAATTTCCCTGTTTATATGTACTTCGAGGATACAAAACAGCGCATGCTTGCGCCTAAAAGCCTTTGGTGCACACAGAGCGACCTGTTGGTCTCCGAGTTGGAGCGGGTACTGGGAGCCGGTAATGTAAAAGTAAAATAAGGTGATTTTTTTAACGAAGCGGCTTGAATTTGATGCAACATCTGTTTATAATGGGTAACTAGAGTGTTTGAATATTTGAAGGAGGTTTTTCCATGGCAACCGAAATCAAAACCATCGGCGTGCTGACCAGCGGCGGCGACGCCCCGGGCATGAACGCCGCCATCCGCGCCGTCGTGCGTACGGCGATTATGCGCGGATATAGTGTAAAGGGCATTCGTCACGGCTACAATGGTCTGTTGACGGGAGATATCATTGATATGAACCTGCGCAGCGTTTCCGAGATCATCCATCGCGGCGGCACCATTTTGTATACGGCCCGCTGCCTGGAGTTTAAAACGCTGGAGGGGCAGCAAAGAGCCGCGCAGGCCTGCCGTGACAACGGCATTGACGCGCTTGTGGTCATCGGGGGCGACGGCTCATTCCGCGGCTGCAAAGATATGGCGGCGCAGGGGATTCCCTGTGTGGGGCTTCCGGGCACCATCGACAACGATATCGCCTGCAGCGATTACACCATCGGTTATGATACGGCCATGAATACCGCGGTGGAAATGATCGACAAGCTGCGCGACACCACACAGAGCCACGACCGCTGTAGTGTTGTGGAGGTCATGGGACGCAATGCCGGTTACATCGCGCTGAACACAGGCATCGCGGTGGGGGCGCTTGTAACGTTGATCCCTGAGGTTCCGTACGACCTGGAGCGCGACGTCATCGCCAAGATGAAGGCCACGCAGAAAACCGGCAAGCAGCATTTCATCATCATCATCGCCGAGGGCGTCGGCCATGCGCAGGACCTGGCAAACGAGATCCAGTCCCGCACGGGCATCGACTCCCGCGCTACCGTGTTGGGCCATGTGCAGCGCGGCGGCTCGCCCACACTGCGTGACCGTGTCACGGCCAGCCGTATGGGCTACCATGCCGTGGAGCTTCTGCGCAAGGGAATCTATAACCGTGTGGTCGCAACAAAGGCCGAGTCTATCGTTGACTACGATATTTCTGTGGCTCTTTCCATGTACAAGACCATTGATACAACGTTGCTGGACATCGGCTCCACGATTTCCATTTAATTTGTAAAAAACGGCAAGGGTGCTGCTTTTCGGGCGGCACCCTTGCTTTTTTGCATCAAAAACACGATTTGCCCCCGCCGTGAATATACTGTATTACTGCAACAGGGAAGGAGGGGGCTGAAATGCGGCGTTTTCGGAGGCCTGCTGTAACCGTGTCCAAAAGACGTGTCATACTGTTTCGGCTGTTTTTGGTGTTTTGCGCGGCATTTGCCGTGTTTTCCGTACTGGACAACCGTCTGCGTCCGGTGATCACCACAATGGCGCAGTACCAGTGCCGCGTGGTTTCCGTGCTGGCTATGAACGAGGCGGTGATGGAAGAATTGAATGAGGTGCAGGATATTGAACAGGCACTGGTGGAAGTGGACAAAGCGCCGGATGGCACGGTATCTGCCATCGAAATCAATTCCGTAGAAGTAAACCGCCTGAAAACGCGGCTGACAGACGCCGTGGCCAACCGGCTCCTCTCCGTCCCAAAACAGGATGTGCGCATCCCGCTGGGCACGCTTCTGGGCTGGCAGATCATGGCGGGGCGAGGGCCGGACATCCCGCTGCAGGTGGTGCCGGCATCCTTTGTGCAGAGCACGATCGTGGACACACTGGAGACGGCGGGCATCAACCAGACACAGCACCGCATCTTCATCCGTTTCACAGTGGAAATGAGCGCCATCCTGCCCGGGTATTCCACAAGCGTAACGGTGGAAAATGAAGTGTGCATCGCCCAGACGCTGATCGTAGGCAAAGTGCCGCAATTTTACGCATCCGGTTCGTAAATTTTATCCGTGCGCGCTGTATGCAATGGCGCTGTTTTATGCTATACTATTAACTGTATTTCTATGCGACTGAGGTGGTATCTTGGAGATTGCAGAGGCGCGGGAGCGCTATGCGGCCCTGAAAGAAAAAATCGATTATCACAACCATCTGTATTATGACCTGGATGCGCCGGAGCTGGATGATTATGCGTACGATGCGCTGACACGCGAGTTGAAAGCGCTGGAGGCGGAACATCCGGAATTCGTGAACGAAAGCTCCCCCACGCAGCATGTTGGCGGCGTTGCCTCCGGCCGCTTTGAAAAAGTGACGCACATTGTAAAAATGGAGAGCCTGCAGGATGTTTTTTCACTGGATGAAGTCCGGGAATTCGACGCGCGAATGCGGGAAGCCGGTCTGGCGCCGCAGTATGTGGTGGAGGCAAAGATAGACGGCCTCTCCATCAGCCTGGAATACCGGAATGGTGTTTTTGTTCGGGGCTCCACCCGGGGCGACGGCATTGTGGGGGAAGACGTAACGCAGAATCTCGCGACGATAAAGGATATCCCGAAGCGCTTGCCAGACGGAGCGCCGGACTTTCTGGAAGTGCGGGGAGAAGTATATATGCCCCGCGATGCTTTTTTGAAGCTGGTGGAGGAGCAGGAGCTCAGCGATAAGCAGCCATTTAAAAACCCGCGCAACGCGGCGGCGGGTTCGCTGCGTCAAAAGGACAGCGCCGTCACTGCCGGCCGTGGGTTGTCCGTATTTGTGTTCAATCTGCAGCGTATCGAGGGAATGACGCTGCACAGCCACAAGGAAAGCCTGGACTACCTGGCCTCGCTGGGGTTTCCGGTATCTCCGCGGCATGCGCGCTTCTGTAATATCGATGACGTGCTCCGGGAAATCGAAGCCATCGGCGCGCTGCGCGGTACGCTGCCGTATGACATTGACGGTGCAGTGGTGAAGGTGGACGATTTTGCACAGCGCGATGCGTTGGGAAGCACGAATAAGTTCCCGCGCTGGGCCGTTGCCTTCAAATATCCGCCCGAAGAGAAAGAATCAAAGCTACTGAATATCGAGGTTTCTGTCGGGCGCACAGGCGTGCTGACGCCGACGGCTGTGTTTGAACCGGTGCTGCTGGCGGGAACGACCGTTTCCCGGGCTATCCTGCACAACGAGGATTTCATCCGGCAACTTGGCGTCGGCATCGGGGATGTGATCCGCGTGCGCAAGGCGGGGGATATCATTCCGGAAGTGGTGGCTGTAGTACAGCATGCTCCGGATGCGCAGATGTTCGAGATGCCGCAGGCGTGCCCCTCGTGCGGTGCGCCGGTGTCGCACATGGAAGATGAGGCGGCCCTGCGCTGTACAAACCCCGAATGTCCGGCCCAGACGCTGCGCAACATCATCCATTTTGCCTCCCGGGCTGCAATGGACATCGACGGCTTCGGCCCGGCAGTAGCCAGGCAGCTTGTGGAACGCGGTCTTGTGCATACCGCCGCAGATATTTACGACCTTACAGCGGAACAGCTTATCACACTGGATAAGTTCAAGGAAAAATCCGTTTCAAATCTTCTGGCGGCTATCGCCGCTTCGCGGCGGAATGGGCTGGACAAGCTTCTGTTTGCTCTGGGCATCCGCAATATCGGCAGTAAGGGCGCCGCACTGCTGGCGGAGCATTTCGTTACGATGGAGGCGGTGCAGGCCGCGGCGGAGGAAGAAATCAACGCGATCGACGGCTTCGGAGGGGTGATGACCGAGAGCGTGCTGGACTTTTTTGCCAAAGATGGTACGCAGGATCTGGTGCGCCGTCTGCGGGAGGCTGGCGTCAATATGCGCTACAACGGGCCGAAAAAGACAGACCGTCTGGCGGGCAAAACGCTGGTGGTTACCGGCACGCTGCCCACGCTTTCCCGCACGCAGGCAGAAGCGCTCATCACACAGAACGGCGGCAAGGCGTCGTCGTCCGTCTCTAAGAAAACGAGCTATGTGCTCGCGGGCGAGGCGGCGGGCTCCAAGCTGACAAAAGCGCAGTCGCTGGGCGTCCCTGTTATCAGCGAGGAAGAATTTCTTGCGATGCTCCAAGCGCAGCGCGATACGATTGAAAGCTGACACCTTAAGCGCCGCGCTGTGCGGGGCGCCCGAACAATTCTGATAAAAGTGAGGAATGGAATATGGAAATCGATGTACGGCACATCGCGAAGCTTGCGATGCTGAAGATCCCGGAGGAACAGGTGGAAGCGTTTGAAAAAGAGCTTTCCGGTATCGTTGCGATGGTGGAGAATCTGCCGGAGATCCCCAGTGCGGCCACGCTGCTGGAGCCGGGCAATGTCATGGAGCTGCGCGAGGATGCCGTTGTGCCCTCGTATCCGCGGGATGAAATGCTGCAAAACGTGCCCCAGGCCGTTGCGGGCTGCATCGTCGTGCCGAAGACCGTAGAGTGAGGAGGGCATACAATGGAACTGTATAAAAAATCAGCGGCAGAGCTTTCCGCCCTGCTGCGCAGCAAAGAAGTGACCGCGTGCGAGATCCTGGACGACACGCTCGCGCGCATAGACGCGGTAGAGCCGAAGGTTGACGCGTTTTTGTCCGTAACGGCGGATACCGCGCGTGCGAAGGCAAAGGAAGTGGATGAAAAAATCGCCAGAGGGGAGACGCTGGGCGTGCTGGCCGGCATTCCTGTGGGGATAAAGGACAATATCTGTACCAAGGGCCTGAAAACGACCTGTGCCTCCCGGATGCTGGAGAATTTTGTGCCGCCGTATAATGCGACGGTAGTGGAGAAGCTGGCGGCCGCAGACGCGGTAATCCCCGGCAAGCTGAACATGGACGAATTTGCCATGGGCGGTTCGTGCGAAAATTCTTATTTCAAGCCCACGAAAAACCCTTGGGATACCACTCGTGTGCCGGGCGGCTCATCCGGCGGAAGCGCGGCCAGTGTGGCTGCGTGCGAGGTGCCGCTTTCCCTCGGCTCCGATACCGGCGGTTCCATCCGCTGCCCAGCCGGTTTGTGCGGTATCGTGGGCCTCAAGCCTACATACGGCGCGGTATCGCGCTTCGGCCTCGTAGCGTTTGCTTCTTCGCTGGACCAGATCGGGCCGTTCGCCCGTACAGTGGACGATGTGGCGCTGCTGTTCAGCGCCATCTGCGGCAGAGACGCGGCGCATGATGCGACCAGCAAGGAATATGCTTTCCCGGGCATAACGACGGGCGTTAAGGGCTTGCGCATCGGTGTGCCGAAAGAGTACTTCGGAAAGGGCGTCAGCGCGGAGAATAAGGCCGCTGTATGGAAGGCAGTGGATGACCTGAAAGCGCTGGGCGCTGAAATCGTCGAAATTTCTTTGCCTTCCACGGATTATGCTCTTTCGGCCTATTATATCATTTCCTCCGCTGAAGCGTCTTCGAATCTGGCGCGTTATGACGGCGTAAAATACGGCTATTCAGGCAATCGCGAGGGCAATTTGAACGATCTTTATCTTTCTACGCGCAGCGAAGGTTTTGGCGCGGAGGTAAAACGCCGCATCATGCTGGGCACCTATGTGCTTTCCAGCGGTTATTATGACGCGTACTACAAACGCGCGAAGATGCTGCAGCGGATGATCGCGCAGGAGTTTGAAGATGCATTCCGGAAATGCGACGTCATTGCCACGCCTACTACGCCTACCACGGCGTTCCGCCTGGGTGAAAAGACGAGCGACCCGCTGGAGATGTATGCCTCGGATATCTGCACTGTTACCGTGAATATCGCGGGCCTGCCGGGCATCAGCGTACCCTGCGGGTTCGGCGCGGGCAGCCTGCCCATCGGCCTGCAGCTCATCGGGCCGAAGTTCAGCGAGGCAAAATTGCTGGGCGTTGCGAAAACTTACGAGACTGCCAGGGGCGGTTTTGCGGTAAAGGAGCTGTGACGAGATGATAAACAGGGATTATGAAGTAGTGATCGGCCTTGAGGTGCATGCCGAGCTGTGCACCGAGACCAAGATTTTCTGCGGCTGCAAAAATGCTTTCGGCGCAGAGGTGAACACATTGTGCTGTCCGGTGTGCATGGGGATGCCCGGCACGCTGCCGGTGCTGAACAAGCAGGTGGTGGATTACGCCATAAAAATGGGCCATGCGCTGAACTGCTCTATCAACCGTGTGAGTAAAAATGACCGCAAGAACTATTTTTATCCGGACCTTCCCAAGGCATATCAGATCAGCCAGTTTGACGTTCCGTTGTGCGAAAACGGTTATTTGGACATCCTTGTGAATGGCGACGTACGGCGCATCGGTATCACGCGCATCCACATCGAAGAGGATGCGGGCAAGCTCATTCACGATGATTCCTTTGACGGAACGTTGGCGGATTACAACCGCTGCGGCGTGCCGCTCATTGAGATGGTTTCCGAGCCGGACCTGCGAAGTGCGGAGGAAGCAAAGGCGTACATGGAAGCCATTACAAACATCCTGCTTTATCTCGGCATCTCAGACGCCAAGATGCAGGAGGGCAGTGTGCGCGCAGACGTGAACGTCTCTGTGCGTCCCCGCGGACAGAAGGAATTCGGCACTCGAACCGAGATGAAAAACGTCAACAGCTTCGGCGCGGTATACCGCGCCATCCAGTATGAGGCGCAGCGGCAGATCGAGGTCATCAGGAAGGGTGGCGTTATCGAACAGGAGACCCGCCGCTGGGATGATGCCAAGGGCAAAAGCTATGTGATGCGCTCGAAAGAGGATGCGCAGGACTACCGCTATTTCCCAGACCCCGATCTGCTCACGTTTGAAGTGAGTGAAGCGCACGTTCAGGAATTGAAGGATTCCATCCCTGAACTGCCAGTGGCTAAGGCGCTGCGCTATGTGAAAGAGTATGGCCTGCTGCCGGTGGATGCGGAACTTTTGGCCTCCAACCGTGCACGTTCGGAGTTTTTTGATGCCTGTGTGGCGCTTGGCAATTGTGATAAGAAGCTCATTTGCAACTGGATGATCGGAGATATTGCAAAGATTTTGAACGAGCGCCGCATTGAGATCACGGATACAGCCCTGACAAAAGAAAATCTGACGGAGATGATCGCTCTGATCGAAAAAGGCACCATCTCCAACACAGCTGCAAAAACAGTGCTTGACGTGATTATTGAGACGGATGTTCCTCCGGCCAAGGTCGTGGAAGAAAAGGGGCTTGCTCAAATCAGCGATTCGGGAGCGCTGGGTAAGATCGTAGACGATGTTCTGGCGAACAACCCCAAGGCTGTGGCGGATTATAAGGGCGGCAAGACCAATGTTGCGGGCTTCCTTGTGGGCCAGTGTATGAAGGCCAGCAGAGGGCAGGGGAATCCCGGCGTTCTGCGCGAAATGCTGCTTTCGGCCATTGAAAAACTGTGATTTTCAGAATTAAGAACAGTAAAAAACGCCCTGCACGGATAAAACCGCGCAGGGCGTTTTTGGTTAGGCGCTATTTCCTCAGGGCGTGGCAATTTTCGCCGCCAGCGTCATGTCGTCCATAAAGCCTTGGAAGCTGAACAGCACAAGGATCTCATCGTAGCCGCCGCGTTCGATCAGACTGTCCACTTTTTTATTGAGATAGCGGAAGTCCACAATCCCGATAGAGGCGTAATCCTCGACGAGATAGGGAATGAAAGCATTGGCATAACTGTCTTTGATGATGAGGATACTGCCTGTGCCGTTGCCCTCCAGAACAGAATAACCGTTGTTGCCGCGCAGGAATGCCTTATATTTGTCCCGTGTTTCAAAATCGGCGGTGTTGTACAGCGGGCCGGTTTCGCCGCTTTCGCTGCCGTCTGCGTTGGCCGTGTAGACAGTCAGCTGGTTGGGCAGATCGTAATACGTGATGGTATCAGGCACCACGTCGTAGTTGCGGGCTTTGGAATAGCTTGTTCCGTAAAAGTTTTCGACCTTTTTTTCATTCGCGGCCGAGCGGTCAAACAGCGGAAGGCCTTTGCTGCCTGCAAACTGTTCATATGCAAGGTAAGCGCCTTCACTTGTCCAGTGATGATCGGTACGGTAGAAAATGTATTCATCACCATGGGCGCGCAGTGTTTTTCGCAGGTCATACACCGCCGCCTGGCCGGACAGCCGTTCGACGATGCTGTCGTGATAGATATCCTCATCCGCAACAGGTGCCTGCCAGGGCAGCTTTTCAGAAAGCACAAGGCTGGATGAGGGCGCGATCATAACGCTCACCTTGCCGGGATGGCGCTGCGCCATGCGCTCAACAGCGTCGAGATTTTTTTCAAAGCGCTCGCCGACGGCAAGAAATTTCGGGAAGAGATAATTGTCTTTGCCGAACCAGATGCCGTTGTTTTCCGTTTTGAGAAGCATTGCCTCCGCGCGGCTTTTCAGGTCGATCCATCCGTCACGGAAAATGAACTGGTCTTTGGTGTATTCAGTATATTTGGCCATCCAGGGATCGTCTTTGGAAAGAACCCCCGCAAGAGTGAGCTTGGGCGGCTGCATCAGCTTCCGGTTCTCCAACTCGGAAAATTCCCGCTTGGGCCAGAGTGCGTCCAGGATGGAAAAGCAGAACAAAAAGGCGAGAAAAAGCAGAACGATGGGGAACTTTTTCAGCTCCTGCCATAAATTGCGGATCATTCCGGGGCCTCCTCGATTTCATCTCGGTTTTGCTGTGCAAAACCGGCCAACGCCGCTCCCATAGGGTATTGGTCGCGGCGCCTCCTCGATTTCATCTCGGTTTTGCTGTGCAAAACCGGCCAACGCCGTTTCCATATGGTTATTGGCTGCGGCGCTCCCTCTTTTTTCAGTGACCGCTTGTCAGAAGCGGAAATATAAGAACGGACTGTTCGTGGCGTCCACCATATAGGCGATGGTCACAACAAAAATCAGCGCAAGAACCAGCCCGCGCATCAGCGTGTTCGTTTTGAATTTTTCATACAGCTTCTGCGGAAGAGGCGTAGCGCACAAAATGCCGACAATGAGCAGAGCGCCGTAGTTGCGCAGGAAGTACAGCGGTGAAACGCCGCCCGAGGGCACGAACAGCTTTTGAAGCAGCAGCCCGAGCGAAACGCCTTTGTCGCTGCCGACGAACAGCGCCCAGCCCACAATGACAAGCAGCATCGTGTAAATGTGCGGCCAGACCTTGCCCTTTTTCAGGTGCGGCAGCAGCCAGATTTTTTCAATCATCAGCAGCACACAGTAATAGAGGCCCCAGAAGATGAAGTTCCAGTTTGCTCCGTGCCAGAAGCCGGTAAGGAACCATACTACAAAAATGTTGAACAGCTGGCGAGTCAGACCCTTGCGGTTGCCGCCAAGGGGGATATATACATATTCCTTGAACCAGCTGGACAGTGTGATGTGCCAGCGCCGCCAAAATTCAGTGATACTGCGCGAAATGTAAGGCAGATTGAAGTTGTCCGGGAAATCAAAGCCCAGCATTTTGCCCATGCCGATGCCCATCATAGAATAGCCGGAAAAATCGAAGTAGATCTGCAGGGCATAGGAAATGATGCCAAGCCACACCAGAGGTGTAGACGCGTTGGACAATCCAACACCTGCTTCCCATACGCCGTTTACATCATGGCCGATCACGTCGTACCAAAGCGCGCTGATACCGTCGGCCAGCAACACTTTTTTGGCAAGCCCGAAGATGAACAGTGAGATGCCCTCGTCGATGCGGTCCATCGTGACACGGCCCTTTAAAATGTGGAGCCGTTCCGCTACATCGCTGTATTTCACGATTGGCCCGGCAATGAGCTGCGGGAACATGACCACATAAGCGCCGAAGTTGATCAGATTATGCTCGGCTTTCACATCGCCGCGGTATACATCAATGGAATAGCTCATCGTCTGGAATGTATAAAAGCTGATGCCGAGCGGCAGAGTCAGGCGCAGGAGGGGAATGGACGTTCCTATTACGGCGTTGATGTTGTTGATGAAAAAGTCGGTGTATTTGAAAAAGAACAGCATGCCAAGGCTGCCGATGATACTGAACAATAAAAAGCCGCGTCGCGCAGCGGCGCTGTCTTTGAAGCGTTCAATGCCAAGGCCTGCAGTATAGTTGATTAGAATGGCGGCTGCCATTACCGGAAACAGGCGTACTTCGCCCCAAGAATAGAACACGAGGCTGCACAAAAACAGAACGGTGTTTTTCAGCCTTGCGGGCGCAAGATAATAAAGTGCCAGTGTGATGGGCAGAAAACGGAACAGGAACAGTACGGTGCTGAAGACCATGCTTTCACTCCTTGTTTGGAAACATTGCGCCGCCGGACATTCCCGCGGCAAAAAGCAAAGCCGGTACCCCGGAGGTACCGGCTTTGCGGGGCCTGTAAATGCTTATTTCAAAGCCTCGTCGATCGCGGCATCGACCTCGGTGTAATCGACGCCCGCAGCCGCGATGGCCAATACAGCGTAATCGCCTTTTGCAACGACGCGGCCGTCAGAGACCTGCTGGTATGCTTCGGGAAAATCATTTTGATAATTCTCGCTCACGGAAACAAGACCGTTTTTGTAATTTTCCAGCGCAGCCTTGATGTCGTCCACGCTGCCCGCAGAAGCCTTCACGACAAGCACCGTACCCGCCGTATTCGCCACGCCCGTTTTTTGGCCGGAAAACTCCTCGACCTTGTCCATATCTACGCCGAACTCATAGGTGAGGTCATCCTCGGTAATGTCCAGCGGATTTTCGATCTTAGCCACCGTTTCAACTGCGGAAGCAACATCGTTCACATTATAATTTGCGCTGCTGCCGCTGCAGCCGGCAAACGCGGCGCCCACAAGGCAAACTGCCAATAAACCAGCAAAAAAACGTTTCATAATCGGTTCCTTTCCTGAGAAAAATTGTTGTTACCATCTTACACGAATCTGGTAATATTTGCAAGGCCTTTCTGGGAGTGTGCGCAGAATCTTTACATTTTATACACAGCAAAACCGGCATGCGGCGGACGCTTGACAGAACGGGCAAACTTGCCTACAATCGTACTATCAGCCAAAGGAGATTCGTATGAAAAAAGCAATAAAAATGATCGCCGGAGCGTGTGCTGCAGCAGTGGTGTGCGCGGGTGGGCTTCTATATTATAATTTGTCCCGGCAAAACGTCCGCCACACTTCGGCGACATTTGTCATGGATGCTGTGGCGGACCAGAAGGTCTACGGTCCAAACGGAGAAAAAGCCATCGCGGCGGCGGAACAGGCGTTTCGTGAGATGGAGAACCGGCTTTCTGTATATAAAGAGGGGAGTGATATTGCACGTTTGAACGCGGCTGCCGGAAGCGGAGAGGCTGTGGCGGTCGAGGCGCAGACATACGCATTGCTCTCGCAGGCGAAAACACTCAGTGCACAGGCGGGCGGAGCGTTTGAACTTACAATCGCGCCGCTTGCACTGGCATGGGGCATTACCACGGATGCGCCGCGGGTGCTGCAGCAGGATGAAATCGACGCGCTGCTGCCGTTGGTGGATGACAGAGGCCTGCTTCTTGAATCCGGAACGGCGCGTCTGCAGCGTCCCGGCCAGGCGGTAGATCTGGGCGGTATCGCCAAAGGAGCAGCCTGTGACGTTGCGAAAGAGGTTTATGACGAATATGGCATCCGTGCGGCGCTGTGCTGGCTTGGCGGGAGCAGCATTTACGCACGGGGCGTAAAGCCGGACGGTGAAGCGTGGCGGCTGGGCTTTCGTGATCCGAAAGAGGAGGAATCGGTCTCGCTGGCGTCATTTGAAATCAGGGATGCGGTTTTCTGCACCTCCGGAGGATACGAACGTTATTTTGAGCAGGATGGTGTGCGGTATCATCATATTCTGGACCCCGCGACAGGGCGACCGGCGCAAAGCGATATCGTTTCCATAGGCATTCTCTGTGAAAATGGTGCGGAGGCGGATTTCTGGTCCACGGCCCTTTTTGTTCAGGGCAGGGAAAAGGCGCTGGAATATTTCGAGACAGGCGGTGAAGGCCTGCTTCTGGATGAGGACAACACACTGTATGTTTCCAAAGCACTTCAGGCTTCATTTGAATTGGCAGCAGAAGCAGAGGGGGCTTACCATGTTGTCTTTTTGTAAAAGCGGTTCGTGCATATCGCCGGAAAAGGAAGGTGAGTGTTCTGCGCAATGAAAAGACGCGCCGCGTGGCGTTGATGGGGCTTCTGTTTGCTCTGTCCGTGGTGCTTTCTTTTTTGGAGGGGACGCTCACGCCGCTGTTGGGGCTGCCGCCTGGCGTGAAGCTGGGTCTTGCAAATGTGGTTGTGATGTATGCGCTGTTCTTTCTGGGGCGCGGCAGCGCGTTCACGCTTGTTCTGCTCAAAAGCTTTTTTGTATTGCTCACCCGCGGTGCGATGGCCGGCGCGCTGAGCCTCGGCGGCGGTTTGTTGTCGCTTGGCGTAATGGCTGTCCTGTGCCTTTTCAGGAGCAGGCCTTCGGTATTCATACTCTCCGTGTGCGGCGCGATCACACATAATTTTGGGCAGTTGCTGGTCATCAATCTGCTGATGACCCAATCTGTTTATACATTGTATTATGCGCCTGTCCTGCTGCTTTCGGGCCTTGGGATGGGGGCGCTGACGTCGGTGGGGCTGAAGGCGCTTTTGCCGGCGCTGGAAAAGCTTGGTTTCCAAAGGTTTCAAAAATAATTGATATTTTTTATCAATAAATACTTGACACCAATTGGGAAGCATGATATATTATAGACACGGCAGCAATGCCTTTCAATGAAACAACAAAAATATAATAATGCTGGAGGAAACAAGTTATGTCTAAGTTTGTTTGCACTGTTTGTGGTTATGTGTACGAGGGTGAGGCTGCTCCGGAGTTCTGCCCGGTCTGTAAGGCGCCGGCTTCCAAGTTTGTTGAGCAGAAAGGTGAAATGACTTGGGCTGCCGAGCACGTTGTGGGTGTTGCCAAGGGCGTCGATCCTGAAATCATCGAGGGTCTGCGTATGAACTTCAACGGCGAGTGCAGCGAGGTGGGCATGTATCTGGCTATGGCGCGCGTGGCACATCGTGAAGGTTATCCGGAGATTGGTCTGTATTGGGAAAAAGCGGCTTACGAAGAAGCTGAGCATGCTGCGAAGTTTGCCGAGCTGCTGGGTGAGGTCCTGACGGACAGCACGAAAAAGAATTTGGAAATGCGTGTAGAGGCCGAGAACGGCGCGACTGCCGGTAAGATGGACCTTGCAAAAAAGGCCAAGGAGCTGGGGCTGGACGCCATCCATGACACCGTGCATGAGATGGCCCGTGATGAGGCCCGCCATGGCAAAGCGTTTGCCGGTCTGCTGGCCCGTTACTTCAAATAAGATTTCAACAGAACAGGCGGCAGAAAATTCTGCCGCCTGTTTTTCTTCTCTTTCGCAACAAAGGGATATTCCAATTGCTGAGGCAGGCTATATGATGGGGAAAACAACAGTACAAGCGGTAAAAAGGAATGACGCGGATGGACGGGGCATATTGTTTACTCAAACATCTCGTGCGCCACGCGCTCCCCGGTGCGGGGATAGACAGCCAGCTCGTTTTGCGCGTTTACGGTAGCGAGAAAAACGTCACCGATCCTTGTCACATGCTGCGCCTCAAGCTGCTTTTTCAGCCATACGTCGTCGTTGCCGGTGTATTTCAGATTTTTCGGAATAACGGTTCCGTCCAGGATGACGTTTACGCAGGGACGTTCCGGATCGGGAGTCATTTGGAGATCCTCCGGCGTAACGGGACGCTGGGCGGCCAGCGGCAAAAAGCTCACCTGGCCGTTGGTCTCCAGAATAGCGGTTTGCAGATCGGCAAGGTCGAAATAACCCGCTGTCCTGCACTGTGTTAGGAACTCATTGATGTCCAGCTTGGCCGCAGCCAGGTTTTTTTCGTAAAGCTTTCCGTTTTCATACAGGACAACGGGCTTGCCGTTGATGAATTTGCGCGCCGCCATAGATTTGCAGGTAATATAGGAGATCAGAGCGGCGGTGACGCCATATACGACCATGGCAGTCAGCGGCATCCAGTAGTCGTCCTCCAGGCTCGTGGCGAACTCCGCCGCGATGGAGCCTATGGTGATACCGTTTACGTAATCAAACATGCTCATTTGGCTGACCTGGCGGTTGCCCATAAGCTTAGCGAGCAGGAACAGTACGATGATGGAGAACAGGCTTGTAAAAAGAATATGAGGGATAACGTTCATGGAGCTTCTTCCTTTGCATTCATGTTTCCGCACGGCGGGCCTGCGGCAGACGCCGCTTTCCCTCAGTATACCCCATGGCACTTTGCTTTATTACCTGCCGCTTTTTTGCACGGAATGGCAATTGTATGTTTGGTATAAATGCGGTATGATGATAATGAAATGTGAGGAAAGGGGAATACCCTGATGAAGCATGTTTTTATTGTGAATCCGGTATCCGGGAAAGCGGACGCCAGCCTTTATCTTGTGCCGCGGCTGATCGACGCGGCGGCCGGTGCGGGTGTGGATTATGCTGTGGAGCTGACACAGCACGCCGGCCACGCGGCTGAAATCGCCCGGCAGTACGGTGATGACGGGGAACCGGTGCGCCTTTACGCCTGCGGCGGGGACGGTACTTTGAACGAGGTATTTACGGGGGCGTATCCCTATAAAAACGCAGAGGTAGCAAGTGTTCCGTGCGGCTCCGGCAATGATTTTGTGCGAAATTTCGGCGCGGCGGAGGATTTCCTTTCCCTTGCGGATAATATCGCAGGCACGGCGGTGCCTGTTGACTTGGTCGCGGCAAACGGCGGGGTCTCTGCGGCAATCTGTTCGGTTGGGCTGGATTCTGAAGTTGCATACAGCATTCCCAAATATCGCCGCCTGCCGCTGTGCGGCGGCCAGATGGCATATAATATTTCCATTGTAGAACGTCTTTTGCAGCCCATGGGACACAGGCTGCGCATTACGGTGGACGACGATGTGCTGGAGGGGGATTACCTCATCGCCACGGTATGCAACGGCGTCGCATACGGGGGCGGGTTCCGCGCTGCGCCCATGGCGGACCTGCAGGACGGAGTGCTGGATGTGATCATGGTAAAGAAAATGAGCCGGATGCGCATTGCGGGAGTACTGTCCAAATATAAAAACGGGCTCCACTATCAAAATGGTCGTGTCGTTCCGGAGCTTTCGGATGTGCTGGAATACCGCAGAGCGCAAAAGGTGTTGATCGAGCCGATGGATGGGAAGGCTGTCATCACAAATATCGACGGGGAGTGCACTCCGGCGGACAGTCTTTCCGCACAAGTGCTGCCTCTGGCAGCGCGGTTTGTGCTGCCGGCTCCGCTGTATGCGCAGTTTGAGGACAGAGCTCCCGCCGTAACGGCGTGACATGACTTGAAGGCAGACAAATATGACAAATACCGGGTGGCTCCTTCGCAGGCCGCCCGGTATTGTTTTGTTTTCGTGCGAGTTCACAAAAAATTTTTATTTTACCCCCTTGATTTTTCCTGTAAATGTGGTTACAATATGTTTAGCACTCAAAGATATAGAGTGCTAAACAAGGAAAATTTAATTTAGGAGGAAAGTTTTATGAAAATCAGACCTCTCGCTGACAGAGTTGTCATTAAAAACGTAGAAGCAGAGGAAACTACCAAGAGCGGCATCATCCTTACGGGCTCCGCCAAGGAAAAGCCCCAGGTGTGCGAAGTTGTCGCTGTGGGCCCGGGCGGCCTTGTGGACGGCAACCAAGTTGAGATGACCGTCAAGGTGGGCGACAGGGTATTGATCGCCAAATACGCGGGTACCGAAGTGAAGGTGGACGGCGACGAGTGCACCATCGTGCGCCAGTCGGACATTCTTGCCGTTGTAGAGTAAGCTCTCAGCAAAGTTGTTTTCATTCTATTTTAAAATAAAAGGAGTCGTTATTTATGGCAAAACAGTTACTCATGGGCGAAGAGGCGCGCAAAGCCCTCTGCGCCGGCATTGATAAGCTTGCCGATACGGTCAAGATCACACTTGGCCCCAAGGGACGCAACGTAGTTTTGGGCAAAAAGTTTGGCGCTCCGGTCATCACCAATGACGGCGTTACCATCGCCAAAGAGATCGAGCTGAAAGACCAGTTCGAGAACATGGGCGCTCAGCTCGTACGCGAAGTTGCCACCAAAACGAACGATGCTGCCGGCGACGGTACCACCACCGCAACGGTTTTGGCACAGGCGCTTGTTACCGAGGGCATGAAGAACGTTGCCGCGGGTGCAAACCCCATGGATCTGAAGCGCGGCATGCAGAAGGCCGTGAAGGCTTCTGTCGAGGCTTTGAAGGCGAACAGCAAGAAAATGGAGGGCTCCGCCGACGTGGCGCGTGTTGCCACGGTTTCTGCGGGCGATGAAGTCATCGGCAGACTGATCGCTGAGGCGATGGAAAAGGTAAGCGCTGACGGCGTGATCACCATTGAAGAGAGCAAGACGGCTGAGACCTATTCCGAAGTCGTAAAGGGCATGCAGTTCGACCGCGGCTATATCACTCCGTATATGGTCACAGACACCGAGCGCATGGAGGCTGTTCTGGATGATGCATATCTGCTCATCACGGATAAGAAGATCAGTGTGATTCAGGATATTCTGCCCCTGCTGGAGCAGATCGTACAGTCCGGCAAGAAACTCGTCATCATTGCCGAAGATGTGGAGGGCGAGGCTCTGTCCACGCTGATCGTGAACCGTCTGCGCGGGACCTTCACGGTTGTCGCGGTCAAAGCTCCCGGCTTTGGCGACCGCCGCAAGGAAATGCTGCAGGACATCGCCATTCTGACGGGCGGCACGGTTGTCAGCGAAGAGCTGGGTTATGAGCTGAAAGACGCCACCGTCGATATGCTGGGCCGTGCCCGCCAGGTGAAGGTAACGAAGGAATATACCACCATCGTAGACGGTATGGGCGACAAGGAAGCTGTCAGCAACCGTGTTGCGCAGATCCGTGCGCAGATGGCGGAGACGACCAGCGACTTCGACAAGGAGAAGCTGCAGGAGCGTCTTGCCAAGCTGTCCGGCGGTGTTGCCGTCATCAAAGTCGGCGCTGCCACTGAGGTCGAGATGAAAGAGAAGAAGCTGCGCATTGAGGATGCCCTGAATGCGGCCAAGGCTGCCGTGGAAGAGGGCATTGTCGCGGGCGGCGGCACGGCTCCGCTGCACACGACTGCTGCTGTTGACGCTGTGATCGACGCTCTCGAAGGCGATGAGCGCACGGGTGCGCGCATCGTGCGCAAAGCACTGGAGGCTCCGCTGCGCCAGATCGCGGCCAATGCCGGCCTGGAGGGCAGTGTTATTATCGACAAAATTATGTCCGGCAGCGATGCCAACTATGGCTTTGACGCCCAGAAAGAAGTATACGGCGACATGATTAAGGCCGGTATCGTTGACCCGACCAAGGTCACCCGTTCTGCGTTGGAGAACGCGGCCAGCGTGGCGTCCATGGTCCTTACCACCGAGAGCCTTGTCGCGGATGAGCCGGAAGATCCCGCGGCCTCGGCTGCGGCCAACGCCGCCATGGCGGGCGGCGGTATGGGCGGCATGTATTGATTGCCCGGCTCCTGTTTTCATAAAATTTCCTTTGCCCTGCGGCGTTTTGCCGCAGGGCTTTTTGTATATTTGCGAGCCTTGGAGAAAAACTAATACCATTACAGAAAAGGAGGCAAACCCCATGGAAGAAATCACTGCCGTAGAGCTGGCCGGTTTTTCCGAACTGCTCACTCACGAGGAAAATATCATTAAAAAATACAAATGCTATGCACAGACCTGTGAGGACCCGGCGCTCAAAGAAATGTGCGAGGATATGGCCCAGCGCCATACGCAGCATTATGATGCGATTCTCAGCGAACTGAAATGAGGAGGGGACAAATAATGAATTGCTTTGATGATCAGGCGAAAATGACGGATGCGCTCAATTCCCAAAAATTCATCACGGGGAATTATAATCATTATGCCGGTGAATGCGCCACAAAGGAACGCAAGGATAAGCTGATGGAGATTCTTTCCGAGGAACATGACATGCAGTTTGAAGTGTTCAGCGAGATGCAAAAGCGGGGCTGGTATGAGCCGAAGCCTGCGCCTCAGCAAAAGGTGTGCGAGGCGTGCGAACAATTTGAACAAAAAGAAGGCTCCTTTTAAGATATAAGATAAGGTAAGTATGCTGCTCTATGCCCGTCTGAAGAACAATCGTCAGACGGGCATTTTTGTGTGTAAGCCGTCGAAGGAAAAACTGAAAATATTTGAGATTTTTTTAACAACTTTTTCATTTAACGGTTGCAACCGGGACGGATTTCATCTATAATATAAAAAGATATCGTAAAAAAACAGGGAGGTTATTTCATGGGCATTTCACAGTTCCTTACGGTTGCGGCAAATACTGCATCCGGGAACCCCGAACCGTCCGTCGGCGTGGTTGTGGCAACGGGCCTCATCCTCGTATTCGGCGTTCTGGTGCTGCTCTACCTGCTCATTACGCTCGAGGGCATTATTTTTACATCTGTAGACCGCAGGAAAAAAGGCGCGCCTGCTCCGAAGAAAGAAGCGGCTCCCGCTCCGGTGAAAGCGGCTGCTCCGAAGGCTCCGGTTGTGGAAGCCGGCATCCCGGGCGAGGTCGTCGCGGCCATTGCCGCCGCTATCGCCTGCATGGACGGCGGCGAACATTATACGCTGCGCAGTGTTAAGCGCACAAGAGTGTCCGGGCGCTCCGCCTGGGGGCAGGCCGGTGTTGTGGCTTACACCGAGCCGTTTTGACAGGAGGGGATGAACAGACATGCAGGGCTTTTTAAACGCAGTCACCGGTATTGCCAATGAATCCGGCTTTGTCGGCATCATGGAGAATCCGGGCTATCTGATTATGATTATCGTCGCCTGCGGGCTGATTTATCTTGCCATAGGCAAGCAGTTCGAGCCGCTTTTGCTTTTGCCGATCGCCTTCGGCATGCTGCTGGCGAACCTTCCGTTTGGCGAGATTATCCACATGCAGTATTTCATCCCGCCGGAAGGCGCGGACCCTTCGCTGTATCCGATGTTCAGCGAGATCCTGCACCATGGCGGGTTGGCTGATATGCTGTATCTTGGCGTCAAGCTGGGCATTTATCCGCCGCTGATCTTCCTTGGCATCGGTACGATGACGGATTTCGGCCCTTTGATCTCCAACCCGAAGAGCCTGTTGCTGGGCGCTGCCGCACAGCTTGGCATTTTCACTACTTACATCGGAGCGAAGCTGCTTGGTTTTACCGGACCGCAGGCCGGCGCCATCGGCATCATCGGCGGTGCGGACGGCCCGACAGCCATTTTCGTTGCCAGCAAGCTGGCGCCTGAACTGCTTGGCGCTATCGCTGTGGCCGCGTACAGCTATATGGCGCTGGTGCCCATCATCCAGCCGCCTATCATGCGCGCGCTTACCACAAAGAAAGAACGTATGATCGTAATGGAACAGCTTCGTCCGGTTTCCAAACTGGAAAAGATCATGTTCCCCATTATCTGCACCATCATCATTTGTTTGATCCTGCCCACAGCCGTGCCTCTTGTCGGCATGCTGATGCTGGGCAATCTGATGAAAGAGTCCGGTGTTGTGGACCGCATCAACAAGACGGCGGGCAACGAGCTGATGAACATCATTACGATTTTCCTCGGTGTGTCTGTCGGCTGTACCACAAATGCAGAGACCTTCCTCAACAAGAACACGCTGTTCATCGTGGCGCTGGGCCTGATCGCGTTCTGCTTCGGCACTGCGGGCGGTGTTCTGTTCGGCAAAATCATGTGCTGGGCGACGCATGGCAAGGTGAATCCGCTGATCGGTTCTGCCGGTGTTTCCGCTGTTCCGATGGCCGCACGTGTTTCTCAGAAGGTCGGCCAGCAGGAAAACCCCCAGAATTTCCTGCTTATGCACGCCATGGGGCCGAATGTTGCGGGCGTAATCGGCAGCGCTGTGGCCGCCGGTATCCTCATCAATATGTTGAAATGACGCTTTTACGGAAAAAGCCGTTCCTTTGGGAGCGGCTTTTTCTTTTCAATCAGGTGCAAGTATGCTATACTAAATACGATAGTGCGCATGAATAGAATGCGCCAGAATACGACCAAAGGCGGAAAACAATGGAATCCCAATTTGAAACACAATTCCTTGCGCTGCGCAAAAAGTATATTGAGGCGCAATTCGGAAAGCTGAACCCGGTGCAGCGGGACGCGGTATTTACCACAGACGGGCCGCTGCTGATCCTGGCGGGGGCGGGCAGCGGCAAAACGACGGTGCTTGTCAACCGTATTGCGAATCTGATTCGTTTCGGCAGCGCGCACAGCAGCACATATGCGCCGCAAGGCGCCGGGCCGGAACAGGTGGCGGAGCTGGAACGCCTGCTGCACAGCGGCGGCGAGCCTTCCGAGGCTCTTCGGCCCTTCCTGCGGGAGCACACGGTGCGCCCCTATAATGTTCTCGCCATCACCTTTACAAACAAGGCGGCGGGGGAACTGAAAAATCGTCTTTCCGCCATGCTGGGTGAAGCAGGTCAGGATGTCAACGCATCTACATTCCATTCGGCATGCGTGCGTATCCTGCGCCGGGAAGCCGGCAGGCTGGGGTATCCCCAGAGCTTTACCATTTATGATACGGACGATCAGCAGCGCGCCATGAAAGAAGTATATAAGTCGATGAACATCGACGACAAGTTTCTTCCGCTGAAATCGGCCATCGGCGCCATCGGCCGTCTGAAAGACAAGATGATCAGCCCGCAGGACGCCATGAGCGCGCCCGCAGATACGCGTGCGGGGCTTGTTGCCAAGGTATACGATGCCTATCAAAAACGTCTTTGGCAGGCAGGTGCATTCGATTTTGACGATTTGATTTATGCCACGGTGAAGCTGCTGCGGGATTTTGAGGATGTACGGGAATATTATCAAAACCGGTTCCGCTATATCCTGGTGGATGAGTATCAAGACACCAGCGTGGCACAGTTTCAGCTTGTATATCTGCTGGGCGGCGAGCACCGGAACGTTTGTGTCGTTGGCGACGATGACCAGAGCATTTACCGTTTCCGCGGTGCAACGATTGAAAACATTCTTAATTTTGAACAGCACTTCCCCGGCGCAAAGGTCATTCGGCTGGAACAGAACTACCGCTCTACCTCCAATATCCTGAACGCGGCGAACTGTGTGATCAAGAACAATATGGGGCGCAAAGGAAAAACGCTTTGGACGGAGAACGGAAACGGCGAGAAACTGATGTGCTATGAAGCGGATTCTGAGTTCGACGAGGCGGCCCATGTGGCGGCGGTGATCGGCCAGAACGTGAAAAAGGGCGCGAAGCTGCGGGATCATGCGATTCTGTACCGTATGAACGCACAGTCCGGGCCAATCGAAACCTATTTTGCCCGTGCGGGCATTCCGTATAAAATCGTCGGCGGCCAGCGTTTCTACGACCGTAAAGAGATAAAGGACATGCTTGCTTATATGAGCATCGTCGCAAACGAGCAGGACGATCTGCGGCTGCGGCGCATCATCAACGAACCGGCGCGCAAGATTGGCGCGACAACGGTGCAGAACGTGGCGGATATTGCGGCGGGGCTTGGCGTCTCAATGCTGGAGGTTATTGAGGACGCGCCGGATTATCCGGCGCTGGCGCGGGCAAGCGCGGCGCTTGGCGGCTTTTGGCGCATTTACCGCAGGCTGAAGGAGGCGTACGATACGCTGCCTCTGGATGTGTTCGTCAGCGAGATATTGGAGATCACGGGATACCGCAGTATGCTGGAGGCAGAGGGAGAAGAAGGCCAGACGCGCATGGAAAACATCGGTCAGCTTGTTTCCAGTGTAAAGACCTATGCCGATCAGCGCGGTCCGGAAGCCAGCCTGCCGGGCTTTCTGGAGGAAGTGGCGCTCATCAGTGATATCGACAGTTATGATGAAGGCGCAGATGTTGTCGTTCTGATGACCATGCATGCGGCCAAGGGGCTGGAGTTTAATTATGTGTTCATCGTCGGTCTGGAAGAAGGAATATTCCCCAGCGAGATGAGCCGGTATTCCAATGAAGATCTGGAGGAAGAGCGCAGGCTTTGCTATGTGGGTATTACCCGTGCGAAAAAAGAGCTTTATCTTTCCTGTGCGAACTCGCGCATGCTGTTCGGCCAGACGAAGCATAACCGCCCTTCCCGTTTTTTGGAGGAGATCGACGCCTCTCTGGTGGAGGTGGAGCAAAGCCCGGCTGCCGCGCAGACGAAGGCCATGCGTCAGCGTTATATGCAGCAGCAAAATGCATATTTGCAGCCGGAATATGGCGCGGCAAGCATGCGCTCCACGGTACAGGCGGGATATTCGGCCCGTTACGGCGGCGCTTCCCACGGTTCTGGAGCGGGCGGCGCTTCACGCCCTGCCCGGCAGCGCGCTTCTGTGGGAGGCGGTTTTTCCACGGTTCAGGCGGGCAGCACGGCCTCCGTTCCGCGAACGGAGGGCAGCGGAGCCTATCGTCCGGGAGACCTGGTGGAGCATAAAGTTTTCGGCCGCGGCGAGGTGCTGAAGGTAACGCCCGTGGCGGGAGATACCATCGTTGAAATTCGTTTTGATACGGCCGGCGTAAAAAAGACGATGGCGAATTATGCGCCGCTGAAACATATTTCCGAGTAAAAACGTCTTTAAGACGGGCGGCGCGCCGGAATTTCCTTTTGTGTTCCGGCCTCCGGCTGAAAACAGGCGCTTGCGGCCACCCGTTCCGCAAGAGGAAACGCAGCGCGGTCCGAAGCCGTCTTTGAAAGGGTTTTGAAGAATGGAAAAAACGCGCAGGCTTTTTTGCGAGATGGGCCCGTGGGCTTATTGGCTCTCCATGAAAAAGTGCCGTTTTGTGCGGCGTGTGCAGGATATGTTTTCCGGTGTGCGTTTTTCCCGGCATCGGCGGTGTGAGCCGCTGCCTGTCGTAGTGTATGCCCATAAGTCACTGATACGGCGCACACTTGGGACGGTGGACCAGAAGCTGCAGGAAAATAAAGCTGTTAATCTATCGCTTGCCGCACCCAGAGTAAACGGAGTGCTCATTCGTCCGGGAGAAACATTTTCGTTCTGGCGGATGGTGGGGCCGTGTACTGCGCGCCGGGGATATTTACCGGGCCTGACAATCAGCAAAGGAGAAACAGCCTGCGGCGTGGGCGGCGGGATGTGTCAGTTTACGAATCTGCTTCATTGGATGGTGCTGCATACGCCGCTCGTCATCACGGAACACCACCATCATGACGGATATGATCTTTTTCCGGATTTCGGGCGGACGATCCCATTCGGAACGGGGACCTCGATCCTGTACAACTATCTCGATTACCGTTTTTATAACCCTACGGAACAAACGTTCCAGATCTTGGTTCATACAGATGAGATTTATTTGTGCGGCGAGCTTCGCGCGGAACATGCGCTCCCGTACAAATACCATGTGCATGCGGAGGATGAATATTTTTCCTGTGAAGGAGAAAGCGTTTACCGCAACAACCGAATATGCCGCTCCCGCATCAACGTGAAAACGGGCGTTTGCGAGGAGCGCACCTGCATAAAAATAAACCATGCAAAAGTGCTGTACGATTCCTCCGGCCTTCCCATCCGGGTGTTGGAGAAATCGACGGCGGGAGAGGACAAGCCATGAAAGTAATGCTGATTGCACACACGCCGGAGCCGGAACGCGTTGTCGCGGCTGCGGCAAAGCTGTGTTATTCCAATGCGCACCTGGACGACCTGTTGGAGGGCCTTACGCCGGAGAAAAGCCGGGAATTTCTTTCAAAGCTCGCCAGCCTGGGGCATGAAAGCCCCACAGAACACGCATCCTTTACGTTTGCAATCGAAGGCGTGAGCCGCGCACTGCTTGCACAGATCACGCGCCATCGTATCGCGTCGTACAGCGTACAGAGTCAGCGGTATGTACGGCTGGACCAGTTTGAATATATTACGCCGCCGGAAGTGGCTCGGGACGAACAGGCCAGAGAGGCCTTTGACGCGGCAATGGCGGAGGAGGCGGAAAACTACCGCCGTATCGCGGAGTTGCTGAAAGACGGGCACATCCGCCGCCTGATGCAGGAGGGAGCGGATGAAAAAACGGCCGCGCGCAAGGCGGAAAAAATGGCCATTGAAGACGCGCGCTTTGTGCTGCCCAATGCCTGCAGCACGAAGATGATCGTTACAATGAACGCACGAAGCCTGAACAATTTCTTCCGGCACCGCTGCTGCCAGCGCGCCCAGTGGGAGATTCGGGAGCTGGCGGACGAAATGCTGCGCCTGGTGAATGAGGTGGCCCCTGCACTGTTTGCGCGCAGCGGCCCGCCGTGTGTATCCGGCGCATGCCCGGAGGGTTCAATGAGCTGCGGACGTGCCGCAGAGATGCGGAAGAAATATGCTTTTCTCAAAGGAGACGAAATGGTTTGAGCGGACGTTTGATCGTGCTGGAAGGGCTGGACGGTAGTGGGAAAGCCACGCAGGCGGGGCTGCTCTACGAGGCATTGTGCGGACGTGGAGAACAGGCGATGAAGATCACCTTTCCGAATTATGAGAGTGATTCCAGCGCTCTGGTGAAAATGTATCTGGGCGGGGCTTTTGGGCAGGATGTGAATGATGTGAACGCCTATGCGGCGTCCAGCTTTTATTCTGTGGACCGGTATGCAAGCTATAAGACACTTTGGGGGTGCTTTTACCACGACGGCGGAACCGTGATAGCGGACCGTTATACGACCTCCAACGCGGTGCATCAATGTTCCAAGCTGCCGCGCGAGGAGTGGGACGCTTATCTCGCCTGGTTGTTTGATTTCGAATATCGCAAAATTGCCATACCGGAACCGGATACCGTCGTATACCTGGATGTGGACCCGGAGGTTTCCCAGCGGCTGATGTCCCAGAGGTATCATGGAGACGAAGAAAAAAAGGACATCCACGAAAAAAATATGGAATACCTGCAGCACAGCCGCCAGGCCGGGCAATACTGTGCAAAGGCACTCGGATGGAAGCGCGTGGCTTGCACGGAAGGTGGGCGGATGCGCGCTAAGGAAGACATCCATAAGGACGTTTTGGCACTGATTGCAAAGAGGTGACGAATATGGAAGAAAACAAAGAAGGAACCCAGCAGGCCGCACAAGAGGCTTATGTGCGGCAACTGGCCGAGCTTTCGGCGCGCGTGCTGCACATGACGGAAGAGCAAAAGCAGCGCAATGCGGCAAAAATCGAAGAGCTGAACAAACGTGTGGCGGCGCTGCCGCCTGCTCTGCGCGGGCTGTATGCTCAAAAGCTGCGTTCGTTGGCGCCGGAAGCGCCCGCGCCGCAGGCTGCGCCGGTGCAGCAGCCGCCCGCTGCTGATGCCGCATATGAGCCGGAGTATGCGGACGGCTATGAGTATGAAGAAGAGGATGAAGATGAAGTGCCCGCACGCAGACGGAAAAAACGCAAAAAACACGGATGCCTGATCGTGATGCTGGTGTTTTTGATGCTGGCGGCACTGGCGGCAGCAGCAGGTTGGTTCTGGCTGTCCGGCGAGGTGAGCGGCTCACGCGGTGCGGCTGTCACACAAAGCGTCACCATTGAAAAGGGGTCCGGCCCGCTGGCCATCGGCCAGAAGCTGCAGGATGCGGGGATAATTCGCTCGGCGCAGGTGTTCCGTTTTTATGTACGCGGCAAGGACGGTGCGGCGGATACACTGCAATACGGTACGTTTGAACTGTCCTCCGATATGAGCTATGATGAGATCATCGCCGCACTGCAGGTCGCTACAGATGACAGAGAGACGGTTCGGGTCACATTCCCGGAGGGAAAAACGGTGATCCAATACGCACAAATTATGGAGCAGGCGGGTTTGTGTTCCGCACAGGAATTTCTGGACGTGGCCAACAATGGAGATTTTTCCCAGTTCGGCTTCTGGGCCAAGCGCGAGGAAAAGCCCAACCAGTTCATGAAAGCGGAGGGGTATCTGTTCCCGGACACCTATGAATTCTTTGTGGGAGACACCGTGTACAACATGGTTGCCAAGATATACGGCGAATTCGACAATAAGATCACTGCTGAAATGTATGCACGCATGGATGAATTGGATATGACGCTGACAGAGGTTGTTACGCTGGCCAGCCTCGTGCAGGAAGAAGCAGGAAATGAGTACAGCAAAATGGTCTCCGCAGTGTTCCACAACCGCCTTGCCAGCGGCATGACGCTGGGCAGCAACGTTGCGTGGAACAAAGAAAAGGCCGACGACAACAACTATATTTATGACTCCATGGCCGGGCCCTATGGCTATGGCAGCTGGGATGCGATTCCGGCGGAGCTGCGCGAGGCGTACGATACCTACACCCATACAGGCCTGCCTGCGGGACCGGTGTCGAACCCGGGCCTGCTGTCCATTGAAGCGGCGCTGTGGCCGGAGGAAAACTGCGACTACCTGTATTTCCAGACGGACACACTGGGCAATTACCATTTTGCCAAAACAAATGCCGAGCATGAAGCAATCACGGCCGACCTGGAGAGCCAGGGGATCCGTCCGTGATTTTGAAGAAAAGGCAATAAAATAAGCGAAGCAGCCGCACCTCCTGTGTGCGGCTGCATTTTTGAGGTGATTGAATGAAACGGCCCGAAATTTTGAGCCCGGCCGGCGACTTGGAACGGCTGAAATTTGCCGTGCTGTACGGCGCAGATGCGGTATATGTGGGCGCTACGGAATTCGGCATGCGCAGCGCGCCGAAAAATTTCACGATGGAGCAGCTGGCGGAGGGCGTGCGCTTTGCCCATGCCAGAGGGCGCCGGGTTTATCTGACATTGAATACAGTGCCTACCAACGAGGAGATCGCCCGCATGCCCGATTTTATGCGGCGCGCACGGGAAACCGGCGTGGACGCGTTCATCGTTGCGGACCTGGGCGTGCTGGCGATGGCGAAGCATATTGCGCCGGAAATGGAGCTTCACGTTTCCACACAGGCGGGCATTGCCAATTATGCGGCCGCGTCTGCAGCGTATGATTTGGGGGCGAAGCGTGTGGTGCTTGCGCGGGAGCTTTCTCTGAATGATATCGCGGTCATTCGGGACAACACTCCTCCGGAACTGGAACTGGAAGCATTTGTCCACGGCGCCATGTGCATGTCGGTGTCCGGGCGCTGCCTGCTTTCGCATTATCTCACCGGCCGCGATGCGAACCGGGGAGAATGCACGCAGCCCTGCCGCTGGAAATGGCAGCTTACCGAGGAACACCGCCCGGGCCGGGCGTTTGAGGTTGGCGAAACCGAAGAGGGAAGTTACATTCTCAACGCGGACGATTTATGTACCGCGCCGTTTATCGACTTGATTTTACAGGCGGGCGTGGACAGCCTGAAAATCGAAGGGCGAGCCAAAACCTTCTATTACGTGGCCAGTACCACAAGCGCATACCGCCGTGCGGTGAACGCATATCTGGATGCGCCGGATGCTTACATGTGCCCCGAAGACGTGCTGGAGGAATTGACCCGTACATCGCACCGGCATTATTCCACCGGTTTTTATTTCGGCCGAGAAGGTGCGACGCAAAATACAAAGCACGGCGGCTACATTCGGGAATGGGAAGTTGTGGGCGTTGTAGATGAATGGCGCGAAGGAACTGCTTTTTGCACCCAACGCGGAAAGTTCCTGCTTGGAGAGGCGCTGGAAGCGCTTGCGCCATCCGGCAAGGTTGTTGCCTTTACGCCGGAGTGGATACAAAATGAAAGCGGAGAAGCAATCTGCGCTACGCCGCATGCGATGATGCGGTTCAGCATTCCGTGCACAGCCGCTCTGCCGGAGGGCACCATCCTGCGGCGCAGGGCAAACGCCGCAGAGGGGTGACGCGCCGGATAGGTGCAGAAGGCTTGGTTGATTCCACGATTAAAAACGCGCCCGGGCGGGTTGACGCCGGGCGCGTTTTGCGCTTGTATGCTATTTGGGAAAAGCATGCCTGGAAGGCGGCTCGGCCCAGAAGTCGGCCAGCAGTGCGGAGAGCTGTTCCGCGCTCTCTATCCGCCGCAGATGAGACCAGTGCGGGGGGAACAACCGGCGGTAGCTGCCGGTTCGGTACCGGCTGTCGATGAGCAGCACGAGCCCGCGGTCTGTTTCCGTACGGATAACACGGCCGGCAGCCTGAAGGACCTTGTTCATGCCGGGATATTGATAGGCGTATTCAAAACCCATACCCATTGTGTCTTCGTAGTAATCCCGCAGGGCATTTTGTTCTACGCCAATCTGCGGCAAGCCCACGCCGACGATGATGCTGCCAATAAGACGGTCGCCTGCAAGATCAATGCCCTCGGCAAAAATGCCGCCAAGCACGCAGAAGCCCACAAGCGTTCCGGGCCTGTCGGCTGAAAACTGTGCGAGAAATGCCTCGCGTGCATCTTCGTCCATGCCGTTTTCCTGCACGGTCAATGGGACATCAGGATACATCATCGCAAATTCGTCGCTCACATCCTGCATGTATTTATAGGAAGGCAGAAACACGATATAGTTTCCCGCATGGGCGCTCACGGCCGCGCCGATGAGACGGCACACGGATTCCCGTGTGCGCTCACGGTCTGTATATTTTGTGCTGATCCCGGCAGCGGCGAGGCACAGCCTTTCCTGAGAAAATGGGCTTTGCAGGCGTATCGCTTTGGCGGCCGGGCCGCCGCCCAGCGTTTGAATAAAGTATTCCGCCGGTGATAACGTGGCGCTGAACAGAATGCTGGCGCGGCCAAGCGCCATGGATGCATCCAGAAACGGCGCGGCGTCCAGACAAAGCAAACGGACACAGACCTCCGAACCGAAGGCAGCGAGAAGCGTGGTGTAGTTCGTGTCGTAAAGCTCTGCGATGCGCAGATAAAAATGCACTTCAAAATAGAGCGCGAGCACTTCGGCGTGCAATTCGCCGTCACGGTGTTCTTCCAGCCAATCCTCACAGGCGGCGGACAGACGGGAGAGCAGCTTGTTCAACTCCGGCAAACCTTCCGGAATGACCAGCCGATGTTCATCCGCTTCCTCACAGCGGCGGCGCAGCTCGATCATTTCGCTGTTGACTTTGTTCAGAGCGGCCGTCAGCTTGCGGTGCCCTTTGCCCAGCGCTTTTTTTACGCCATAAACCGCGGATTTGAGCAGCTGTGCGGAATACATATCCCTCGCGCGATCCACCAGATTGTGCGCTTCGTCGATGAGAAAAATGAAGTCTCCGCCCTCGGTGAAAAAGCGCTTGAGGCTTACCACAGGGTCGAACAGGTAGTTGTAGTCACAGACGATGCAGTCGCACCAGTTGGTCAGGTCGAGCGCCAGCTCGAAGGGACACAGCTGCTTTTGCAGGGCAAATGCCTCGATATCCGCGCGGGTGAATTCGTCGGTTTGGGACAAAAAACTGTACAGCGCCGCATTGATGCGGTCGTAATAGCCGTCCGCCCGGGGACAGGCCTCCGGGGTGCAGACGCGTTCCTCCAGCGGGCAGATCTTGTCTTTGGCTGTCAGCGTGATGGTTTTAAGACGCAGCGGTGTGCCGCAGGATGTGCTGTGAACACGCAGACGCGCCAGCGCATCCTCGGCGGCCTGCCTTGTAATGGTTTTTGCCGTCAAGTAAAAAATGCGCTCGCCCTTTTCCTCACCCAATGCCTTTAGAGCGGGAAAAAGAGTGGAAACCGTTTTTCCGATGCCAGTGGGCGCGGCGCAAAACAACCTGCCGCCGCCCGCGATGGTACGGTACACCGCGCCGGCCATCTCGTACTGTCCGGGGCGGTAGGCGGGAAAGGGGAAGCGCAGTGCTTTCAGCGAGGCGTTGCGTGTGGCTCTCCACGCTGCCTCCATGTGCGCCCAAGGCGTATACAAACGCAGTGTATCCGTGAGAAAATCTTCAAGCGCTTCGGCGGAAAATGTGCGGCGGTGGCGGATGATCTCATCCGTGTCGACCTGATAATATGTGATTTGGATGTCCACGCCAGGCAGGCTTTCCCTCTGGCACAGGAACGCGCCGTAGCATTTAGCCTGCGCCCAATGTAAGGGGTTAAAATCCGCCGTCAGCAGCTCGGCCGGTGCGCCTGTGGTTTTGATTTCGTCGATGGTAAAATGTCCGTCCGGCTCTGTGATAACTCCGTCGGCACGTCCCTCCAGCGTATAACATACGTCGCCTACCGTGCGCTCTGCCTTGAAGGGTACCTCGGCTTTATAGGAATCTCCCGCCGCTTTTTGCAGCTTGCGGTGGATACGGCTTCCCTCGTTGGCGCGGTCAAAGCCGGAAAAGCGGCTGTCGATGCTGCCGCGGCGCAGCACGAATTCTACAAGCTCACGCACAGCGAGACGAATCTGAAGCGGCTCGGTTTCCATGGCGGAGACCCTCCTTCCCTTTAAAAACCGCACCGGTGCATGCGGTTTTGCGCATCCGTCCCGCAGTGTGCAGGGCGCCGCTTCACCGTTCAACGTGCAGCAGGATATGAGACGGTGCTGCGCCGCCGTGCCAGACGGTGTTGTGCGCGACACGGCTTTCGGTGCTGTTGTATGCATCTTTTGTATTGCTGTTGGGAAACACAAAATGCTTGGCGCCCGAAGTGACGCTCACCCGCAGACGGTGTCCGGGCAGAAAACAATGGGATATTTTAGAGGTGCGGATGACCAGTTTTTCTACCTTACCAGGCTCCAGATATTCTGGCGCGGAAAACCCGTTTCGGAAACGCGCGGCGAGAATGCCGTCCGCCAGCTTAACGCTGCGGCCTGCTTCGTCCACATCACACAGGCGTACCATAAAATCCGTATCCGGCGCATCGCTGGAGACATAAAGCGTCACGCGCGCGTCGCCTGTTACCGTAAGCGGCGCGGGCAGCGTGGGTGTGGTATAACATATATAATCCGGACGCTGCTCCTCTTGGGTGTAATCCTCCGGCACCGCGATTTCGTTCTCGCTCATGTCGATGATGTGGGTGCCGGGGTCCTGCGGGTCATAGGTATATCCTGTCCGGCCCTCTCGGCCGCAGATGGGGAACAGCGTTCCGTTTTCACCAAAATAAAACGGTGTGTCATCCGCGTTTTCCACGGGCCAGCGGCTCGCTGTTTTCCAGCGGTTTTCCCCCATCGTATAGTATTCCACGGGAGCGCTCTGTTCCACGCCGTTTTCTTCGCCCCGCAGGAAGTGGTCGAACCATTTCTGATACAGCAGATCCAGATCAAACCGCAGTGCTCCGGCGGGAAAGGATAGGGCGTGCAGGTCGTACCTGCTGTTGCCGCTGTGCTGCCAGGGCCCGAGCACCACCTTGCGCGTGCCCGGCGGGTAGCCGGCGGTGAGGTCCAGCGCCTCTGTGGTGCCCATACCGTTGTCGTCGAACCATCCGCTTTGAATGAGCACGGGAACCGTTTTCCCCGTGCTGCGTTTTGCCCAGTTGCCGCGCAGCCAGAAACTGTCTTCACAGGGGTGGGCCAGCATTTTACGGATAAAGGGAACATCTTCGCCCAGAGCCTTTTGGCCAATGTCCTCCAGCGGGCGGATATCCAGAATTTCATCCCAATCAGCCCGGTTCATGCGCTCGGGCGCGAAGCGGCGCTTTGTCATGGCGAAATTCCAGGCAAAGCCGCCGCTGGAAAAGCAGCCGCCGTGCAGCGGACCATCTGCAAAAGCAGTACCTGCCGTTACGACACTGATCATCGCCTTCAGATGCGGGTTGCCCAGAGCCGCCGCGCACCACTGTGTATATCCGAGGTATGAACCACCCAGCATGCCGACGCTTCCGTCGCACCATTCCTGCGTTCCAACCCAGGTGAGCGTATCGTCTCCGTCCTCCACCTCGTAATAATGGGGCAGCCATTCGCCGCCGCTCTCATTGCGTCCGCGTACATCCTGCACCACCACGGCATAGCCGCGGCGCACATAACGGAAATAGGTCTGTGCGCCGTCATCTTTGTCGTAGGGTGTCCGGACAAGCAATGCGGGAACGGGCAGCGGCGCTCCCTCGGGCAGATAAACGTCCGCGGCGAGCTCCACGCCGTCGCGCATAGGCATGTGGAACGTACCCAGCATGGAAACACCGTAAAGCGGACGGGCGGCATAATCCTTCCACAACGCCAGCGGCGTATATTCCTCGAAGCCGTCGCGCACCAGAAGATTGGCCTGTTCCCGGCAGGGGCAGAGCCATGCGATGAGCCGCCCGTCCCGGAACAGCGCGTCACAGGGAAATTTGACGCCGCGCTGGATGTAATAGAGCAGCCCGTTCCGCTCTGCGCGGGTATAGCGCAGGCCATCGACGGAAAATTCCGCAGGAGCACTGGCTGCTGCCGCTTCAAACTCGGTCCGCAGCGTCAGCAGCCGGTACGGCTGCAGCTTAACGGCGGCATAGTCTGTGTCATTCTGTGCTGTCATGGGCCGCGGCTCGGAAAAATCGAGCCCAAATATATCCCGTCCGGAATGTGTAATGTCCGCGTGCTCCGCGGCAAAGCGGGCCAAAGCAATGCCGGAGGAGTAAAGTGTAAACGGTTCTTTCATTTTATAACACCAGCTTTTGGTTGATTTCTTTTACAACGGCCTCATCCAGCTTGCAGACAGCGCGGTCATAAGTGAAAAGGCCGTTTACTTCCAGCTCCACGTCCGTGAGCTGCGTGTAAATGGAAACGCACAGCCCCTTTTTCAGCAGCGGCAGGATCTGTTCTTCATGCAGCTTGCGGTAGGCGGCTGTCAGCGCGGCTTTATCGGGATACATCCGGTAGCCGAAGCTGTTCTCTTTATCCCATACATGACCATCCAGCACATGACTGTAACCACCGTATTCCGTCAGGGCGAACGCGCGGCCGTCCGGGTGCGGCGGACGCACCTTGAAGATGTATTTGTGGATGCTTTTGTAATCTCCCGCACCCTGGTCGTGCCAACCGCTGGCGTGGTCAACGGGGCGGGTGGGGTCCAGAGTCCATAGAAGCGCTGTGGCGGCTGCGGCATCGAACTGGCCCCAGCCCTCGTTGAACGGCACCCAGGTACAAATGCACACGGCATCGGTCAGTGCTTCCACCATCTCTTTCAGTTCTTTGGTGAACTGAAGGCGCGCGGCGGTATTTTCACGCTTGAACCTCTTGTGCTTTTTATCGGATACCTGTACGCCGATGTTCGGCAGGGCCACGGCAAGCAGATCCCCGGGGTAAGCCGCGCCGCTGGGCATATCCTGCCATACCAGCATGCCCATCGTGTCACAATGGTAATACCACCGGGCGGGTTCCACCTTGATATGCTTGCGCAGCATATTGAAGCCCAGCGCCTTTGCCTGTTCAATGTCCCGGCGCAGCGCTTCATCGCTGGGCGCGGTGTACAGCCCGTCCGGCCAGTATCCCTGATCCAGAAGCCCTTTTTGGAAGTAAGGCCTGCCATTGAGCAGAAAATACGGTGTGCCGTTCTCATCCGGCTGCACAGCGAAGGTGCGCAGGCCGAAGTAGCTTTCTACCCGGTCAGTCTCACGCCCGGCGCGCAGAAGACTCAGGCGCACCCGGTAGAGAAACGGCTGTTCGGGCGTCCAGAGACGGGGCGCTTCAAACGAAACCGTCTGGCTGCCGCCCGCCGTAAACGTGTGGGCGGTGATGCATGAATCCTCCTCCAACACTTCCATGCATACGCTGCCGCTTTCGCTGGCCTGGACGAAGACCTCCACGGAATCCAGCGACGGTATGAAGTGAACGGATGTGAAGTGAGCACTGTCCACCTGCTCCAGCCAGACAGTCTGCCAGATGCCTGTTACCGCAGTATACCAGATGCCTTTGGGGTGCAGAACCTGTTTGCCACGTGGCGCGTCGCCTTTGTCGGTGTCATCCGTAACGGCGACCGTCAGCTCATTTTCCGCCGCGCGCACAAAAGAAGTAATGTCCAGCGTAAACGGACAGTAGCCGCCGGTATGCCCTCCGGCCTCCCGCCCGTTTACAAATACTGTGCAGGCATAATCCACTGCGCCGAAATGCAGCAGCGTACGCTTGGCTGCGTCGTATCCGTTGATGGAAAACGTGCGGAAATACCAGAGCGTCTGGCCCGGCAGAACAGGCTTTTCAACGCCGGACAGCGCGCTTTCCGGCGCAAACGGGACGCGGATGCCGCCTTGCCATACGGCCGGCTGCTCCGGACTTTCCGTAACGGCGTACTGCCACAGGCCGTTTAAATTCTGCCATTGCGCCCGGACCATCTGTGGGCGCGGATATTCGTCCAGAGGAGTGTCTCCGACGGGGAAAGAGGTGGATAGACGTTTCATTGTTGCACCGCCGTTCATTTGTGTTGGACAGAGCGCGTTTGCGGCTCTGTACGTATTCAGTTTACCACGGCGCGGCCTGCGGGGCAACTGAAAGCGGCGGCAAATGCGGAGACCGGGCTTTATTGCAATAAAGAAATAAAGTTTTTTCAAAAAACGTTTGACAAATCAAAAAGCCGTGGATATAATAAAATACAATATCCGCTGAAATGCAGTGAAGGGAACGAATAGCGCGTTTGCTCCGCGCACAGAGAACCGCCGGTTGGTGCGAGGCGGCAGGGGGCGCGCGTGAAAGTCTTCCCGGAGCAGCTTCGCCCAAGGGCGCTATGCCTGTGTAAGCGAACGCCGGTTTGGCACCGTTAAAGAGCCTGCGCGCTGCAATGGAGCAGTGCGCGCCGAGCGGCCGCGTTTTGTGCGGCAAACGGAGTGGTACCGCAGAGTGCTTGTGATAGGCCTTTGTCTCTGATGTAAAATCGAGACAGGGGCCTTTTTGTTTATTCGAAAACAGTTCACAGGGAGAATGAGGGAAGAAGGAGGGCGCAGGTATGGTATTGACAGGCGCGGACATTTTTGCAGAAGTTTTGGTGGAACAGGGCGTCGAGACGCTGTTTGGCTATCCCGGCGGTGCGGTATTGAATTTGTATGATGCGCTCTACAAGTACAGCGGCAAGATACGCCACATAATGACGGCTCACGAACAGGGGGCCGCACACGCGGCCGACGGCTACGCCCGCGCCACAGGAAAAACAGGTGTGGTTCTGGCAACGAGTGGCCCGGGTGCGACAAACCTTGTCACGGGCATCGCCACGGCATATATGGACAGCATCCCCATGGTGGCGATCACAGGCAACGTCGGCACCAGCCTCATCGGGCGGGACAGCTTTCAGGAGGTCTATATCGCGGGCATTACGATGCCCATTACAAAGCATAATTTCGTGGTGCGCAAGGTGGATGAGCTGGCGGACATTCTGCGGGACGCGTTCCGCATTGCGCAGACGGGGCGCAAGGGCCCGGTGCTGGTGGACATCCCGAAGGATGTGACGGGTGCAACGGCGGAATTTACCCCTGTGAAACCGCAGATCCCCGTTTACAAGACGGAGCTTGACGGACAGGAACTGGCCCGTGCGGCGCAGGTCATCGGAAACGCGCGCCGTCCCGTCATCTATTTCGGCGGCGGTGTGGCCGCGTCAGAGGCGGGCGAGGAGCTTTATGCGCTGGCCAAAAAGGCGGAGATCCCCGCCACTTATACGATGATGGCAGCCGGCGTACTGAGCTACGGAGACCCGCTGAACCTGGGCCTGCTGGGAATGCACGGCTGCCGCACCACCAACCGTGCGGTGAACGAGGCTGATCTTGTGCTGGCCATCGGTACCCGCTTTTCCGACCGTGTGGCGCTGAATACGGAAAAATTTGCGAAGAACGCGGCGATCCTGCAGATCGATATCGATCCCAGCGAGGTCAACAAAAACGTCGAAGTGGATTACAGCCTTGTCGGCGACGTCAAGCAGATATTGCAGGCTCTTCTGCCGTTGGTCAAAGATGCGAAGCACACGGAGTGGATGACGCAGATCCAGGCATGGCAGGCGCAGGATTACCGTCCCAAGGATGATAAGTACTGCATCCGCCCTCATCAGCTCATCGGCAAAATGTGCGAGCTGGCCGGGCCGGACGCGCTTTACGTGACGGACGTCGGCCAGCACCAGATGTGGGCCACGCAGTACATCCGCCATGTAAAACCCCGCAGTTTTCTGACGAGCGGCGGCCTGGGGACCATGGGCTTTGGCTACGGCGCGGCCATCGGCGCAAAGCTGGCGGTGGGCGAAAGCCGTCCGGTCATCCACATTACGGGCGACGGTTCTTTCCATATGAACCTCAATGAAGCATGTACAGCTGTCAGCTACGAGCTGCCCGTCATCACGGTCATTTTCAACAATACGGTGCTGGGTATGGTGCGCCAGTGGCAGACGGCGTTTTACGGCAAGCGGTATTCCAGTACGGACCCGCACCGCAAAACAAATTATGTAAAGCTGGCAGAAGGGTTTGGCGCGAAAGGCTATCATTGCGAGACGCTGGATGCGTTTTCGGCGGCGTTTGCCGAAGCGCTGGAATCGAAAGGGCCGGTGTGGATTGAATGTGTGATCGACAAAGATGAAAAGGTGCTGCCGATGATCCCGGCGGGCGGCAGTATCGAAGATATGATCATGGATTAAAGGAGGCGGCAGTATGCCCAGAGAAGTATTGAGCATCCTTGTGGATAACCATTCCGGCGTGCTGACGCGCGTGGCGTCCCTGTTTGGACGCCGCGGCTTCAACATCGACAGTCTGACGGTGTCCGCCACGGATGACCCCGCGATCTCGCGTATCACTATTGTGGTGCACGACGACGCCAAGGTGCTGGAACAGATTATCAAACAGACGGCGCGCCTGGAGGAAACGCGGGAAATTTTTCCGCTGGATACCGCCCACAGCCTGCTGCGCGAGCTGCTTCTGGTGAAGGTTGAGGCGGGCGAGGAAAATCGTTCAGCCATACGGGAGATCGCCAACATTTACAAAGCGAAGATCATCGACCTTTCCATCGGCAGTATGGTGATGGAGCTGACGGGCGAACCGGAAAAGATCGACGGCTTTCTGGATGTGCTTTCCCCATACAAAATACTGGAAATGTGCCGCACGGGCATCACGGCCCTGGAACGCGGCGGCGTGCACCGGCACGCGTGAGCGTTGTATCATCCGGCGCGGCACCCAGCCGTGCCTCACGGTAAATAATATATAGAGGGAGAAATGTAAAATGATCAAAAAGTATTATGACACGGACTGCAACCTGGGCTTTCTGGACGGAAAGACCGTTGCCATTATGGGTTACGGCAGCCAGGGCCACGCGCACGCACAGAACCTGCACGAGAGCGGTGTTGACGTTGTCGTTGGCCTGCGTAAGGACAGCGCAAGCTGGGCGAAGGCGGAAGCGGCCGGCCTGAAGGTCATGGAGGTGCCTGAGGCAGCCAAGGCTGCCGACGTTGTGATGATGCTCGTGCCGGATGAGATCGCCGCCGACATCTATAACGAGCAGGTAGCTCCGTACATGAAAGAGGGCGACGTGCTGATGTTCGCTCACGGCTTTAACATCCACTTTCAGTTCGTAAAACCCGCTAAGAACATCGACGTGATCATGGTGGCCCCCAAGGGCCCCGGCCACACCGTCCGCAGCCAGTACGTGGAGGGCAAGGGCGTGCCCAGCCTGATTGCCGTGGAGCAGGATTACACCGGCCATGCCAAGGATATCGCGCTGGCTTACGCCAGCGGCATTGGCGCAGGCCGCGCCGGCATTCTGGAAACCTCCTTCCGTGAAGAGACCGAGACCGACCTGTTCGGCGAGCAGTGCGTGCTGTGCGGCGGCGTGACCGAACTGATGAAGGCGGGCTTCGACACGCTGGTAGAAGCCGGCTATGAGCCTGAAATGGCATACTTTGAATGTATCCACGAGATGAAGCTGATCGTCGACCTCATCAACAGCGGCGGTTTTGCCATGATGCGCTATTCCATCTCCAACACGGCGGAATACGGCGATTACCGGACTGGAAAGCGCCTCATCACCGAGGAGACCCGCAAAGAGATGAAGAACGTTCTGACGGAGATCCAGAACGGCACGTTCGCCAGTGAGTTCATGCAGGAATTTTCTCCGGCTGGCGGCCGTAAAGCGAAATTCCTTGCTACGCGCCGCGTAGAGAGCCAGCATCTGCTGGAGAAGGTGGGCGCAGAGCTGCGCAAGATGATGAGCTGGCTGAAAAAATAATCCGAAGCGAAAAGAGCCGCGCCGCGCGTCCCGAAAGACGCCGCGGCGCGGCTCTTTGATGAAACGGATGCGGAAAACGCCTCACACCTCGGCTTTCAGCAGCTCAATGAACTGCTTTGCCACACGGGGGCTGCGTCCGCCGTTGCGGATGGCGTGTGCCTCCGCTTTGATCATCAGCTCCGCTTCCGGCATTTCAATGCCGTAGAGCAGTGCGAGATTCTGTACGATATGGCAGTAAAGCTCTTTGTCCGGCCGGGAAAAAGTGATGGTAAGGCCGAAGCGGGCGGAAAGGCTCATCAGCTCCTGCATGGTATCCGCCAGATGAATCTCGTTGCCTTCCCGGTCGGAGAATGTCTCCTTCACCAGATGACGGCGGTTGGATGTGGCGTAGACCGCGAGGTTGGAACTGCGGCTGCTGACACTGCCTTCCAAAATCGCCTTCAGGGCGGCAAAGTCGTTGTCATTGGTGGAAAAACTGAGGTCATCGATGAACAGAATGAATTTGAGTGGATTGGCGCTGAGCGTTTCCACAAGGTCCGGAATTTGGTAAAGCTGATTTTTTTTCACTTCAATGAGACGAAGTCCTTCGTCTGCAAACGCGTTGGCAACGGCTTTTACCGTGCTGCTTTTTCCCGTGCCGGCATCGCCGTACAGCAGTACGTTGCTGGCGGGGCGTCCCTCCAAAAGGGCGCGTGTGTTGGCAATTACTTTCCCGCGCTCACGTTCATAGCCGGAAAGTTCGTCCAGCCGCTGAGGGTCCGGGTGTCTGACGGGAACGATGGCGCCGCTGTGTACGGTAAATACATGGTATTTGGCATAGATTCCATAGCCGTGGAGCGGAAGCGTGCGGATATTTTCCTCATAACGCGCGGCGAAATCCAGCGTTTGCGTGCCCCAGCGGGGCAGAAATGCGCCTTTCAGCGCGCCGCGCAGGGAGGCGCCATCAAATTGGGAAAGCTCCTGCAAAAAGCAAAGCTCGTGTTGCAGGCATTCCGCAAGTTCGGCGGGAATCGGCGCACCGGACGCCGCCCGGCGGACATACAGGTTTTCGTCCTCCAGTACGGCTTTCAATAAATAGGTGCTGAGGTCTCCGCCCCTTTCGTACAGTGCGGCGGCAAAGGCGCAATAGGCATCCGCACAGGCTTCCGCGTCCGAGGGCTGTGCGTGCAAAAGCGCCGCAAGCCGGGAAACAACAGGGTCCTCCAACAGCCCGCGGAATATGGTAAGGCTGTGCAGCCGCATGCGCAGGGCTTTATTTTCTTCCAACATAATGGGGATGCTCCTTTGTCTGCAAGATACCTTTTCAGTATACACGGGGCGGACGGAAGGCGCAATATTTTGCTTGCAAAATCACGCTGAAGTGGTAAAATTATTCTTAACGTTGTCCGATAGAGGGAATAATAGGGGAAAGAAGGAAACGGCATGCTCACACTGGACAAAATCTATCACGCCGCATATGTACTGAAATCTGTTGCACGAAAAACGGATCTGATTGCTGCTCCGGGACTCAATGCAGAGAGCGAAATCTATTTGAAGACTGAAAATCTGCAGGTAACAGGCAGTTTTAAGGTGCGCGGCGCCTATTATAAAATCAGCCAGCTTACGGCTGACGAAAAGGCAAAAGGCGTTATTGCAAGCAGCGCGGGCAACCATGCTCAGGGCGTTGCGCTGGCGGCTCAGCGCAGCAATATCCCAAGCGTTATCTGCATGCCGGATGGCGCGCCCATCAGCAAGGTGGAAGCGACTAAAGCATACGGCGCACAGGTCTGTCTTGTTAAAGGCGCCTATGACGACGCGTATGATTACGCCTGCAAGCTTCAGAAAGAGAAAGGGTATACTTTCATCCACCCGTTCAATGACGCGGAGGTCATTGCGGGGCAGGGTACTGTCGGTCTGGAAATTTTGGATCAGCTGCCCGACGTGGAGGTCGTATTGGTTCCGGTGGGCGGCGGCGGCCTCATCAGCGGCGTAGCTTACGCCATCAAGCATCTGCACCCGGAGTGCAAGGTGTACGGTGTACAGGCCGCGGGCGCGCCCAGCATGCGGGATTCCGTGCAGAAGCATGAGGCCATCACGCTTGACGGCGTGGCCACCTTTGCGGACGGCATTGCCGTAAAGCACCCGGGAGATTTGACCTACGAACTCGTCAGCGAGTATGTGGACGGCATCGTCACCGTGACAGACGATGAGATCGCTGCCGCGGTGCTGGCCTTGATGGAACGCCAGAAGCTGGTGACCGAGGGCGCGGGCGCGGTATCTGTGGCCGCCGCCATGTACAACAAGGTGGATATCAAGGGCAAAAAGACGGTCTGCCTGCTCTCCGGCGGCAATATTGATGTGAACATTTTGAGCCGCGTGATCACGCGCGGCCTTGTGATGGCAGGGCGCAACAGCACGCTCACCATCGAGCTGGAGGACAAGCCGGGCCAGCTCTCCGGAGTGAGCGATATCATCAGCCGCTGCGGCGGCAATGTGGTGAGTGTTCATCACAACCAGAGCGATACCAACATGGCCATCACAAGCTGTTATCTGCGCGTGGGCATGGAAACGCGCGACCATGCTCAGGTGGAGCAGATCAAGCAGGAGCTTGCGAAAGCGGGCTTTAAGCTGGTGGCAAACCAGCAGTGATTCCTTGTCTCAACGCATACATACCAGATAATAACAAACGCCCTCCGCGTCCGGCCTAATGGGCCGGACGCGGAGGGCGTTTCCCATTCTTTTGCTCTCAGAACAGAGAAAGCTGCTCTCCTTCAGGCAGAGCTTTTTTTGGCGCCGCGCCACCGGATGTAACGGCGCCGGATGGTATCTCGGCGAGGAACGGAGACGGCTCGCCCGGGTATGTGAGGATGAGTTCGTCCCGGGCGCGGGTGATACCGACGTAGAACAGGCGGCGCTCCTCCGCAAGGTCTGCAGCGCGCTCGGACATCTCCAACGGCAATGTGCCTTTGCATGCACCACAGAGAAAAACGGCGGGGAATTCCAGGCCTTTTGCGCCGTGCAGCGTCATCAGAGTAACCGCTCCGGCGGCGTAATTCTTTCGCCCGGCCCGCAGGATGTCCGCTTCTTCTCCGAGAGTAAGCGCGTTCAGCAAGGAATGCATATCCCGGTGAAACAGAGCTGTTCCAATCAGCTTCTGCAGCGGTTCGCTGCCCGCAAAGCCCGCGTCATCCCGCCAGCGTTCCAAAAGACGTGCAGGAGACTCCTGCGCGGCACACTGAGAAAATTTTCGCAGTGCGCACACAGCGGCACGCATCGGAAGCTCTGGAAATTCAGCCTCGGCTTTGTCCCAAAGATTTTCGTGCAATGCGCTGCACCCGGAGAAAAAAGCGCTGAGGCGCACCGCCTGTTGCGGTGAACAGGCCCAGCCGAGTTCCAGGGCAGTCTGCAGAGAATGCGTGTCCCCGGGTGCGAGCAGAAAGCGGAAGAAGCCTATGGCTGCGCGTACCGCAGGCTCAGACAAAAAGCTGTCGCGCCCGGCTACGGTATAGGGGATGTTTTCTTTTTGCAGACAATATTCCAGAATGTCTGCCTGGCGGTGGGTGCGATACAAGATTGCAATATCGGAAAAGCTGCGGGGTTGGATGCGTTCATCACCTGTGACTCCGCCCGCGTCCAGCATATCCATACCGCCAACCATACGGTTGATCTCTTTTGCAATAAAGATCCCCTCCGCAAGGGAACTGGCCGCCTGTGCCAAACGCACCGGCGCTCCGCTGCCGCGGTTGGGCAGCAAACTGCGCGCGCCGCCGGGATTGTGCCCGATCACAGGCAGCGCGCAGCCAAGCACCTCCGGCGTGGAGCGATAATTTTGGGTAAGGCGAACGACACGCAGCCCGGGGATATCTTCTGCCAAGCGGTCGAAGCATGCTGCATCCGCGCCGCGAAAGCCATAAATAGACTGGTCCGGGTCTCCGATGGCAAAAAGACTTTTGCAGCCTTTTGTCCATGCCCGCACAAGACGGTATTGCAGCGCGTCAATGTCCTGAAACTCATCCACCAGAAGATAAGTAAAACGCTGCGTTATCTCTTCCGGGAGCTCACCCGCTTCAAAAAGCGCCAGCGTTTCCAGGAGCAGGTCATCAAAATCCAGCACATCCAGCTCGCGGCAGCGGGCGACATAAGATTCACAGAACGCGGCATTCACATTTTCCGGCACCGGCAGTCCGTTTTTTTGCCGGGAAACAGCCTGCACCAGCTTTGCAGGCGGCAGCTTTGCCTCGGCCTGACGGAGCACGTCGGCGGCAACGGCCTGTGCATCCTCCTGTGAGAGAAGCGTCACGGCTTTGCCTGTCTCCCGCAGCAGTGAAAGGCAGATGGAATGGAACGTGCCGATGGTCAGGTCGCCGATTGTGCGGTCTTTGTCCAGCTCAGCGGTGAGCCGTTCGCGCATTTCACGGGCTGCTTTATTGGTAAAGGTGACGGCCGTGAGCTGCCGCGGGGATACCTGCTTTTCACACAGCAGATGAACGGCGCGGGAAACCAGCGTTTTCGTTTTTCCGGTGCCGGGGCCGGCGATAACAGCCACAGCGGGTTCGACGGCGCAGACGGCTTTCTGCTGCTCCGGATTCAGCTTGCTGTGAGCGGTTTGTACCGGCGCGGAAGACTTTGCGCCGGATGACTTTTGGGGTGCGTCTGTTTTTCGGGGCGTGCGTGCAGAAGCTTCGGGATGCGGCGCGTCGGAACTGAAAAAACTGATCTGTCCGTTAAGAGATTCGATTTCATCGGGGGAAAGAAGTTGGACGGTTCCGTATTGTCCATCGAAGCCCGGCGTGCGGGACACCTGCCCGCACCGCAGGCGGCGGATGCCTTCTTCCACACAAGGGCCGGCCGCACGGCGGATGTCCTCCAGCGGCGCTTGGCGCAGAATATAAAACTCCGGCCCAAGCTCCTCCAGAAGCGCTTGATACCGCGCGGCGACCTTGAGGCCTGAGGCGGAAAGTCCAGTGGACGCAGCAATCACATCCGGCAGCGGCACAAGGCTTTCAAACGGACGCGCGCCGGGCAGGGAAAAGCCTTCAGGTCTGTCGGCGAGCTGCTCCACCCGATGCTGCACGCCAATGGTGATTTTTTTGCCGCAGACAGGGCATCGTCCTCCGCAGGCTTCGGTTTCACCCGGCTCCAGGCACAGACCGCAGGCACGGTGGCCGTCCCAATGGTACTTGCCCTCCTCGGGGAAAAATTCCAGCGTTCCCGTCAGCGCAGCGGGACTGCGCCCTTGCAGCGCATCGGATAAGCCCGCGTAAGACGGTTCAATGTCCAACAGGTTGGCCTCGCGCCCAAGTTTGGCGGGAGAATGGGCATCTGAATTCGAGATCAGCGCATATCCATCCAGTGCGGAAATGCGCCAGTTCATGGGCGGATCGGAAGAAAGGCCGGTTTCAAGCGCGTGGATATAGGGCGTCAAGTCCTCAAAGCATTCCTCGATGGCGTCAAAACCTGAGAAAGCGCCGAACAGAGAGAAATGCGGCGTCCAGATATGTGCGGGGATAAACACTGCCTCTGGGCAGGTGTCCAGAGTGATTTCCAGCAGGTCACGGCTGTCCAGACCCAGGATTGGCCGTCCGTCCGAGTGGATGTTGCCGATCGCCTCCAGCTTCTGGGAAAGCCTTTCGGCAGCCTCGAGCCCCGGCAGCAGGATCAGATTGTGCACCTTACGCGTTTTGCCGTTCTTTTTGTAGATGGAGCTGATTTCTCCGGTCACTACAAAACGGGGTGCATCGTATTTGCCCGCGGTCTTGTCCGCCAGGCGAAGGCTTTCCCGTAATGTGTACAGGCCGTCCTCAGCAGGCTGCAGCTTGTCCAGTAGTTCAGCACGCCAGGCAGGATGCGTAAAATCTCCAGTGCCCACCAGCCCGATGCCCTTGCGGCGTGCCCAAAGGTCCAGCATCTCCGGTTCACAGTCATGGCTGGTAGCGCGGGAATATTTGGAATGGATGTGAAGGTCTGCAATCAACATTGTATCACCTGCTTGCTTTGAATTTCCTTTATATACCATGCGGCTTTGCATGGTTCAATGTTCTTAAAGCTCTGTGCGCGAGCGCAGAAGCGTGTGCAGTGCACACGCACAGCCGCGTAAGCGGCAGTTTTGAGGTTATTATACCATATTTCTAAGTTCACACTTCGCGTGCAGCTCGTGTTCACTAAGAAACATGGTATCTATGCCGCCAGGCTCATGCTTCGCTTGCGGCTCGCATTCGCTAAGCGCACATATTATACCATGACGCCGCACAGCGGCCACAACAAAACCGCACCTTGCTGCGGTTTTGCATGATACAATGTTCTCAAAGTTCTGTGCGTTAGCACAGAAGCGTGTGCAAAGCACACGCACAGCCGCGTAAGCGGCAGTTTTGAGGTTATTATACCATAATGCTGCGGCCTTCTACAATAAAAGCGCCCGTACGGCGCGGCGGAAAAAAACAATGTTTTTGCAGATTTCTCAGGTTCTGGGCCGGCCGATATTACGGGCGTAAGGGGAGAAGGATATTTTTGCGTGAGCCTGTTGACATTTTCGAAAGAAGATATATAATATCAATTGAACGGATGCTCATATGAAAGGATGTGCTTTTTATGGAACTGAGCCAAAACGAACGCTGCGAATATATGCATGTACACGAAGACATTGTAGCCAAAGTGGAGAAAGAGATGCCGGATGACGAGATCCTGTTCGATCTTGCAGAACTGTTCAAAATATTCGGGGACTCCACGCGCATCAAAATTTTGTATTTGTTGTTTGAATCGGAGATGTGCGTGTGTGATATCGCTCAGATGCTGCGTATGACGCAGTCGGCCATTTCCCATCAACTTGCGGTATTAAAAAAGAGCAAGCTGGTAAAATACAGGCGGGAAGGCAAGACCGTGTTTTACTCTCTGTCAGACGGTCATGTAAGGACGATCATCGACCAGGGAATGGAACACGTTTCTGAATAAACCAAATCAATTGAATCTTGGAGGTTGTCGGATATGAAAAAGCGTTTTAAACTTGTAGATCTGGATTGTGCGAATTGTGCGGCAAAGATGGAAGATGCCATTAAGAAGGTGGACGGCGTGAAGGACGCCACAGTCAGTTTTGTAATGCAGAAAATGACGGTGGAGGCCGATGACGCGCGTTTTGACGACATCATGAAGGAAATCGTTAAGGTGTGCAAGAGGGTGGAGCCGGACTGCGAGATTGTGCTGTAAATATGCGCCGCCCCGCGCGGCAGAACAGGGGATTAAAATATGGGTAAAAAGCAGAAGAAAATGCTGGCGCGCATTCTGGTCAGCGCCGTAGTGTTCGCGGCGGGATTCTTTTTGCCGCTCGCCGGCTGGTCACAGCTCGTCTTTTATCTTACGGTCTACGCAATCATCGGGTGGGACATCGTGTGGAAAGCCGTACGGAATATCGCTCACGGGCAGGTATTTGATGAAAATTTTTTGATGGCATTGGCAACTATTGGCGCTTTTTGTCTGCAGGAATTTCCCGAAGCGGTAGAGGTCATGCTGTTTTATCAAGTGGGTGAGCTGTTCCAAAGCTATGCGGTGGGGCGTTCGCGTCAGTCCATTGCAGCTTTGATGGACATCCGGCCCGATTACGCCAATATTGAACGTGACGGCAAACTGGAACAGGTTGACCCGGACGACGTGGCGGTGGGAGACACCATCGTTATCAAAGCAGGAGAACGCATCCCACTGGACGGTGTAGTTCTGGACGGAAATTCCACCGTTAATACAGCGGCGCTCACAGGCGAATCGCTGCCGCGGGATGTGGGCGCAGGCAGCGACGTCATCAGCGGCTGTGTGAATCAGAGCGGCCTGTTGCGTGTACGTGTTACAAAGGAATTTGGAGAATCCACCGTCTCCAAGATTCTGGATCTTGTAGAAAATTCCAGTACGAAAAAAGCAAAGGCGGAAAACTTTATTACAAAATTCGCGCGTTACTACACGCCGGCCGTCGTGATCGGCGCCGTGCTGCTGGCTGTGCTCCCACCGTTGCTGGGTATAGGGATGTTCAGCGTCTGGGTGGCGCGCGCGCTTACGTTTCTGGTCATTTCCTGCCCGTGCGCACTGGTTATTTCGATACCGCTCAGCTTTTTTGGCGGTATCGGCGGCGCGTCCAAGCGCGGCATTCTTGTGAAAGGCAGCAACTATCTGGAGGCGCTTGCTCAGACGGAAACGGTTGTTTTTGATAAGACCGGGACATTGACGCGCGGCACGTTCCAGGTGACCGCGGTCCACCCGGCCCGGGTTTCCAAGGAACAGCTATTGGAATTGGCGGCGTTGGCAGAGAGTTTTTCGGACCATCCCATCTCCCGTTCGCTCAAAGAAGCCTATGGCCGTGAATTGGACAACGCCCGCGTCAGCGATGTGGAAGAAATATCCGGCCACGGTGTATGCGCCCGTGTGGATGGAAGAACCGTTTGTGCCGGAAACGGTAAGCTAATGGATAAAATCGGCGCGCAATGGCATGAATGTCACAAGACAGGTACCGTCGTTCATGTGGCGGTAGACGGCGAATATGCCGGACACATCGTGATTTCCGACGCAGTAAAGCCGGACGCGGCCCGTGCGATTGCTTCGTTGAAGCGGCAGGGCATCCGCAAAACGGTCATGCTCACAGGCGATGCGAAGGCCGTAGGAGAAAGTGTTGCAAAGCAGCTCGGCCTGGACGAGGTACACGCGGAACTGCTGCCCGCGGATAAGGTGGAGCGCGTGGAAGAGCTGCTGAAGCAGAAGAGCGCAAACGGAAAGCTCGCTTTTGTCGGGGATGGTATCAATGATGCACCGGTACTCTCCCGCGCGGATATCGGAATCGCAATGGGCGGCCTTGGCTCCGACGCGGCCATTGAAGCGGCGGATGTGGTGCTTATGGACGATCAGCCCTCCAAAATCGCAACAGCGATGCGCATTTCCAAAAAAACGCTGCGTATCGTGCATCAGAACATCGTGTTTTCACTGGCTGTCAAGGGCCTGATGCTTTTATTGGGGGCATTGGGCGTGACCAATATGCAGGCTGCGATTTTTGCAGACGTGGGTGTTATGGTTCTGGCCGTTCTCAATGCGACCCGCGCGCTGCGCACAAAGGAACTGGAATAGAGCCGACAGCAAAACAGACCGGCACAGGCCAACTGAAAGGCCTGTGCCGGTCTGTTTTGCTGTCGAAACCCGGAATCAAAATCGCAACAGCCGCTCTGGATTTCTTCAGAGCGGCTGTCCGCTTATGTTCTGTTTCAGTTTTTGAAATCGATTTCTACGCCGCCAATGGTCACACGGGAAATCTGCTCCAAGGGCAGTGGGGAAGTGAATTGGTTTTTGCAAATACGCTCTGTACCGTTCCAGGAGCTAGAAGAACCATTGACGGGAATGGGGGCGCCTGATTTGTCATATGCAAGGATTTCCGGAAGCGGGTCGCTGGAGCCGTTGTCATCCACTGTCACGGATACACCCATCGGCGAAAGTTCTACTTGCGTGACATGCCAGCCGCCAATATTCAGCTCCACATGCGCCACACGCTGACGGGACACACTTTCCAAACGGAAGGTAGTCTCCCATTTGCCGGGTACGGCGTCCTCATAGGAGATGCCGCTGTATGCGACCGTCAGCTTTTCCGGGTCTGCGCCTTGCGGAAGTGGGAGAATATATTCGGTGTATTCGTAATACTGGCTTCCTCCGCGCGTTTCGCATTTCCCGAAATCAATGGAATGGATTGGCAGCTTTTCGTCCTTTTCGGGTTTTCCGGTCATCAGAAATACCTGAGTGAACTGCGCGTATTTGCCGACAGCGCTGTATTTAAGTTGCAAATGGAGCGCGTTATCCGCCACGCCGCCGGATGTGAGGCCGCCCCAGGGGAACATGCTGTCCAGCGAACCATCGGATTCCGCAGGGACGAGCGCCTGGTCGCCGTTGAAGGGAGCGCCGGAATCAGAAAAGCCTACAGTGGTGCGGGTGGCGTTGCCTGTTATGGGCTGGAACGCAGGGGAGGGGAACACTGTTTCAATGTCGGAAACGCTGATACCAGTGTTCTGGTCCGACCATTCGGTCCTTCCCAAAAGAACAGCGCCAATGGAAAGCGTGATTTTTTTACCGTTTAGATCCTCGCCGCATACGCCTTCAATGCGGAAGGTGGCTGTCGCAGTTTTTTCGTCGAACTGGACCATCTGCACCATCGGCGTCATGGCAATGCCGGAGAGCTGAACATCCGCCAGATTGGTCCGCTCATTGATGCGTGAACCTTCCAGATCCTTGACTGCAACATAAATATCCACCATGTCGTTGTCGTTCATCGCGGCAACAACCGTCGTTTCGATGCCGTTGTCGGTGCAGGAGCGCTCAATGGGCTGCAGCATGGAAGATATCTGTGTGCCCACTATGGCAAACAGATTTTGCACAGAGGGGACGGTGGTGGCCAGTACGCCCATGCTGCAGGCTAATATCAGGCAAAATACAGCCGCCACGGCAAGGGGACGGCGGAACCGGATAACGCGCGGCCTTTTTTTCTGCGCGGCCGCCTGAATGCGCCGCGCCATGTCATCGGGCACACAAAGCGCCGAAAGGCGTCGGTCGATCGCGCTTTTCATCGGGTTATTTTCCGTCGGCATACCATCCCTCCAATCTCTTTTTCAATTGCTCGCGCGCACGCTTGAGCCGCACAGAAACCGTAGATTCCGGCGCGTCCAGCACGCGCGCAATCTCGCTGATTTTCATATCCTGATAATAAAACAGCAGGATGACTTCCTTGTATTTAGGCTTCAGGTTCATGATCTCCCGCAGGAGCGTGTCATCTTCATGGGGAGAATCTTCTGCGGCCGGTATCTCATTCAATGCCTCCACGACGCTGACCCTGCGGTTCCAGGCACTGCGCAGATAGTCCTTACACACATTGATAGCGATACGCATTACCCATGTTTTTTCTCCGGCGGTGCCGTCGAATTGCGCGTAGTTGCGGTACACTTTTAAAAAGGTCTCTTGTGACGCATCCTCGGCAAGGTGTGAATCCTTCAAATAAAGAAAACACATGCGCAATACAGCGTTGCCGTATGCGCCGACGATACGCTCCATATCGGGCGGCGCAGCAGATTGCGCCGTCTGTTCGGGAATCACAGCGGCGTCCACCGCCCTTTCCTGCCGTTTAGACGGCGTTACTCATACAAAATCTTTCAAAATTGCATTGCAAAATCATTATAACCAGATAATGTAAAAAACGCAAATAAAACAGGGAAGAATGGAGATGCGGTGCGTTTTCGCAAACGGAGGCCGGGCGGAGCCAATAAGGCCGCGAAACCGAAAGCGCCTGAGACCTTATATGGCGTCCCAAGCGCTTGTTTTCAGCATTTTGCAGAATAGAAACAGCATGGCGGCACACCCTTGCGAAGCCGGAAAGGCGAACTGCAAAACGGAGGCTGTTTTACAATGCCGAAAAATTTTACATCTGCGTGTCCGGCGCAATCAGCTTTTCCGCCAGCGTTTTGCTGGCGTTGGCCCGCACGGCCATTTCCATAGCCAGCGCGGGGCGCGTCCCGGCAGCGGTCTCAAGCTGCGCCGCCTGCCGTGCCATATCCGCAAACGCGGTCTCTTGAAGGGTGCAAAAGCAGTCGAAAGCCTTCGCGAAGCCGCGTTTCTCCGCGCCGCCGTCGGTCTGCTCCTGCGCGCCTTCAAACTGGCTTTCCAGCAGCGTTTTCACATCGGGTATGGGCAGCACCTGCTTGAGCAGGCCGATTACGAGCAGATAAGCGAGTTGGACGCGTCCATAACGTTTCTTTACCGGCGCGGGCACAATACGGAGCTTTACATAATTATTGATCATGCTGGCTGTCAGTGCATGACCGCCGTTTTCAGGCAAAAAAGGCCCCAGATATTTGTCCAGCAGCGTCAGGACCTGATCGAGGTACAGGTCTATGTCCGGCAGTTCGTCCCAACGCGGCAAACGTTGTGCGGCCAGCCCGGCACTCCAGGCGGCGACACTATTGTTTATTTCCATGATGATGCGGCACTCCTTTTGATTGGGCTGATTCTTTGGCAAAAATACGCCGGTAAATTGCAAATTCAGTATATCACGGTGCTTGCGAAGGAACAATAGCTTTGCGGAAATAGATTGACAAAAACACAAAACGTGATAATCTAATTATTAAAACCAGATAAAGAGGTGCGATGAATGATATCGAAGATTGAAGTGTGGGGAGACAGTATTTTGCGCGGCGTCGTGCTGGACCCTGAGACACGGCGATATTCCAGGCTGAAGGAAGCGTCCTGCGTGGCGCTTTCGTCACGCGCGCTCGGAATCCCAGCCGAGAATCATGCGCGATTCGGCATGACAAGTGAAAAGGGCCGCGTTGTAATGGAGCGGGAGATCCCTGCCCATGCGGAGGGAGAAGCGGCGCTGATCGGGTTCGGCGGCAACGATATCGATTACGACTGGCGAGCCGTCGCGGCCGACCCGCACGCGGAGCATCTGCCGCATACCCCGCCGAAACGTTTTTGCGAGAACATGCGTGCGATGGTATGCCTTGCGCGGTCGCGCGGGATGGAGCCGCTGCTTATGACCTTGCCGCCCATCGACGCCGTACGCTACTACGAATGGATCGGCCGTGATATCGAAGGGAAAGAGAACATTCTTGTTTGGCTGGGGGATGTGCAGCAGATCTACCGCTCTCATGCCGCATACAACAGACTGGTGGTGGAACTGGCGCGGCAACTTGGATGCCGCCTGGTGGACCTGCGTGCATCTTTTCTGGAGAATGGCGACTATCGTCCGTATTTATGTATGGACGGCATCCATCCAAACGCGGAGGGACATGCGCTGATGGAGCGTGTTTTTCTAAGATATGCACGGAAAAATCTTCGTACGGCATGAATAAAATGAACAGCGTTTGGGAGAAATCCGGGGCGCTGTTTTTGTTGTATTCGCAAAAGGGCAATGTTATAATGTTTTTAAGTTTGCGGAATGCGCCCATGGCTCTGAAAGTGGGAAGCGTGCAAGACTGCGGCAAGAGTTTTGCCGTGCCGCAACAAAAAAACGTGCCGCCGGGCATGAACCGGACGGACGGCGGAATATATTGTAAGCAAGGAAGTGCCTTTTATGCAGTCTACTTATTTGAATTACGCGCTGCGCCAGCTGGAAGCAATCGTCAATATCCCAAGTCCCAGCGGCTTTACGGCAGAGGCCGTTCGGTACTGTTCGAACGAATTCGCCAATATGGGCTATACGCCTGAGATTACACCAAAGGGCGGCCTGCTTGTCTGCCTGGGCGGCGAGGGCGAAGGGCTTTTGCTGGGGGCGCACATCGACACTTTGGGCGCTATGGTGCGCGAGGTAAAAGCGAACGGCGCGCTACGCGTGGCCCCAGTAGGCGGCCTGCAGGCAAACAACACGGAAACGGAGACCGTGCATGTATATACGCGCGCGGGGAAGGTGCTGGAGGGAACGCTTCAGCTTGAAAACGCCTCGGTGCATGTGAACGGAGAATATTCCAAAACACAGCGCACCTTCGATACGCTGGAGCTGCTGTTGGACGCCAAGACGCACTCTGCGGCGGAAACGCGCGCTCTTGGTGTGGATGTGGGCGATTATGTTGCTGTCGAACCGCGTTTCAACGTCACCGAAACAGGATTCATCAAAAGCCGCTTCCTGGACGATAAGCTGTCCGCCGCTATCCTGCTCGCTTATGCCAAATACCTGAAGGATACCGGTCGGAGGCCGCGCCGCAGAGTGTATGTAGATTTCACCGTGTTTGAGGAGGTAGGCCACGGCGGCGCGGTGATTCCGCAGGATGTAGTGGAGATGCTCTCGGTGGACATGGGGTGCGTTGGTACAGGGCTGCAATGCGATGAGACGATGGTCTCTATATGTGTGATGGACTCAAAAGGCCCGTCACATAAAGCGGTGGTGGACGGCCTGGTGGAGGCGGCGCTGCGCGCCGGGGTGCGCTACGCGCTGGATGTTTATCCCCACTATTCCTCGGATGCGGACGTAGCGGTCTGCGCAGGCAACGATGTACGGCATTGTGTGGTGGGGGCTGGTGTGTATGCCTCTCACGGATACGAGCGTTCCCACATTGAGGGGCTGGCCAACACCTTCGACTTATTGAATTCCTATATTGAAACCGCAGATTAAACAAGTTTTCGGGTAAACTGCCCAAATTTTGTGAAAGACTTGTGTTTTTTCGGGGGATACAGTATTATATTTTTCATAACTAATAATTTTTGTTTACACAAACAATGATGTTTGCGCGCAGAAGAGGGATACTCTGGAAGCGGCATTTCAGGGGGCCTTTAAAAAGGTCCCCTGTTGTTTTACACAAAAACGTTGGAAATGGAGGCATGGCAAAATGGAGAAACTCAGACAACAGATTGAACAGAGGCTTTCCGCCGTAACGGGCGACGCCTGCTTTTATTACGAGAACCTGGCGACAGGCGTGTGCTTCGGCCACGCGGCTGACAAGCCCGTAGTGGCGGCCAGCGTCATCAAGCTGGCGGTGCTTATTGAAGCGTTCCGCCAGATGGATGCGGACGCTGTGCGCGCGAACGAGATGTTCGTGATTGCGCGTACGGATAAATTGCCGTCCTGCGGTGCGCTCAATTATCTGCATGACGGCCTTTGCGTCACATTCCGCGATCTTTGCGTGCTCATGACCATCCTTTCGGACAATACGGCCACGAATCTGCTCATCAAGCGTCTGGGCATCGGCAACATCAACGACACGCTGCGCATGCTGGGGGCAGAAAAAATGACGCTCAACCGCCTTCTGTTTGACCGTGAAGCATCGTCCCGCGGCATTGAAAATTATATCACGGCGCGGGAGGCAGGGCTGCTGCTCAAACGTTTGTACGACGGCGAGGCTGTTTCCGGGCCTGCCAGCGAAGATATGCTTTCGATCCTGAAAGACCAACGCCTCAATGGGAAGATTCCGTTCCTGCTGCCGCACAGCGTGAAGATCGCGCACAAAACAGGTGAGGACGATGGCATTACCCATGACGTGGGCATCGTATACGCGCGGCAGCCGTTTATTGTGTGCTTCTGTGGCGAACATGTATCGCCACCGGAATTCGAGCGCGCAATGCAGGATATCACCCTGATGCTGTATGAAAATGCGGAGCGAATTCATTAAAATATTGTATAATCCAAGGAAAAAACTTGTAATCGTATGCGCTGTTTGGTATACTGGTTGCAATTTATAACCGCTGTAAAGTGCTAAAGTGTTCCGAGAGGAGGAACAATACAATAATATGAAAATCACAGAAATTGAAGTCGGAGAGATATTCGTTCCGCTGGCAAAGCCCTTTAAAACGGCGCTTCGCACGGTAGAAAATGTAGAGGATATCGTGGTGCGTATCACAACCGACACCGGGGCCGCAGGGTATGGCGAGGCGCCGCCCACGGCGGTTATCACCGGGGATACCAAGGGAAGCATCCGCTGTGCCATCGAGGATTTTATCCGTCCCGCCTTGCTTGGCATGGAGATCGAAGATCTGGACGGCATTATGTACAGGCTGCATTCCAGCATTGTGAAAAACACTTCCGCCAAGGCTGCGGTGGATATGGCAGTGTATGATTTGTATGCCCAGCGCTTCGGCGCGCCGCTGTACCAGCTTTTGGGAGGCGCTGGGGACACGGTGGAAACGGATATCACCATCAGCGTAAATCCGGTTCCTCAGATGGTGGCGGACAGCCTTGAGGCGGTGCAGCAAGGATATAAGATACTTAAAATCAAAGTCGGCAAAGAGGGCCTGGCCGACGTGGCGCGCATCGCAGGCATCCGCAAGGCCGTAGGCAGCGGCATCCAGATTCGTGTGGATGCAAACCAGGGCTGGACGGCAAAGGAAGCCATTCGTATCATCACCGCGATGGAAGATAAAGGGCTGAACATCGACCTTGTGGAGCAACCGGTGCCCGCGCATGACCTGGATGGCATGCGCGCCGTCACAAAAGCTGTATATACGCCGATTCTTGCGGATGAAAGCGTGTTTTCGCCCGAAGATGCAGCCGAGATCATCCGCACCCGTGCGGCCGACCTGCTCAACATCAAGCTGATGAAGACCGGCGGCATTTGGCAGGCGCTGAAAATCTGCAGCCTGGCCGAGATGTACGGTGTGGAATGCATGATCGGCTGTATGCTGGAATCCAAGCTGGCGGTGAGTGCGGCGGCGCACCTTGCCGCTGCAAAGCGCGTGATCACCCGGGCGGATCTGGACGGCCCGTCCCTGTGCAAAACAGACCCGTTCACAGGCGGCCCGCTGTATGAAAACGGCGTTATCCGAATGACGGACGCGCCCGGCATCGGCATTACGCGCGTTCCGGCGTTTGTATAAAACGGCCAAACGAAAAGCCCCGGGGCTTTTCGTTTGGGGAACAGGTGTTCCCCAAACGATTCCTTTTGTTCCGCGATGGAAAAGCGTTATCCGGCGCATCTTGTGAAACGCGCCTGATAATAGAGAGAGGGAAACGAAACGGAGGAAAGAACATGAAAAAGTTACTCGCGATCCTTTTGTGCCTGGCACTGGTTGTGGGCTGCTTTGCAGGCTGCGGCCAAAGCGCCGGAAGCGGCACTACGTTCCGCAAGATGTATTCGGGTGAAGTCACCACGATGAACTATCTTGTCACGGGCAGCACCAACGATTTGATCATTCCCGCGAACGTTATCGATACGTTGGTGGAATATGATGCTTACGGCGCCATCAAGCCCGCTTTGGCCGAAAGCTGGGAGACCAGCGAGGATGGCCTGACCTGGACATTCCATCTGCGCGAAGGCGTGAAATGGTACGATTATACGGGCAAGGAAGTCGCGCCTGTCACGGCGCAGGATTTTGTCGACGCCGCCATCTATGCACTGGACGCCAAAAACGCCAGCAGCACGGAATACATGATGGAGGGCATCATCGCAAACGCTACTGAATATTACAAATATACCTCTTATTTGTTGGAAAGCGAAAACGGAACCAAGACCACCGACGAGGATGGGGAAGCCATCGAGCCGGTGGCCGAAGTAAAGCCCGAGGATGTCGGTGTAAAGGCTGTGGACGATTTGACGCTGGAATATACGCTCGTACAGCCCACTCCGTATTTCCTGTCCGTTTTGAACTATGGCTGCTATCTGCCTGCAAACGGTGCATTCATGCAGAGCTGCATTGCCGAAGACGGTACCGATATGTTCGGAACAGACAACACCAAGCTGCTCTATAACGGCGCATATATCCTTTCCACGTTTGAGCCGCAGGGACGCCGCATCATGACGAAGAACCCCAATTACTGGGATAAGGACAATGTGTTCATCGACGCCATCGAGGAGACCTATAACAAAGAGATGGACACCATTGCGCCGGAGATGTTCAAGCGCAATGAAACGGATCTTGCGTACCTCTCCGCCGATATTCTGGATGCATGGCTGGCTGCGGACGACACCAAGAATATGGTCAGCCCGAGCCGGGTGGATTCCAGTTACTCCTATTTTTATGCGTTCAACTTTGAACCGAAGTTCGACGAAGCCTATGAGCCGGACAACTGGACGCTGGCCGTCAATAACGAGAATTTCCGCCAGTCCATTTTCCATGCGCTGGACCGCGTGAAGGCCAAAACCGTCATGCAGCCCTATGATCCGGAATCCTTCATCATCAATACGGTCACCCCGCCGAACTTTACAGATTTGAACGGCGTTGACTTTTCCGAAGTGGGGGACCTGGCCGCGATTTCCGCACGCGATTCCTTCCAGAGCGACAAAGCTCTGGAATACAAGGAAAAAGCTGTGGAGGAGTTAACAGCTGAGGGGGCGACGTTCCCGGTCAAGGTCCTCATGCCTTACAATCCCTCGTCCACGAACTGGGACAAAGAGTGTCAGGTCGTGGAGCAGCAGCTGGAAGGCCTGCTGGGCAGTGATTATATCGATGTGATCGTTGAGGCCGGGCCGTCTACGGGCTTCCTGTCGGAAGTCCGCCGCGGCGGAAAATTCGCGCTGATGAAGTGCAACTGGGGCGCGGATTACGCCGACCCCGCCACCTGGACCGAGCCGTTCAGTGACACCGGCTCCGACAGCTATCTCCACTGGCGTGCAGACACCGCGGCGGGTGTGCGGGATATCATCGCCGAATATGACGCGCTGGTAGCCGAAGCAAAAGCGCAGGTGGAGGATATGAGCGTCCGCTACAACACCTTCGCCCAAGCGGAGGCGTCCATCATCAACCATGCTGTTATCATTCCCTACGGCGTGGAAGGAGACGGCTTCAAGGCCACCCGCCTGAATGAGCTGGAAGCGGAATATGCCCCGTATGGTCTGGCGCGCCAGCGGTATAAATACCAGAAGCTGCGCACCGAGCCGATGAGCCAGAATGAATTCAACACCCTGTACGAGGCATGGCAGGCCGAGCGCGCCAAAGCACTGGCTGCTGAATGATCCGATTGTAAAAGCAGGCTTTGTCCGGATGCGCCGGACAGGGCAGGCGGCCGAAACAACGGCCGCCTGCTTTCATTAGGGAACGGGTGCGCCCGTTTCTTAATGAAAGCAGTCTGTACGGCGGGCATTGTATGTCCGCCATCCAACAAAACAACCAAGTAAGGAGCTCCTGCCCATGATCCGATACTCGGCCAAACGTCTGGCGCGGTCCATGCTCACGCTGTTCATTATTATAACAGTCGTATTCTCGCTGCTGCGCCTGATGCCGGTGGAAGGCTACTTCCAGAACTATGAAAAAATGAACGATGCGCAGATCCAGAACGGGCTGCGTCAGCTCGGCCTGCTGGATCCGCTGCCCGTACAGCTGATGAATTTTTACAAGCAGGTGCTGCACGGCGATCTCGGCGTGTCGAATATTTACCGTATGAATGTACCTATTACGCAGATCGTTGCGGAAAAGGCGCCTGTTTCCATGATGATGGGCGGTATGGCGCTTTGTATCTCGCTGTTGCTGGGCCTGCCCATGGGGGCCGCTATGGCGCGCGGGAAGGGAAAGTGGTTCGATAAGATCGGCACAGGGTTCGTCGTGCTGGTACAGGCGGTGCCAAGCGCCGTGTATTATCTGGTCATCCAGCTGTACGGCACGCAGATACCCGGCTTTCCGCTCCCGATGCTGTTCCGGATGGACAACCCGTTGAGCTGGATCCTGCCAACCTTTTCCCTGGCCATCGGAAATATCGCTTATTATGCCATGTGGCTGCGACGCTTTATGGTGGACGAATCCAACAAGGATTATGTCATGCTTGCGCGTGCCAAGGGCGTTTCTTCGAAAAAAATCATGAGCGGACACGTGTTCCGTAACGCATTCGTACCTCTCGTACAGTATCTGCCCACGTCTTTTCTTATTACGTTGATGGGCTCTATCTATGTGGAGAGCCTGTATTCTGTGCCGGGAATGGGCGGCCTGCTGGTAGACGTTATCCAGCGGCAGGACAACACTGTGGTGCAGGCGCTTGTACTCATCTATGCCGCGATCAGCATTCTTGGCTTGCTGATTGGCGATATTCTGATGGCCGTGGTGGACCCGCGCATCAGCCTGAACAAAAAGGAGGGCGCGCGGTAATGGGATTGTTCAACAAAAAAAGCGTACAGCTGAGCGACAGCCTGAATCAGGCCACCGCACAGGCGCTGGACGGCCTGAGTGCGGCCGATGAGAAAGAACTGTTTGCATTCGCGGAATACCATCCCGAAGACGCGGAAAAAACCGGGTTTTCAGGCTATTCCTACTGGCGGAGCACACTGCGTGTGTTCACGCGCAATAAAATGGCGATGTTTCTGCTGGGCGTCATCATCGTTCTGCTGCTTTTTACGTTCATTCAGCCGTATCTGCCCGGCCAACGTGACCCAATCGTTATCAATAACGATGAAAACGGCATCCAGATTATCAATATGAAGCCGAACAGTGAGTTTTGGTTCGGAACCAATTCCATCGGACAGGATCTGTGGAGCCGCGTTTGGAGCGGTACGCGCACCAGTCTGTTCATCGGCTTTTCCGTAGCCATGTGGGAGGTCGCTTTCGGCATTCTCATCGGCGTGCTGTGGGGTTATGTGCGCAAGCTGGATTTCTTTTTTACCGAGCTGTACAACGTTGTGGACAATATTCCGCAGACGATCGTGCTCATTCTGTTTTCCTACATTATGCGGCCCAGCGTGGGGACGCTGATCTTCGCCATGTGCCTGACGGGCTGGCTGACGATGGCGCGTTTTGTGCGCAACCAGATCGTTATCATCCGTGACAGGGATTATAACCTTGCGTCCCGGTGCCTGGGCACTCCGACGCGGCGCATCATTGTGCGCAACCTGCTGCCGTACCTGGTGTCCGTCATCATGATGCGCGTGGCCATGGCCATCCCGCTGGCCATCGGTAATGAAGTGTTCATCACATACATCGGTCTCGGTCTGCCGGTCTCTACGCCCAGCCTGGGCAACCTGATCAACCAGGGCCGCATGATTATGATGAACCCCTCTTTGCAGTATCAGCTGGTTTTCCCGACCGTCGTGCTGTGCATCATTACCGTCAGCTTTTACATCATCGGCAACGCCTTTGCCGATGCCGCTGACCCCAAAAACCATGTATTTTAAGGAGGACGGCGCAGCATGCAGGATGTGATCTTATCTGTGCAGGATCTTGAAGTGGAATTCACGCTCCGCGGCAAGACATTGCACGCCATTCGGGGTATCAGCCTCGACATCTGTGAAGGCGAGAGCCTTGCCATCGTGGGGGAATCCGGCAGCGGTAAATCCGTGTTCTGCAAAACGTTCATGGGTCTGTTGGATTCCAACGGCCGCGTCACCCGCGGCAGCATCCGTTACGGCGAAAAGGACCTTGCCGCCTTTAAAACGGAAAAAGAGTGGCTCAGCGTGCGCGGAAAGGAAATCGCTATGGTCATGCAGGATCCGATGACCAGCCTGAATCCGCTCAAAACCGTCGGCGCGCAGATCTGCGAAGCGCTGACGCTGCACCAGGGAATGAAGGGGGAGGCCGCCAAGCAAAAAGCTACTGAGATACTGGAGGATGTCGGCATCACTGAGGCGGCGCGCCGTTTCGGCCAGTATCCGCATGAGTTTTCCGGCGGTATGCGCCAGCGGGTGGTCATTGCCATCGCCATTGCATGCAACCCGCGCATCCTTATCTGTGACGAGCCAACGACGGCTCTGGATGTTACCATTCAGGCACAGATATTAAAGCTTCTGAAGGACCTGAAAGCCAAGTATAAGCTGACCACGCTGTACATCACCCATGACCTGGGCGTGGTGGCGAATGTGGCCGACCGAATCGCGGTGATGTACGCGGGCGATATCGTTGAAATCGGGACCTGCGAGGAAGTGTTCTACACGCCCAAGCACCCGTATACCTGGGCGCTGCTGTCCAGCCTGCCGCAGCTCGGTGTGCGGGGCGAGAACCTGTATTCCATTCCTGGTACGCCGCCAAATCTGTTCGCAGATGTAAAGGGAGACGCCTTTGCGCCTAGGAATCCGTATGCGCTGAAAATTGATTTTGTGGAGCGGCCGCCGTATTTTGAGGTGAGCCCGACCCACAAAGCGCGCACCTGGCTGTTGGACCCGCGCGCACCCAAAGTGGAGCCGCCGGAAAATATCCGCAATCTGCGGAGTGTGCAGGAGGGGAATGTATGACAATGGAAAACAAGCCTCTTCTGCAGGTCAAAGACCTCACAGTGACCTTTGGAGAGCGGCACAATAAGTTCACCGCCGTCAAAAACGTCAGCTTCGATATTTTCCAAGGCGAGACGTTCGGCCTTGTGGGCGAATCCGGCAGCGGCAAAACGACCATCGGCCGGACGGTCATCCGCATCAACCCGGCGGCGAGCGGCGAGATTTTGTACGATGGAGAACGCATCAGCGGCAGGATCAGCCGTGAAAAGGACAGGGAAGTCACCCGAAAAATACAAATGATCTTTCAGGACCCGATGGCCTCCCTCAACGAACGCGCCAAGGTGGATTACATCGTCTCCGAGGGGTTGTATAACCTGGGCGGACGCGTGTCGGAGGAAGAACGCCGCAAAAAGGTTGCGCAGGCACTTTCCGACGTGGGACTGCTGCCGGAATTTGCCAGCCGTTTTCCGCACGAGTTCTCCGGCGGGCAGCGCCAGCGCATCGGCATCGCCCGCGCGCTTATCATGGAACCGGAATTCATTATTGCGGACGAGCCCATCTCTGCTTTGGACGTATCCATCCGTGCTCAGGTGCTGAACCTGATGGCCGAGCTGCAGCGTCGGCGCGGGCTGACCTATCTGCTCATCAGTCATGATCTCTCGGTGATGCGTTTCATCTGCGACCGCATCGCGGTCATTCATTTGGGACGCATCGTAGAGCTTTCCAGTACGGAAAAGCTGTTTGCACATCCGCTGCATCCGTATACGAGAGCGCTGCTTTCCGCTATTCCGCTGCCGGACCCTGCGGCGGAAAAACGCAAGGTCCTGGAGGTGTACGACCCGTCCTGTCATCATTATGAGGCAGACCCTCCGACATGGACGGAGATCGAACCGGGACATTTTGTGCTTGCAAATCAGGAAGAACTTGAAAAATACCGGACAATGATTTAAACTGAATGACATGAAGGACGCAGCGCGGCGTTTTTCGCGCGGAGCGTCCGTGCTGAAAGCGGACAAAGCGTCCGCTTTCGGTGTTTCTGTATGCAGTTTACACAGTTTTTACACATGTTTCCGTTTGCCGCGGCTTTGCCCTCCGGCGGAGGAAAGCATGTGCCGGAGAAGTCGTAACCATTCTGAACAAGCAAAGGAGAGCTGCCATGATTATACCAAAACCGTTGTTTACAGGCGCGCGTGTCGCGCTGATCGCGCCTTCCGGCCCTGTTCCAGAAGGGCGCTTGGAGCCTGCCGTGGCCAGTGTGCAGGCACTTGGGCTGGAGCCTGTCGTTTTTCCGTCCTGTACCATGCGGCACGGTTATCTGGCCGGATATGACCGCGAACGTGCGGCAGATTTTAATAATGCGTTTTCGGACGCGAGCATCCATGGCGTTATCTGCATCCGCGGAGGATACGGTGCGCAGCGCCTGATGGACCGCATCGATTGGACTGCTATTGCAAAAACGCCCAAGGTGTTCTGTGGGTACAGTGATGTCACCATCCTGCATCTGATGCTGAATCAGCGCTGCGGCTTTGTTACTTATCACACGCCTATGCCGGCTACGGAATGGTATGCAGGTTTGGATGAATATACCGAGCGTTCACTGAAAAACGCGATTTTCGGCGTGCAGGAGCCGAATATCCTCAATCCAGACGGTATGCCGCTGTATACGATCGCCAAGGGCGTGAGCCACGGCGTGTTGACGGGCGGCAACCTGTCGCTGCTCGCCGCCTCTTTGGGAACGCCTTATGAAATCGAGACAAAGGATAAAATATTGTTCATTGAGGATATCGGTGAAACGCCGTACCGTATTGACCGCATGCTGCTCATGCTGAAGCAGGCGGGGAAGCTGCGCGCCTGCGCGGGTATTCTGCTGGGTGCGTTCACGGATTGTGCAGCACCTGACCCGGCGGAGAGCCTGACGCTGCGTGAGGTCATCACAGAATTGCTGCTGGATGAAGGCAAGCCGATCCTGGGGGCGCTGCAGTGCGGGCATATCATGCCTACGATGTCCCTGCCGCTGGGGGTAAACGTGAATCTTGACGCAACGAACCGCACGCTGCGGGTATTGGAGTATTGAATATGACCAGGCAAGAGCTTTGCGCCGCGCTGGATGCGCAGCTTGCAGCGGCGCAGGAACAGGTGTGCGTGCTGGCTGTCCCGTTGGCTGGCGGCGTGCCGTTGTATGAACGGAGCGCGGGCAGGAGGGCGGTCTCCGCGTCTACCATCAAGGTGTTCATCCTGCTGGCCGCGCTGGATGAGGTGCGGCGGGGAAGGCTCGCGCTGGACACGCCTGTGGCGGTCACAGCGGAAGACATTCTTCCTGACACAGGCGTCTTTGTGGACGGTCCCGGCATGCATCCGCTGGAGGAGCTGCTTGTGTGGATGATCGTCCTTTCCGACAATACGGCAACGAACGTGCTCATCGGGCTGCTGGGCGCCGAATGTATAAATGCGGCGGCATGCAGCGTTGGGACGAAAAACACTGTGCTGGAACGCAAAATGCTGGATTGGGATGCGGTATCAGCCGGGCGCAATAATTATACCAGCGCGGAGGACCTGCTGCGCGTGTTCCGTGCGCTGTATGCCGAAACAGTGCTCACGCCGGAGCTTTGCGCGCTGGCGCGCTCGATCCTGCGCCGTCAGCGCGATACGCGGATGCTCACCCGTTACATTTGGCAGGACGTGCCCTGTGCCCACAAGACGGGTGGCCTGGACCGTCTGAGCCATGATGCGGGAGTGTTCGAGCTTCCGGGCCGGCCGTATTTCATCGCCGTACTCATTTGGGACGCACCGGATATTGACGGTGACGAGCCTCTGGCGGGACGCGTTTCGAAGTTGGTTTTCGATTATTATTCCCAGGAGGATACGCAATGAGTTTTGCTGTTGTGGTTTCTGACATCGCCCCTTTGTATACGAAGCCGGAGCCGTTGTGTGAGCTGGCAGATGAAGCGCTTTATGGTATGGTATTGGAGGTGCTGGCGCGGGAAGGGATGTATTGCCGTGTGCGTACCCATTACCGCTATGAGGGTTGGACGCCCGCGCGCTGCCTTCTGGAGGACGGCGCGCTTGCCGCACAATGGCAGTCGGTGCCAAAGCTGGTAGTGCAAAAACCTTATATCGATGTGCTGAACGAGCCGAAGGTACAGGGAGGCTGCCTGCAGAGCATGCCGAGGGGAGCTTTTCTCTGCCCGGAGGGCGGCCCGGATGAAAACCAGTGGCAGCCCGTTCGTCTTGCGGACGGACGTCTCGGCTACACCAAAGCAACTTATCTGGCTCAGCCGGCTCCCGCGTGGGAAAGCGTTGGGGAAGATGAACTGCGGCAGCGCTTATGCGGCGCCGCACTGTCTTATCTGGGCGCACAATACCGCTGGGGTGGTAAAACGCCGTTGGGCATCGATTGCAGCGGCCTTGTCTCCATGGCCTATCTGCTCAACGGTGTGATTATTTACAGGGATGCTGCCATCAAGCCGGGGTTTGCACTGCATGAAATTTCATTTGAAGCAGCAAAGCCGGGCGATCTGCTGTTTTTCCCCGGCCACGTGGCGATGTATCTGGGAGAGGGACGGTTTGTTCACTCCACCGGACATACAGGTACAGAAGGCGTCATCCTCAGCAGTCTTGCGGAAGAGGCGCCGGATTACCGGGCGGATCTGAAAGAATCCATGACTGCTGTGGCCAGTATTTTCGGCGCGCCGCAGTGAAGATATTATCAATCAGACAGGGGATCGGAAAGCAATGAAAATCAAGGACTTTGGCGTTGAGATGTGGATGAACGCCTATGAAAACGACTGTACTTATAATTTGGCGGAGACCTGTGTGGAATCCCTGACCGTGGAGCAGCTTTTGGAGCTTGGCGGCTGCCGTGAGCAGGCTGTGGCCGATATCCTCGGCATGAAGCTGACCTACGGCGCGATCGAAGGCAGCCCGCGCCTGCGGACGCTCATTGCCGGACTGTATGAAAAACAGACGCCGGAAAATGTCATTACGGCGCACGGGGCTATCGGCGCGAATCATCTTGCGATCGAAACGCTGGCCGGGCCGGGGGACGAGGTGGTCTCCGTGCTGCCCACGTATCAGCAGCATTATTCCATTCCGGAGGCGCTGGGTGCTGAAGTTCACATCCTGCCCCTGCGCAGCGAAAATGCATTTCTGCCGGACCTGGACGAACTGCGCGGCATGGTGAATAAAAATACAAGGCTCATCTGTGTCAACAACCCCAACAACCCTACAGGCGCCCTGATGGACCGGGAATTTCTGCTGGAAATCGTTGGGATCGCCCGTTCTGTTGATGCATGGTTGCTGTGCGATGAGGTATACCGCGGCCTGAACCACGAAGGCGAGCCGTTCACGGCCTCTGTGGCAGACCTTTATGAAAAAGGAATTTCCACAGGCAGTATGTCAAAGACCTTTTCATTGGCCGGGCTTCGTCTGGGCTGGATCGCCGGGCCAAAAGCGTTGCTGGAGCAAGTATCCCGCCATCGGGATTACAGTACCATCAGCTGCGGTATGATCGATGAATATCTGGCCGGGATAGCGCTGGAGCATAAGGAGGCGGTCATCGCGCGCAACCGCGCCATCGTCACCGGAAATCTTGCTGTTTTGGAGCGGTGGCTGAAAGGACAGCCTAAGCTGAGCTTTGTAAAGCCGCGTGCGGGCACGACTGCCTTTTTGAAGATGGAGTTCGACATGCCCAGCGCAGATTTCTGCCGGGGGCTGCTGGCGGAAAAAGGCGTGCTGCTCGTACCGGGCAGTGTAATGGACCGGGAGGGATATCTTCGTATCGGCTACGCCAATACGCCGGAAGTGATTGCAGCCGGACTTGACAAAATGGGAGAATATCTTGCGGAGCTGCCGCTGTAAGCTCTGCGCGGCTGGCATTGCAGGCTGTTTCTTCCGCTTTGTTGTATCGATATACAAAAATATACAATATTCAGGCGTGAATTTAGTAGCATTCTGCTATTGTTTTCACGCCTTTTTTTGTGATATACTTTAGCACAATAAAGCATCAGAGAAAAATACGGTACACATCGTATTTTCCGGTGCCTATGGAGGGAAAGAAATGAAAAAGTTATTTGCACTTTGCCTTGCCGCCGTGGTGGCGCTGGGCCTTGCGGCGTGCGGCGGCTCCACATCGTCTTCGGCGGCCGCCTCAGAACCGGGAACATCCGACGCAGCATCCTCTGCGGCAGCTTCTGTTGCTGCCGCCGGCAAGGACCCGGCCAACTGCAAGATCGGCGTCATTCAGCTGACGGAGCATGTGGCTCTTGACGCCGCCCGCGACGGTTTTATCGACGCGCTGGTGGAAGCGGGCTTCAACCGGGAAAATATCGACGTGCAGAATGCGCAAGGCGAGATTCCCAATTGCGCGACCATTGCCACTAAGTTTGTCAATGATAAAGTAGATCTGATCCTGGCTGTAGCTACGCCTGCCGCGCAGGCCGCCGCACAGGCAACCACAGAGATCCCCATTCTGGCCACGGCAGTGACGGATTTTGTGAGCGCCGGCTTGGTGAACAGCGACGAGGTCCCGGGCGGAAACGTATCCGGCACATCTGATATGAACCCCATCGAGGAACAGGCCGACCTTTTGGTAAAGCTGGTGCCCGAGGCGAAAACGGTTGGTATTCTGTACTGCTCGGCAGAGGATAACTCCATTTTGCAGGCGGGCCTGGCAAAAGCCGCCTTTGAGGCGCGCGGCCTGACGGTGAACGAGTATACCGCCGCCGACGTCAATGAGATTCAGCCCGTCACCACAAAGGCTGTCGGCGAGGTAGACGCACTGTACGTTCCCACAGACAATCTGTTTGCCGAAAACATGCCCACTGCAGCGCTGGTTGCGGAGAATGCCAAAATTCCCGTGATCTGCGGCGAGAGCGGTATGGTGGATTCCGGCGGCACGGCCACTTATGGCATCAACTACTATAATCTTGGTAAACTGGCTGCTGCTCAGGCGGTAGAAATTTTGGTGGACGGCAAAGACGTGGGCACGGTTCCCGTAGGCTTCGCCTCTGTGGAGGATCTGGAGTTTGCTGTCAACGAGGCGAATTGTGAAGCCATCGGCCTGACGCTTCCGGAAGATCTGAAAGGTTGAGTTTTATCCGGTGCGTTTGTGAAAAAAACAATAAAAACAGGCGGCAGGGCTTTGCCCGCCGCCTGTTTTGTGTTATAATTATTTTATCTGTACGCATTTGGGCGTAACGCTTAACAGTAAAGGACGGATATCATTATGGGCGGCATCATTGCGGCAATTCCCGGCGCGACGGCGCAGGGGCTCGTCTGGGGCGTCATGGCTCTGGGCGTGTATGTGACCTATAAGCTGCTGGACATCGCGGATTTGACGGTGGACAGCAGCCTTTGCACCGGCGGCGCGACAAGCGCCGTGCTGATTTTGATGGGAATGCACCCGCTGCTTTCTCTGGTTTTCGCGGTATTTGCCGGCATGCTTGCAGGACTTGTAACCGGCTTTTTGCACACGCGTCTGCGCATCCCGGCCATTCTTGCGGGAATACTCACACAACTGGGGCTTTACTCCATCAATCTGCGCATCATGGGCAAATCCAGCGTGGCGCTTCTGCGCCAGCCGGTGGTCATCAGCCTGGGAAACATCCCCATGGCATTGCTCATCGGCGTGCTGGTAGCGGCGGCTGTTGTCGCTGTGATGTACTGGTTTTTCGGCACGGAACTTGGCTGCGCCATCCGCGCAACGGGCAACAACCGCAAAATGGTACGCGCCCAGGGTGTGAATACCGACACGATGAAGATCATCGGACTGGTCCTCTCCAATGGTCTTGTGGGCCTTGCCGGCGGCTTGCTGGCGCAGTACCAGGGAAGCGCAAACATCAATATGGGCCGCGGCGCCATTGTCATCGGTCTGGCCAGTGTCATCATCGGCGAGGTCATCTTCGGCGCGCGCTTCAATTTTGCCTATCAGCTCGGTTCCATCGTGGCCGGGTCTGTGATTTATCAAATCGTTATTGCCTTTGTGCTGCAGCTGGGCCTTTCCACCGAGGACCTTAAGCTGTTCAGCGCGGTCACTGTTGCGCTGGCGCTCAGTGTGCCCGCATTGCAGAAAAAATTCCTGAAATCCAAATTTACGCCTGTGCCGGCGGGGAAGGAGTGAGCGGTATGCTGGAACTGAAAAACATCCATAAGGTGTTCAATCCAGGCACCATCAATGAAAAACGGGCGATTCAGAATCTCAGCTTCACACTGAACGACGGTGATTTTGTCACAGTCATCGGCGGAAACGGCGCAGGCAAATCCACGATGCTCAACCTTATTGCGGGCGTTTATACCGCAGATGCGGGCAGCATCGTGCTGGACGGCGCGGACATTACCAAACTGCCGGAGTACAAACGCGCCAAACTTTTGGGCCGTGTGTTTCAGGACCCGATGATGGGAACAGCCGGGAACATGGGCATTGAAGAAAACCTTGCCATGGCCTACCGCCGCGGCAGGACCCGCACGCTGCGTTGGGGCATCAGTAATGAGGAGCGCGAATTTTACAAAGAAAAGCTGCAGATGCTTGACCTCGGCCTGGAGGGGCGACTCACCAGCAAGGTCCGCCTTCTTTCGGGGGGACAGCGTCAGGCGCTGACGCTGCTGATGGCAACGCTGCAGAACCCCAGGCTGCTGCTGCTGGACGAGCACACCGCCGCGCTGGATCCAAAAACCGCGCACAAGGTGCTTACGCTCACGGAAAAGATCATTTCAGAGAATAGGCTGTCCACGCTGATGGTCACACACAACATGAAGGACGCCATCCGTTACGGCAACCGCTTGGTGATGATGCACGAGGGCAACATCATTTACGACGTGTCCGGTGAAGAGAAAGCGAACCTTCAGGTGAGCGACCTTCTGGCCAAATTCGAGGCCGTGAGCAACGGTGAATTCGCCAACGACCGCATGCTGCTGGCGTGATAATTTTTTCAAGGAAGGGGCGTCTGTTTGCAGACTTTTGACGCGGTGCTGTTCGATTTGGACGGCACACTCATTGATTCTGCGCCCGGTATCTTCGATTCCTTCGAGTTCACACTGGCGCAATATGAGATGACTGTTCCACAGGAACGGCTCAGGCGTTTCCTCGGGCCGCCGCTTCGCGAAAGCTTCGCAAAGCTGTTGCCGCCCGACGAGGTAGAACGCGCGGTGGAAATCTACCGCGCGCATTATGCCGAAGCCAGCGGTGCGCTGACAAAGCTATATCCCGGCACAAAAGAACTTCTGAGTGCGCTCCGGGAGGCAGGATATATCCTATGCCTTGCCACGTCCAAGGTGCGCTATGCGGCGCTGAAGCTGTTGGATAAACTGGAGCTTACGCCGTATTTTGATTACATTGGCGGTTCTTCTCCGGATGCTTCACTGGATACTAAAACAGCCGTGATCCGCCATGTGCTTGCCCAGCCGTGTGTACAGGACAAGCGGGCTGTGATGGTGGGCGACAGGGACAACGATATGCATGGGGCGGCGGATTGCGGGCTGCCGGCGGTGGGCGTGCTGTACGGCTACGGTTCCCGCGGGGAGCTGGAACCTTTTGCTCCGCTGTATCTTGCGCCGTCCGCCGGCGCGCTGCGTGCATGGCTGCTGCAGCGCAAAGATCAAGGGGAAGCTGCGCTTCCGGAAAAGGAATGACCGTATTTGAACGATACTTCTGCACATTTCAGAATGCGTGACTGGAAATATGTGCCGAAACGGCAGCGGCGCGCATGCGTGACGCTGATCGTCTGCATTTTGTTTTTTCTTGCTTCGGCGTCGGCCACGGTTCTGCTGCTGATCCTTGATGCACGTTCTGCCAATCCTGTTTTGCCGCAGGTGATGGCCGAACTTACCGGAAAGGCCGAGCCGGAGGTGCAACAGCCGGAGTTCCCCGGCGGCGCGCTGCCAGAGAGCGCAGATGCGGGCCAGGCCTATCTGGATGAAACGATTTTCGTAGGGGATTCCAATACTGTGCGGATGTTTGCCTACGGGCTTGTCCCGCTGGAAAACTATATGGCGTTGGAGGGGATGGGCATCGAGAGCATCTCGCAGGCGCCCTGTGTTTATTTCAGTGGGGAGACAAAAGTCTATACCATTCCGCAGGCCATCGCAAAAGTGAAGCCGCGCCGGGTCGTGATGACCTTCGGCACAAACAACGCCAGCGGCCAGTTTACCCGGGAGTCGTTTATCGATGCTTACCGCGACGCGATTGCGGCGATTCAGGATGCTTACCCGTATTGCGACGTCATCATCAACGCAATTCCGCCCATAGGCAAGGTGCGCTCTTATCCTGACATCACAATGGAAACGCTGGATGATTTCAATAAGGCGCTGGAAGAACTGGCGCAGGAGCTGGGACTCCCGTTCCTGAACTCGTCTGAAGCGCTCAAGGGCGGAGACGGCTACGCAAAGCCGGATTATGTGATCGGCGATGGGCTGCATCTGAGCCAGGCGGCGTTGGAAGAGCTGCTGTTCTATACGCGGACCCATGCGTATGAGGCAGAGGACAGGCGGCCTGTAGCTGTAAAAGCACCGGAACGCAAGGCTCCGCCTGCCTGGCAGGGCGTTGTGGCAGCATCCGGCGGCGCGCAGGCGAGCTGACCGGCTGTTTTCAAAAATAAACCGAGGAGTTTTTTATGAATATTTCCGTACTCGGCTGCGGCCGGTGGGGTTCTTTTTTAGCGTGGTACCACAGCGCAAAAAATGACGTGACGCTTTGGGGGCGCGAGGGCTCCCGCAGCCTTGCGGCGCTGCGGGAAACAGGCGGCAACCGCTACCTGAAGCTCCCGGAGCGTGTTTGCCTGACCAGTGATCTGGGCGCTGCTTTGGAATCGGCGCAGCTTGTCGTCATTTCCATCAGTGCGCAGGAGTTGCGCGCGCTGGCGCGATGCATTCAGGCTTATCCTGTGGCGGGCAAAACGTTTATCCTTTGTATGAAAGGACTCGAATGCGGTACCGGAGACCGGCTGACGCAGGTGTTCCGTAGCGAGGTGACGCAGCCCGTCTCGGTTGCCGTATGGGTGGGCCCCGGGCACGTAGAGGATTTTACAGCCGGCGTTCCCAATTGTATGGTTGTGGATTCCGACGACCGGACGGTGGTGGATTTCATTGTGGAAACGATGAGCACCGACCTCATCCGCCTATACAAAGGCGGAGACCTTGTGGGAACAGAGGTTGGAGCCGCGGCGAAAAATGTGATCGGCATTGCGGCGGGCATGCTGGACGGCAAAGGCCTTTCCAGCTTGAAAGGCTCGCTGATGGCGCGGGGCGCGCGGGAGATTGCGCGGCTCATCCGCGCCATGGGCGGAAACGAGCTTTCCGCATACGGGCTGTGCCACCTGGGCGACTATGAGGCCACGCTCTTTTCAAGCCACAGCCACAACCGGCAGTTCGGAGAGAGCTATATCAAAGGTGAGCCGTACGGAAGCCTTGCCGAAGGCGTGCCCACTGTGCGCGCCCTGGTGGAACTGGGGGCGCGCTATGGAGTGGAACTTCCTATTTGTAACACGATTTACGCCATTCTTTATGAAGAAGCAGACGCGGATGCCGCGTTGCGCACCTTGTTTACCCGCAGTGTAAAAGGAGAATTCGATTCCTGAATCCATGCGGCACATCCCGAAGCCTCCCGGCATAAGATGGGCACAAGGAGGTATGCCGTATGATCGAACACAATGCGTTTTGCAACAGTGAGCCGCAGGAGGATGCCCTTTGCGGCTGCGTGGACAACTATGACCTGACGGACTGGAACGATATCGAACCGCCGGACTGGGAGGGCGGCGATGCGCCGCACCAACGCTCCTGCCTGTGCAACGGAGAGAATGGGGACGCCTATGACAATCGGGACCCCGACGGCTGCCGGAATTGCTGCGAAGGGGAGTCCTGCGACGGATGCAGGGATCCTGAAATGGAACTCTTTATCCCAAAGGCATCTTCTCAGCAACAGCCGGAATCCGGGACGCAGCGGCCGATCGTTTATAATTATATGGAGAACGAGGGCAGCTACGAGGAGCAGATCATTCAAATTTGAAGCAGACTGCGGCGGGCATGCCTGCCGCTTTTTGCTGCCTTAACAGAATTTTATCGCCGGCCCTGTTGACGAACGCAGACAAATCATGGATAATAGTAACGATAGATTCTATTTTCGCGCAGAAGGGGCGTGGCGTTTTTTGGCCTTTTATTATTGCCTGCTGTTTGATGTGGACGGCACTCTGCTGGATTTCAATGCGGCGGAGGACGGCGCATTGCGGGATACGCTGGCGCATTTTTCCCTGCCAAACACCGAGGATGCCGTCTCCCAGTACCATGACATCAACAATGCGCTGTGGGCGGCGCTGGAGCAGGGGAAGGTACGGCAGGACAAGCTTGTTATCCAGCGCTTTGAAAAGCTGCTCGCTGCGTTTGGCGTGCAGGGCAATCCCGTGGAGATCAACGATTATTACTTAACACAGTTATCTCAGCGCGCAGATACGTTCCCGGGCGCTGAGGAAGCGCTGGAGGAACTGGCGGAAGTGGCCACGCTGGCTGTTGTTTCCAACGGCGTTGAAAAAGTGCAGGCGGGCCGTTTGGAAAAGTCGGGCTTGGGCCGCTTTTTTGACGGCGTGTTCGTATCCGGCCGGGTAGGCGCGACAAAGCCCGCCCGCAAAATATTCGATACGGCCCTCAATACACTGGGCATTGAAAACCGGAAAAAGGTACTTATGATCGGCGATTCTCTGAAAGCGGATATCGCCGGGGGCACGGGAGCGGGTATCGACACCTGCTGGTGCAACTTCCGCGGCGCGGTTTTGCCCGAGGGCGCTCCGCAGCCGACCTACACGATCCAGGGATATGAGGAATTGCTTCGCATCGTCATGGAAGAGGAGGAGCTTGCAAATGCCGGAAGTAAAGAAAAACGCCATCAGCTTTAAGTCCTCCAATGGAACGGACATCGTCGCGGGGTATTATTACACCTGTCCCGGGATGGAACCGCGCTGTATCCTGCAAATTTCCCACGGCATGTGCGAATACATCGGCCGTTATGACGATTTTGCCGGGTATATGGCGCAGAAAGGCTATGTGGTTTGCGGCAACGACCATTTGGGACACGGCGCCACAAGCAGCGGCCCGAACGGAACAGACGGCTATTTTGCCGAAAAGGACGGACGCAAATTTGTGCTGCAGGATCTGCACGAAATGAACCGCCTTGCCCGCGAGGCGTATCCGGGGCTGCCTGTTATCCTGCTCGGACACAGCATGGGCAGCTTTTTTGCGCGGATGTATGCCGTCCTGTATCCGGAAACGCTGCATGCACTGGTGCTCAGCGGCACGGGCGGTCCTAACCCGTTGGCGGGCGTAGGACTTGCTCTTACTGAGGCGATCGGCAGGGTGAAAGGGCGAAAGCACCGTTCGAAGTTTCTTAACAACATGGCGTTCGGCCAATATTTGAAGCGGGTGGATTCTCCCGATACGCCCTATGACTGGATCTCACGCGACAAAGAGGTCGTTGCACGGTATGCACAGGATGCAAAGTGTACGTTTATTTTTACTGCCAGCGCGTTTCACGAGCTAATGGCGATTTTGCGTGCGGTGAACCGTCCCCAATGGGCGCAGAAGGTGAACAAGCGTCTGCCCGTCGCGCTGTTTGCCGGCGACGCAGATCCGGTGGGAGATTACGGCAGAGGCGTTGAATCCGTTTACCGCGCGCTGAAAGATGCCGGTGTGAAAGACGTTTTCCTCAAGCTGTACCCCGGCGCACGGCACGAGATATTGAATGAAACAAACCGGGCTGAGGTATACGCGGATATCCTCGCGTGGTGCGATGCCCATCAGGCGTGAAAGCTCGGGCAAAATGTTTTTGGATAAAGCGGCGGTGTACTCATGCCGTTGTTTTATATAGGCGATATCCCAAATCTTTGGAATGGAGAGAGAAATCGTAAATGGAAGTATTCATGAATTTTATCAATGCGATGTTTGGAAGCATCCTGTCGCTTGATCCCGTTTCGGCCGTTAAAATGGTCGTGATGTGGGCCATCGGCGGCACTCTGATCTACCTGGCTATCAAGAAGGACATGGAGCCCAGCCTGCTGCTGCCCATGGGCTTCGGCGCCATCCTTGTCAACCTGCCGCTTTCCGGCGCCATCGACCAGATGCATGAGTTGGGCATCGAGGTGGGCGCCCTGAGCGAGCTGTTCCGCGCGGGCATCTCCAACGAGCTGTTCCCGTTGCTGCTGTTCATCGGCATCGGCGCGATGATCGACTTCGGCCCGCTGCTGGCCAATCCCAAGCTGCTGTTGTTTGGCGCGGCCGCGCAGTTCGGCATTTTTATGACGCTGACGCTGGCCTGCCTGGTGAACCTGATTTTTCCGGGTATGTTCAGCATTCAGGATGCCGCCAGCGTTGCCATCATCGGCGCTGCGGACGGCCCCACGTCTATTTTTGTCGGCAACTTCTACGGCACCAAGTATCTGGGCGCCATCATTGTTGCGGCGTACAGTTACATGGCGCTGGTGCCCATCATCCAGCCGCCGGTCATCCGCATGGTGACAACAAAAAAAGAGCGTCTGATCCGTATGCCTTACGAGGCGAAGGAGATCAGCAAGACGGTGCGTATCCTGTTCCCGATCGTGGTCACCGTGATTGCGGGCCTGATTGCGCCGCGCAGCGTTTCTCTGGTCGGCTTCCTGATGTTCGGCAACCTGCTGCGTGAATGCGGTGTTCTGAACAGCCTTTCTGAAACAGCTCAGAATGTGCTGGCAAACCTCATTACCATCGTGCTCGGTATCACCGTTGCCACCCAGATGCAGGCGGATATGTTCCTGTCCTGGGGCACGCTGATGATCATGCTGCTTGGTCTGTTTGCATTTATTTTCGACACGGTCGGCGGCGTGATGTTTGCCAAATTCCTCAATCTGTTCACGAAGAAAAAAATCAATCCGATGATCGGCGCATGCGGCATTTCCGCGTTTCCGATGAGCAGCCGTGTGGTCCATAAGATGGGCCTGAAGGAAGACCCGCAGAACTTCCTGCTCATGCACGCGGCGGGCGTCAATGTCGGCGGGCAGATCGCCAGCGTTATCGCGGGCGGCCTGATCCTCAACCTGATCGCTAGAGTATAAGGAGGTACTGGTATGGATATGGTATTGCAGTCTCTCAGTGTCATGCTCATGGGCATGTGCGGTATTTTCATTGTTATGGGTATCATCAGCGTGGCCGTTTCACTGCTGAACCGGTTCTTCAAATAAAAGAAACTGGCAAAGAGAATCGATGCCTGCACAGGATGTCTGCGCAGGCTTGAGATACAATGAAGAAACCGCTGCCGAGGCGCATTCCCGGCGGCGGTTTCTTCCTGTTGCAGGGAGGAGGGCCGACGTGCCGAGAAAATTGTTCTTCCGATTGAAAGACGGTTTCCCACGGGTAAAGTTGTGTTTTTGCGTGCTCTGCGTTTTGACTTATCTGGCGCTCATCCGCGTGTCTGGAGCAAAGCTGTGGGGGCTGTTTGTTTTCTTCCTCTGTGCCGCGGTGTATTTATACCTCCCCGGCCGTTTCTGGGCCCGCGTCACAGGAATGGAGAAGGTTCTGCCGGAATTTGCTGTGCCGCTGGGCGTCCTTCTTGGCACAGGCTTTCTGGCCGTCCTGTATTGTGTCAGCATGCGTTTGGGCGTTCTGTGGCTGCTGCGCGCGCTGCCGCCGGTGCTGGGGCTGCTCTGGCTGGTGCTCCTGCGGGGCGCGCCGCAAAGTCCGTGGAAAGCGGCACGCGCTGTATATGCGGACGGCGGATTCCTTTCACGGGTCACTCTTTGGTGTGTCCTGTCCGTTTTGTTTGCGCTGATGGTCAGCGTAAAAAATGCGCACCCTGCCGCTGCGGGAGAGATCGTGCTGACGCAGGATGTGATGTGGAATATCGGGAATGCCAATTCTTTTGCGCTGGGATTCCCTCCGCAGGACATCCGCTTTTCCATGGTGCGTTTTTCCTATCATTATCTCACGGAGCTTGTGTTCGGTGCGCTTTCTATTGTGAGCGGAATCGCCTGCTATGATATTTACGTGTTTTATGCGGGACCGCTGGTTTTGGCTGCTCTGCTGTGCTGTCTGTATGCATTGGGCATCTGCTTTTACCGCGGCCATCGGAACAAGGCGTTATTGTTCACCTTCGCCATGTTTTTGTTCAACTGCGCCAGCCTGTGGACAGCTCTGACAAACGGAACAGGCAGTTTCGGCAATACAAATATGATGCACCTCATTACGAACGTGAATGCGCAGGGAACAGCGGCTGTTTTTGTTTCGGTTTTTGTGATCCTGTTTACAGAAATGGCCCGCAGATGCTTTGATGTGAGTTGGATGTATCTGACGGTTTTTCTGGGCAGTTTTGCACTTGTGTGTTTTGCCAAAGGGCCGGCAGCGGCCATTGTCGTTTGCAGCTTTGCGGTCACAATGCTGTTTGTACTGTTCCGCAAACCGCGCTGGAGCCGGGCATTGACCGCGTTGGCTGGAGTTCTGGCGGTTTTCCTGGTGGTCTACCTTGTGATTTTTTCTTCCGGGACAAACACCAGTGTTCATTTCGGATTCAAGACGTTGGAAGCTTCCGCACCGCGCCAGTGGCTGCGTGCATGGATGGGAGACAGCGCAGCGGCCGGTGCGGTATGCATGGTGCTGGGAGCGGTTTTGCATGTATTTTGTATGCAGCCTTTTCAATTTCCACTGTATTTAAAAGGGCTTTGTAGGGACATCCGCGGATTGCTGCGGCTTCCGGCGGAATGCTTGCTGGCAAACGGCATTGTGGCGGGCGGCTTTCTTGCCTATTTTCTGTTTTGGCATCCCTCATACAGCCAGCTTTATTTTGTTCTGATTGCAATTATGTTTATGAATCTGCTCGCGGTTGACCAGGTAACGACGGTGCGTACACGCGCGGGAAAAGCCTTCTGCACGCTGTGCGGTGCCGTCGGTCTCGCCACCAGTGCCGTGCTGGTGATTAACTTTACAGGCAGCGGGATGCGCCAGCTGGCGCGTAACCTTGATATTATCCCCAAGTACCCGTATGTCAGCACCGCCAGCGCAGGCGATGAGGCGGCGATGAAATGGCTGCAGAGCAATACGCCGCAGGATGCAGTGTTCGCTACCAACCGTATTCACAGCATGGCCAACGCCTCGGACGGTATCTCCAGCTTGTATACCGCGATGAGCGGCCGGCAGGCATATATGGAAGGCTATACCTATGCAGTGACGAACATGGGGGTTTCCGAGGCCGTTGTTGCGCAAAAGCAGGCTGTGAATACTGCACTGTTCGATGCATCGACGGCGCCGGAGGAAGTCCTGCGACTTTGTGCGGAAAACGGCATCGACTACCTTGTTTGTTCCAAACAGTATCCGGGCGACACAAGCCAGCTATCCGGGCTTGTGGTCGTGTATGAAAACGCCGACGTAACGATATACGCGGCAGATTAATGAGAAAATTATGTTATTAACGATACAAAACATTCAAAAATATTTTGGAGCTGAGCTGTGTCTCAGGAACATCAGCTGCGTGCTGGACGCACAAGACCGCGCCGGAATTATTGGCGAGAACGGCGCGGGCAAAACCACGCTCATCAAGATCATCACGGGTGAGCTGTACCCGGATGACGGAATCGTGACGCTGGCGCACGGGGCGACGGTAGGTTATCTGGAGCAGAACAGCGTGCTGGACCCCGCATGCACGGTATATAGAGAAATGGAAAACGCGTTTCGTTCCGTTTTGGACGCGATGGACGAGATGAAGCGTCTGGAGCGTCAGATGGCGGAGTGTCCGGGCGACCATATGCTTTTGGAACGTCATGCGCAGCTCTCCGCCGTTGTAGATGCGGCGGACGGCTATAATATGGACACACAGATCAAAAAGATATTGAATGGCATGGCTTTTCCCGCGCCGGATTATCAGAAAAGCGTGGCTGTGCTCTCCGGCGGCGAGCATACCCGACTTTGCCTTGCCAAGCTGCTGCTGCAAAAGCCTGATCTTCTGATTCTGGACGAGCCGACAAACCATTTGGATTTTGAGACGATGGAATGGCTGGAAAGCTATCTCAAAACCTATCCGGGCGCGATTCTGGTGGTGAGCCACGACCGTTATTTTCTTGATGCTGTCTGCAACCGCATTTTCGAAATCGAGGACAATACGCTTACAGCATATAAGGGGAATTATTCCGCTTATCTTCCGCAGAAAGAGGCGGCTGTGGCGCTTCAGCAGAAGCAGCATGATGCGGATATGGAGAAAGCCGCGAAGCTGGAAGATTATATTGCGCGTAATCTGGTGCGCGCCTCCACCACAAAAATGGCCCAAAGCAGGCGCAAGCAGCTTGAGAAAATGGAGATCACAGAAGCACCGCGCACCTCCCACACCGATCTGAAGTTCCGCTTCACCTTCGATGTGACGCCTTACAACGAGATTCTTACGGCGAAGAATATTTCTGTCACACTGGGCGGCAAAAGACTTGTTGAAGGATTGGATCTGCTTGTAAAGCGGGGAGAACGCCTGGTCATCGCGGGCCCGAACGGCGCGGGAAAATCCACGTTGCTGCGTGTGCTGGACGGCAAGCTGCGTCCACAGGCGGGCACAGTGCGCTTAGGCGCTGGCGCAAAGCCGTCTGTGTTCGAACAGCAACAGCTTCGCCGAGGCGGCACGGTCATCAGCACGATTTGGGACAAATATCCAAAATTCACGGAACTTGAGGTGCGCAGCCACTTGGCCAAGCTGAATTTTCGTGGTGAAGATGTATTCAAGCCGTGTTCGGCACTTTCGGGCGGCGAACTGGCCCGTCTGCGCTTTGCGGAAATTTTGCTGGAAAAGCCGAATCTTTTGTTCCTGGACGAGCCGACGAACCATTTGGATATCTATACCCGGGAATCTCTGGGGGCGGCGCTGGCTTCCTATGAGGGGACGCTTGTGCTCGTCACTCATGACCGTTATCTGATGAACAGCCTTGCTTGTCCAATTTTATTCATTGAAAACGGAAAGACTTCGCTATATGAAGATTATGACGCGATGATGCACCGCGGGGCTGTGCCGCCTGAAAAAAACATCGCACCGGAAAAGACGGCGTCTGCAGGCAAGGCTGCTTACGGCAAGGAGCAACGCCGCCGTCGCGCGGAGCTTCGCACACGGATCAAAGCGCTGGAGGATGAAATGGAGACTCTGGCCCTGCGCATTATGGCGTTGGAGGGTGAAGTGAACGACCCTGATGTTCTGCGGGATCACACGCGTCTGCGGGACGTATGCGATGAGCTGGACGATACCCGTTTTCATCAGGACGAGGTCCTGGCCGAATGGGAAAGGCTTGTGGAAGAACAGGAAGCTTACGAGCAGGAAAACGACGAATAACACAATACAGGTATGCCCCGGACGCATTCAGCGCCCGGGGCATTTTTGGTTCTAACGCCTGTCCGCGTTTCATATCATTGAACAAATGAATGGCAAAGGACGGGAAGATATGGACGCTTTTTATCATGCTGCGTCACAGCTGCCCGGTGCAGTCTCGCAGGCGCTGATGCGCATTCCGCCCCGGTGGGCGGGGGACATTACGGAAATCCGCCTGCGTTCGGGCCGCCCGGTGTCGCTTAGCACGCCGAGCGGCGCACGGTTTGTTTCCATAGACGGCGGTTGGCGAGAAAAACCGGATACAGGCGTGCTGTCTACGCCGCACACGCTGGTGCAGAACTGCTTTCAGGCCATCTGCGGATATTCGGTGCACAGTTTTGCGGATTGCATCGCGAACGGCTTTGTTCCGCTGCCGGGCGGGCACAGGGCGGGCGTGTGCGGTACGGCATTCGTGGATGGCAACGGAACCTTTACGCTCAAAAATATCACGTCCATCAATCTGCGCGTGGCTCGCACGGGCTTGTGTGCCTGCGACGCCGTTCTGCGTCCGCTGCTGTGCGCACCCGGCGTGGGGCTGCTGATCGCGGGTGCGCCGGGCAGCGGCAAAACGACGCTGCTTCGCGCCGTGCTGGCGGAGCTTTCCGCGGCGGGCCGAAAAACAGCCGTGGTGGACGAGCGTTTCGAAATCGCCCCTGTGGAGCAGTCCGGCTTCTGCACGCGGCTGCCTCAGCACTGCGACGTGCTTTCGGGATACCCCAAACACATCGGTATGCAGCATGCGCTGCGCGCACTTGCACCGGACGTTATCGTGTGTGACGAGGTTGGAGCAATGGAAGATATCGCGGCGATCACGCAGGCGGCAAACGCAGGCGTCGGGCTTGTGGTGACCATCCACGCGCCTGACGCGGAAACGCTGCGCCGCAGGCCGCAGTACACGGCTCTGCTGCAGACGGGCGCTTTCCGTCATGTGGCGTTTTTAAAAGGTAAGGAAACACCGGGCAGAATATCGGAGGTCGTGGATGCGGGAACTGTTTTTTAAATGTATCGGTGCGATACTTGTGCTTTACACGGGCGCAGCCATGGGCTGGCGCAAAGGCAACGCCGCCATGCGCCGCGTACAGGTGCTGGCGGATATCTGCGCTTTTTTGGGCGCAGTGCGGGACGACCTTCATTTCCGCTGCGGCCGAACGGAGGAAATCCTCGCTGCGGCACAGCAAAATACCCGGCTGTCGGCGCTGCCGCTTTATTTTTCCGATCTCGCCTCCGGCTGCGGCCTTCAGACAGAGCTGGACAATGCGCTTTGCCGCACTGAACGGGAAATTGCGGGCGTGACGCGGCGGGAAGAGCGCGTGCTGCTGCGCGGCGCGCTGGAGGGGCTGGGCGGCTGTCCCGCGCAGGAGGAGGAACAAAGGCTGGCCTACGCCCAAACACAGCTGGAAACCGCTTTGGATGCTGCCAGAGCGGAGGCTACCCAGCAGCGCCGGCTGTACCGGACGCTGGGCCTCTCGCTGGGCGGGGCTGCCGCGCTGCTGCTGCTGTGAGCCTGGCGGCGTTCCGGGCAGCACGCTGTATGTGAAAAAGGAGCGAAGCGGAAAATGAACATTGATTTTGTATTCAAGATCGCCGCCATCGGCATCATTGTAGCTGTGCTCAACCAGCTGCTGATCCGTTCCGGCCGGGAGGAACAGGCCATGATGACGACGCTGGCGGGGCTTATCGTCGTGCTGATGATGATCATCAGCCAGATCAGCGTCCTGTTCGACACCATCAAGGACCTGTTTGCATTGTGACCTGCCATGGACATTTTCAAGGTCCTGGGCTTCTGTCTGTGTGCGCTGGTGCTGTTGAGCGTACTGCGCCAATACAATCCCGGATACGCGGTGCTGGCCGCACTGGCCTGCTGCATGGTATTGCTTTGGTTCGTCATGCAGGCGCTGGGGCCTGTACTTTCTTTTGTGGAAACTCTTTCGCAGTTTTCAGGCTTCGAGCATTTGGGAACCGTGTTCAAGGCCGTCGCCATCGCGCTGATGGCCCAAAGCGTGCAGGACCTGTGCATGGAAGCAGGGCAAACGGCCCTTGCCGGACGCGTGGAGCTGGCGGGCAAGGTGGCCGTGCTGCTGGCGGCTATGCCGCTGTTCACGGTGCTGACGGATACGCTGCTGGCGCTGCTGCGATGAAGGAGCCGCTTCACTCACGAAGGATTTGGAAACGGCTGGCTTGCCTTGCAGCCATGCTGTTCTGCGTTGCGGCGGCCGGCGTGCCGGCGCTGGCGCAGGAGGCGGCGGGAGACTCTGGAAGCGGGCAATCCGGGATACCTGAGGAATGGGCGCAGGTCACGCAGGAAGCACCAATGACCGCCGGGGATTTCAGCGGGATGACATTGTCCGACTGGCTGGAAAAGGGCGCGGAAATACTGCGCGAGAGCTTGCATGAGCCTTTGAGACTATTGGCAAGGCTGTGCGGCCTGCTGCTGCTGGCGGCCGTGGGAAAAAGCATGTGCACCGAGCGAACGTCGCCGGAACTCGCGGGCCTTGTGGATACTGTTGTCACGCTGGCTGTGTTCACGCTCTGTTCTTCCTGCATGCTGGCGCTCACCGGTGTACTGCAGGATGCAATCGAAACAAGCCGCGTTTATATCATTTCTTTTGTTCCGGTGTTCGCTTCTGTGCTGACAGCCTGCGGACAGGTAGGCGGCGCGGCGCTGTACAGTGGCTTTTTCTTCGGTGCGGCTATGGTTATGGCAGATATTCTGTGCAGAGTGGGGCTGCCGCTCACGCGTGTGCTGCTGGCGCTGAATGCTACTGCGGCCGTAGGCAGTACGCTGGACCTTTCGCAATTGACCGCCTCCGTATGCCGATGGACGAAGTGGCTGCTCACGTTTTGCGCCACGGTGTTCGGCGCGCTCATCGGCCTGCAGGGGATATTTGCGCAGAGCGCGGATACACTCGCGCTGAAAACCGGGAAATTTCTGCTGAGCAGCGGCGTGCCCGTTGTGGGACGGGCAATCTCCGACGCAATGGGCAGTGTGCTGGCCGGATTGAAAATGCTCAAAGGCACAGTAGGGTTTGCGGTGATCGCCGTCATTGCGGCGTCGTTTCTGCCGCTGCTCATACAGTGCTGTGCGTACCACCTTGTGTTTTCCGCCGGAAACATCGTGGCGTCGGCAACGGGCGGCACCAAAAGCGCAAAGCTGCTTTCCGGCCTCTCGGATTGTGTGAGCCTTTACATTTCGATGGTTGTCTTTTTTAGCCTGATCGTCATTTCTTCCACGCTTGTGATGATCCTGCTGGGGAATGGAGGGTAGAATTGGAACAAATCAGGGCCTGGGTGCTGGCCGTGTGCTTTGCGTGTATCGCGGCCGGCATCCTCGGGCAGCTTTCTTCCTCCCGGACGCGGTTTTCTGTCATAAAGCTGATACTCACCCTATATATTTTAATAACCGCATTCGCCCCGCTGCAAAGCCTGGGCGATGGGCATGTAACGTTCGACATTCCGGAAGCGCCGCAGACAGTGCAGGCGCCGGATACGGAAGCAATGGTGTTGAACACGGTGTGCACACGGTTGGAGGATACTGTGCGCAGCGCGCTTGCGGAGAACGGGATTGCGTACACCGAAGTGGACGTGGCGTTGGACGCCGACAGCGAGACCGTAGAGGTGGCGGACGTCACTGTAATAGTCCCCGGCGGCACAGATGTTTCGGGCGTGGAGGATGTTGTCACAAAAGCGCTGGGAACACATGTCCCGGTAACGGTAAATGAAGAAGGATAATGCAAATGGAAAAGAAAGCGGAGCATGGGGGCTGGCAGGAAATGCTGCACGGGCTGTTCCAGAAAAAGAATTGGCTTTTCTTTGTCGGGCTCGCGGGGATCTGTCTGATTTTTTTATCCGACATTCTGTTCGGAGGCCGGGAGGGTTCCACGGGCGCGGCGCGGCAGAGCACACAGCAGGCTGTGAGCGCAGCGACGGGCGTTCAGGAATTGGAGACCCGCCTGACCGAAATGCTGGCGAGCGTGCAGGGCGCCGGCAAAGTGCAGGTGATGATCACACTGGAAAGCGCCGGAGAAACGGTGTATGCACGCGACGAACAATCTGATACACAGACGACGCAGGACGGATCGGACGGTGTGACGGACCGCAAGGAATCCTATAAAAGCGAGCATATCATCGTTGACGCGGCGGATGGAAAACAACCTCTTGTGGAAACGTACATCGAACCGGAGGTGAAGGGCGTGGCCGTGGTGTGCGAGGGCGGGGACGATATTACTGTGATAAAACGCATTACCGATCTGGTCTCGGTTGTATTGGGGCTTTCGACCAACCGGATATGCGTTACAAAAATGATTTAGACGGAGGATGCATATGAAAAGCGCAAAAAGCAAAAGACAATTCACCTTGCTTACCCTGGTGGTGGCGCTGGGCGTTGCGGTGTACCTGAACTGGGAGTACGCGAAAACAGACGCGCCTTTCGCACTGCAGGACCCCGGTGCTGTAAGCGCCAACGCAGCCGTGGAAACTGTTACAGACGGCACCACATCCGGCGTGCTGGACGCCCTGCCCGTGCAGGAGGCGCTGCCCGACAAGAACTACGGCGACGCACAGCTTGTGAGCGCGAATGAGACCAGCAACGACAAATACTTTGAACAGGCTCGACTGACACGAAGCAAAACGCGGGATGAAGCGCTGGACACCATGCAGCAGGCGCTGAAAAATGCCGAGTTGTCCGAGACTGAAAAGACAGCGGTCACCCAAACGCTCACCAACACCATCAACAGCATCACAGTGGAAAGCGACATCGAAAACATGGTAAAGGCGAAAGGCTTTGCGGATTGCGTCGCATTTATCGAGGGAGAAAAGATCAACCTTGCCGTGAAAACAGGCAGCGAAGGATTGGATAAGAGTGAGGTGGCGCAGCTGCGGGATATCATTTTGGGTAAAATGGAGACGGAGGCGAAAAATATCAGTATCGTCGAAGTGAAATAGGTGTTGTGAAAGCAGCCGGAAGATGGTATAATAATTCCAAAGCCGCTTCGACGGGCGGCCGGCGCACAGTTGGTGTGCCGGCTTTCCTATCGCCGGCGGCTTGTGGGATGCCGGCAGTGAAAAAACGTGCCCGGCACTCCTGAAAACTTGCATGTGCGCCCGCGCAGCGGGCAGGGAGGCTTTGAAATGGACGTTACAAATTCCAGCACCATCGGCGGCAGCCTGCAGATATCCACGGATGTCATTGCGAAGATCGCAAAGCTCGCCACGCTTGAGATCGAAGGCGTGAAGGAAGTATCCACCGGAACGATGGGTGTAAAGAGCCTGTTCAATAAGGTGAATCTTCAAAAGCCGATCCTCGTCCAGCTCACTGATGATGTGGCGGAGATCACGGTGAATATCATGGTGAGGTATGGTTATAAGATTCCGCAGCTCTGCGAGAAGGTGCAGGAAAACGTGAAAAGTTCTGTGCAGAACATGACATGCATCACCGTTTCTAAAGTCAACATTGTGGTAACAGGCGTCGCGCAGGAAACTGCCGGCCCGGAAGCGGAGTAACCGAGAAAATCCATGACCCTCCCGCTCTCTGCAGGAGGGTTTGTTTTTGTGAGGAATATCATGAAGAGAAGAATTGCCCGTGAAAACGCTTTTATCGCCGCCTTTGAAGCCAGCTTCAACGCCAACAGCATCGAGGAGATCGTTGCCGCATCACGCGAGCAGGACGAATATGCCGTCGATGCGTATGGCGAAGCGCTGCTGGCAAACTTTTACGCACACAGCGCCGAAGTGGACGATCTGATCAAGGCCAGGCTTAAAGATTGGACGCTGGCCCGTCTGCCGCGCGTAAATGCAGCCATCCTGCGCCTCGCCGTGACCGAAATGCGGTTCAACGGCAGCGACGATATGGACAGTATCGTCATTAACGAAGCGGTAGAGCTGGCGAAAAAATACGCCGGAGAAGAGGACTACCAGTTCATCAACGGCGTGCTGGGGGCAATCTCCCGGGAGGCGCACAGCGCAAAAGCGGACGAGCCTGCCGTTCCGGCGGACTCCGCTTCGGAGGAAGCCTGAGCATTATGTACACCCTTGGCATTGATACGAGTAATTATGCAACCTCTTTGGCTGTGTTCGACACCGCGGCCGAAGAGGTTGTTTGTGACCGTAAACGTTTTTTACCCGTGAAGCCGGGCGAACTGGGCCTCCGGCAGAGCGACGCCGTGTTTCACCATACGGCTGCGCTTCCGGAGCTGCTGCGGGAGCTGGATGCCGAGTTTCCGTTGCACAGAGTGGACGCCGTCGGCGTTTCGGAGAAACCGCGCCCGGTGGAAGGCTCATATATGCCGTGCTTCCTCACAGGGCTTGCAGTGGCACAGGGGCTGGCGCTGGCGCGCGGCGTCCCTTTGGTGCGCACCACTCATCAACAGGGGCATATCGCCGCCGCTCTGCTCTCCGCAGCGGGGGCGTCGCTTTTCGCACGGCGCGTGCTTGTGTTCCATATTTCGGGCGGAACCACCGAGCTCCTTTTGTGCAGCGGAACGTCTGTCGTGTGCCGGGTGGGCGGCAGCACCGACCTTTATGCCGGCCAGGCGGTGGACCGCATCGGCGTAAAACTGGGCTTTGCGTTCCCGGCAGGGGCGGAGCTTTCCAGCCTCGCTTCTGAATGCAGCGAAGAGATAAAGCCAAAGGTAAGCGTAAAAGGTGCGGACTGCAGCTTTTCCGGATTGGAAAACCAGTGTGCCGCACTGCTGGAACATGGCGCAGCCCCGGCTTACGTTGCGAAATATTGCCTGAGTGCCGTGGGCCAGACGGTACTTCGAATGATCTGTGCCGCACAGGAACAGTATCCCGGCGTGCCGGTGGTATGCGCGGGCGGCGTGATGAGCAGCGATATCATACGCGCTTATGTACAGCGGACGCAGCCGGATATTTATTTCGTACCGGGCCGGTATTCCAGCGACAACGCCATCGGCGTGGCCGTTCTGGCGGCAAAGGAGGTTCAGGCATGGCCAATGTGATCACGGTAACGGCGCTGAACCGTTATGTGAAAACGCTGTTGGAGCGAGACTCTGTTTTAACAGATGTGGCGCTGCGCGGCGAGATATCCAATTTTACGAACCATTATAAGACCGGACATTTTTATTTTTCCCTGAAAGACGAGCAATGCTCTGTCAAAGCAGTTATGTTCCGGCGTGATGCACAGAATCTGGCATTCATGCCGCAGAACGGCATGCGCGTCATCGTGCGGTGCCGGATTTCTCTGTTCGAGCGGGACGGCGCGTTTCAGGTCTATGTGGAAGATATGTTTCCGGACGGTATTGGTGCAATGCAGATGGCATTCGAGCAGCTCAAGGAAAAGCTTGACAAGGAAGGTCTGTTCGCTCCGGAGCACAAGAAGCCCCTGCCTGCAATGCCGAAATGCGTCGGCCTGGTTACCTCCAAAACGGGCGCGGCGTTGCAGGATATCCTCAACGTGACGCAAAGGCGCTATCCGATTGCACGTTTTCTGCTTTATTCTGTAACCGTACAGGGAAACGAGGCTGCTCCGGAGATCGCAAACGCCATTACGCGGCTGGACAAGGGCGGACGTGTGGACGTGATCATCGTTGCGCGGGGCGGCGGCTCACGGGAGGATCTGTGGGTTTTCAACAATGAGAGTATCGCCCGCGCGGCATTTGCCAGCAGTACGCCCGTAGTCTCGGCCGTGGGGCATGAGATCGATTTCTCCATTCTGGATTTTGTGGCGGATCTGCGTGCTCCTACGCCTTCGGCGGCAGCGGAGCTGGTGATGCCGGACATGGAAGCGGAATTGCGGGAGATTCGGCGCAGTTATTCAAATATTTGCAAAGAAATACAAAACCGCCTTCAGTTATGTTATAATAGAGTGCGGGATATAGAGGCGGCGCCCCAGCTTGCGGCGGCGCGTTCGCTGCCGCTGGGCCTGCTGCGGGAGCTTTCAGAAAAAGCTGACGCCGCCCGGGCTGCCATGCATGGCAAAATGGACGCCGCCAAGGGGCGCGTTGCTCACGCAGCCATGCTCTGCGGTTCGCTCAGTCCATACAGTGTACTGGCGCGCGGTTACAGCATCGCCCGGAAAGCGGGCTCTGTGCTCAAAAGCAGCGCGGACGCTTCGGAGGGCGACAGGGTAGAGGTACAGCTGGCCGCAGGACGGCTGGGCTGCAGGGTGGAAACAATTATTACAGAGGAAGAGCTATGAAAAAAGAAATGACATTTGAAGCGGCGGGCACGGAGCTGGACGCTATACTTGCGGAGCTTTCCGACTCGGAGACGCCTCTGGACCGCAGCCTTGTGCTGTACGCCAGGGCGGCAGAACTCATCGCCTTTTGCAACGAAACACTGCAAAAGGCGCAGATCACCATTGATGAGATCGACGCAAAAAACGCCGGAAAGCAGGAATAAAGAAGGAGCGTTCTATGGATTACAACGCGCAGTACCAGGCATATTTGAACACGGCCGAGACGGCGCTGGCGCAGCAGGCGGACCGGTGCTTTAACGAACGCTCCCGCGTGTGTGAGGCGGCGCGGTACAGCCTGTTCGGCGGCGGAAAGCGTGTGCGCGCCGTGCTTTGCCTGGCCGTGTGTGATATGCTGGACGGCAACAGAAACGCGGCAGCCTGTTATGCGGCTGGGGTGGAGATGCTGCACTGCTATTCTCTCATCCATGACGACCTTCCTTGCATGGATAATGACGATATGCGCCGAGGGCGTCCGTCGTGCCACAAAGCTTTTGGGGAGGCTACGGCTCTGCTGGCAGGCGACACTCTGCTTACGGCAGCATTCGAAACTCTTTCCGGTTCACCAGGCACTGCCGTCCAGAACACCGCCGCCGTTTGTGCGCTGAGCCGTGCGGCCGGGGCAAACGGTATGGTGTGGGGTCAGGAGCTTGACCTTACTTTTGAAGAAAAGCCTGCCACGGCTGAAGAATTGCGCGAGGTGCACCGCAACAAGACCGGAATGCTCATCAACGCGGCGGCGCAGCTGGGAGCGGTGGCGGCAAGTGCGGACGATATTCAGCGGCAGGCCATTGCGCGATATGCCTTTTCCGTAGGACTGGTGTTCCAGATCATTGACGATATTTTGGACGTTACGGCGACGGCGCAGCAGTTGGGCAAACCCATTGGCAGCGACGCTGCCAATGGGAAAACGACGTTTGTTACATTGCACGGCGTGGAACGCTCCCGCGGGATTGCGCAGGAATTGACAGACGGGGCCTGTGGCGTCCTGCGCGCGGCATTCGGCGGCCGGGCGCAGTTTCTGGAGACCTTAGCGGCCAGCCTGCTGGAACGAAATCAGTAGAAAGGACCAGATCGTAATGCATGTTTTGCAACGGCTTTTTTTCGGGAATTACATCCTGTCCGTCGCTCTGCTCTCCTGGCTGGCGGCGCAGATATGTAAGACGATCATCAACTATATCCTGAGCGGCAAATTTGAAGCGGAGCGCATGTGGGGAGCAGGCGGCATGCCCAGTGCACACTCGGCGCTCGTCTGTTCCATGTTTATGGCCGCAGCAAAAAGCCAGGGCGTCAACTCGCCCATTTTCGCTATTGCATTTATCCTGGCCGCTATCGTAATGTACGACGCCATGGGTGTGCGGCGTGAGACCGGCGAACAGGCCAAGGTACTCAACCGTATGATATCCGACTGGCTGAGCGAAGACGAGGACGCACCTGCCTATCTGGCGCAGAATGGCCGCAAGCTGAAGGAAAAAGTGGGGCACACTCCATTTGAAGTGCTTTCCGGCGCGTTATTGGGAATTTTGATCGCTGTGATCGTCCCCGCACCCTGAAGGCAGTAAAACGATTGATAGAAAGGACGTGAACGGCACGCGCCTTTTAGACACGATCCATTCCCCGGCCGACGTCAAACGGCTGGATTTCAGACAGCTGCAGGAGCTGTGCGCGGAGATCCGCGCGTTTTTGATTGACTCTGTCTCCAAAACCGGAGGGCATCTTTCCTCCAATCTCGGTACCATTGAACTGACGGTTGCGCTGCATAAGGTGTTTGCTACACCCAGCGATAAATTTGTCTGGGACGTGGGACACCAGTGTTATACGCACAAGATCCTTACCGGGCGCAGGGAAGGATTCGACCGGCTTCGCATGCTGGGAGGCATCTCCGGGTTCCCAAGCCCGCGGGAAAGCGAACACGACGCTTTTATCGCGGGACATGGCAATACCTCACTCTCCGCTGCCATCGGCATGGCCCAGGCGAAGAAGCTTCGGCATGAGCCGGGCAAGGTCATTGCCGTCGTGGGAGACGGCGCTTTTACCGGCGGCATGATCTATGAGGGCATGAACAATATCCGTAGCCTGAACAATTTGATCGTCGTGCTCAACGACAACAAAATGTCCATTTCCAAAAACGTCGGTTCGGTGGCGCAGTATCTTACCCAACTGCGCACCAGCCCGCGTTATTTCAAAGCAAAACGGGATGTGGAATCTCTCCTGGACTCCACGCCGGTCGTGGGCGGCGCCATCAAGGCAGGCATCCAAACGGTGAAATCTGCATTTCGGCGTTCGTTGTATCATTCCACAATGTTTGAGGAAATGGGGTTCCAATACGTCGGCCCGGTTGACGGGCACGACGTCAAAGAACTTTCCATGTTGTTTGATGCATACCGGCAGGAGCAAAGCGCGCCGCTGTTCGTTCACGTTTTGACCATAAAGGGGAAAGGCTTTACGCCGGCGGAACAAAATCCCGGCGAATTTCACGGCGTTTCCGCTTTCGATGTAAACCATCTGACGGATCCGGACGTCGCGCCGGACAGCTCTTTTTCCACAGTGTTCGGGCAGCAGTTGGCACAGCTCGCCGGGCAGGACGAACGTATCTGCGCGATCACGGCAGCCATGAAGTACGGCACAGGGCTTCAGTATTTTTATAAGCAGCACAAATCGCGGTTCTTCGATGTGGGCATGGCGGAACAGCACGCCGTCACGTTTGCCGCCGGACTGGCGGCAAATGGAATGCGGCCCGTTGTTTCAATCTATTCCACATTCCTGCAGCGCGGTTACGACCAGATCATTCACGACGTCAATTTGCAGCGTCTCAGCGTGCTTTTCGCGGTAGACCGCGCCGGCCTTGTGCCCGGTGACGGCGAGACGCATCAGGGTATCTATGACGCCGCGTTTTTCAGTGAGCTCGACAGTTTTCAGATCGTTTCTCCCTGCAATTACGCAGAATTGGCATATTGGCTGGAACGGCTCCTTCTGGAAGACGGCCCGCGTGCGCTGCGTTACCCGCGCGGCGCGGAGGACGAAGCGTTGGCCGCTCTGGACTGCAGCGGCCTGGAATACGACGTGTTTCGTGCGGAAGGTCCCGCGGATGCGGCGCTCGTGACCTATGGCGCACAGGCTAAGGAAGCGTTGGCGGCCGCGAAATTGGCCGCGCAGCAAGGCGTTTGCGTGGATGTGTACAAACTTACAGTGATACATCCTCTGCCGCAGGGGCTTTGTGATGCGCTCGGCGGTTACCGCAGCATCCTGTTTGCAGAGGAGGGCGTGCGGGGCGGCGGTATCGGTGAGCATCTGGCGGCCGCGCTGCTGGAGCGCGGCTGCAACGCGTCTTATCGGCATATCGCCGTGCCGAACAACGGGCTGACGCATGCTTCTGTGGACGAATTGCGCGCCCGCTTTGGGTTGGATGCGGCGTCCCTGGCAGCAGCTATTATGAAGCAAGGAGACGTCAAGTGAAAATTCGATTGGATCAATATCTTTGCCAAAACGGCCTGGCACAGAGCCGGGAGCGTGCAAAAGCGCTCATCATGGCCGGCATTGTGTATGTGGGTGAGGAAAAAAGCGACAAGCCCGGCAATATGGTAGACGAAAATGCACACGTGGAAGTACGGGGCCATGATATCCGATATGTGAGCCGTGGTGGACTGAAGCTGGAAAAGGCGATGCAGGTATTTCCGCTCACCCCGGAGGGAAAGGTTTGCATGGATATCGGCGCGTCCACAGGCGGTTTCACCGACTGCATGCTGCAGAACGGAGCTGTAAAGGTATATGCTGTGGACGTGGGCTACGGACAGCTTGCATGGACGCTGCGCTGCGACAAACGTGTTGTGAATATGGAACGCACCAACATCCGCCATGTGACAGCGGAACAGCTACAGGAGCCAGTCGCTTTTTTCAGCGTGGATGTTTCCTTTATTTCTCTCAAGCATATCTTTCCGGTCGCTGCCGCCATCACCGCGCCGGAGGCGGAAGGTGTCTGCCTTGTAAAGCCGCAGTTTGAGGCCGGGAAGGAAAAGGTTGGGAAGAAAGGCGTCGTGCGCGAAGCTGCTACCCACCGTGAAGTCATTGAAGCGGCGTCCGGCTTTGCCGTTCAGAATGGTTTTTCTGCCATTGGCCTGGATTTTTCACCCATCAAGGGACCGGAGGGGAACATCGAATTTCTGATGCATGTGCGCAAATGCGTACAGCCTGAAGGCCTGCCGCAGCGTACGATAGAAGCGGTTGTGTCAAAGGCGCATGAATCCCTGTAAAGGTGTGGTTTTGTGACTGTTTTTTTGATCCCAAACCTAAAAAAAGAAAATGCCGTTCCCACGGCGCTTCGTGCGGCAAAAACGCTGCGGGGTGCCGGCGCGCGCGTTTTGCTGTCCGATGCAGTGCGGGAGTATTTTGTCGGAATGGGACAGGAATTTGCAGAGGACGCCAAAGCGTTCGAACTTTGTGATGTGATCGTGACGGTGGGCGGCGATGGCACGATCCTGCACGCCGCACGCCAGAGCCTGGGATATAATAAGCCGCTTCTGGGCATCAACATCGGCCGTATGGGCTTTTTGGCCACCGTCGAAGCCTATGAGATGGAAAAGCTGGAACGCCTGGTGCATGGAGAATATATCCTTGACAGGCGCTCTATCCTTTCTGTTTCCGTGGACGGACAGAATCGGTTCCGCCAAACGGCGCTGAACGATGTGGTCATCTCAAAAAGCGGCATCTCTCAGACGGTCGATGTAGAGATTTTCTGCGACGACATTCTGGTCAACCATTACCAGGGCGACGGCGTGGTCATCGCAACGCCCACGGGTTCTACCGCATATTCGCTTTCTGCGGGCGGCCCGGTGCTGGATGCTCACATTGCAGGACTCGTCGTGACACCCATCTGCGCCCACAGCCTGCACAGTCCGTCCATGGTGTTTTCGGCCGGACGCCGTCTGCGCGTTTCGCTGTCTTCTCCGTTGGGGCCTCATAACGCGCTGCTCAGTTGCGACGGCCGCAGTCCGGAGACGATTTCCTGTCAAGACACAGTGGACGTCGCGCTGTCGGACAAGTACATTTCGCTGATCTGCTTCAACGAGGCGGATCAGTTTGAAGCCATAGACAAAAAGCTGAAAGGACGGTAACACAATGAAAAACGCACGCCACAGCAAAATTTTGGAGCTGATCGGCCAGCATTCTATTGATAAACAGGAAGAGCTTCTCGCGCATTTGCGCCGGAGCGGCTTTGAGGTGACGCAGGCCACCGTATCGCGGGATATCCGGGAACTGGGGCTTGTCAAAGTCGCCACCGGGGATGGGCATTACCGCTATGTCGCGGCCTCCGGCGCAGGTAAAAGCGCCCATTCGCCCAGCCGGTTTGAAACAATCTTCCGGGAATCTGTGCTTAAGGCGGATTTCGCGGGCCATTTTGTGCTCGTCAAATGCTATACCGGCATGGCCAATGCCGCCTGCGAAGTGTTTGACGCAATGGTGTGGAACGATGTGGTCGGCACGCTTTCCGGCGACGACACATTCCTTGTCCTGATGCGCTCCGAGGATGCCGCGCGCACTCTCGTGGGTGAGCTTGCGAAATATATTGCGCATTGACGCCGCTCTGCGGAGGTGATTTGCCATGTTGTGCGAAATAAAAATTGAGAATGTCGCCGTCATTGAAAAGGCTGCCGCTGTATTCAGCGACGGCCTCAATGTGTTGTCCGGTGAAACGGGCGCGGGCAAATCCATCCTGATCGATTCAATCAACGCTATTCTGGGGAACCGAACTTCCCGAGAGATCGTGCGCAGCCACACGCCCAAAGCCATGATATGGGCCACGTTCCGCGGAATCGGCGCAAAGACACGCGCCCAGCTTGCGGACGCGGGCTATGAAGCGGAGAACGAGCTGCTTCTCTATCGTGAGATCACGGCAGAGGGGAAAAGCACTTGCCGCATCAACGGCATGCCGGCAACAGCGTCTGTGGTGCGCGACATCTGCAGTGGACTTATCAACATTCATGGCCAGCACGACAATCAGAGCCTGATGAACCCTGCGCGGCATCTGGGTATTCTGGATTCCTTTGCGCAGAACGAGACGGCGCACGATGCTTATTATGTGGTCTACAAAGAGCTTTGCCGCGTCAAAAAGGAAATTGACGCGTTGTCCATGGACGAGACGGAGAAGGAACGCCGCATCGAGACGCTTCGGTTTCAAATTGAAGAGATCGGAGCTGCGGAGCTGCGGCCCGGTGAGGAAGATGAGCTGCTGAACCGCCGGACACTCATCCGCAACGCCCAGACCGTAACGGAACAGTTGAACATTGCTTACGCCGCGCTCAGCGGTGCAGAGGATGCTCCCGGCGCGGGCGAAATGCTGGGCAGTGCCGCCACGGCACTGGAGAGCATCAGCAGTCTTTCTGAGGATTTTGCACCGTTGGCTGAGCAGATGAGCGGGCTTTATTATACGGCCCGGGATGCGGCAAGCGACATTGCCGATATCCTTGCGCGCTGCGAGTTTGACCCGCAGGCGCTGGACGCTGTGGAGGAACGGTTGGATCTTATCTATCGCATGAAGCAGAAATACGGTGGGGATGTGCAGGATATCCTTGCTTATCTGGATGCGGCCACGGCGGAACTGGACGGTATTGAGACAGGCGCGCAGAGGCTGGATGAATTGTACGACCGTCAGGCGGCTTTGTACGATAAAGCAAAAGCGCTGGCAGACGCCCTGACGCAGACGCGGCTGGAGGCTTTTAAGCGCTTTAACGCGCAGATCACGGACGCGCTGCGCTTTTTGAACATGCCCGGCATCCGCTTCACGCTGTCACACAAAAAAGGCCCGCTGGCGGGCAGCGGACAGGACTCCGTTGAATTCAACATCTCTACGAACCCGGGCGAAGAGCCCAAGCCGTTGGCAAAGATCGCATCCGGCGGCGAGCTTTCGCGCATCATGCTGGCTGTCAAAAGCGCATTAGCGGATAAAGATGATATCGGCACTGTGATCTATGATGAGATCGACACCGGGGTCTCCGGTCTGGCGGCAGGGCGCATCGGTGAAAAGCTGAAGCAGACGGCGCAGGGCAGACAGGTCATCTGCATCACACATACTGCGCAGATCGCGGCGCAGGCAGATAACCACCTGCTCATCCGAAAAAACGTCAGTGAAGACCGTACTTATACGGAAATAGACGCACTGAGCGGGGAGGGCCGTGTGCAGGAGCTGGCGCGCATGATTTCCGGCGATAAAATTACGGAACTGGCGCTGGCGAATGCCCGGGAAATGCTTCGGATGGCAAAGGCTTGACAGCCGCGCGTATTTTGGCTATACTATAACCCATAAATGCAGCGACGGGAACGAGTACCTGTGAAAGCGCCGGCAAAGAGAACCTCTGTTTGGTGAAAAGGGGAGCGGTGCGCATGGCGAATACATCCCTGAGCAGCGGGCTGAACAAGTGATTCAGTAGGCCTTGCCGGGTGCGCCCGTTAAAGCGCAGTGTGTTACTGGACACACGGAGGCCGGCATCCGCGAGGGGCCGGTGAACAGAGGTGGTACCGCGGATATCCGCCCTCTGCCAAATTTATTTTGGCAGAGGGCTTTTTTGTATGTCTTCTGCCGCAAAACACAGGAGGAAGTTCCATGGAAAACGTATTCGATCTTTTCAAAGAGCGCGGTCTCATCGCGCAGGCCACCGACGAAGCATCCATTCGAGAGCTGTTGGGCAAAGAAAAAATCACTTTCTATACCGGCTTTGACCCTACGGCGGACAGCCTGCACGTGGGCCATTTCATGCAGCTTATCATCATGCGCTACATGCAGCAGGCGGGGCATCGCCCCATTGTCCTGCTGGGCGGAGGTACCACGATGGTGGGTGACCCCACAGGCAAAACAGACATGCGCAAAATGCTCACCCAGGAACAGATCCGGCACAACGCGGACGAATTTAAAAAACAGATGAGCAAATTCATCGATTTTTCCGAGGGCAAGGCCATCATGGCGAACAATGCCGACTGGCTTCTCGGCCTGAACTATGTGGATTTTCTGCGGGAGATCGGCGTGCATTTCTCTGTCAACAAGATGCTCACCGCCGAGTGCGTCAAAACACGTATGGAAAAAGGCATCACGTTCCTGGAATTCAACTATATGCTGATGCAGAGCTATGATTTTCTGCACTTGGCGCGGGAGTACGGCTGCAAAATGCAGTTCGGCGGAAATGACCAGTGGAGCAATATCATCGGCGGCGTGGAGCTGAACCGCCGATGTGATAACCGCGATGTGTACGGCATGACGTTCACGCTTTTGACAACGCGCGAAGGCAAAAAAATGGGTAAGACCGAAAAAGGAGCAGTCTGGCTGGACCCCGAAAAAACAAGCCCGTACGAGTTCTTCCAGTACTGGCGCAACATAGACGATTGTGAGGTGCAAAATTGCCTGAAGCTTCTCACCGGTGTGCCCGTCAAGGAGATCGACGCGATTGACATGGGCAACGCCTCCGACGTGAACAAGGCGAAGGAACTGCTGGCCTATGAGCTGACGAGCCTTGTGCACAGCAAGGAAGACGCCGAAAAAGCCATTGCCACAGCAAAACGCCTTTTCAGCGGTGAAATGGATGCGGAGCATATGCCCGCCACCGTTGTGGACGCGGCGCTTGTGGCGGACGGAAAGGCCTCCGTGCTCGACCTGCTCGTTGCCGCGGGCCTCGCGCCCAGCAAAGGGGAAGCACGGCGCCTGGTGCAGCAGGGCGGCATTTCCGTGGACGGCGAAAAGGTGACGGATGTATCGGCCGTCGTAAACGCCGAAGCGTTGGGAAAAGGCATCGTTATCAAAAAAGGTAAGAAGGTCTATCACCGTATTACACTGTAACCGGAAAACAACCAAAAAACAAGCCGGGATGCTCCGCAGAGGGCGGTCCCGGCTTGTTTTTTAATATGTCCGTTTATGCGGCAAATGCCTGACGCAGCACATTCAGCGCGCTGTCCTCATTTTCCCCGCGTACAAGCAGAGAAATATCCAGATCGGACGTCGTGATGAGCACTACCTCGATGCCCGCATCCCGCAGCGTACGCAGAGCAAGGGCAGCCACGCCGCAGCTTGTCACCATCTCTTCACCAAAAAGATTGATCTTGCTGTATCCGCTGCTGATAAGAGGCGCGCTGCCCGCGCCCGTGCGGTACTCCGAGATGGTCTGCATGGCGGATTCAAAATAAGACGCCGGCATTGTAAAGCTGAAGTCGATGGTAGCGGCACGGGGCGCGCTCTGGCAAATCATGTCTACAACAACGCCTTTTTGCGCAAACGCGGTCAAGGCGTCCGCAAGAGCCGAGGCCGTATCGGCCTCTGTAAAAGTAATCATCATAACGTCCTGCTCACTGGAAATTCTGGTTACGCCGTTCATAGCAATGCCTCCTTATTCAAGTACGAGAAATTCCGGGCTGATGTATTCTGTCAAAAGCTGTGTGATATATTCCTTACTGAAACCGGAAAAGCGTGCGCGCACACCATGAGCAGCAGCAAGTTCTTCCGTGTAATCCCGGTACAGATAGGCGCGCGCATTGGTGTAGTTGGAATCATAATGCATCACCATCGGCACCGCATGAACATTCCCCACCGACGCGCTGGCGGAGCCGTCCGGCTGTGTTGTTTTGGTGATATCAAAGGTCAGGATCACACCGACCATGTTGTTTGCGGCAGCCTGTGTGGAAACAAAATTTCCCAGGGAATAGGCAATGGGAACCGTTTTGCCCGTTCCGGCTGCGGTAAGCAGCTCCACGGGCTGGATGACATGCGGGTGCGTGCCAATAATGACATCCGCGCCCCAGTCCGCAATTTTCTGTCCCAGCGCACGCTGGGCGTCGGTGGGAGTATGACTGCCTTCAACACCCCAGTGTACACCCACAACAACGATATCCGCCTGTTGGCGTGCAAGCTCGATCTGCTGCTGGATCACATCCTCCTGGCTGGTATAAATAACATTGGCGGCAGCATCGGAAGGCGTGGGGAGGCCGTTCGTCGTCTCCGTATAGGCCAGATAAGCGATGCGCACGCCCTCCTTTTCCTGGATGGGAATGTTGCCGTAATCCGCTTCGCCTGCGTACAGGCCCGTGGTGACCACGTCGTCCGGCATGTCGTCCCAGAAACGGAGCGTTGCTGCGATACCCTGACTGCCTTTGTCGTAGGAGTGGTTGTTTGACATGGAGATCACACGCCAGCCGACATCATATACCGCCCGCCCCAACGCGCCGGGCGTACAGAAACAGGGATAGGAGGAAGGCGGAAGCTCGTCCGTTACCAGAGTTTCCTGATTGATCCAGTTGATGTCGAAGTCTTTATAAAAAGGCGCGACATTTTCATACAAAGCCGTAAAATCATAACCTTCGCCGCCTGCACGGCTGCGGGCCTGCAGATAAAGACCGTCATGAATCAGGTTGTCGCCTGTGGCGGAAAAGCGCAGCGTCGTCACGGCGGGCTGCGGTTCCGGCTCGGGCTGAGAAACGGAAACGGCGGGCTCGGAGCCCGGAGCGGTGCTGGAAGACGAAAGCTGTCCCGATGCACCGCTTCCGCAAGCGGAGAGCAGCAAGGCCGGCACAAGCACCACGCTCAGCAAGGCTATGTGTTTTTGGTTTCTCTGTTTCATAGATGCATCAGATCCTTCATATTATACATCCCGGCGGGTTTTCCCGCCAGAAACACCGCTGCGTTCAGCGCGCCGTTGGCGAACACCTCTCGGGAACCGGCGCTGTGGGAAATGGTGATGACCTCCTCCGGTCCGGCAAAAATCACCTCGTGCTCGCCCACGATGCTGCCGCCGCGCACAGCGTGAATGCCGATCTCTGTCGGTTCACGTTTGCGCCGCTCGGCGTGCCTGTCATATACATAGTGGTAGGGAACCGGGGACGCGCCGCAAAGCTCATCTGCAATCATCAACGCCGTGCCGCTGGGCGCATCCAGCTTGTTATGGTGATGCTTTTCGATGATCTCTACGTCGAAATCTGTCCCCAGCACAGCGTTGGCCTGTTTGGCAAGCTCGATGAGCAGATTGACGCCCAAAGACATGTTCGCACTCTTGAACACCGCTACGGTTTTTGAAAGCTCACGCAGCGCCTGTTCCTGTCCCTCGCTCAGGCCCGTTGTACATATGACGCAGGGCAGCTTGTGCGCTCTGCAGTATTCAATGGCATTCTGCGTGGCGTCAGGGTTGGAAAAATCGATCAGCACGTCCGCTGGCACGGTGTTTTTCTCCAGTGACGGGAACACCGGAACAGCGCTTGGAAGCTCTTTCGCGTCCACACCAGCCACCACGCGGCAGTCTGTGCGCGCCTCGATCATTGTACACAGCGCGCGGCCCATACGCCCGTGGATGCCCTGGATGATGATATCGGTCATATTCACACTTCCTTTTCAAAGGATGATATAAGTATAACACAACAGCTTACCCGATGGCAAAACCAAAGGTAAGCTGTTGCGAAGCTGGGGCTGCATCAGGTTCGGCCGCAGGTGCAGCCATGCTCCTGGAGAGCAGCCTGTCGATTTGTTTTACGCTTTCAGGAAACCGGCCGCACAGAGCGCCGTGCGCAGACGTTCCCGGTTCGCTGCGTTCAAAGGAGCAAGCGGCATACGGCATTGTCCCGCGTCATGTCCCAGCAGATTCATCGCTTCCTTTACAGGAATAGGGTTCACGTCGCAGAACAATGCTTCGATCAGTTCCAGAAGCCGAAGCTGCAACGCAAGGCTTTCCGCGTGTTTGCCCTCGAAATAAAGCCGGCAGATATCGTGCGTTTCCCGCGGGGCTACGTTCGCCAGCACAGAGATCACTCCGATGCCGCCCAGAGCCAGCAGGGGAAGGATCTGGTCGTCGTTTCCGGAATAGATGGCCAGTTCGTCGCCGCACAGCGCAGCCGTTTTCGCGATGGCGCTCACGTTTCCGCTCGCCTCCTTGGTGGCCACAATGAGCGGATGCTTCGCAAGCTCTGCGTATGTCTCAGGCTGAATATTCATACCTGTGCGCGAAGGCACATTGTAAAGGATCATCGGCAGACCTACGGCGTCCGCCACCGCATTGAAATGCCGTACAAGACCTGCCTGGCTGGTTTTGTTGTAATAGGGCGTCACCTGCAGCAAAGCGTCTGCGCCGCGGCTTTTCGCCTCGCGGGAGAGGGCGACGGCGTGGCGCGTATCATTGGAACCTGTGCCGGCGATGACCGGCAGACGACGGTTCACCGTCGCACAGGCAAATTCTATCACATCCAGATGTTCCGTGTCGTTCAGCGCGGAGGCTTCGCCCGTGGTGCCGCAGATGACGATTGCATCTGTGCCGCCCGCGATCTGCTGCTCCAGCAGTTCTTTCAACACCGGATAGTTGACGGAACCGTCCTCCAGCATCGGCGTGATGATGGCCACGCCGGAGCCCTTGAAAATCGTCTGCTTCATGGGGGTATACGCTCACTTTCTTTTAAACGGTTTCTGAATCTCAAAACGGTGGGGAATACGATCAGCCCATGTACCCCTCCGCCGCCAGTAGCTCCGCCAGCAGAACCGCACCGCCGGCGGCGCCGCGGAGCGTGTTATGTGAAAGGCATACAAATTTGTAATCATATTGCGTGTCGGGGCGCAGACGGCCGATGGAAACCGCCATGCCGTTTTCCAGGTTGCGATCCAGCTTTGTCTGAGGGCGGTCGGCCTCTTCAAAATAGTGCAGGAACTGCTTCGGCGCGCTGGGCAGCTTCAGCTCCTGGGCCGGGCCGGAAAAGGCGGCCCACTTTTCTTTGATTTCCTCCATTGTGGGCTTTTTGTCAAAGCTGACGAACACCGCCGCCATGTGGCCGTCTGAGCACGCAACGCGCAGGCACTGGGCAGTAATGGAGGGCTTGTCGGCCGGAACGATCTGTCCGTTTTCAATATGGCCCCACAGCTTGAGCGGCTCTTTCTCGCTTTTTTCCTCTTCACCGCCGATGTATGGAATGCAGTTGTCAACCATTTCGGGCCAGGTCTCAAAGGTCTTGCCTGCACCGGAAATAGCCTGATAGGTGCACACAAGGCATTTGGAAACGCCGTAATCCCGCATCAGGGGATGCAGAGCGGGAACATAGCTCTGCAAAGAGCAGTTGGACTTTACGGCAATGAAGCCGCGTTTGGTACCAAGGCGCGCGCGCTGAGCGGAGATAACTTCAATATGCTCCGCGTTGATCTCAGGCACGACCATCGGGACATCCGGCGTAAAACGGTGCGCGCTGTTGTTTGAGACAACAGGGCATTCCGCCTTCGCATAGGCCTCCTCCAGAGCTTTGATCTCGTCCTTTTTCATGTCCACGGCGCAGAACACGAAGTCTACTTTCGCGGCAACGGCGGCAACGTCGGCGGCATCCATCACCACCATTTTTTTCGCTTCTCCGGGCATTGGCGTAGGCATGGCCCACCGTGCGCCCACGGCTTCCTCATACGTTTTTCCGGCGGAACGGGGAGAGGCGGCCAACGCCGCGAGACGGAACCACGGATGATTTTCCAGCAGAGAAACAAACCGCTGCCCAACCATACCTGTTGCGCCAACAACACCGACTTTGTATTCTTTCATTTTTAACAACCCTTTCCCATTGACCTCTTTATCTATTTTATGCGCATGATACAAAAACGATGAACATGCGAATAAAGCCGCAAAAGAAAAAAACCGGCTTGAAAACCGGCAAGAATTGCAATATAATATATAAGATTGCTACCTTCCGCAGCGCAACGCGCCACGACGGACGCGACAGCCGCAAGCCTTTCAGCGTTGCAGCCAGGCGGCGCTTGCCGCGCGCTGCCTTCGGCGGTTTTCCCTTTTGACGCGGCTTAGGATTTTGGCAATCACGATACACGCGTTTACTCTTGAAAACCGCACCTCTGCGGTTTTTATTCTATTTATTGTTTAATATATCATCCACACAACGTGATGTCAATGAAAAGAAGGCCTGAACGATGCAAAAAAGCGACTTTTATTTTGACCTGCCCAAAGAACTGATCGCCCAGGAGCCATGTGAACCACGAGATGCCGCGCGCCTGTTGTGCCTCGGCCGCGCCAGCGGCGAGCTCCGTCATGCTGTATTCCGTGACCTTCCCGGCCTTCTGCAGCCCGGGGACCTGCTGGTCGTCAACAATTCCAAGGTGCTGCCTGCGCGTCTCATTGGGCACAAGGAAGGCACCGGCGCAGTCTGCGAACTGCTTTTGCTGCGGCAGGTGAAAGGCGACGTATGGGAATGCCTGGCCAAACCCGGCAAACGCCTGCATGCGGGTACGCGTATCATCTTCGGCGACGGCACACTGACGGCGGTCGTCCGTGATACAATGGAGGACGGCAACAAGCATGCGGAATTTTTTTACGATACTCCGACGCTGTATGAAAAACTGGACGCCTTCGGGAAAATGCCTCTGCCGCCCTATATCCAAAAGCAGCTGGACGACCAATCCCAGTATCAGACTGTATATGCGAAAGAGCTTGGAAGCGCTGCTGCGCCCACGGCAGGCCTGCATTTCACACCGGAGCTTATGGATACACTGCGAAAAGAAGGCGTCCGCTTTGCCGAGGTAACGCTGCATGTAGGACTCGGCACGTTCCGCCCTGTGAAAGAGGATGATATCCTTGACCACAAAATGCACAGTGAATGGTATTCCGTCAGCGAAGAAACCGCTCGTCTGATTCGGGAAACCAAGGCTGCCGGACGACGTGTGATCGCCGTGGGAACCACAAGCTGCCGCACGCTTGAAGCTGTTGCCACAAAATACGGCGAAGTCCGCGCATGCAGCGGCGATACGGATATTTTCATCTATCCGGGCTACCAATACAAGGCCATCGACGGTCTTATCACCAATTTTCATCTTCCGGAAAGCACGCTCATCATGTTGGTGTCCGCCTTCTGTGGCTACGAAAACACCATGCGCGCTTATCGTGTGGCCGTGGAAGAAAAATACCGCTTTTTCAGCTTTGGAGATGCAATGTACATTGGGTGAGTAAAAAATTCGGTCAGAGAAAAGCTCGCATCTTTTAAATAAGGAAGAAATGCGCTCCCGATCGGCTTCCCGCAGGGCTATCCTGTTTGAACAGGCTTGCGATGAGCGGTGGTGGAAAGAATATGCTGAGGAATTGGAAAAATTCCGCCGGCTGCGCAACACCTGTTGTCATTCCGGCCCGCTGAACTGGCAGCAGGAGAACGAACTCATACAGCTTCTTTTTGCTAAACAGGAGTTTATCAAAACACTGGTTGGCGATGCCTTGTGATGACGTTTGAATGGACATAAAAACATCACTGTAACCAAATGCTGGCGGCCAGCAGGCCAACCAGCCCAAGCATCGCTATTTTTCTGTGATGTCTTATAACTGCTTGCAGAATTTCAATTGTATCTTCACGGTTCGGCTCCTTTTTACACAGCATTCCGCGCCGAATTCCGGCGTAGGCTCCGTTCTGTGTATCAGAATAGCCACTGAACCTTTTTTCTGCAAATGCTGAAGCAGTGCCTATTGTCCATGTTGACTTTCGAAGAAAAGCCTGTTATGATAAAAGCAAAGAAAAGCGGTGTGGGGAAGTGTTCCTACACCGCTCATTTTTTGGGGATGCATTTGCCCGTTATAACGGCCCGCCGCATCCGTTTGCAAGCCTGTAACAGAGAGGAACGGTATATCAATGTACAAGCTATTGAAAAACGAAGGTTCCGCCCGCCGCGGAGAATTTTCCACTGTGCACGGAACTGTGCAGACTCCCGCCTTCATGAACGTTGCAACTGCGGCGGCCATCAAGGGAGGTCTCTCCGCGTTCGACCTGAAGGCCAACGACTGTCAGGTAATGCTGTGCAACACCTATCATCTGCATCTGCGTCCGGGTGACAAAAACGTAGCCAGACTGGGTGGATTGCATAAGTTCACGCGCTGGGACGGCCCCATCCTCACGGACAGCGGTGGATTCCAAGTGTTCAGCCTGTCGAAGCTGCGCAAGATTACTGAGGAAGGTGTTACGTTCAATTCCCATCTGGACGGCCACCGCATCTTCATGGGGCCTGAGGAGAGCATGCAAATCCAGGCAAACCTCGGTTCCACAATCGCCATGGCGTTTGACGAATGCATGGAAAACCCCGCGGAATACCAGTATGCAAAAGCCTCCTGCGATCGGACGGTTCGCTGGCTGAAGCGCTGTAAAGCAGAACTTTCGCGTCTGAAAGGCGAGGGCCTCGCCGTAAACCCTCATCAGCTTCTGTTCGGCATCAATCAGGGATGCTGTTATGACGACCTGCGCGTCGGCCATATGCAGGAGATCGCAGCGCTCGATTTGGATGGTTATGCCATCGGCGGCCTTGCCGTGGGCGAACCCAAAGAAGAAATGTACCGTGTGATTTCTGTGGTGGAAGAGCACATGCCCAAGGATAAGATCCGCTACCTGATGGGTGTGGGTACACCCGGCAACATCCTCGAGGGCGTACGGCGCGGAGTGGATCTGTTCGACTGTGTGATGCCCAGCAGAAATGCGCGTCATGGGCATCTGAACACTTGGAAGGGCATCATCAACATCAAAAACGCGAAATACGAACTGGATGAACAGCCGTTGGACGAGGCATGCTCCTGCGAGTGCTGCCGCAATTTCTCCCGCGCGTATCTGCGCCACTTATTCAAGGCTGACGAGATGCTGGGTATGCGGCTGGCCGTGATGCACAACCTTCATTTTTACAACAACCTGATGCTCCGTATCCGCGAAGCACTGGACAACGGTACCTTTGATGCGTTTTACCGCCGTTACGTGAATCTCCTGGACACCCGTATCTGACCACACCGCAAAAAGGTGAACAAACTGCAAAAAAACGGGAAAACACTTGCAACAGCGCGCTTTTTTCGGTATACTTTATGATAACGCTTATAAGGAGGAATATTTTTCAATGAGTGCAGAGACAACCAGTATGCTCGTCACATTCGTCCCGCTGATCGGTATGGTGGTGCTGCTTTATTTCTTTATGATTCGTCCCCAGAAAAAGAAAGAGAAGCAGGCCGCTGATATGCGTAATTCCATCGAAGTGGGCGACGGTATTACCACCATCGGCGGCATTGTTGGCCGCGTTGCCAGCATCAAGGAGGATACCTTTGTGCTGGAGACGGGGTCCGACCGTGTGAAAATGCGCTTCAAACGCTGGGCGATTCAGGACGTCGAGAAGCTTTCGCTGGATACCCCGGCGGACAGCAGCGCCAGCAAATAAATCCGGAATGAACAGACACCTCCATGCATACCTTTTGATAGGAACATGGGGGTGTTGTTTTATGCAAAAACGCAAAATGAGTGCCGAACGCGGTGCGCCGCGCCTTGCGGCACATGCCCTGGCCGGAATGGTGAGCGGCCTCGCGTCGGCATTCATCCTGTTTGGGCTGGTCGCAGCCGTTTGCTGCAAGGTGGATATTCCGCCGCATCTGCTTTTGCCTCTCTCCACCGTGGCAGTTTCGTTCGCAATGCTGCCCGCCGGGCTTGTTTTTGCGGCACTGCACGGAGAAAAGGGGATGCTGTACGGTCTGCTCATGGGGGCAATGTTTTTTGTGGCGCTCTGGATCGCAGCCTTGGCGCAGGGGCAGACCGAATTCACATCTCTGTCCGCCGTGAAAGGCGTTGCAATGATGTCTGCGGGCGCTATCGGAGGATATTTGGGCATCGCCCTCCGTGAACGCCGCCGCCGCATCCATTGAAAAAGCCCGTCCGTAAACGAATAAACCCCGCATTTCACTCACCGTAAACGAATAAACCCCGCATTTCACTCATATCCTGTACAAAGCTTGTACAGCAAAGAGGAGTGTTAAAATGCGGGGTTTTATAAAGCCAAGGTTTACTCGTCTGCACATGCCATTTCGGGCGAAGGCAGAAAGAAGCCGCCATTCGTTTCATCTGCAGGCCGTCGGCCTGGCATTGGCTCTGCTGGCCGGAGTGCTCTGCGGCAGCTTCTGGCAGCATGCCTCCCAACAAAATGTATACCTGTCTTATTTTGCAGAACAATATCTTGCCGGGCACAATACCGGCAGCTTTTCCGCGGCAATGTCGGTATCCTTTTTGTCGGCTATGATATTACAGGCCGTCGTGCTTTTTTTCAGCCTGTCCTGTATCGGCGCGCCGGTGCTTGCCTGTGTGCCCGTACTGCGCGGTATTTCTATCGGATGTGTATCCGCCTACCTGTATGCCTCTATGGGGATGAGGGGTCTATTGGCCAATCTGATCCTTTTCTGGCTCCCGGCTATCCTGCAATCCGTATTTCTGGTTTTATTTACAGACGCTGCACTGGATACTTCCACAAGCCTGTTCCGGCTGAATTTTCTGGAACAGGCAACCGGAGCGGGCACCAAAATCAGCCGTTGCCTGCGGATTTTTGTTGTTTCCTCTCTCGGTATGCTGCTTGCGGCAATCTTGGAAGGGCTTCTTGCCGTAATATTCGCTCCCGTTTTCTTGAAATAAATGATCCTAACCGATGCACCTTAACCGCCATAAGGAGGAGGGGACAGGGAAAACGGCGTTCAGAGTTCGTCATCCGAATGCTTAGGCAGCGCTGCAGCCTTTACCGGCTGTTCAGGCGCTTTTTCAAAATCGAGCTTTGCAAAAGGAGACGCCTGGGCTGCCTGCCGAAGCTGTGCCGTCCCCATGTGGGTATAGATTTCTGTTGTGGATACATGCGCGTGGCCCAAAATCTCCTTGAGGGCGAGCATATCCACATGGCCTTCCTGATACATCAGCGTCGCCGCCGTGTGCCGCAATTTGTGAACGGAATATCCTTTTCCAGACAAACCCGCCGCTTTCAGACAGTTGTCCACAATTTGCTGGATACGCCGCGCGGAAAGGCGCTTCCCGGTATGCTTGGAAACAAAAAGAGCTTTTTTGTCCTGCAAATTCGGCAGTTTGGCGCGCTCGTCGCACAGGCGGCGCAGTGCAGTATTACACGCATCGTTCAAATAAACGAGCCGCTCTTTATTGCCTTTCCCGACGATCCGGATCGTGCCGTCATCATGAATATCGGTAATATTGATATTAACCAGTTCACTCAAACGCATCCCGCAATTCAAAAACAGCGTTAGGATACAATAATCGCGTTCGTAAAAGTCGGACTGCACATTTTTCAGCAGTTCGACGCCTTCATTCAATGATAAGTACTTGGGCAGACGTTTTTTCAATGCCGGCGTTTCCACGTCATCGGTGGGATTTATTTCCAAAACCTTCATTTTATTGCACAGATACTTATAAAATCCTTTCAGGCTGGAAAGCTTGCGTGCGCGAGTCGCGGGAGCGTTATCACGCTCCCGCGTGACATAATGCAGAAATTCGTAGATATCGCTGGTCGTGACGCTTTTGATCGTATCCAAATCCACGCGGCGGATGTCGATTTCATCCGGAGGCACATCTGCCGGGACAAGCCCGTGTGCCTGCATTAAAAAACGAAAAAAGGTGCGCAAATCAATGTAATATCCGTTCACTGTACGCGGCGAAAGGCCGCGGATGGTTTCACTGTCGTACAGATAACGTACGACAAGCTCCGGACAATCTTTATAGTCGCCATGTTTGTTTGGCTGGCGAGGATCAATATAGGTGCTCAAACCAATGACAAATCTTTAATCTCTCATCTTATTATAAATCAATCCCCTGAATTTCGCTAAATTTTCATTTAGCGAAATTGCTCCTATTCCTCATTTCTACCCGATATGTTCCTCCCTTCGCTGAAATTCGGAGATTTCTGCAGAAAAAAGATTTGTCGTCCCTCCCTTTTTAGATTAATCCATAACTGCATTGAATCGTCTACAATAGCTGAATCGCTTGCTTCACATACGTTACACCCAGCAATTCCATTGTATTGAATTCCTTCGGATCGATTTGTGCAAGGCTGTACTTGGGCACGACCGCACGTACAAATCCCATACGCTGCGATTCTCGAAGACGATATTCTAGATTTGTTACGTTTCGCACCTCACCGCCAAGCCCGACTTCACCAATTGCAATCATATCGTCTGGTACAGGTTTGTCCATCAGGCTGGATACGACCGCCAGGCAAACCGACAGATCGCATGCAATTTCGTCCAGTTCCAGGCCGCCTACAATATTGATATAAACGTCCAAATTACCCAGAAAATATCCTGCCCGCTTTTCCAGCACGGCCAACAATAGGTTCATCCGGTTGAAATCAAACCCGGATGCGGCGCGGCGTGGCGTGCCAAAGCCTGTTTTGGTTACCAGCGCCTGAATCTCCGACAAAATGGGACGCGTTCCTTCCATCGTGCATGCAACACAATTGCCGCTCACTCCAATCGGGCGCCCTTCCAGCAGCAGCTTGGAAGGATTTTCAATCACTTTCAGCCCGGTGCCCGTCATGTCAAACATGCCGATCTCATTGGTGCTCCCATAGCGGTTTTTAGCAGCACGAAGCACGCGGTACGGCAGCATTTTATCTCCTTCAAAATAAAGCACGGTGTCAACAATATGCTCCATTACTTTCGGCCCGGCAATTGCGCCGTCCTTATTGACATGGCCCACAATAAATGTGGGAATTTCCAGCGTTTTTGCCACGGTAAGCAGCCGCGCCGTGCACTCCTTGACCTGCGACACGCTTCCTGCCGAGGATGATATCTCCGCACAGTGCATCGTCTGGATAGAATCAATAACGACAATGCCGGGTTTTGTTTGTTCAACCAAATCGCAAATTGAACCGATATCGGTCTCCGCCGCCAGCATGATATTTTCTTCTTCTACCCGCAGGCGTGTTGCCCGCAGCTTAATTTGCCTTGTAGATTCCTCTCCCGTGATGTAAAGTACATCCACTTGCCTGGAAATCGCCCCGCATAATTGCAGAAGAAGCGTGGACTTTCCCGCGCCCGGTTCGCCGCCCAACAGCACGACGCTTCCCAAAACAATACCGCCGCCCAACACGCGGTCCAGTTCACTGATTCCGGTGATGATGCGGCTGTGCTCTTCCGTGGTGCTGATGTCCTTAAGCCTGCTGGCGATGATAGCCGCGTTTCCTGTCGCCGGAGCAGATACGCCCTTCCCTTTCGTTTCTTTTACGATGTCTTCCACCATTGTGTTCCATTCCCCGCAAGAGGGGCAGCGTCCCATCCATCTGGGGCTTGCTTCTCCGCAGGAGGTGCAGACGTATACAGTCTTAAATTTTTCCTTTGGCATAATAAGATTTCTTCCTGTTTATCCATAGTTTTGTTGTTTGTTACAGTATAGCATCAAACCCGTTCAAAATAAACAGGCTTTGAAAAAAACATCCCAAAGATGTTATACTAATCTTATATTGCCAGAAGGAGGCTGCACGAAATGCTCGTGATCCTTTCTCCCGCCAAAAACATGCACCGTGTGCCCACTCCGCCGCATGCTACGCGCCCTATGTTTTTGCAGCAGACCGAAACCCTCGCAGCATCGATGAAGCGTTATGCGCCGTTTCAACTGGAGAGCGTTATGAAGGTCAACCCACAGCTTGCGCTGCGTGCATTTACGGATATCCAAGACTGGAATGCGTCTATCCCCGGCTCTCCCGCGCTCCTCAGCTATCACGGACTTGCTTACAGCGCTCTTGATGCCGCAACGCTCTCCCGGGAGGATCTCACCTTCGCTCAGGATACTCTTCGCATCCTGAGTGCTTTCTATGGCGTGCTGCGCCCATTGGATAACATTCTTCCGCATCGTCTCGATTTTGAAAGCGGTTTTCGCTGCTGCGGCAAAACAATGTATGAATTTTGGGGCAGCATGCTGCATGATGCCGTTTTTCAGGCCGGCGCCCCTGTTATCAATCTTTCTTCTGCCGAGTATTCGAAAGCGGTTTCCCGATATCTTCGCGCACAGGATGTTTTTATTACATGTGATTTTCTGGAATTCAAACACGGAAAATGGTGCATGCCGGCGACCCATGCAAAAATGGCACGCGGCAAAATGGCACGGTTCATCGTGAAAAACCGCTTGACAGCGCCGGAACAGCTGAGCCTTTTCAAAGAAGACGGATATTGTTTTTCTCCGGAGCTGTCGACCTCCAGCCGCTATGTGTTTTCACGATCGTAATCAGCCCGTAAAGCCAATAGACGTTACAGCGCAAAAGCAACCAGGTGCTTTCGCATCTGGTTGCTTTTGCGCTTTTTAATGGATAGACTGTAAAAATGCACGCAGCCGCGGGCTTTCAGGGCATTCGAACAACTTTTCAGGAGTGTTCTCCTCCAGTATCTTTCCTTCGTCCATAAAGAGAACGCGGCTGGCGGAATCTCTTGCAAAACGCATATCATGCGTTACGATCAACATTGTAACCGCGCGCGCCACCAGCTTCTGTATCGTGACAATTACTTCGTTGGTCGTCTCAGGGTCCAGAGCGCTTGTCGGTTCATCAAACAACATGATCTGCGGATTCATTGCCAGCGCCCGAGCAATCGCAATACGCTGCTTCTGTCCGCCGGAAAGCTGTGCAGGATAATTGTCCGCTTTATTTCGAAGCCCCACAACATCCAAAAGTTCCATGGCTTCCGCCAGAACTGCCGCCTTGTCCCGCTTGAGAATACGCAGCGGCGCGACGGTGATATTCTCCAGACATGTCAGATGCGGGAAAAGGTTAAAATGCTGGAACACCATTCCTGTTTTGGTGCAGATACGCCGCACTTCTTTTTCGGGGGGATATTTCGCCGTGCCTTTCACTGTGTCCACCAGCACATCCCCATCAATGACGATGCGGCCGGCAGAAACGCGTTCCAAATTGTTCACACAGCGCAGCAATGTGCTTTTGCCGCTGCCGGACGAACCGATGATCGCCACCGCTTCCCCTTGCTCCACCTGAAGGGAAACATCGTCCAGCGCTGTAAATGAACCAAACCGTTTGCTGACATGCTCGATCGACAAAATCGCCATATCTCACGCCTCCTTCCTCTCATGGCGGGAAAACCGCTTTTCACACCACTGCGAAAGCAGCGTGAGCAAAAAGGTGAGCGCCAGATAAATCACGGCAGCAATAAAAAATGCCGTAGGATTTACATCCCGGTTGTTGGCGTCCTTGGCCGCTTTCAGCAATTCTCCCACACCAATTGCCGTCACTAGGGCAGTATCCTTGATGAGCGTGATGACCTCGTTGCTCACAGGCGGAATTACACGGGCGATGGTCTGAGGGATGATAATGATGCGCATGGTTTGCCAGCGGCTGAAGCCGAGCGTCTTGGCCGCTTCGTGCTGGCCGTGGTCGATAGACTGCACACCGGCCCGATAGATCTCTGCAAAATATGCCGCATAATTCATCGTGAATGTAAGTACAGCGGCTACGGTATTTTCCATCCGGAACGCGGGCCCGAACATAATGGGGAGCCCGTAATACACAAAGAACAGCTGAAGCATCAGCGGCGTGCCGCGGAACACCCAAATATATGCCTTTGACAAAAAACGCACCGGAAAGAAGCGTGAAATCGATCCCAGGGCAAACGGAAGACCCAAAGGCAGTGATAAGACCAGCGTCAGGAAGAACACCTGAAGCGTCTGCCACGTTCCTTTCAACAGTGCCGGCAAAATCGCCTGAATATATTCAAGATTCATCTTCGCTCCCCTTTTTGCAGTTCTCTGTGGCGCCCCGCAAAAAGCGCGGGCGGGGCGGCCCCGTCCGCGCTGTTCACATTTTAGCCTTTGACGACGATATCCGCGCCGAACCAGGCTTCGCTGATCTCCGCTGCTTTTCCGCTTTCAATCAAAGCGTTAATAGCGTCGTTGACGGCCTGCGTCAGTTCAGCGTCACCCTTACGGAATCCGATCGCATACAAATCGTCTCCAAAGTCCACTTCCGAGACGGCAAAAATGCTCCCCAGCTTGGCGTTTTTGTAACCGCCGTATACTTCATCGATGATCATGCAGTCCAGACGGCCCGCCTGCACATCCAAAATCACTTCATCATAAGTAGGATACTCCGTAATTTTGTCCTGAATGGACGCGTAAACGGCATCGTTCGTTACCGCTTCAAGCGCTGCGCTGCCGGCCTGGATGCCGATGTTATAATTCGCAAGATCCTCTTTGGCAGATACTGTAACGCCTTCCTTCGTCATAATGACGATTTTGTTGTTCAGATATGCCTGGGATAGGCTCATCGCTTCCTCACGTTCCGGCGTGATGGACATTCCATTCCAGATGCAATCGATATTTCCGGAAGAAAGCTCCATTTCCTTCGCATCCCAATCAATAGGCTGGAATGTCGCCTTTACACCCAATTCTTCGCACACTGCCGTAGCAAGGTCAATGTCGAAACCAACAAGGTTTCCGCTTTCGTCCCGGAAGCCCATGGGAGCGAATGTATCATCCAGACCGATGACAAGTTCGCCTTTTGCCTGAATATCCGCGAGTGTGGTGCCATATACGCTGCTGTTCACCGCACTCCCCGAAACCGAAGCTGGTTCAGATGCGCCGGCAGCGCCGGAGGAAGACACGCCCGCGCCGGAACCGCCGCAGGCAGTCAGTACAGTACCCAAAACTGCCGCGCTCAAAATAAGGCCGAAAATCTTTTTCATACGCTTTCAAACTCCTCTCATACCACAGTTCACTGCGGCGAGATTCATTATACTATATTACGCTATCATAGTAAAGTGAAAAATTGCTGAATATCCGTTTTTTTGCAAGAAAACACTTCTCACCTTTTCAATATGCCCAGAAGCAGCATGTCCAGAACTTCTTCGGCAGCCGCCAGCATAGAGCGAGCATCTTTGGGGTCATCTTTTGCGCAATACTGCTCCAGTATCCGGCGGAACACACACTCCAGGCTTTCCAAATAACGGGCTGCATGTTCTGCTTTTACAGCGGGACGCAAAGACATTTCGGCAATCACCTCTTGCAGGAAACGCCGGTTCATTTCACGCACGGGACGCCGCAGTTCCAGAATATCCGCTCTCAAGTGCTCCGGCATATGTACCATCGCACTCTCAAAAATCACTTCCCATGCGGGCTCCCGCGCAAAGAAGCGCTCGCGAAGCATGAAATATTGACGGATAGCGGCATGACTGTTTTCTTTTTGTATTTGCGTCGATTCTTCCTGGATATACGCCTGCAGTGATTGAAACAATTCTTTAACGCAAAGAAGAAACAATTCATCCTTGCTGGAAAAATAATGATACATCATCCCTTTCGAGATCCCGTGGCGCGAACAGATCCGGTCCATCGTCACGGTATCGTATGGTTGCGCGCCAAATTCCGCCAACGCCGCCTGAAAAATCGTCTTTTTTGCATGCTCCTGCCGTTCCCTTTGCGTCATATCACGGATTCCTTTCCGCCTGATGCAGTTCTCCTGCCCATTCAAAGCCTTTCTTTGCCATAAAAACAGCGATGATTTCATTGATAACCGCTGCGGCTGCAATCGTTCCTTGAATGATAGAAGCACACTCCGGCGCCGGGCCGTTCAGTACAGAGACCGCGATGCCGGTAAACACCAGCGATACTCCCGAATGCGGCAGCAACGTAAACCCTAAAAATTTTTTGACTGTCTGCGGCGCATGCGTGACGGATGCGCCCAAATATGCACCGCTGTATTTGCCTATCGCCCGGGCCGTGATATAGATGGCGGTATAAAGGCCTGCTCCGAAAATCAAATGGTAGTCCAGCGGCGCCCCCAGATTCAGTATCGCGATGATCAGGCTTATTCCGATTACAGGGTCCATCACTTTCATGATTTCTGCAAGCTGTTTTTCTGAAATCATATTTGCAAACACCGTCGAAAACGCCATACCAATAAGCAAAAAATTGATGGCCGGTACAGGCAGAACATATTGATTCAGCACCATGCCTATTGCCGCCGAACACAGCAGCAGCAACAGCATTGCGGCAAGCGCTCCGCTTGCCGTATGGGCTTTTTGAAGCAGTTTTCCCGCTACAAAGCCTGTTGCCGCTCCTATGAGCACAGGGAGAAAGACAAGAAACAGCACGCCCAAAACCGGAATCCCTGCCGTCGAAACGTGAGCCGAAACAAGCGCAACAACCGTAAAGAACACCAGTGCCCCGACAAGGTCGTCCAGCGCCGCCATAGGAATCAGCGTGCTCGTGACAGGCCCTGCAGTTTTCATTTCATTCACAATGGAAAGTGACGGGGCTGGTGCTGTGGCTAAAGCGATACCGCCGAACAGGAATGCCAGGTACAACGGCACGCCCGTTATCCCAAAAATGACGCCGAACACCAGGCTGACGACCAGAAATGTCCCCAGGGATTCGGTGATGGTCGTGACAACGATTTGCTTGCCGGCCTTTTTTATCTTGCGCCAGATAAGCTCCGTACCAATCATGAGGCCCACGACGCACTCCAGAATGCTTTCCGCAGTAGTATACCATGCGGCTTCCATCATGGGCTCGTTCAGAAGGCCCAGTGCGTGCGGGCCCAATGTCATGCCTGCCAACAGCCATCCAAGAATTGCCGGCAATTTGAGCTTTGAAACCAGTTTTCCGAACAAAAAAGCAACAAAAACTGCGAAAATCAATTTCAACACATCTAAAAACACCATATTAAACAGCACCCCAAAAATATAGACGAAGTCGTCTATTTATTGCGCCTTTTAGCATATCACTTTTAGACGGAACAGTCTATATCTTTTTTGTAAACTTTATTCGGCTGTCTAAAACCGTGGGAATTTGAGTTCTTTTCAGTTCAGACTTTTCCACTTATCCCCTTTCAAATTCCATTCGTCGGGTATCTCTCATAAACCCGGCGGCAAATCCTGCACCGGTTTGACATTTTCAACTCGCGCCAGGCGGAAGCACTTCTGAAAAATAGTGTGAAAATATCTCTGTCACTTGCTGCACTAAGCATATATCATTTTCAGCTTCACTTCAGTATTTTGATGTAATATAATAAAACCGAACACTGGAGGTAAAAGGCATCATGAGAATCCTGATTATAGAAGATGAAAAACTGCTGGCCGATTCGCTTAAAGCCCTGCTTGAGCAAAATGGCTTCGAAGCCGATGCCGCCTGCGACGGCAAAACCGGTGAGTATTATGCTGCGCTGGGAATTTATGACCTGCTGATCCTGGACGTGATGATGCCGGAGCGGGACGGTTATGAGGTGGCCCGGCGGCTTCGGGAAAGGCGGATGGAAATGCCCATCCTGATGCTGACGGCCCGATCTGAACTGGACGATCGAGTGACAGGGCTGAACGCCGGCGCCGATTACTACCTGACGAAACCCTTTGATACGCGGGAATTGTTGGCCTGCGTCAATGCATTGCTGCGCAGACAGGGCGTACATGTGGACGTTCTTTCCTTTGGAAATACCGTTCTGGACTTAGCCAGCGCCACACTGGTCTGTGGAGCGGAGCGTATTCGGCTTTCCTCCAGAGAGTTTGAGATCATGCGGCTTCTTCTCCGGGCGGAGGGAAATAACATTTCCAAGGAAACGATCCTCACCAAGGTATGGGGATATGACTCTGATGCGGTGGAAAATCACGTGGAGGTATACATCGGTTTTTTGAGAAAGAAACTTGCGAATATTGGCTCCAACGTGCGGATCGAGGCGATCCGCCGGCTGGGATATCACCTGGAGGTATGCGTACATGCTTAAAAAGCTGCGGCTCAAATTTGTGTTGATCAACATGAGCATCGTGACCATCATGCTCTGCGTCATCCTGGGATTGGTCTTTTATTTTACCAGCGCGAATCTGGAGGCCGCGAGCATCAATATGATGCAGAATATTGCGGCCAACCCACTCCATCTCGGAGTTCCCAATGAGAGAGAGAAGGATATTCGCCTGCCTTATTTTACGATCCAACTGGGACTGCGCGGTGAGCGCATTGCTGCCGGCGGCGGCTATTACGACTTATCTGACACGGATTTTCTGGATGATCTTGTAAACGCTGTTTTTTCGTCTCCAAAACAGCTTGGCATCATTGAGGAATATAACCTGCGATATTACCGCTCGGATATGCCGCTGAACCATTGTCTCGTGTTCGCGGATATCTCCAGTGAACGCGCGACGCTGAACGCTCTGCTCGGCACCTGCGGCTTCATCGGCGCGCTTAGCTTCCTCGCATTTCTCGGCATCAGCATCCTGCTTTCCCGATGGGCGGTAAGGCCGGTAGAGACGGCGTGGATGCAGCAGCGGCAGTTTGTAGCGGATGCTTCGCACGAACTGAAAACCCCACTCACCGTAATCATCACAAATACGGAACTCGCCCAAAGCAACGAGTGCAGTGAATCCGTCCGAAGGACATCACTGAACAATATTGCAGCGGTGTCCAGGCAAATGCGCAACCTGATTGAGCAAATGCTTGAGCTTGCACGCGCGGATAACGCTCGAGGAAAAGAACTTTCCGGCAAGGTGGAGCTGGGCAAGCTTATTTTAAATGCTCTGCTGACCTTTGAGCCGGTATTCTTTGAGCGCGGACGTATGCTGGAGCAACGGGTCATTGAGGATATTCATGTACAAGGCAGCGCGGAACAGCTCCGACAGATCGTGGATATCCTGCTGGACAATGCCCAAAAGTATTCCAGAGAAAGCGGGAAAACGTGGGTGAGCCTTCAAAAGAATGGGAAAAAGCGATGTCTTCTGACCGTAGAAAACGAAGGCGAGCCGCTTTCGCCGCAGGAAGCACGGGATATTTTCAAGCGATTTTATCGTGCCGATAAAGCGAGAAGCCGTACCGGAAGCTTCGGGCTTGGATTGTCCATTGCGGAACGCATTGCAATGCAGCACCATGGAAAAATATGGGCAGAAGGAAGAGATGGGGTCAACTGTTTTTTTGTGGAGCTTCCCTGTCTGTAACACAATCGAAAGAAGGCCAAACGCCGTACGCACTGCGGCGCTTGGCCTTCTTTGCGTACGATCTTCGGTGATCTATCTGACATCAGGCTGCGCTTTCAGCGTCATTTCAGCTTTGTGTGTTAACATGGAAATGCTGACAAAGCATAGCAAACAGGAATGGAGGCAAAAACATGATATCGGTCGAACATTTGACCAAATGCTATGGCGGCTTCAAGGCAGTCGATGACCTTTCGTTCGAAATCGACGAGGGACATGTATATGGCTTTCTGGGGCCAAACGGCGCCGGAAAATCCACCACCATGAACATTATGACCGGCTGTTTGTCTGCTACAGAGGGAAGCGTTAAAATTGATGGTTACGACATCTTTGAAGATGCAGGCAAAGCAAAAAAACTGATTGGCTATCTGCCGGAGCAGCCGCCGCTGTATATGAACGAAACGCCGATGGAATATCTGCGTTTTGTAGGTGAGACCAAAGGGCTTCATGGCGCAGAGCTGGAATCTCAAATCGAGGAAGTGATCCGCCAGACAAAAATCGGAGATGTGAAGGGCCGCAGGATTTCCTCGCTTTCAAAGGGTTACAAGCAGCGCGTCGGAATCGCGCAAGCGCTGCTGGGCAATCCGAGGGTCATCGTCCTTGACGAACCGACTGTCGGTCTGGACCCCATGCAGATCATTGAGATCCGCGCGTTGATCAAAGAGCTGGGACAAACGCACACTGTTATTTTCAGCTCACACATCCTGTCAGAGGTGCAGACGATCTGCGACCGGATTTTGATTATCTCCAAAGGAAGGCTGGTCGCCTTTGATGAACCGGAGAACCTGGAAAAAAGGCTGCTGGCGCCGAACGAGATCACCATCACAGCCGACTCGTCCCAACAGGAGATCCGGGAGATCCTCTCCTCCGTCAAAAACATCTCGGATGTGCGCATCGAGGCGCGGGATGAAAGATTTGTGCAGGCGCATATCAAAACCGACTGTGAAGACATTTTTGCAGTATCCCGCGCAGTGTTTTTTGCCTTTTCCACAAGAAAAACAGCTCTGCTTGAGATGTCGCTGAAAAAAGCGAATCTGGAGGACGTGTTTATCGAGCTGACAGAGAACGACGGAGAAAAACAGCCGCCTGAAGGACGAGCCCAAACAGCTAAAGAGGGAGAAAGCGAGGGGATGAGTAAATGACTGCGGTATTGAAGCATGAATTGCGGGCGTATTTCCATTCGCTGACCGCCTATGTGTTCGGCGCATTTCTGTTGGCGTTTGTTGGGATCGGCGCCATGATGTATAATCTTCAGGCAGCCGTGAGCAACTTTGAATATGTTCTCAGCTTCGGCTGTCTCGTCTTTGTGGTCATCGTCCCAATCCTGACGATGCGCGTCATCGCGGAGGAGCGCAAGCAGAAAACAGATCAGCTCCTGTATTCCCTGCCCATCACCACCACACAGGTAGTCATCGGGAAATATCTGGCACTGCTCACAGTCTATCTTATCCCTCTGTGCATCATCTGTATTTACCCGCTGATTTTCTCGCAGTTCGGCGACGTTTATCTCTTGACATCCTATGGTTCTGTTTTTGCCTTTTTTGTTCTGGGCGCCGCGCTGATTGCAGTGGGCGTGTTTATTTCTTCCCTTACAGAAAACCAGGGCTTTGCCGCGGGCATCGGCATTGCTGTAATTTTGCTGAATTATTACAGCGTCAGCCTTTCAAAGTACGTCTCTTCCACGGCAACCGGCTCTGTGATTGCTCTGGGCGTTATTGTTCTGGCTTTGGGGGCGGTAATCCGATATTTGACAAAAAACGATAACCTCGCCTATGCGTTCAGTTTTATTCTGCTCCTGGCAATTGCGGCGGTCTGCTTTATCGACAGCTCTAAATTTGAGGGTTTGCTGCCGCGCATTATGGAAAAGCTGTCGCTGTTTGAGCGTTTTTACACCTTTGTCAACGGAGTGTTTGACATGACGGCCATCGTATATTTTCTGTCGGTTATTGTATTCTTCCTGTTTCTGTCTGTGCAATCGCTTGAGAAACGGAGGTATAACTGATGAAAAAGATGAACCTGCTAAAGAAAAATCCGCCAAGTTACAACGCCTTTCGCGGCGGCTCGTACTCGCTGATAATCTCTGCCGTAGTGCTGGCACTTTTGGTCGTGGCAAATGTCTTTGCTTCTGCCCTGCCCTCCGCAATGACAAAATACGACATCAGCTCTACGAAATTGTACTCCGTTACAAGCAACACAAAGGTAGTTGTGAACGCACTGGAGCAGGACGTGACGATTTACTGGATCGTTCAATCCGGAAAAGAGGACGACATCATTGAAAACCTGCTCAGCAAGTACGAAACCCTTTCCGGGCATATCAAGGTCGTAAAGAAAAACCCGGACGTTTTCCCGACCTTCACGGAACAGTATACAAACGAAACCGTTCAAAACAACAGCTTGATTGTGGAATGCGGAGACCGCAGCCGGTTTATCGGCTATGACGATATCTATATCCAAGAAGCAGATGTGTATTCCTATTCCTACAACACCTCCTTTGACGGCGAAGGCGCCATTACCTCAGCCATTGATTATGTGGTCAGCGAGGAACTGCCGCAGTTGTATATGCTGGAGGGGCACGGCGAAGCAGAGCTTCCGGCTACATTCAGTGAACAAATTGAAAAGGAGAACATTGAGGTCAGCAGCTTTTCACTGTTGACGGTAGATTCCGTGCCGGAGGAAGCGGACTGTGTGCTGATTTACGCACCCACCAGCGATATTTCCGAGGAAGAACAGAAAATGCTGGCCAACTATGTGACAGACGGTGGAAAGCTGCTTGTCATGGCAGGGCCCACAGAGGAAGGGACGCTGAAAAATCTGTACGGTCTGCTGGAGGCATATGGCGTAGAGGCCAGCGACGGCGTAGTAATTGAGGCGGACCGGGAACACTATGCGTTTCAGGCGCCTTATGTACTGCTTCCGGATATGGCCGGTAGTGACATTACAGACTCTCTGATTGAAGAAAATTATTTTCCCATCATGCCGATTTCCCAAGGGATGAAGAGCACCGGCTCTTCCGGAAATGGGACTGTGACAGAGCTGCTCACGACCTCAGACGCAGCCTTCAGCAAAATTGCAGGATACAGCCTTTCCACCTATGAAAAAGAGGAGGACGACATTGACGGTCCATTCTCTGTTGCACTCTCGGTCGAGGCCAACAGCGGCGGGAAAATCGTCTGGTTCGCCTCGTCGAGCTTCCTTGAGGATATGTACAATGCCTATTCCTCTGGGGCCAACGGAGACATGGCCATGAACGCGTTGTCATCTCTGGTCGGCGAGAGCGAAGCCATGGCGATTCGAAGCAAGTCGCTGAATTACAATTATCTGACGATCAGCGCGTCCACGTCCTCTTTGCTGAAGGTGATGATGATCGGCGTGTTCCCGCTTTTGTATCTGGGAATCGGCATCTGCGTGGTATTGACAAGGAGGAAAAAACAGAATGAAACGGTATAAAAGGCTGTATCTGCTGCTGGGCGTTCTGGCCGTCGCCTGCATCGCAACCTTCGGTGTACTCCGATTCGAAGAACATCAGGAGCAGATCAAAAACAGCGATGAAATCATTTTGAAGGTTCCCAGCGACACAGTAACATCGCTGTCGTGGGAGTATCAGGAGGAATCCCTCTCTTTTCACAAGGAAGAAGTATGGCTTTACGATGAAGATGAAGCGTTTCCTGTAAGTGAGGAAAAGATAAATGGACTGTTGGCGCAGTTTGAGGAATTCGGCGCGTCCTTTATTATTGAGAATGTTCAAGATTACGGTCAATACGGGCTGGATGTCCCGGTTTGCACCATCCGGTTTTCCACCGATGAACAGGAATATGAGGTGCAGTTGGGCGATTACAGCAGCATGGATTCCGAGCGGTACGTTTCAATCGGAGATGGAAATGTCTATCTGGTGCAAAACGACCCGCTGGATCAGTTCGACGCAGTGCTCAGCGACATGATCGACCACGATGATGTCCCCCGCTTCGATGCCGTGGCTTCGATCCAATTTTCCGGAGATGAAACATACAGTATCGTTTATGAGGAGGGCAGCGATAACACCTATTGTGCCGATGATGTTTATTTTGCCCAAATAGGCGGCGAAATGCTGCCGTTGGACACCGAACGCGTGCAGAGCTATCTGGACAGTATAACCGACGCAGTTCTGACGGATTATGTCACCTATAACGCAACGGAGGAAGAGCTGCAGTCCTATGGGCTGGATTCACCGGAACTGACAATTTCGCTGAACTACACTTCGGAAGACGAAGATGGCGAGAGCTTTTCCGATGCCTTTGTGCTGAATATCAGCCGGGCTCCTGATGAAAAGACTGCGGCCGAAGCGGATGAGACAACCGAAGCGGAGAGCAGCGTCGAAAAGGGAGAGACAGACAGCAAAGAGGAAGAGATTACGGCTTACGCGCGGGTTGGGGAATCGCAGATCGTCTATCAGATATCTGCAGCAGATTACAAAGCGCTGACAGCCGCGGCGTACAACTCTCTTCGTCATCTTGAGGTGCTCAGCGCAGACTTTGCAGACATCGAGCAAATCGACATTTCTCTTGATGGTGCGGAGTATACCATTGCTTCCGAAAAAAAAGGCAACGATCGCACATATTTCTATGGCGAGGAAGAGCTGGATATCGCCATGTTCCAGAGCGCTCTGGAAGGCTTGGTTGCGGAAAGCTTTACGTCCGAGCAGCCCTCGCAGCAAGAAGAGATTGGCCTGACGGTTTATCTGGATAATGAAAATCATCCGGAAGTTCAGATTAAACTGTATCGCTACGACGGCTCTCACTGCCTTGCGGTGGTTGACGGTGCGCCGGTGTCGCTGGTGACGCGTACCAGCGCAGTCGATCTGATCGAAGCCGTCCATGCCATTGTGCTGGACTAAAAGCGCGTGAAAGCACATGGGAAAACCATTTAATAAGCGGCCGCCGGAATGATTCCGGCGGCCGCTTATTGGTTTCCAGCAATACGGAGGATGTCTTTCATTTATGGGTATGCGGCACCATCCGTTATGGAAAGCTTTGCTTGAACTTCAATAGTGTAAACTTTATAAAATTTTTTCTTCGTTAATAAACCAATCCGAACCCATCGCCAATCGGCACAAGTTCGGATTCACGTGAAAAAACAAAGACTCTTTTTGACACCAAATGTGAACCTCTCCAACCTTGTGTGCAAGGGTCAAACGGTATGTGCTTCTTTTAATTGTTTGTTTTTAATCATGGTGTGCATTCTCGTATGCTTTCCGTACATCCTCCGGCAAACCATTAGGAATCATGCTCCGCACCCGATCTTCGCTGCCATCCTGCGCTGCCTGCCCATAGTACCAGCACTTGAATTTCAGCATATCCAACACTTGGTTCATATGGGCAATTTCCGCCTCCAGTGTTTCCCTTTGCTTTTCAAAGAGTGCCTTTCTCTGGGAGTAGGTGGATGCACCTTTCACGCACCAGTCCATAAATTGCTTAATATCCTTGATTTCCAGTCCGGACTTTTTCAAACACTCAATAACCCTCAATGCTTCAAGTTCGGTATCACTAAATTTGCGGATGCCCGATACTCGCTCCATCTCCGGAAAAAGTCCCTGTTTATCGTAATAGCGCAAGGTAGAAATGGGCAAACCGAACATTTCTGAAACTTGTCCAATCGTATACATACGCTCTCCTGAAAAAATTACAAATAAATTTTCAAATCCATCTTGACCTAAAGTCAGGTTTATGTATTACCATAACTATAGCAGAAATGCAAAACCGATGCAATGGAAAAAGGAGATTTTTCGATGCGTAAAAATGTTTTGATTATTTCTTCCAGTCCTCGTAAAGGCGGCAATTCCGAAACACTGGCAGCATCTTTTGCAAAAGGCGCACAGGATGCCGGAAACCATGTAGAAACAGTCTGGCTTCGTGAAAAGCAGATTGGGTTCTGCAAAGGCTGTCTGGCCTGCCTCAAGGCCGGTCATTGTGTAATTAAAGACGACGCGGCGGAGATTGCCGCAAAGATGCACGACGCAGATGTGCTGGTGTTTGCCACCCCGGTCTATTACTACAGCGTCAGCGGCCAGTTTAAAACCATGCTGGATCGTGCCAATCCGCTGTTCGGTACGGACTATGCTTTTACAAAAGCTTATCTTCTGGCAACGGCGGCGGAGAATGAAGCAGCGACGGTAGAGGGCACTGTCAAGGCGGTACAAGGCTGGGTAGACTGCTTTGACCGCTGTGAATTGGCAGAAACCATCTTTGCAGGCGGTGTCAGCAGCGTTGGCGATATTGCCGGACATCCTGCACTGGAACAGGCTTATCAGTCAGGCAAGGAGGTATAAACGTGGAAAATTTAGAATTGACCCAAGAATGGGATAAGGTCTTTCCCAAAAGCAACAAAGTAGACCATCAGAAAATCACCTTCCATAACCGCTATGGCATCACGCTGGCGGCGGATATGTATACGCCAAAAAATGCTGCCGGAAAGCTCTCAGCCATTGCGGTCAGCGGTCCTTTCGGCGCGGTGAAGGAGCAGTCTTCCGGGCTGTATGCTCAGACAATGGCGGAGTTTGGATTCTTGACCATCGCCTTTGACCCGTCCTTTACCGGCGAAAGCGGCGGCAGTCCCCGTTATGTGGCATCCCCGGACATCAACACGGAAGATTTCTGTGCCGCGGTGGATTTTCTGTCCGTGCAGGAAAATGTTGACCCCGACCGCATCGGTATCATCGGCATTTGCGGCTGGGGCGGCATGGCAGTCAATGCCGCTGCTATGGATACCCGCATTAAGGCAACCGCTGCCATGACCATGTATGATATGGCTCGTGTGAACGCCAATGGATATTTTGACAGCGAAAACACCGCCGATGCCCGTTACGCAAAGAAACAGGCGATGAACATCCAGCGCACCGAGGACTACAAAAACGGCAGCTACGCTCTTGCCGGCGGCGTGGTCGACCCACTGCCGGAGGATGCACCGCAGTTTGTGAAGGATTACCATAGCTATTATAAGACCCGGCGCGGCTACCATCCTCGCTCTCTCAATTCAGGCAGTGGCTGGAATGTCACTTCTTCTCTTCCCTTTATAAATATGCCGATTTTGCAGTATTCCAGCGAAATTCGCTCTGCCGTCCTACTGGTGCATGGAGAAAAGGCGCACTCCCGTTATTTCAGCGAGGGTGCATATGAAAAGCTGACCGGAGACAACAAGGAATTGATGATCATTCCGGGTGCAAACCACGTTGACCTCTATGACAGCCCGACTGCAATCCCCTTTGAAAAACTGAAAAGTTTTTTTGAGGAATATCTTAAATGAAAGAACGGATTTTTCTTTGTCTGCTGTTAGCGACTGTATCGCTGCTCTGCAGCTGCTCTGAGCAGCGGTATGTTCCAGACAGTATATCGTCGCATGCAGAAATCACCGCCAAGCCGAGAACTACGCAACCTGAGAAAAGCACCACTTTGCCTGGGCCCGAGCCACAGGAAAAAGAACTCACGATGATCGTAAATGGTATGGCGTTGGATGTCTCGTGGGAGGATAATGAAACAGTTGAGGAATTGCTCGTCTATGCCCAAAACGGAACAATTACAGTAAACACTACGATTTACGGCGGCTTTGAACAAGTGGGCAGTCTGCCTCAGAGTTTTTCCAGAAATGATGTACAGATGACCACCGAGCCGGGAGATATTGTGCTGTATTCCGGCAATCAGCTTGTGGTGTTTTTTTCCTCAAACACTTGGAACTACACCAAACTGGGGCATATTAACTTGGCTGCGGAGAAACTGGCGGGATTGTTGGGCGGTGACTCAGCGGTTATTGAAGTCAAATACGAATAATCGAGCAGAAAGGACGCAAGGAGTGCGTTGACCTTATAATACTTCCTGTTCGTATTATGCACAACATCCAGCTCTAAAAATTAAAAAGTTTATACACAAAAAGGCACTACGGCAACCAAGGAGTGGCCGCCGTAGTGCCCGCTTTCGTTAAATGGCAGGGACTTTGCAAAAAGAAACTGGACACCCGCTCTGATACACATTGTGTCAAAATTGGTGTCCAGTTATGGTGGAGATGACGGGAATCGAACCCGTGTCCGAAAAGAGGTCCACGCTAGTATCTCCGGGTGCAGTTCACCTACAGGATTCCCCCATCGGCAGGCCGGTAAACGGGCCGCCGCTTCGGTAGCTTCATCAGTTCATGGCAGCAAACAAAGCTTGATGCTGCTCACGTGCACCGCTAAATGATGCCTTGACCCCGGCGCGCGGTAAGCCGGGCAAGACAGCTGCCTTTAATTAGGCAGCGACAGCTAATTTATTGTTGTTAGCTATTTTTTTGGAGGCGTTTTAAGTGCGTCCCCCGAGCACTACCCGCTGCTTTCGCTTTCCTCTCTCCGTCGAAACCTTTACATCCCCATATAAAAGGCTGTTCGATGACAGCCTTAACGGCGCTGCTCTTTCATGGCGCGGTCGATGTCCCGTTTTGCTTCCCGCGCCGCCATATCGGCTCTCTTGTCATAGAGCTTTTTGCCTTTGCACACACCAAGCTCCAACTTTACTTTACCACGTTTGAAATAAAGCTGCAAGGGGATCAGTGTATATCCTTGCAGCTTCTGCTGCTCCTGCAGGTGTTTGATTTCCCGTTTATGCACCAGCAGCTTGCGTTTACGCACCGGGTCCCGGTTAAAAATGTTGCCTTTCTCATATGGGCTGATGTGCATGCCCAAAACATACAGCTCACCGCCATCGATCTCCACCCACGAGTCCTTCAGATTTACTGCGCCGGTACGGATGCTTTTCACTTCCGTTCCCACCAGCTCGACGCCCGCCTCCATGGCTTCCATGACAAAATAGTCGTGGCGTGCCTTGCGGTTCACTGCGATCAACTTGCTGTTTTCCTGTCCGGCCATTTTGTCACCTCCTGCCGTGGGATAATAGAATACCCGATTGCGGCCCCTTTGTCAAGTGCTTCGCCCGCACACGTCACAATTCGCCGCGGTTTGCCAGTGAACGCCCCAGTGTTACCTCATCGGCATACTCCAGATTACTGCCCACGGGAAGTCCATAGGCAAGCCGCGTGGCTTTCACACCCAGAGGCTTGACAAGCTTCGCCACATACATGGCTGTCGCCTCCCCCTCCACCGTGGGATTGGTCGCCATAATGATTTCCTTTACACCGCCTGCCTGAATACGCGCCAACAGCTCTTTGATGCAGAGCTGTTCTGCGCCCACACCGTCCATCGGAGAAATCAGCCCGTGCAGCACGTGGTACAGCCCCCGATATTCCCGCGTGCGTTCAAACGCCGTCACGTCCCGCGGGTTTTCCACCACACAGATCACGCTGTGGTCCCGCGCCTCTCCGGTGCAGATGGCGCAGATCTCATCCTCTGTAAAATTCTGGCACACTCTGCAGCGATGGATTTTCGTATGGGCTTCTTCAATGGCGCGGGCAAAGTCCAGAGCTTCTTCTTTATCCATGCTCAGCACCTGATACGCCAGGCGCGTGGCGCCTTTCCGGCCGATGCCCGGCAGCTTGGCGAATTGTTCGATCAGCCGTTCCAGCGGCGCCGCGTTATATCCCATAATGCGATTCTCGCTCCTTCTGCGTTCTTCCCGTTACAGACCCAGCCCAGGAATATTCAGTCCGCCCGTCAGCGCACCCATTTCCTTTTCCGATGCTTCGTCCACCACACGCACAGCTTCGTTTACCGCCGCAGCAATCAGGTCTTCCAGCATTTCCACGTCATCTTTTTCAACAACGTCCGGGTTGATTTTCAGCCCTGTCACCTGATGTTTGCCCGTCATCTTCAGTTCTACCATGCCGCCGCCCGAGGTGACGCTGTACTCCGTGTTTTCCAGTTCCTCCTGCTTCAGACGCATATTCTCCTGCATCTGCTGCACCTGCTGCATCAGCTGCTGCTGGCTCTGCTTGCCGTACCCCTGCGGTAATCTTGCTTTCATTACGATTTCTCCTTTATATCATTCGTTTTCGTAAACTATTTCAACACCCTGCCGTTCCAGCTGGCTTAGAACGTCTTCGGCACTCTGTCTGGCCTCTTCCTCCTGCCTTTTGCGCTTGTAGGGGCCGATGGCATATCTTGTGCCCGTCACTTCGGCAATGGTTTTTTTGATAAGGTCTGCCGAATAGTCATTTTTGCGCATATACTCCAGGAAAAGGTCGCTTCCGTCGATCAATACACGCTTGCCATCATAAAATGCATTGGAATTGCGCAAATAGACAAACAAAAGCTGATCCTTGGCCTCCATCGCCGCAACGACTTTTTTCCATGCCGCAAACGGCTCCTGTACCACACCGTCCGCCAACGGCGGAGGCGGCGCCAGAGATGGCGCCGCCGGCTTCGGCGCGGAAGGCTCCTTCTTCGGTGCCTGCTGCGGAGAGGATACAGCCACAGGTTTGGCTTCGGCGGCTGAAGCAGGCATTTGGGCAGAGGACACAACCGCCGGTGCAGTTTCAGCAGCCGAAGCAGCTGCCGCACTGAACTGCGCTCCCGGCGCAGAGACAGAAGCCGCCGCAAACGGCTGCGGGGCGGCAGGCACAGCAGCAAAGGGCTGCGAAACAACAGGATGAACCGTCTGGACATCCGGCGCACCCTCGCACAGCTTGAACAACGCGACTTCCAGCTCGATGCGCGCGTCGGTCCCCTTCCCCATCTTGTCCAGCGCACCACATAAGACCTTGATGGCGCGTACCGCATCATTCTGAGGAACTTTGGGCGCAACCTCCAGATACTTCCGCTCTTCTTCCGGGCTCACACCTACCAGCAGACCTTGTCCGCCGGACATTCCGGCAAGCAGCAGATTGCGGTAATGCAGGATCATTTCATCGCACAAGCGCTTGATATCGATGGATTTCTCCCGCAGCTCCGCCACCAGGCGAAGCGCGCCCGCCGCATCCTTCCTTGCCACGGCACCGGCCAAATCAAACAGGTAGCTTTTATCAGTCACGCCCGCCATACGGCGCACAACGTCCGCATCCACCTGGTTCGTCACGCCTGCGCATGTATCCAAAATGGAAAGCGCGTCGCGCATCGCCCCGTCGGCCAACCGCGCGATCAGCCCGGCGGCATCCGGCGTCAATTCGATTTTCTCCTGCCCGGCCACATACAGCAAACGGCCCTCGATATCCTGAGGCGCAATGCGGGTGAAATCATAGCGTTGGCATCGGGACAGAATCGTCGCGGGCACCTTGTGGATCTCCGTGGTGGCCAAAATAAAAATAACGTGGCTGGGCGGTTCCTCCATTATTTTGAGCAGCGCATTGAACGCCGCTGTGGAGAGCATGTGCACCTCGTCGATAATATATACTTTGTATGTGCAGACACTGGGCGTGTAAGCCGTTTCATCCCGCAGATCCCGGATATTGTCCACGCCATTGTTGGATGCGGCGTCGATTTCCACAACGTCCATCACACTGCCGTCGTCAATACCCGTACATACCGGGCATTGTCCGCAAGGGTCTGCGCCATTCCGGCTTTGACAGTTCACTGCTTTGGCGAATATCTTGGCGCAGGTCGTTTTACCGGTGCCGCGCGTACCTGTAAAAATGTAGGCATGTCCTACTTTGTCGTGCAATATCTGGTTCTTCAGCGCCGTGGTAATGCCCGCCTGGCCCACAACGTCCTCAAATGTTGCAGGACGCCATTTACGGTAAAGCGCACGGTACATATTCACGGCCTCCTTTTGAAGATGCGGCAAAAAACAGGACAGGACGCGGCGCTAAACGCCCGTTATACGGCTCGGCATACAGAGGACAGGCTGCCTGCGGCGCACAAGGCAGGCCACTTAATGCTGCTCGGTTCCCCGCCTGACATGGTTCATGGAGCCCCGTCGCACAGGGCCCGCCCTCTGTATGCCGAACAGTACAAACCTTCGCCCTGTCCGGTTGTTCTCTGATGCGGCTCCCCGGCCGCCGCACCTTCGCCTTTATACGGAACTGCAGACATGCGTGGCCACGGCCGCGCCTCCGGGTGTTTCGGGTTATATTATACTATATTTTCAAGCCGAATGCAAGAAAAAAGCGGGACGCGGCAAAAGCCGCGTCCCGCCTGCACGCAGGCATTCTTATTTAATGATCTCTCCGCTGTTGGGGCCGCCCGCAGCATTGCTTTCGTCGGTATCGATATGCATAGCCGTAGCGAATTTCTCGCTCACACGAATGACCACATCATCGAACACCAGCTTACGGCCGTTGCCGCCTGTAACGACCTTGACAATATCCTTGTCCGCCACGCCTGCGGCCGCTGCATCGGCCGGAGTCATGTGGATATGCCGCTTGGCAATGATAACGCCCTCGCCGATCTCCACCTCGCCTGCCGGACCGACAAGCTTGCAACCGGCAGACCCGGCCACATCACCGGATTCACGCACCGGTGCGACAATACCAATGGAGCGCGCATCGGTCATGCTCAGCTCCACCTGCGTGGCGCTGCGGCACGGGCCGAGAATCGAAACATTGGCAAGCTCCTTCTTCGGGCCGACAACCGTCACGCGCTCGTTAGACGCGTACTGGCCGGGCTGAGAAAGCTCTTTTTTCACAGTGAGCTGATATCCTTTGCCGAACAGGGTCTCCAGATCGGCCTCGGTTACATGCACATGACGGGCAGAAGTTTCCACAAGAATATTCATTATAAGTCCTCCTTCCAGGTACAATACTATTTTAGCAATCCGCATTTAAAACCGCAAGGGGTATGTGCTATAATTAGAAGAATAAAGCAATAAAAGGTGATTAAAAATGGATTTTGAGCAATTAAAGCAAACCTGCCTTGTGTGCGAAAAGTGCGATCTGTGCTGCACCCGCACCCACGTCGTGTTCGGCACGGGAAACCCCAACGCCGAAGTTCTGTTCATCGGTGAGGCGCCGGGACGCAACGAGGACGAGCAGGGCCTTCCCTTTGTGGGGCGCAGCGGCCAGCTGCTGGACCAATACCTGAAAGCGATTCACCTGGACCGCGAAAAAAATGTGTTCATCACAAATATCGTCAAGTGCCGCCCGCCTGAAAACCGGGACCCTCTGCCCAATGAATGGGACGCATGCATCCCCTATCTGCGCGAGCAGTTCCGGCTGATCAAGCCGAAAATCGTCGTCTGCCTGGGGCGTATCGCCGCGCAGCGCATCATCCGTCCGGATTACAGCGTCATGAAAGAGCACGGCCAGTGGGTGGAAAAGAACGGCGTTTACTTCACCGCCACACTCCATCCCGCCGCGCTGCTCCGAAGCCCGGGCAACAAGCCGCTGAGCTTCGCAGACTATGTCGCCATCCGCGAAAAAATCGAAGCCGTGTGCACCCACACTTATGATTGACCGAAGCGCAGGCATTATCCTGCAAACCCGCTGTAAAACAGCGGGTTTTTGTGTCAAAATCCCAGCATTTACATACTATGGACTAAAGGGGTGTATGCATATGCAACAGCAGGAATTGGATTTCTTTTTGGGAGCGCTTTCCCCCACCGGTTTTTCCAGTTATTACACACAAGTTGTAAAAGATGCGGAAACACAGACCTCGGCCCTTTTGAAGGCCGGCCCAGGCTGCGGCAAATCTACCCTGCTGCGGCGCATCGCGGCCCATCTTGAGGAACAGGGCGAGACTGTGGAGCTCATCCACTGCTCCAGCGATCCGGACTCTTTGGACGGTGTCATCTGCGGCGCGCGGAAATTTTCGGTAGTGGATGCTACCCCGCCGCACGGCGCGGTACATAAACACACTTTTTCATGAAGAATATATAACGTCATATTTAATTATTGCAGAATACATTGCGAATGTTTAAAATTCGACTTTTTCGGCAAAACAAGCATTGCGTTCGCCCAAAAGCAGGTTCGCGGCTTCGTTTTCATGCTGCACGCGGTACTTTGCGGACAGAACATACACAGAATACGGGAACCTTTTGTACGTATTTTCTAAAGAAAATGAGCAGAACGGAAAGCTGCCTTTAAAACAGCTTTCCGTTCTGTTATATACGTCTGCCGAATCTCGCCGGCGGTGTGTTTTACATATCTTCCAGGGGATTCGACCACGTATAGTGCAGCTTTGTTTTTCTCCAGTCCATGCGCTCCATCATGACGTCCATAGGCGTTCCCGCCTGCTGCACAGGCCGGAAGCTGACGATATTGTTCGCAGACGTCTTTCCGAAGAACATCTCATCACAGAAATCCACAATGGCGATCCAATCCGCCGCCTGAAATTCGTGTTTTCCTTCTCGGAAATGCAGAGCATTTTTTTCGGGGACACCCAAAAAATCAAACACTTCCTGCGCGGCACGCCAGGTGACCTGGGTGCCGAACGTGTTAGCCCAAACATCGCCCAAGCCGTCCGTTGTGATCAGTGCGCGCGGCGCAATCAAAGCCTTTGCGAAGTGCATATCAAAGGGCAGGCGGTCCTCGTCTTGCAGTGTTCCCAGTTTGTCCAGAGAAAAGTTCGCCATAAACTCCATCTGATTTTTGGCCACCGGGAAATTGGAACGCGTATAGCGCTTTTGCCGCGCACCGAATTCTCCAAAGGCGTCCGTCCACCAGTATCCCAGCATGTCATTGATGCTGCCGGCCGTTTCGCACAGCCCAATGCCTTCGCCGTAGCGTCCGCCCAAAAAGCGGAAGCAACCCGCCCCGCCGCAGCCGGAGCCGTTGGGTGCGCACAGCGCGATGCGCTCGTCGTAAATTGCAGCGCACAGCGCTACCTTGCCGCCGCGGGAATGTCCTGTGGCGATGATCTTATCGGTATCCGCCCAGTCTGTTGTGAACAGATAATCCACCAGGCGGCTGTGTCCCCAGGCCCACATGGCAATGGCGCCCCAGTCGCACTCCGGGAAAGCCTTCGCCACAACACCGTTAATGGCGTCTCCGTTGTCCGGAGCGAGCTGTTCCTTGTCGAATTCCATAATGGCATAGCCTCTGCGGCAGACGATCTCCTCTTCTGCCGGAGAACCATGGGTTCCAGTAAATTGATTCCAAGTGAAAACAGGGACCTTGCCTTCTTTCACCGGCCGGATCAGGTCTGCATAAAACACGACCTCGCCCTTCCGTCCTGCCGTGAGCTTTATTGTTTCAGCCACGGCCTTTCCGTTGTAGACAGGACGCGAGAAAACGACCTCGCCTTTTGTTACGCCGGAATCTTTAGGCATATGTCCGTACAGGTAATGGGCAAGCATTTCTTTGAGATATTCCCGCTGCGCAGGCCATTCCTCGGGCACCATCACACGGCTTCCGTCCGGTTTTTCAAAGGGGTCCGGAAGTTCCGGGATGCTGGGCAAATCGTCTTTTTTGCGAAAATAGTATTCCATTATTCTTTTACGCCTCCAACCATAACGCCAGAAACAAAATATTTTTGCACGAACGGATACACTACTAAAATAGGCAAAGTAGAAACAACGATGGTAGCATATTTTATCATTTCGGACAACGCCAGCATACTTGAAGCGTCGCCACCCGTATTGACCATGGACTCTGCTGAGCTGGTGAGCAGAATCTCCCGCAGAAATATCTGTAGCGGGAATAATTCACGACTGCGAAGAAACATAGCTGCGGGCAGCCATTCATTCCAGCGTGCCACTGCATAGAACAGCAGTATTACCGCCACCGTCGCTTTACTTAACGGGATAATAATACGGAACAAACAAGTTATATCGGACGCGCCGTCCAACTTCGCGGCTTCAATCAGACTTTCGGGCACACTTGCGAATGCTGTGCGCATCACAATCATATTATATGTGTTCAGTGCCAACGGCACAAGGATAGCCCAACGCGTGTCGATAAAACCGAGTTCCTGTATCCATAGATAAAATGGCACGATGCCGCCGCTGAAATACATTGTGAAGAGGATGAACATTGTGAGCGGTTTTTTAAGCATATAACCTTTGCGCGAGAGTACATATGCTCCGAAGAAAGTAAGAAGCATGCTGATGGCCGTACCTCCTACCACATAGATAAGCGTATTGGTATAGCCTGTTAGAAGATCATTTGTGAAAACACGGCTGTATGCTGTTAGTGAAAAGCCCTTGGGCCACCATAGCAGCGTAAAATCGTGTTTCATGAACTGCGCCGGGTTGCTGAACGAGGCAAACACCACATACAGGAAAGGATACAGGCAAACAATTCCAATGAGCACAAGAAGACAGTGATTGCACACATCGAATACCTTGGCACCTAGGCCTTTTTTTTCTACCATTCTTCTCCTCTCCTTCTCACCACAGGCTCGTCTCACTGACCTTGTCGCTGATTTTATTCACAATTACAACGAGGAAAAAGTTTACAATCGAATTGAACAGGCCCACGGCCGCACTGAAACTGAAATTTGACTCTACGACACCCTTACGATACACAAATGTGGAAATCACATCTGCCGTCTCATAGATGCTGCTGTTGTACAAAAGCAGTATCTTGTCGTATCCCACGCTCATGAACTGACCTACACGCAAAATGAACATAATAATGATGGTGGGCATAATAGCCGGAATCGTCACGTGGAGCACACGGCGGAATCGTCCAGCGCCGTCCACAGCGGCCGCGTCGTACAGCGTCGGGTCAACGCCGGAAAGCGCCGCCAGATAGATGATGGAGTTCCAGCCCAGCGTTTGCCAAAGATCACTGACAACATATATGGAACGGAAGCGGGCGGGATCCTGCAGCATTGTCTCGGCTGGAACTCCCACCATTGCCAGCAACGAGCTGACGAGGCCGGTGCTCTGAGTAAATTCCTTGATAATGCCGCAAATAACTACCAGCGAAATGAAGTGGGGCAAGTAGCTCACCGTCTGTATGGTACGCTTGAATAGCTTGCTTTTCACTTCGTTGAGCAACAGTGCAAATACGATAGGCAACGGGAATGTAACAAGAATAGTATACAGACTGAGCAGCATGGTATTCCGGATGGTTCGCCAGGCGTAAGGCCCGCTGAAAAATGCGATGAAATGCTCGAGGCCCGCCCATGGGCTACCCCAAATGCCTGCGCCGAAATTATAGTCTTTGAAGGCGATCTGTACACCGGCCATAGGAATATAGGAAAACAGAATATAAAATGCAATCACAGGGATTGCCATGATATAGATCCAGCGGTTTTTCACCAGATCGCGGCGCAGGTCACGCAATATGTGACGGGTGCGATTCATGATCAGTCTCCTTCTGTCGGCAGACATGCCGTCAGGGCGCAGTCCGCTCGAATAGATTTATGTCGGTTCATTTTGGGCACCGCCCCTTCATGCGGTGCGGTTATAATAGCGCTGCAGTGCGCCTTCCTGCAGTTCCAGCACACGGTCGAGCCCCATGGTCTTGAGTGTTTGCTGGTACTGCTCAAAGTTTGAAAGCGGTTCCGTGCCCATGATGAATTTCGAGAACATTTCCTCCACATAGGTGGACAATTCATTGTAGGTGTTGGCATATTCGCTGGCCTCCTCCGTCAACATCGTAATAGAGGGCAGGCCTGCGCGCACCGAACCGTTGGCATTCGATGACCAGAGATCCAGCGCCGCAATATTCTCGTCTACCGCGCCATCGGGCAGCGAGTAGTCGCGCTTGAGCACGAGACGCTGGGTATGATCCTGCGGATAGGGACCGTTGAGGTTCCGGTAGCGGGAGAAAGCCTCGGACGGCGTGTACTGGGAATCATTAAGAATCTGTTCCGTCAGTTCCGGCCAGCCGTCCACCATCTGATACGACTCGCCCTCGATGCCCCAGTTAAGCAGCATATTGCCTTCATCGCTCCAAGCGTAATCCAACACACGGCACGCCGTGGCAATATCTTTACAGGATGTTGTAATTGCGGCACCGGAGGCCGTATAGGCAAGGTTTCCCTGACGATAGCGCAGCTGCTGACCTTCTTCCTTCACGGGGTTCAGCACACCAATTGGATAGAAATCAGAATCAGGATCGAGCGCCAGAACTTGTCCGCGCAGTCCTCCGATACCGATGGGCATCATCTGGACCCATGCCCCCACCTCGCCGTTGACGATCTTTGTGTGCATCGTGGTGGCATCCTGCACCATAAAATCCGGATCCAGCAAGCCTTCCTCATACAGTCTATGCATAAATGTCAGATATTCGCCGTAGCCGTCCTCGGCTGGGCCGTACTGAATTGTGCCGTCCTCGCGCAGCGCAAAATCGCTTCCCATGCCTGGCATGCCCACAACGGGCAGCGTGATGTCGAATGCTGATGCAAAACTCTGAGCCAGCGTGGCGTAGGTACCCATGAACGAGATGGGATGCTTGATGCCCATATCCTTGAACGCCACCAGCGCTTCATACCAATCGTCCAGTGTAACAGGAATATCCAGCCCCGCCTTATCCAACAAATCCTTGCGGATGATGAGTCCAATAAACGTTTCATCATAGGGCTCACGCTCGATAGTGTTCTGCCACACACCGCTGTCCTGGCTCGTATAGGTATATATAGCCGGGAAACAATAAATATTGCCTGAGTCGGTCATGATTTCTTTTGCAACGTCCGGGTGCGCCTCAAGATATGCTGTAAAATTCGGCGCATATTCCTCAATATAATCGTTCAACGCCACGATCTTTCCATCCGCAATGGCGGCGTCCGGACCGCCCGGATAGGCGTTCAACCAGCTGTAATACATGATGTCCGGCATGTCAGGCGAGGCAATGATAAGATTGAACTGTTCGGCGGACTGGCCGCTGGCAGGCTGCTGCCATACAATATCTACACCCAAATTCTCCTCGTATTTCTGCCAGCCTAAAGATTCGTCGAAACCTGAAAGTACGCTAGACGAAAGATTCAATGGATCCATCCACCAAGTGACGGACGTGGCCGTCCCCGAAGTGTTGGGCAACTCTCCATCTGGTCCGTTGCCGGATGACGGAACCGGCGTGCCGCCTTCACCGCAACCTGCCAGCGAGAGCGCCATGACTGCACATGCGAGAAATGCGGAAATGCTCTTCTTCATGTTTGTACCTCTTTTCACTCCATTTTATTATCCCGAAACGTCCGGGTTTCAACGCTTTCAGTTTATCAACCATTCGTCAAAATTGCCATCTTTAGTTTTTAATGCAATGTATTTTTGTTTTGTATTTACAGTTTTTCGCCATCGCTAGTTTTTTGTCTATCACTATTTTTTTCAAATCTATTTGTAAACCGCACAAAAAAAGCGGGAAAGTTTTGTCAACCTTCCCGCCGAGACGACATTTCAAGCTCAGCTGTTGATGCTTCCGGGCGTCGTGCCCTCATATTTTTTGAAGATACGGATAAACGTATTGATATTTTCGAACCCGGCCTCATGCGCGGCTTGCGCGACCGAAATGTGCCGTTCCAAAATACACTGCTTCGCATATTTGACGCGCAGGCCGCTGATGTAATTCAAAAGGCCGATCCCTGTTTGCTGTTTGAACAGGTTGGAAAGATACGGTACGCTCATGCCCAGGTATTCCGCGGCCCGGGATACATTGAAATCCAGGTCTCTGTAATGCTCATTCACACACTGCATGATGCGCTCCATCGGCTGTTCCCGCGCTGCGCCCGCCACAGTGTGAAAGCCCTCACAGGCGGCGGATGAGCGAAGCACCGTCGCCATCAGCATCTGTGCTATCTCATCCCGAGTGCCTGCGTGGCGCAGCAGATGCAGGTCCGCCCGCAGCGCCTCCCGCTGCTGCTCCCACACCTCGGGCATGGTTCCCAGGCAGCGCAGAATACCGCACAACAGGTCATACGCCAAACAGCGGCACATGCTGACAGGGAGCTCCTGCTCTTCCCAATTGTGCCGCAGGATCATCTGCAGAACAGAAGCTGCTTCTTCTTCATTTCCTGCCGCGATGTAGCGCATCAAAAGCTCTTCCTGCTCACTGGAAAGCCGCGGCACCTGCGCCGGCTGCAGAGTCGGCCCGCATTGTTCCTGACAACCGGCGGCTTTTTCATGCTGTTCGCGCAGCGCTTCGTTGGCCGCCAGATAAGCAAGATGGATGTTTTTAAAATCCCGCCATGGTTTTGAAAAGGCGCACAGAAAATCCCCGCCCGCCTCCCGCGCCGCGCGTTTCAGCAAAGCGTCCAGCTCCGCCACGGTTTGTTCGATCCCGCTGCCGGTGGCCGCGTTTAAAAGTATGCTCCACTGGCGTCCGCGCGGCAGAAGATAAGCCCGGACGCCCTGCGCCATATGGTTCAAAAGATCCTCCAGCGCTTCACGCTCACTGCCGCTGTCCAGCAGCGTCTCCGCTCCGCCTCCGGCGTCCAGCAGGACCACACCGAACCAATCGCCGCTGAAGCCGGCATCCAGACGCTCCAGGACCTGATGCAGATGCTTTTCATCATATACAACGTCGCCTTCAATGCAGGACTGCACAAATTCCTGCCGCAGCTCATTCCTCTGGTTCTCCCACAGCATTTGTATCTGATCTCTGCTGCTTTTTGCGTCTGTAAACGCAGCCAACAGCTGGTCATACTCATTTCCGCTCAGCGCGTGGCCCGCTGTGCCGGCAAGTTCCTTGCGAAGCCGGTTGAGCGGCTTGTATTGGATATACAAAAAACACAGACACAGCACCGCTGTCATGCAGACCATAGCCAGCATGACCGGGAGTGCCCGGCGGATGATCCAATCTGACTTCGCACCGATGGAAGACATCGGTACGACCGTGATAAGATGCCACCCGGCTTTCGGGAGCCGTTCGCGCTGTATCCAGTAGAGCTGTCCGCCCAATGTGATCTCCGAGTCCTCCGCGGAAGACACGTCGGCATTTTCCAGCAGCTCCGCAACCGCAGCGTCACCTGTTGCGCTCAGCAATGAGCCGTCCGAATCCAGCAGCACTGTCGTACTGTCCTCAACAGCGGAGTTTGACTGGATCATTCCCGCAATGGTTTCGGGGTTCATCACTTGTACCAATGTTCCTTTTGGCGTTCCGCCCACAAGGGGCACGCTCGTCAGCATCAATGCCTCTGATTTTCCACCTGTTTCAAACACATACAGCTCGTTGTAATGATAGTCCTGCAAAAGTGTGGTGAAATCCCCGGCAGACATGGCGGCTTCCAGCCCCAACGAAGCATAAAATTCATGCAGCCTGAAAATGGCGTCACTGGAAAGAGCCCTGCCGATATTGTCCATGTAAAGATATCGGCTCACCTCTCCGCCGGACTGGAGCGCGTATACCGAAAGAGACTGCTGAATGGGCTGCAAATTGTAATATTTCGAGCCGCTTGGGTCAGGCGTAGAAACAAAATCGTTTACCAGATAATCGTTGCTGATCTCATACGCACAGCGCTCCAGTTCATCGAAATAATCATTGATCGCGTTGTTGCTCTGCTTTTGCAGCGTCTGCGTAATAGATTTATATTCACTGATGAGCTGGTTTCGCGCATTGCGCCCCAGCATAATGCACATGACCACCATCATCAAGAGCAGCAGTCCATAGGAAAGACACCAGGTATACAATACGCTTTTTCGTTTAAACATCTTCCCCATCCCTCTCGTTAGCCATAGAAATTATTATAGCACACATGCAGACGGCGCGCAAAACATCGAAACAAAAGAGACTGCGGACGCCCTCTCTTCGATAGCGCCCGCAGCCCCAATATATCCTTAATAAATAGCAGCAATATGTATATGCCGTACAGCCTGAGAGAAAAAGCTTTTATTCTTCGCCACACGCGGGGAACCGCACGCAAGCATATCCTCAACCACACCTTCGAAATGCACAGAGGCGACACGCCGACGGTTCATACACCCCGCCATCAACTTTACATGATGTTTGTTTGTGGAGATATCTTCGATTTTCCGTCGGACCCCACCGTCTTTCCAAAGTGCGATTCCATAGGTCCTATGAACCACACCGTGCTCATCTCTTATCGCTCCTGCTGTTACAAAATAATACTCCAACTGGAATCCGCCCTTTCCGCCGAAAATAATAATTGCAGAATCCAGTATACTGAAAAAAGGCGTTAATTGCCGTTAAGAAAACGCGGGCAGCCGCCAATCTTCCGTTAAGACTTATTCCTTTTCCCCGTCCAGCATCCGGTAACCGACGCCGGTCTCCGTAAAAATATATTCCGGCTCCGCGGGGTTCTTTTCCAGCTTGCGGCGAATATTTGCCATATTCACGCGCAAAATCTGATTGCTGCCCCCTGTAACGCCGGGGCCCCAGGTCTCCCGCATCACAAAGTCGTAAGTAAGCACACGCCCGGCATGGCGCGACAGCAACGCGACGATATTATATTCCGTTTGCGTCAAATGCACATCCGCACCGTCTACCGTTACCCGGCGCTTGTCATAATCGATGCGCATTTTGCCCGCACGGAACACGCCGCCCGATGCATTTATATCCGCTCTGTTCTGGCTGTGGCGCAGCGCTGTGCGCACACGGGCCAGCAGCTCGCTGGTCCCAAAAGGCTTTGTGATATAATCATCCGCGCCCAGATCCAAAGATTCCACCTTATCCCGCTCATGGGAACGCGCCGATACAACGATCACCGGCGTCTGTGTCCAGCTGCGCACCGTACTGAGCACTTTCTGCCCGTCGATATCCGGCAGGCCCAAATCCAGAATGATCAGATCCGGACAGTAGGAGGACGCCATCATCAACGCCTCCTCCCCCGTGGCTGCGCGTTTCACCTCATACTGGTTCGCGCGCAGAACCGTTGTGATGAAACTGGCAATGTTGCTTTCATCTTCCACCAGTAAAATCAAATATTTGTTTGCCATTTTTATTCCTCCTCCAGCGGAAGCCGAAATGTAAACTCCGCGCCGCCTCCAGGCACGTTGCGCGCCTCCATGGTTCCGCCGTGCGCTTTTACAATACTGTTGCAGACCGAAAGGCCGATTCCCATGCTGTGGTGGGCGTCCGCATGGTCCTCTCTGTCCCTTTGAAACATGCCGTCAAAAATATGCGCAAGCCGTTCCGGAGAAATGCCCGCGCCGTTGTCACTAACGCAAAATTGTGCGTTTTTCCCCTGCCGTGACACGGTAAGCCTTGCTCTTGTATCCGGCGGAGTATGAAAAGCCACGTTTTCCAGCAGATTTATGATCACCTGCTTGATGAGCATCGCATCCATGGGCACCATCAGCAAATCGTCCGGCACAGAAGCCGAGATCACGCGTTCCGGGAAACGTTTTCGAAATTTTGAAACAGCTTCTGCAACAACTTCCTCAGCCGCCTCCGGTACTTTATTCAAATTCGCTCCCACTGCCCCGTCTACACGCGTAACCGTAAGCAGATTTTCCACCATACCCACGAGCCATTCGGCATCTTCGTGTATCTCTCCCAGCAAAGTAAGGCGTTCTTTTGCTGTGAGCACACTGTCATTTTCCAAAATCGCAGAACTTGCCCCCAGAATGGAAGTAAGCGGCGTGCGCAGGTCATGCGACACGGCTCGCAGCAGATTGCTGCGCATCTTTTCGCGCTCTGCTTCAAGCTGAAGCTGTCCCTGTTCCTTGATGCGGGCCGTCATCGTGCTTGTTGTGACGGAGACAATGAGCGCACACAAAATCGTTACAGGATAACCGGGCAGCGTGAAATTGAACGCCCAGTACGGATAGGTGAAAATAAAGTTGGTAAGCAGCACGCCCGCGACTGCGGCAAAGGTTCCGTACAAAAAGCCCTGGGTAAACCTTGCAATCATGAACGCCGCCAACACATAAATGACCTGTACAGCCGCCATGTAATCATCTCCCGGGTTAAGTTCCCGCAAAATGATGCACGACGCTGTCGCCAGAAACAGACCGAACAGCGTTTTCAAGCAGTCTCCTGCAGATACGGGAAAGCACCGCTTGAAAAATCCGCTTATGCGGTTCGCCACAAAAATCACCTCTCCCTGTCTCATGCTCAGGAACTGCAATAGAAAAGCTCTTCTATATAATAACAAAATCCAGCAAAAATTCCTAGGGCAACACCGCAAAATTCACGGCTGATGCCTTAAGCGTCGCCTCGCTTGCAGATTTTCCGGCAGCTGTCACAAAAATGCTCGCGAATACACAAAGTATTCGCTGCGCTTTTTGTTTAACCTGCCAAAAAATCTGTCGGCGCGATTCGACACTTAAAATTGTGCGGTGTTGCCCTAGTACCCAGCTTTTGTGCGGAACGGCAGATACAAATAAAATACGGAATATGCCACAATCTCCACGGCATCCACGAATTTTTTCTCAAATCAGCCAGTTGATTTTTATTTCCTGCGCACCTGTTTTACCATCTCTTTCTCCTATCTGAACATCTTGAATAAAAAGAGCCGCCAGTTCCCTTGTCAGAGCGGATGCTTCCGTAATCTCCTGTAAGTAAGTCTCCAGTTTCGTCCTGCCTCCCGGCGCTTTTTGTTCCTCTTTTTCCTCAAGAGCCAATGCTTCGAGCCTGTGTATCAATTCTTTTTTGTCCGCAAGGTAAACCCGGTTCAGTTCCAGAAACTGTTCTTCTTCCAGAATGCCGCGGGATTTGTCCAAATACAGGTCGTGCAATGCCTTGACCCGCTGCTCAAGCTCCATCTTCAGGCGCAATTGTTCCTTTGTACGGCGTTTCCGGTCGCTCTGTGCAAGATCTTCCATAGCGCATACATCCGCCTGCTGCGGATCGAAATAGCGATTTATATGACATTGCAGCCGGCGCAGCACCTCCTCCTCCAACCAGTCCAGGCGGATGTTATGATTTGTACACAGAGGCTTGTGCGTCGCATACAGCTTGCACCTGAGATAAGAATATTTGCCGGCAGCCCGGCCGTTGCTGTAGCGCTGCATCGCGCTGCCGCACTGCATACAATGGACTTTCCCCGCCAGTGGATGCACCTCTCCCAGCCCCGTGGAGCGTGTGCGCGCATGCAGCATTTCCTGTACGCGCTCGAACGTTCTGCGGCTGATGACCGGCTCATGGGAATCCGGCACAATGATCCAATCGCGCTGCGGTACAGAAGCCATCTTTTTGGATTTATAGCTGATTTTTTTTGTGCGCCCCTGTACAAGGTCTCCCGTATACATCTGATCCCGCAGGATACGGCTTACTGTCGTGCGGTTCCACAGCCCATGGTCGTTGTGCGCTGCGCCGTTACGGTACGGATAGCCCATCGCCTGCTTGTGCCTCGTCGGGTTCGGCACGCCGTCCCGGTTCAGAATGGCCGCGATGCTCTGTGTGCCATGCCCCGCCAGATACAGCGCGTAGATGCGCCGCACCACGGCGGCCGCCTGCGGCTCCACGATCAGCTTATTTTTATCCGCCGGGTCTTTCCGGTAGCCGTAAAGCGGGAACCCTCCGATGTATTGTCCCGCCCGGCGCTTGTAGTCGAACACAGTACGGATATTTTCCGATAAGTCTTCCAGATACCACTCGTTGACAAGGCCGTTGATCTGCCGCGCTTTTTTGTTGCCCTTGATGTCCGTGTCCACGTTGTCGACCGTAGCGACAAAACGAATGCCCCATTCCGCGAATAAGCCGTGGATGTATTTTTCGACCAATTCCATGTCGCGCGTAAAGCGCGACTGTGTTTTCACCAGCACAATGTCGAACTGCCGCGCCTCTGCATCCGCGATAAGCTGTCGAAAGGCCGGGCGTTCCCGGTCAATGCCGGAGTAATCTTCATCACAATAAATATTGTAAATGTCCCAGCCCTTGTCCAGCGCGTACTTGATGAGCATGGATTTCTGGTTTTGGATGCTCTCGGACTCCGATTGCTTCTCCTCATCCTCCCGGCTCAGCCTGCAATAAATCGCCGCCGTCATGGCACTACCTCCTGCACAGTGTTCTGCCGCAACGGCAATACTGCCACATCGTTTTCAAAACAGCCGTCACACACAGGAAGAATTTTCTGTACGGGATTGTAAGTATTGCTCCATTTTCTGCTGAACGGATGTCTTCCTTTCAGCCTCTGTTTTCGCCTGAAAGGATTCTGTTACAATAAATATTGGCCGTTTCATATAGATCGCCCCGGTAATACTTATGCATCAGCAGCCCGTCCCTATCGCTCGGCAAACAGGACATTCTCCGGCAAGGAGCCGCACTGCCTGTATACCGCCACTCCGTTTTCGCAAATAAGAACATCTTGCATTTGGCTTTTAGCGCGGAGTCCATCTTGAATGCGCATAAATTCCATTTCCACACAAAAGCTCCCCGGAACAATCAATTGGGCTGTTTCGGAGAGCTTTTTCTTATTGATTCGTATCTTTTTGATTTGCAGATTTGCGTTACATCCTGCAGGCGCTGCACCCCTGAGGGCATGCAGGAGAGGCATCGCCCTCTTCATTTTTGCCGAACACCTGTTCGTACAGCCGCTTGCCTGCCGGCGTCGCCGCGAGGCCTCCTTCTGCTGTTTCCTTCAATGCCGTGGGCATCGCGTCGCCTACGCGCTTCATCGCGAGGATCGCTTCATCGGCGGGGATAGGGCTGCGAATGCCAGCCAGCGCGAGCTGCGCCGCGACAAGAGCGCCCGCTACGCCTGCCGCATTGCGGTGGATGCAGGGAATTTCCACAAGACCGGCCACAGGGTCACACACAAGGCCCAATACATTGCCCAGAGAGATGGACACCGCGTCACCCAGCATATCCGGCGTGCCGCCGCACAATTCCACAAGAGCCGCCGCAGCCATGGCTGCGGCACTGCCGCACTCGGCCTGACAGCCGCCCTGCGCGCCCGCAATGCACGCATTGTTTGCAATCACCATACCAACCGCTGACGCCGTGAACAGTGACATCACGCAAGCGCGCTCCGGCAGCTTACGCTCTGCCTGCAACGTGAGCACGGCGGCCGGCAGAATTCCGCAGGAGCCTGCCGTGGGCGCCGCAACGATACGGCCCATTGCCGCGTTCCATTCGCTGACTGCAAGCGCGCGGGTGAGCGCGCCGGAGAACACCCCGCCGCACAGCACGTTCCCTTCCCGCTCTGCACGTGCCATACGGTAAGCGTCTCCGCCCGAAAGGCCGCTGGCCGAACGTACGCCGGGCGCTTTCCCCTCCTCCACGGATGCCGCCATTACCGCGTAGCTTTTGCGCATGATTTCATACAATTCGTCCGCGCTCTGTTCCATTTGTACCGCCTGCTGCTCCAGCACCAGCTCAGAGAGCTTCCTCCCGCTTTGTTTCGCTGCTTCGATCAATGCGGCGATTGAATCATATCTTAAATCCATTCTCATTCTCCCCCGTTACATCGGTGCAAGCATCGTGGACGACAACACATTCGGAAGTTTTTCCACACAGGAATTCACATCAGGCTCCAGCGCGCCGTCCACCTCGATGGTCATGACCGCTGTTCCTCCTTTTTGTGCGCGGGAAAGGCGGAAATTACAGATATTGACGCCGCGCCGGCTCATTTCCTCCGTAACGGCGGCAATCGTTCCTGGCGCATCACGGTGCAGTACGATCAGCGTCGTATACTGACCGGTGATCTCCACAGCCATGCCGTTTACGCGTGTGACAAGAATATTTCCTCCGCCCACTGAAGCTCCCTGCACGCTCACCGTATGTCCCTGCGCATCCGTCAAAGTGATAAGCGCGGTATTGGGGTGTGCATTTTCCAAAGCAGCCGGCATGATGGTGATGGCCAGCCCGGCTTTCTGCGCAAGCGTCAAACTGTCGCGCAGGCGCGCGTCATCGGGCTTCATGCCCAGTATCCCCGCGACAAGCGCCTTATCCGTCCCGTGGCCCCGGTATGTCTTGGCAAAACTGCCGTGCAAACGAATGTCCGCCGTCACGGCCGGAGCACCCAAAAGCGCCCGTGCGATGAGCCCAATACGCGCCGCGCCCGCGGTATGTGAGCTGGACGGCCCAATCATCACAGGCCCGACAATATCAAATACATTCATGGAACCCCTCCACATTATGTTTTACATATGCGCTGCCGCCATTTGCCCGCCCCTCTGAACATCGCTCTGCGGCTTCGGGGTTATTATACTACATTTATCCCTTTTTTGATATGGGAAATATGTATCATCCGCAACCAAAAAGGCGGCGCTCCCGTGCAGAAACGCCGCCATGAATGGGTCAAATTTTGATTTTGAGCCACTTGTCATGTTTGAAGCGCCACATTGTAAGCAACAGGCGCAGAAGCTGATCGATGGCCAAGCCGAGCCATGCACCGAACAGCCCCATGCCCAGCGGATAAACAAACAGCCAGCCGGACAGCGGACGGATACACGCCACACTGATAAGAGAAACCAGCGCCACGAAACGCGTATCGCCGCCGCCGCGCAGGCACCCGCTGTAAATCACCTGAGATATCTGCAGGAACACGATGACCGCGACGAAATCCATGATCATGGCGCCGTAATCGAGGATCTCCGGATCTGCTGAAAAAAGGCGGAACACATCGCGGCCAAATACAACATACACAAACGCCACCGCTGCCGAGCACAAAAAGCCCAGCCGCTGGCAAAAGCCGCCGTACACCTTGGCCAGGTCCGGACGCTTTTCTCCCAGGCTCTGCCCGACAAGGGACACCGACGCAACAGAAAGGCCGTCGCCAAACGCAAAGGAAATGGTAATAATATTCATGCCGATCTGATGGGCGGCAAATGCGTTCGTTCCCAGGCGCGCCACGACCATCGTGTACATCAGGAAGCCAAAACGCAGGAACAGCTGTTCCGCCAGGGTGGCGGAACCAATGTTGGCGATGGAGCCGAGTGTCTTGCGGTCAAAGCCCACCGGCCTTTTATTGTAAAATAAGCAGAGGAAGCTGTCGGGATGCATTACCGAGCGCAAAGCCATTCCGCTGGCTACGACAGTACCCAGCACTGTTGCGATGGCAGCGCCGTTTACCCCCAGTGCCGGGAAGCCGAAGTTTCCGCCGATAAGCAGGTAGTTGAACACAATATTCACAAGATTTGAAACAATATTGGTACGCATCGCAATTTTTGTGTTGCCGACGCCGCGCTGAGCCGCATTGATGACCATATTCAGCACGTTGAAAAACTGGCAGCCCACAATGATGCGAAAATAACCCGTGGCAAGCTCGTGCGTGTCCTCGTTGGTTCCCGCGAGCCGAAGCACCGGCTCTGCAAAAATGAGCGCTAGAGCGGTGATAACGACAGTAAGCACCACTGTGATCAAAATTGCCTGTACCAGAACACGGTTTGCGCCTTCGCGGTCTCCTTCCCCCTTGCGCCGTGCTACAATGGCACTGACCGCCACATTCACAGAAAGGAAAACCGCCAGACAAATGAATTTCGGCTGCCCGGTCAGACCGATGGCCGCAATGGCCGCGGCTCCCAGTGACGATACCATAATGGTATCCACCACGCTGACAAGCGCCACCAGAAAGGATTCCAGCGTGGAAGGCCATGCGACGCGGAACGCCCGCCTCAGCAGGTCTCCGTCGTCCGGCAGGGGTCCCTCCAGCTGTGTGCGCTTTAAAATGCGCCGCGCATTAAAAAGCAATGAAGCAACTCGGTTCAATTCCCAATCCTCCATACATTTGGCCGCATCACAGATGCGGCCATTTTTCCTATATATTTACATTATATAACACCTTTCGGCACAGAGCAAGCCGCCTGCTATGCCGTCAAAAAATCCCGGCCGAAGTACAAACGGCCGGGATACATTTTAAGATAACAGGAGCCGCTGCCTTATCCTTTGACCGCTCCCGCTGTCAAACCAGTGATGAACTGACGGTTCGCCAGCAGGTATACGATCAAAATAGGGATCAGGGCGATGGAAGCGCCGGCCGTCATAATGTGCCATTCTGCCGCGGCGTTGGCAGAATAACGCAGATTTGCCACAGCCACGCTCAATGTTTTCAAGCCCGGGTTTGACATCGTGAAAACCTGTGCCGTCACAAATTCGTTCCATGCGGTGCGGAATGCAAACAGCGCGATGACGCCGAGGATGGGTTTGATCGCAGGAACAATGATCTGCCAGAAAATGCGGAACGTACCTGCGCCGTCTATGGTCGCAGCTTCATCCAGTTCCTTGGGAACACTGCGCACAAAGCCTGAAACCATGAAGATATTCGCCGCCTGCCCGCCCGTGAGCAGCAATGCCAGCCCCACCATATTACTGGTGAGTCCGACGGCATGCAGAAGGCCGTACAGCGGATACAGCGCCACAGAACCCACGGAGATGAACATGCTGAGCAGATAACTTGTGGTGAGCAGTTTTTTGCCCGGGAACTCTCTGCGGGCAATGATATATGCAGCCATCGAAGCAGTCGTAACTGTGAACAACACGGTCAGCAGGGCCAGCACAACACTGTTTAGCGTATATTTACCGAACTCCAGCTTCTGGAATGCGTAGATATAGTTTTCAATCTGCCATTTTTCCGGCAAGATACCGCCGCCCAGCGTAAGCTCGGCATTTGTTTTGAAAGAGCCCAACAGAGTGTAAATAACAGGATACAGCGTAAAAATGCACATTGCGCCCACAAAAGCCCATTTGAGCACCTGCCCGATGAAAGATACCGCCGCATCGCGGCGTTCGCTGGGGCGCATCTCTGCCCAGCGCAAACGGTGTGTTTTTTCCATAGCGGTTCCTCCTTATTCGCCCGTTACTTTGTCCAGCTTACTGCCGATAAAGAGATACAGACCGGTGATCAAACCGATGATGCAAGCCGCCACCAGGCTGACAGCCGCGCCGTATCCAAATTCCTGGGTGACCGTAGAGCCTGCGGAAATCGGGAAGAAGAGCTGGTAGATATAAAGGAACATGACATTTGTTTTGCCCATTGGACCGCCCTCGGTCAGCACCATGATGCTCTGCATATCCATAAAGGAAATCACCAGTGCCAGCATCAAGATCATCTTCAGAACCGGCGCCAGGAGCGGTATCGTGATGCGGAACAAAGTCTGTGCACCGTTTGCACCGTCCAGCTTTGCGCTTTCATATACATCCGTAGAGATCCCCGTCAGGCCTGCGATAAAATACACCATGTAGTTGCCCACACCACCCCAAACAGCCAGGATGATGACTGTGAGCATCGCATGCTGCACCCCCAGCCAGTTTATATTTTCATCGATGACGCCAAGCCACATCAGAAAACGGTTGATCTCGCCGTTGTATGTATTGAACAGCAGATAGAAGATAAGAGCCATCACTGCGCTGGACATAATGGTTGGCGTAAAAATAATGGACTGGCTCACGGCGTTGATGCGTGTGCTTTTACTGAGCAGAAATGCCAGCATGAACGCGATGGGCAGCGTAAGAATGAGTTTGCCCCCCACATAGACGAAGGTGTTTACCACAGAATCCCAAAACACAGGGTCCCTCGTAAAAACACGCACAAAATTGTCCATTCCAACAAACTTCGCCTCGCCGTAGCCGCGATAGTCGAACAGCATATACCGCAGCGCCCACAGGATGGGATACACCGTGAACACTGCGAACATGATGATGTTCGGCAGCAGCATCAGATACGAGGTGCGCTCGTTATAGACGCGCTCCCAGACCTTTTTCCCTTTCTTCGACATGCCGTCACTCCCCTTGCCGTAATTGGTACCTCAATTATACCGCCGGCCCAAGTATGCGAGGGAGGAAAATCATCGGAAGATATGTCTAAAATTCAACGAATATCAAGCCTTTCCCGCCAGGGCGGCAGCTTGATATTCACTGGGCGTCATATGGTAGAATTTTTTAAAACATACGGAAAAATATCGTGAATCCGCGTAGCCCGCCTGTTCGGCAACATCGCACACCTTCGTCTGCGGATTGCCAAGCAGCATGTGTGCGTGCTGCATACGCTGCGCTGTCAGGAATTCCGTAAACGTCTGCCCAGTCTCCTGCTTGAACAGCTGCCGCAGATAATTGGGGCTGATAAACAGTGCCGCAGCCACGTCATCCAGAGAAAAATCAATGTCTGAGATATGCGCCTGCACCACCTCGCTCACCCGCTCCGTCAGTATGCGCCGGGGCGGTTTTTCTCCCTGGCGGCGCAGCCAGTACAGCGATACGAAGTTCTCGAAGCAGGCTCTCAGCTCCTCCATGCTCGCCGCCGCCATGATCTCCTGCTGAAAATTTGTGAATTCGTAATAGCTCATCGGCATATCGGAAGCTGGTTTTTTCAGAATGGAATAGCACAAGCGCAGCACGCACATGCGAATGAATGTCGCATCGCGGATCTCCCGCTCCACAAACCATGCGAACAGCGCTTCGCAATTTTGGACAAAAGCAGCCCGGCTGCCGCACTGTACCGCGGCGGGGATGTCACGAAGGAGCTCCTCCGGCGGCTCCGGACACGGCAGAAGCTTTCCGGCCAAAACATCCTCGTAGGTGGTAACGGGCGCCGCCTGTTCCGGGAACGCATAGGCGCGAGCCTGCGTAGATTGGCGGTAGGAAAGCTCCAGCTTGGCGGGCGTTTCCGCAATACAGCCGACAAAAAAATGCACATCCAACGCCTGCGCGCGTTTACAGGATACCGCAATGGAAGTAAGCGCATGGCTCAGCGTGAGAAACAGCCCTGCGCGTGCCGTGCGGGGCGCACAGAACACCACCGCCTGCCGGGGCGGCGTGCCGAGACGGAGCAGTACAGTACGCACCGCGCCATAGAGCCGTTGTTCCAGCACCCGCTCTAAAAGAGCGCGCTGTGCGTCCAGGCCGTCGCACAGTACGCAGCAATAGCTTGTCCCCTCTTGCGCAAACACGGCGTTTGCCGCAGAGAGAGCAGGCAGCTCTTCTCCCAGCAACGCAGCACGGAAATAGCTCTGCAATTCCAGCTCGTTGGTTTTCTGCGTGTTGGTCCGCAGCGTTTCTATCTGGGCCCAGCGCAAAGCCTGTGCGTCCAGTTCCGCTGCGAAACGGCTCAAAGCGGAAACGAGCTTTGCAGTGTCCAACGGCTTCAGCAGGTAATCGCTGACCCCAAGACGGAGAGCCTGCACAGCGTATTCAAACTGGTCATACCCGCTCAGCACCAGCAGCTTTGCCTCCGGCAGAAGATCAGACAGGCTTTCCAAAAACTCCAATCCGTTCATGTGGGGCATCGTGATATCCGTCAACACCGCATCGGGCAGAATCTCCCGCGCCAGCGCCAGCGCCTCGCGTCCGTCCCGCGCCAGTGCTGCAACATCCCATTCCGGGCAGTTCTGCCGCACAAAATCCGCCACGCCCTCGCGGATGCTCTCCTCATCGTCCGCTATCAGTAAGCGATACATATTGCTCCACCTCATCCTGTGTGATACAGGGCAATCGCACGGCGGCCACCGTGCCGCGCCCATATTCGCTCTCCAGCATCAATCCGTACTCTGCGCCAAAATACAGCCTGATACGTTCGTTGACGTTGAAAATGCCGTACCCCTCCCCGCTGACGGAAAGGCCGCGCGCAAGGTCTGCCTGCAGCATGGCCAGCCGTTCCGGCGGTATCCCCGGGCCGTTATCCGTCACGCGCAGCTCCATCACACTGCCGCTGCGCCGCCCGGATATGGCAATAAGCCCCGGCGCCTCGCTCTCTTTGATCCCGTGATAAATCGCGTTTTCCACCAACGGCTGCAAAATCAGCTTAACGGTATAAAGCTGCAGGATATCCGGCGAAAGCTCCACCGTATAACTCAGCTTTCCGCCGTAACGCAGCTTCTGAATCTGCAGATAACTGCCCACATGCTGCGCTTCCTGCTCCACGGAAATGATCTCTCTGCCGCGGCTCAGCCCGATACGGAACAGCGTCGCCAATGCCGTTGTCATTCGGCTGATATCCTGCGCGCCCGCACGTTCAGCTTTCCAGCGAATGGAGTCCAGCGTGTTGTACAAAAAATGAGGATTGATCTGCGCCTGCAGCGCCTTCAGCTCTGCGCGGCGCTTGAGCTGCTGCTCCACACGCACACGCTCTTTTTCGTCCTGTAATTGGGCGATGTATGTTTCCTGTTCGTCCAAAAGCATGTGAATGTGCGCCAGCATGCTGTTAAAGCTGCGGGACAGCGTTCCGATCTCGTTATGATACGGATATTCAAAGCCCTGCCAGTCGTTTTTCACGTCCACACTGCGCATACGCTGCGACAGACGCGAAAGCGGCTGTGTTACGCTGTGGACGATACGGGTCAGCGCCACGAGAAGCACCAGCACCACAGCAAGACTGACGGCAAAAAACACATTGCGGATGTTCTGCAGCTGGCCCAGAATATGTTTTTCCGATTGAAGATAGACCACGTGCCAAGGAGCGTTTGCCAACGCACGGTGAGCCGTCAGATACTTCCCCCCTTGCGCTGCGGTTTCTGTAAAACCTTCGGTTTCAAGCACCGCATGCAGCGCCCCGTAGTCTTCCGCAAGCGCGGCGGCAGCCGCGCCTCCCGCCTGCGTAACCAACCGGCCCCGGCCGTCCACCAGCAGCATATCCGAACCGTCGTCGGGTACAATATCGTGCAGATACGCCGTCAGACGCGCTTTGTCGATATTGGCCAGAAGCACGCAATCGCCCCCGTAACCGTCTACGGAAAAACGGTACATCACAGGCAGCACCTCGCGATGCGTGATGAATATTTCATCTTTCTGCACTTCACCCCAAATAACATAGCTTTCGCTTTCTTCAGCCTGGCGCCACAGCACAGACGCCTCAAAGCGGTATTCCTGCTCGGTGGAGACGCCCATATCCGTGAAGCTGCTTTTGGGCGTATACAAAAAGATGGAACTGATGAGAGGCTCCGTTACCTTGTGCAGCGAGAGGCACGGCGAAAGCAGCGTCATCGCCACGCCCTGCGCCGACGGCTTATCGCTGAGCAGATAATCGGTCAATGCGCCCTCAAAGCTCGGGTCGAGCCGGATATAAAACAGCCGCTCCACTACATTGCGCAGCTTTGCGTCCATATAAGTCTGCGCCTGTGTGAGCGTCACATCCGCCGCGCTGCGCGCCTGCCGTTCCACATTTTCAGCCACATAGAAATACAACGCTACCTGGCACGCGATCAGCACGGTCAAAAGCACCGCCGTCACCAGCAGCGAAAGCTTTACCCTGAGGCTCGCGTTGCGGTAAGCACACAACAGCCGTTTCATTCCAATCCCCCCGGCACGAAGCGCAAAATACCGTTCATTCTTGCTTTGCACAGCAAAGCAAGAAAACCGCCCGGGCGGTTTTGCGCCGCTTTTTTATACAAGTATACCATTTTGCCCCGCCAAACGCCAAAAAGAGAGCCCTTGGGCAGGGTTCTCTTTCGGCGCTTAGGGTTTGTATTTTACTTGGCGGTGTCCTGCTTGAGCGGATCAAAATTGGGATAGACGATGCGCTCCGCACCGCCGTCCACCAGCTTGTCGTAAGCGGCGTTGTAGCGGGTGTTCAGGTCTTCAATGGCACTGTCGATGTCCGTCACACCAAAAATGCACTCCACACAGGTGGTGTAATAATCCTTGCCTTCCACCACGACGCCCGCAGGCAGCGGCGGCCAGTTCTGGTCATCGGCATTGATGGCCAGATTCGGCATCTTCTCAATGGATTCCGGCGCTTCGGCGCTTTCCACGGCGCTGGGGATCATCACGGTGCCAAGCCCGGCTGTATGATACGGTCCCATAACCTCATCGCTGTGCAGGAACTTCATCACTTCCCACGCCTCATCCGGATGCTCCGTCGCGGGATTGATGCCGAGGTTCGAACCGCCGAACCAGAGCTGCTGCTTACCTTCCACCTTGCCGTTCACCGTGGGGAGCTGAGCGCAGTTCCAGTTTGCATCCGTCGGGAACTGGCTGGCATATACGCCCGGCTCCGCATGGCTGATGGAGATATACATCGCGATATTTCCGGCTGCGAATTGCGTGCGCAGCGGGTCGATATCCAAAGATTCACTGCCCGGGAACGAAACGCCGGTGGCGAACATTTCCTTGAACGCCTCCAGGACGGGCTTATAGCTGGAGAAGTCATAAGTACCGGTTTTGTAGTCAAACCCGCCGCGGGTGCCGCCGCTGCGCATCACGATCATGTCGATGGAACGCGCCACGGAGCTCGCCGCGGATTTGAAGTTACCCGCAATGCCGTAAATCCCTTCACTGCCAAGCTGTTCTGTAACGAGCTTTGCGTCCGCCACCAGCTCATCCAGCGTTTGAGGCGGCCCGTCTATGCCTACACGGTCAAAGATGTCCTGGTTATAGAACAGGCGCGCGGCAGAAGCCGTGTACGGCAGCGAATAGATGCCGTCCCCCAGCGCGTTGATGCCTTCCACAAAAGCGCCTTCGCCAAAACGCGCTCTGTATTCGTCATCCATGTAAGGGGCAAGGTCCAGAAGCTGCCCCTTCTCCTTGACGACGACCTCGATCGGGTCCGTACCTGCAAGCTGGTACACATCCGGCGCTGTGTTTGTGCTGAACGCCAGATCCAGCATTTGGCTGTAATTGTCGGCATATACCTGGAAATCAATGTAGATATTTTTGTCGTTGGTCGCATTGAACTCCTCTATGAGCGGCGTCATATATGCCTGATCGTGACGGTTTGTGGTCCAGTAGGAAATCGTGATTTTCCCTTCCGCTCCTGCCGGCGTGGAACCGGCTGCCGGAGCGCTCCCGGATGCGGACCCGGACGCGCTGCCGGAGCCTCCTCCGCACGCGCTAAGCGAAAGCACCATAACACCTGCAGCAACTGCCGAAAGGATACGTTTTGCCTTTTTCATGTTTCTTCCTCCTTTGGTTGATATCCGCCGCGCCGTCTCCAGCGGCGCTGCCGTGGTTTCATGGTATCCGTTTTTCGCCCGTTTTAAAAGAGAAAATTTTCCGAACTCATGTGTGTTATCTTCAGTTTCAAGCGCCGGAGCCGCTACGCCTCACAATCGCACCATATCTCCAGGCCGTTTTCGCGAAACACTTTACCGACACGGATGGCGTCGGGCGCACAAACCGCGGCAGCCTCTCCGGACATCAGACGGTCCGTCATGGAAATATATCGTGCAATCGCCTGTTTTTCCCGCATTGCGGGCAGCTCATGTCCAATACAGATAGAGTCAAATTCGCTCTCGCGCGCCCACAGTCTGCGCAGGCTGGCGTTGTACTCATGAAAATCATGTCCGGTGAGCGCCATGCTTACGTTGACCGTGTCGCCGGTAAACAGAAGCCTGTTTTCTTTGTCCAACAGACAAATGGAACCGGGCGAATGCCCCGGCGTGTGGATGACCTCCAGCGTCCGTCCGCCGAGATCGAACACATCACCGTCAGCCAAAGGCAAATACTCGGGCTGCGGAAGCTCCTGCCGGGGCACCAGCGCATCGATTTTCCTCTCGTTGTCCGGGTTGCGCACCGGCGCCCGCGTTTTCACAAACCATTTGCGCATCGTATTGTTCAGCGGGAAACGGCGGCTGTGTTCCCAATCCAGAGGGTGGAGATACACATGCGGGAAATGGCCCGCGCCGCCCACATGGTCCGGGTCTCCGTGTGTCGCAATAACAACGAGGGGAAGCCCTGTAAGCCTTTCGATGTCTTCCGGCAGCGGGCCGATACCTCCGCCCGTGTCGATCAACGCGGCCCGGTGTTTTCCGACCACGAGAAACATATTAACGAGTTTATATTCACTGACCAGATAAGTATCCGGAGCTATTTTTACAACGGGCCGTTCCAGCATGTTGTTATCCTCTCCTTTAATCATACAAGGCGTTCGGGTTCATACCAGATCAGTACGCGCTTGTATTTGTATCCTGTTCCGCCATGCAGTGCATTCCGCCCTTTTTCCCCGTGTGCCTGTCCGGACAGCAGGAGATCCGTCGCTTCAATATAGTCCGTGATCATGGTTTTATCCGCCTTGTCCAGCGCGTCATGCCCCAGGCAAATAAAATCAAATTCTTTTTCCCGCGCCCACAGTCTGCGCATACTTTCGTTATACACTTTCACGGTACTGCTGGAATCTCCGCAGTTCAGCAGCAGACTGTCGTTGCACATATCGCCCGTGAACAGCAGACGGTTTTCCCTGTCCAAAAGACAGACGGAACCCAAGCTATGGCCAGGCGTATGGATGACTTCTATTGTGCGGCCTCCCAACTCGAAAACCGTTCCGCCTTCCATAGGGATGCGCCTCACAGGCCCGTTTTTCTGCACCAGCGCCAGAAGTTCTTCCTCCGTCGCCTCCGGGTTGCGCACAGGGCCGCGGCTTTTGGCATACCAGGCGCGCGCTTCTTCACCGCGGGCATAGCCCTCCTCCGACAGCTTGATATCCAGCGGATGCAGGTGAATTTCCGGAAACAGTGCGGCTGCGCCGTCATGGTCAAAATGGCCGTGTGTGATGGCAACCGTGAGAGGCTTATCGGTAAGTTCCCGAACCGTCTCGGCCGCATTTCCGATGCCGGTACCGCAGTCGATGAGCAGCGCAGCTTCATCGCCCTCCAACAAATACATATTCACCAGTTTATATTCACTGATGAGCCAGGTGCGCGGTGCGATTTCGACAACAGGTTTTGCAAGCATATGTTTTCCTCCTTTTATCAGCCGGACTCTCGTTCATTTAAATCCGGCGCCGGTGTTGATCCATGCGCATATCTCATCCAAGGCCCGGTCTCTCGTGAAAAGCGGTTTCACATCCTAGCGCTATGCGTCGTTTTTGTCCAGAAACACCAAAAACTGCATCCAGTCCCACGCAGTCAGATCATGGCCGCCCTCCCGGCGGTGATATCCGATCCCCTCTGTAATGATTGGCTCGCCCGCCAAAGGCGCATTCCGCGGCAGCTCCGGATGCCCAAACAACCGCCATGCGGCACTCGCCTCCCTTGCGCCGAGCCATTCCGCGTCCGGATCGCTCCACGCGTCCTGCGCGCCGCTGGCCACATAGCAAAGACGCGGGGCAACAGCAGCCAGCAGCATATGCTGGTCGAACGGCATTTCATCTTCCCGCCAGGCATACCGTGCGTAGCTGGGACAGAACCAATGCGGAAAAAACGCATTGATGGAGGCCACATTCTCTCCGCGTTTTCCGCGCGACACCGCAGCACCTGTGCAGCCCGAATCGTTCACCAAAACGCTATGGATACGCGTATCCTGCGCAGCACACCACAGCGCTGTTTTCGCCCCGCGGGAGTGCCCGGCCAGAGAAATTTTTTTGGCATCTATTCCTGCATGGGCACACAAAACGTCTGCCGCTCGGCTGGCCGCAAATGCCCAAACGCCCAACGTTCCCAACCCGTCCGGCTCCCGGGCCGTGTCCTCCCCGGCAAACAGCCTCGCAAGTGCTGCTGGGAACAGCCTGCGGTCATCCGGCTGCACCTCTCCGGCATAAAACGCCGCAGCAGCCCGCCCGGATGCAAGTATCTGTTCCACCGGCCAATATCCCTGCGCGGTGTCCCGTTCAATATCCAGAAGCTGCGGCATGGACGCCCCGCCCTTTTGGAACGCGGCCATCATCCGTTCCAAATCTGTCCGCCATTCTTTCGGCGCGCGCGCCATCAGTTCCTCCAAAGCGGACATGTCCGGGCCCTTCACAGCCGCAGGAGTTTTCTCATGATTGCTGATCATCAGAACCGCCGGCACAGGCTTTTGCGGATTCGGCAACACCAAAGCCATGTGAAATGCCGCACTGCCCCGTTTTGTACGCACCGTGATCCTGTAAAATTCACGTTTTGCGGTGCCCTCCAGGGCTTCTGCTGCATACAGCAGATCCGCTCTTGTTTCGAAGCCATCCCGTGGCGTGCGGCCGAAGACGTTTTTTTCAAATAAACGAACGATCTGCACACGGCGCTGTTCCCAATTTTCCGCGGTAATATCCGGCCCGTAAATGGGCGGCAGACAATGCTTCATCCCACAAGCACGCACCTTCCCGTATATTTCTTTCAAAATCTATTATACAGGCTTTTATTAGAAAGCCGTGTACAGTGGATTACGAAGCTTGGTTGAAAAAATTATGATGATGCTTTTTTCACAAATAAAAAACAGCCGCGCTGCGGAACTTTTCCACAGTGCGGCTGTTCATCGTTGTTAATAATAAAATGCGGGGCGTCAAGGCTTATACTCTTCCAAAAAAACGCCGTCCGCCTTAAGCTGCTCGCGCAGAGCGTTTGTATCCAGCTTATTTGCAGGCATGTCCGTGTGCGCACTCTGTGCAGCAGCGGTACCCGCCGCCTGGGCGATCCCCATGAGCACCGGAGTGACGCGCACCGCTGAGCACGCTACGTGTGTAGCGCTCAGGCAGCGGCCCGCCACAATAAGGTTCTCCACGCCGGGCGTGACCAGGCTGCGGTAAGGAACAGAGTACCAGCTGCCCGGCTTGAGGAATTTATGTACGGTGTTTCCTCCGTCCGGCGAATGCACGTCAATGGGATAGCCTCCCATGGCGATGGCATCCGGGAACATCACATTGTCCGTCAGATCTTCAGCCGTCAGCTTGTAAACGCCATCCACTTTACGGCTTTCGCGAATACCGATGTTCGGCCCGGAAAATGCCAGATGACAGTTTTCAAAGCCCGGGATATACTTTTTCAAAAAACGCAGCGTTTCCTGCACCTGCTTACGGCCTTCTATCTCCGCTTCCGTCAAATCGAACGGGTCCACAGCACTGTGCTTGGCGATGCGCGTCATATTTACCACATATTCGCCGTCAGTGTTCGTTTCAAAACAGAGCACAGTGTCCCGGTCGATATGAAATTCACCCGCATCCTTTGCGGCCTGAATCCTGCTGAACGCCCCGGAGATGTCATAGTGGCGCAGCTCACGCAGGTTGCGCGGCGTATAACGCGCCATGTCGTCCAGATTGTTCAGTACAAAATCGCAAACCTTTTCTCTGTCCACTCCGTAAACGTGAAAATTCATTGTCATCGGCTGGGCGAGATTGTCCTCCTCGCGGCCGTAAACACTCGTTACGCCGGCACTTGTGGCGACGTCCGCGTCCGCCGAAGCATCCACGAACACCTTGGCGGAAAGCTCATAAAAGCCGCCCTTGGTGTAGAGGCGGGCCGTGCGGATCACGCCATTCTCCACAGTACAGCCCGTGAACACCGTGTGATACATCAGCGTCACACCTGCTTCACGCGCCATATCCTCCCAAACGATTTTCATCCCCTCCGGATCAAACGCCGTAGTGGAAGAACAAAAACCTACGGCATCCGGGATATGCCCCGTGGAAAAGCCCCGGCGGATCATTTCCTCTTCCATTTCCTGGGGGATGCCCCGCACGACCTGCACGTCTCCCGCGTGGTATGTCATCTGCGGGCCGGTGCCGCATGCCGTCAGCGCACCGCCCAGATATCCGTTCTGCTCTACAAGAATCGTCTTTGCGCCCCTGCGCGCGCTGGCAATGGCTGCGACGGTTCCCGCCGGGCCTCCGCCGATCACAGCCACATCAAATTCCAGTTGCTTCATCCTGCCGCTCCCTTTCTTCGGTCAATTCATAATATGTACGGGCAAAGGCATGAGCGCCGATCTCCGAAAGTGCGCGCACACCGGTCTTTCCCAGCTTCAAAGGCCCCAGCTCCAGCATGGGAACTTGATATTCCCTGCTTGTCAAGCCCAGCTTCGTCCACTCCAGAAAGTGAAAATACTCATGGCTTAGGATAACGTTCTGCGCAGTTTCCAGTGTCATACCATTTTCCTGCGCCCACAGGCGGATAGCGCCAAGATACAGATGAATACGGCTCTGTCCCGAAATATAATCACTGAAATAGCGCTGGTTTCCAGATATATAATCCTTATCGACACACTCGCAGACGAGGCCGCTGTCCGCGGCGATCTTGAAAAAATCCGTTTCACCGCCGTATTTTACAAAAATATCCCGCGCCGCCTGTTCACCTTTCCGCCAGGCACGCTCCACGATGGAGGCACGGTCCTGCGGAAGGATCTTTGCGTAACAGACGTCGTACGTCAGCTCTTGGTCCGCAAGTTCCCTTCCCGGGAACGGCAGTGTATAATCCGGCATCCTATCCTCCTTTGTCGGGCAGCCCCTGCTCAGGCATCAACGCGCTTGGTCGCGGCAACAATCAGCGGCTCCTGCGCGCCGCACCCGGCAAGCTCCACATTGCCCAGGCTATATATCTGTGTATCGCTGGAGAGACCGGAAAGGTCTATCACCCGTTTGCCCAACACCACATATAAGTTGGGCAGGTTTGCGCCGCCGTCGTTGTATTCCGTTAATTCTTCCAGCATCCATGCGGCATCCTTTTCCCATTCCGCTACGCTGGACTGCCGCACCCATGCATTGTTTTTCTGCAGGCGTATGACGCCCTCCTCGTCGATGAGGCGCAGCGGATGCGTCGTTTTTTTACGCAGGCCGAACAGCTTCTTTTCGACCTTGTCGTACTGCACCGCGAACATGGGACCGTTCTCGGCAGCAATGCGAAGCTGAGCTTTGTCCGCGCCCAGATTTTCCGCCACAATGGTGAACAACGCATCTTTCCCCAACTTCTGATTCATCATATCCTTGCTGCGCATCTCGGTCGCACCCACGGCGATTGCACGGATGATATTGCGCTGGGTGTCCACCTCCACGCTCACCTCCACGGTGCCGGGAGCCGCGCCGTTCTGGATGGCCTTCAATTCGGCCTCCCGGCGCACGCTGATGATATCGTCGTCAGTGGGATTTGTCACCGTACGTTCCACCATATCACGCACCATGGCCAGCGCCACACCGATGGTGGAAATGACGGGCGCGTTTTTTGCGATGCGGTGCTTATGCCCCATCGTTTCCGCCAGGTGCGGCACGACGGTAGACGCGCCGCCGCCGCCGCCAACGAACACTGTATTGCGCGGGTCCATCTGATAATCTTTCATCAACTGTGACGCTACCCGGGCGTTTTTCTCCGCCGCAAAGGCCAGCACCCTTTTGGCCGCCTCCTCCACAGTGCATCCCATGTTATCCGCCAACGGCTTCCAGGCCTTTTCAGCAGCCTCCCGGCTGCCATAGGCATAATCATCCGGGCGGACATAGCCCGCAATGTTCGCCGCGCCCGCCATGGTGAGCGCCACTTTCACGCCATTCGTGCATTGGATACATGCGTATTCCGGGTCTGTGGGAGTGGGGCGCACGCCTGTGAGGCGCGGTTCCACGATGTCCTCCGGCTTGGAATAGACCTCGTACTCCAGATCAGCGATATGCGCGCTGCGCGGCCCGGTGCCGACAGCCTTTCCATCCCTGAGCTGCACCATGCTGCCGCCGCCTATCCCTACCGTACGAACATCCAGACTGTTTAAATAGGTTTTGTGTCCGCCCACCTCGGCGTATTGGATCATCACCTTGCCGTCCTTCACGCAGGAGATGTCTGTGGACGTGCCGCCCACTTCAAAAAAGATACCGTCGGTGAGCTTTTCATACATCAAAGCGCCCGCCACGCCTGCGGCCGGGCCGGAAAGAATGGTAAGAATGGGCCGGTTGCGAACCTCCTCCACCGTCATGACACCGCCGTCGCAGCGCATCACCATCAGCGGGCTTTTGATGCCCGCCCCTTGGATGCTGCGTTCCGTCATTGTGGCGGCCTCCAGCATTTTCGGCATGATGCTGGCATTCACTACTGCCGTGCGCGTGCGGATTTTCAGGCCGTAAAGCTTGGAGATATCGTTGGTCGCCGTGCCCGGTACGCCCAGTTCTGCGCACACATGCACGGCAGCGTTCTCATTCGCCGGGTCATCCACGCTGAATGCCTCGGCGGCAACGATGCTGGTCGCTCCCTGCCCAATCAGCTCCTGCACCGCGCTTTTTACTGCGGCCGCAACGTCCTGTGCCGCGCCGGTATCCACATAGACGTTTTCGCTGGGCAGGAACTTGCCTGCCGCCAACTCAATGCTGCCCATCGCCGTGTCGGATCTGCTTTTCGCGCCCTGCAGGCCGCTCCCCATTGTCACGATACCCACGTTTGCAACGTCGCCTTCCAGCAGAGCGTTGGTAGCCTGTGTGGTACCGTGGGCAATGAAGGTAACATCCTCCGGGCGGATGCCGTTTTCCTCCATCACCTTATGCAGCACCTCCACGATGCCCGCGGCCACGCCCTCTTTGGCCGTGTGGGTGGTCGGCACCTTCACGGTGCCGATGAGTTCATATGTATCGTTGTTGATCGCGACAGCGTCGGTAAAGGTACCGCCGACATCGATGCCAATGCGCACTTTCATATCATGCATTCTCCTGTTCGTTGTTCTACCGGGCCTTTCACGGCCAGCCCAAGGGCGAAAGCATCTGCGCTTTTGCCCTTGGGCCGGCTGTGAAACGGAGCGCCGCTTCGCGGTCCGCGCCCCGTCCACAGCGGATAAAAGTTTATAAAAAATCAGAAATAAAGGAATGCGCTGAGCACCACACCGAAGACCGCGATGACCCACAGGTAGGGCAGCAGCTTTTTGGTGATGGTGTTTACATCCACTTCCGCAAAGTTCGCCGTCCAGACGTTCTGAGTATTTGTCGGGTCGCCGCAGCCTTGGATGCGTTCAGCCGCCAGGAAAGCGCCCATAACGGCCAGCGGGGACAGCGTGCCCAGGCCGATGACAAGTGCCGCAATGCCGGAGCCGAGGCCGAACAGGTTCATCGGGCCGCGGTACAGAGAGAGCGGAGCCAACAGGCTGAAGAAAATGATGTAAGCAATGCGGTTCGACGGAATGACTGCCAGCAGGAACGGATTGAGCACTTCCTTTACCATGCTGTGCGTCACAGCCAGGTACAGGATGCCGATGCCTATCATCAGGATAACGGCCGGGCCTGCATCCGTGATGCCGTCATAGCAGGTCTTGACCAGCAGATTCATCGCCTTGGAAAAGCTCTTGGATGTAAACACAAGCACCCAAATGATGCCTGCGACGAATGCCGGCACAACAGGCACCTTAAGCAGAGCGACCAGCAGGATGGGAACCAGCGGAGTGAGCATGGCCAGCGTACCGGCAACACCCTTGAGCTGGCGGGTCTCCGGAACATCGCTCACGGGGGCGGAGAAGGCAAATTTCACACCGTTTTTCTTGAATTCCACAAACACCAAGACCAGCGTGGCGATGAGCGTGGCAATCAGCAGATAGATCTCAAAACTCTTGATCTGTTCGATCTCCAGTCCGAAAATACTGGAAAAGCTCTTCCAGTTGGCAATGTTAAACGTGAGGCCCGTGGTGAATGCCATTAGGAAAATGCACGCTGCGCTGATAGCCGGAACGCCTACCGACACCAGAATAGGCAGCACGATGGAGCCAACCATAATGATAGAGCCCAGGCCGCTCAGCGTGGTGAACAGGATCGCCACGGCCACCACCATGATGAGGGTAACGACCAACGGGCGGTCACCGCCCAGCTCAGCGCTCTTTTTAATGATGTTTTCCGTTACGCCCGTCTTGTTCATCAACTGGCCGAGCCATGCGCCGAAAATAACGGCCATGATGGCGCTGCCCATACGGACAGTGCCGTTTTCCACCACCGTCTGCAGCCAGCCGATGGCATTGCCTTCGGCGTCGGTGCCCACGGCGGGCACGCCTGCAATGATGCAGATGATGACTGCCATCAGCGGCAGCGCTAACAGTGTGGGGATCTTCTTGGTCATCATCAGCGCCGCAATGACCAAAAAGACTACGATGATGAGGATACCTTGTAGCATAATTCTGCTCCTTACTTTCCGGGGCCAGGGGCCCCTTGTTCTATGTTCAGCCGCCGGGCGGCGGCCTACATACAGGGTTCAGACTGCGTCCGCAGCCGCACGGAAAGCGGCAGTGGCACGCTTTACGTCCTCCGGCCGCGCACCGCCCATCACAACGGCGCCAATCATTATGGCCTTGCATCCCGCAGCAGCCAGATGACGCACCTCTTCCGGGCGTATCCGCCGCTGTGTGGGCACCACACAGGGCTTGGCCGTCTTAGCCGCAATGTCCGAATAACGCAGGATATCCGCATAATTCATGGACGTGCCGTAATTTTCTCCCGGCTGGATGCTGCATTCCAAAACGTCGATTGCGGATGCGCGCACAGCATCCAGTGTATTCTGGGTATAATCCGTACCAATGGCAATCATGCTGGAAAGGCGCGTGCTCTCCATCATGTGGCAGGGAACGTACTGCGCATAGCTGGAAAAAAAGGAAAGCCCCATCTCTTCCAGCTCCAGCCGCTCCTCCTCATTGATGTAGGCGTCCTCCCCGCCGGGAACAAGGCCCACTGGCACATCCCCGCACAGGGCGATCAGCTCACGCAAAAAAGTCCTGTTTTCTGCAAAGGTGCCAAACGTGTTTCCGCTGGCGCGGTGCCAAACATTGCAGTGCACCTTGACAGCCTGCGCTCCGCCCTCCAATGCAGCCTCCGCCAGCGCAAGATCGTTGCGGGGCAATGCAGCTATGACGGAAAATCGGTTATCTGTGAGCATTTCTGTATAATCCATTCTGTCATTCCCTTCCTTTCCCGTTCTGAAGGCGGTGTACTCGTCCCCCCCGCCTGCGGTGTGCCGCGGCAGACCTTGAAGCAAAATTTTTTTAAAATAATTTCAGCCCGCACAAAGAACGTTCTTACGGATACGCTCCGCCAGCAACGCCGAAAGATCCCGATGCGGCAAATCAGCCCGACGCACCTCCGGCGCCTGTTCGGAAAGCCTCTGCTTGACCTGCGCATCCACCTGCTCTACAAATCCACGCACTTTTGCAGCGTGTCCGGACAGCAAAACGGTATCCAGAGGGAACAGCGTGCACAACACTGCGATCAGGCCGGAAATCTGCGCGGATAGGATACCCGCCCAACCGCCCTGACGGGCGGGCAGAAGCCCTGTCTCTTCCGCATCGGGGCCTGCGGCCGCTTTAAGCGCCGGCAGGACCAGCGCGTCGCCGCAAAGCATCGGAGTGACATCAGAGCACATACCTTCCCGCAGCGGCAGCGGCCGTCCGGACAGCGTGATGCTGGCCAGCACGCGTTCGCCAATGGCGATATGGGCGGTGTTCTCTGCTTCCACATTCTCCCGCTGCTCCAGCGCACGGCTCACCGTATATACCTGAGAGTACTCTTCCGTCACCGGCACGCGAAATTGTGTAATCAGCGCTTCCCGCAGCGAAATGCTCGCGGAGGAAAAGCCGGTGGAATACATTACGTTAAATTCGCTCGCCTTCATGTCCTCCTGGAACAAGAGACCGAAGCCGGCCACCTTACCAGCATGGAGGCTGGCGGAATCAAAAAGCTCAAACACCGCGGCAGTGATGGCAACGAGCAACTCATTGCCGGAAAGATAGCTTTCCGACAACACCTTGCCGTTGCAGCGGTTCAAACACATATCAAACAAATCAAGGCTTGCGCCCTTTCTCCCGATGTTTACAACCGCTATGCAGCCGTATTCGGTGTTGATGTCCAGTGCAGTACGGCTTCGGCCTGCCGTTATGGCCCTCTGGCCGCTTTCGGCCAGAATCCCCTCTTCCAGCAGCTCTCCTACAAGAGCGGACACTGTACTGGGGGAAAGCTGTGTTTCATGCGCAAGCTCAATGCGTGACAACTCGCCCTTTTCCAGGATCGTGCGGATCAGCATTTCCCTGTTGCGCCGTTTCATCTCTTTCAAACCTGTTTTTTTCATGTTTCAAATTCTCCCATTGCAATGGCATTCTGAGCAGCGGGACGTCTCCCGCCACCTATTATTTCGGATTCCGAATCCGTTATTTCGGAGTTCGAAATAATTGTAGCTTTATTATATCGCCGCACCTTCTGGTATGCAAGGAGAAGTTTTCAGTGCATTGTTTTTTCTCTTTTTTGACAGAAATCCCAATGCGTTTTTTGTGCAATACTATAAAATCTCAATTTTTCCAGCCATTTCGTTTTATAAAGCAAAACAGCCGGGTACAGTTCAAACTGCACCCCGGCTGTTCCATTGCCCTCATGTCCTGAAAAACTACTCGATCGCCACTTTCATCACACCGTCGCGCCGGTTCTCGAACAAATCATAAGCTGCGGCGATTTCCTTAAGCGGATAGGTATGCGTGATCAGCGGCTCGGTGTCCAGCTTGCCCTGCGAAACAAGCTCCAGGATCTCTCCGCAGTCACAGCCATCCACACCGCCCGTTTTAAATGTCAGATTTTTGCCGTACATTTCCGGCAGCGGCAGTATCTGGCTGCCATTATACAGCGCAACGATGGTGACCACGGCGTTTGGGCGCGCGCACTTCCAGGCCAGACGGAATGTCTCCTCCGCGCCCGCTGCCTCCAGCACCACATCCGCACCGCCGTGGCTGCTGTTGGCCCGTACAAATTCAAGCGCATGAACCGGTTCCACCGTCAGGACCTCCGGATAATGCTCCCGTACAAAGCGCAGGCGCGCCGCGTCCTTTTCACAGACAATAACACGGGCAGGCCTTTTCAACAGTGCGCACAACAGCGTACAGATGCCTGTCGGCCCGGCGCCGATAATGAGCACGGTATCCTCCGGGCCGATTTCAGAAATGCGTACCGCCCAAAAACCCGTGGCCAGCACGTCGCCCACCAAAAGAGCCTGGCGGTCGCTGACATTGGCCGGAATCCTGTTCAACCCCTGATCGGCATACGGCACCCGGACATACTCCGCCTGTCCCCCGTCGATGCGGCAGCCCAGCGCCCACCCGCCGTTCGGATCAGTGCAGTTGTTTACATAGCCATGCTTGCAAAAAAAGCATTCGCCGCAAAACGTCTCTACATTTACCGCCACTCTGTCTCCAGGCTTTACAGCCGCTACTGCCGGCCCCACAGCCTCCACCACGCCCACCATTTCGTGCCCAACGGTAACGCCCGGCACAGCGCGCGGCACCGAGCCATGCTTAATGTGCAGATCGCTGGTGCAGATGCTGGCCAGCGTTACCCTGATAATCGCATCCCGGTCATCCTGCAAGGCAGGCTTTTGTTTTTCCTGCAATTCGAATTTTCCGCGTTCCACATAAGTATAGGCCAGCATAATTGCAATACCTCCTGAGATGTCCCGACGCCACGCGTCCTATTACTGTATTACCAATATCATACCATTTGAAACGTTGGGGTTCAATCACGGGTAAATGCTTCGATACTTTCTTCAAAAATGATCCTCGTAAAGGCTTCGTTAAAAAAAGCCTATCTTCATTGACATTGCATAAAGAGGTTCGCTATACTGTCTGCAATTCGCGGATTTTCCGTCCGCCGACTTTCAGGGAAATCTTTCCCTTAAAGGGCGGACACTGAAAAGGGCATGGCCCGCGCCTGTGAGGCGCCGGCTGTGCCTTTTCCAAACTGGAACCGCTGAAAACAAGGAGGCTTATGAAAGAAAACTGGTTGAAAATATTTTTGAAAGGGCTGTGTGTGGGGGGCACGATGCTTGTGCCCGGCGTAAGCGGCGGTTCCATGGCAATGATCCTGGGTATATACGACAAACTCATCACTTCGGTGAGTTCCTTTTTTGCCTGTAAAAAAAGGAATGCCTTGTTTCTGCTTCTATTTGCTCTGGGAGGCGGTGCCGGGATGCTGCTGTTCGCCAATCCGCTGCTTTACCTGCTGCAGCGTTATCCTCTCGTGCTCCGCTGGTTTTTCATCGGCGCGGTGGCGGGAAGCACGCCGATGATGCTGAAAAAAGCACAGATACACAGCGTCTCCTGGCGGCTCCCCGTGTTTCTCGTGGTCGGTTTCAGCGCCGTTGCATTATTTTCCATTCTGCCAGCAGCAGACGCCTCCGGAGCGGAAAATCCCGGCGCGCTGTTTTTGATCTGCGCCGGCCTGGTCGCGGCTGTTGCACTTGTTCTTCCGGGCATCAGCGTATCTTATCTTCTTCTCATGATGGACATGTACAATACAGTCATCCAATCCATCAGCCGCCTTTATCTGCCCTATCTGCTCCCTCTTGGTGCGGGCGTGCTTTTGGGGATTATACTAACGACTAAGCTGCTGGAACGCGCCATGGAAAAGCATCCGCAGCAAACCTATCTGCTGATTTTAGGCTTTGTGCTGGGTTCTCTGCCGGAATTGTTTCCCGGCTTCCCTGTTTCCGTCCCGCAATGGCTTATGTGCCTTTTTTCACTTGCCTTGGGCGGCGGAGCGATCTGGCTGCTCTCCTCACAGGAGGCGTGATCATTTCCGCAAAACATTCCGTAAAATATTTTGTGAAAGCAAGGTCAAATAAATGAATTTCATCAAAAGGCAGCCTCCGGGCCGCCTGATTGCCGCAGGTTTCGCGCTGGTGATCCTCGCCGGAGCCGCATTGCTGATGCTTCCTGTATCTGTTCGAGACGGCGCGCAGGTCACCCCCATTGATGCACTGTTCACTTCCACCAGCGCGGTCTGTGTTACAGGGCTCATCGCCATCGACACGGCGGATCATTTCACCGTGTTCGGGCGTACAATCGTTGCGCTACTCATCCAGGTCGGCGGTCTGGGCGTTACTTCTGTAGGCGTCGGTTTCATTCTGGTGGCAGGCAAACGCGTAGGTTTCAAAAGCCGTTTGCTGGTGCGTGAAGCCATGAATATGGAAAACGGAAAAGGCATCGTACGGCTTGTCAAATCCATTCTGCTCATGACACTGTGCTTCGAAGGTGCGGGCGCGCTGTTGAGCTTTCTGGTTTTCGTACAGGATCATCCTCCGCTGGAAGCCATAGGCATCAGCATATTTCATTCCATTGCCGCGTTCAACAACTCCGGCTTTGACATTCTCGGCGGGCTGCAAAATCTGATCCCTTATCAGAACAATTTACTGCTCAACTTAACCACCGCTGGGCTGATCATTTTCGGCGGATTGGGTTTTCTGGTTATCCTCGATATCTTAAAAAAGCGTTCGTTCCGCGCGCTGGCTCTGCACTCCAAAGTCGTCATCGTGATGAGCGCGGTATTGATCCTTCTGGGCACGCTGCTTTTGAAAGCGACGGAAAACGTCACATGGCTGGGCGCATTCTTTCAGAGCGTTTCGGCCAGAACGGCCGGTTTTTCCACCTATCCGATCGGTTCGTTCACTGACGCCGGCCTGTTTGTTTTGATCCTTCTCATGTTCGTAGGCGCGTCGCCCGGCTCCACCGGAGGCGGCATAAAAACCACTACGCTGTTCGCTCTTCTGCAGGCGACGCGCAGCGCGGCTACCGGGCGGATGCCCACGGCGTTCCGGCGCACTGTGGCCGGAGAAGTCGTCCAAAAAGCTTTTATCGTCACGCTGCTGTCTGCGTTCGTCGTATGCGGCGGCACGTTCATCCTGTGTCTTCTGGAGCCAGACCTCACATTTCTGCAGCTCTTATTTGAAGCGACATCCGCTTTCGGTACGGTGGGCCTGTCCACAGGCATTACGCCGCAGCTCCAGCCCGCCAGCAAACTGATCGTCATATTGATCATGTACACCGGACGTATCGGCCCGTTGACTGTGGCCTCGCTTTGGGCCTTCCGAACGGAGCAGCACGTCTGGTATTCAGAAGAAACCATCACCATTGGATAAGGAGAAAAGCATGGCAAAAAATAAGGATTCCGCGTCCTACGGCATCATCGGGTTGGGACGCTTCGGCACGGCGCTGGCCAAAAGCCTGGCTGCCGCTGGCAAAGACGTAATGATCATCGACAGCAGCGAGGCAAAGGTGCGCGAGCTGCGCCAATACACCGAACACGCATTTGTCGCGCACGATCTGGGCCGCGAGACGCTGGAGGAAGCCGGCATTCAAAACTGCGACACCGTCGTCGTATGTATCGGTGAAAAAATCGACACCAGCATCCTCACCACGCTCAATGTCGTAAGTCTGGGCGTGCCCAATGTCATCGCCAAAGCGATCAGCGAAGATCAGGGCGCGGTACTGGAAAAAATCGGCGCGGAGGTCATCTACCCTGAGCGCGACATGGCGCTGCGCCTTGCCAAGCGCCTGCTTTCCAGCAGCGTGCTGGATTATATATCTCTCAACAGCAATATTGAGATATCGGAGATACGCATCACGCAAAAGCTCGTTGGCCGCAGCGTACAGGAGGCCGATCTGCGCCGCAAATTTGGTTTAAACATCATAGCCATTGAGCGCGGCGAACAGACGATGACTGACATCAATCCCGCTCATGTTTTTGCGGTGGATGATATCATCGTCGTGGTCGGTAAAAACGAAAGCATACAGCGGTTTGAAGAGCATCTGGTTTGATGAAAACAGCATCAGAAAACAGCGCAGGGTATACTTGTCACACCCTGCGCTGTTTGGCGTTTCCCCTATCTCACAACCCGCCCGCGTAGCCATAACCGTTTCACCTCCAGCCGGTACGGCCGCGGGCATCGATAACGCAGTCCCCCGACGGAAAAGACGGCTGCCGCGCGGAAAATACCGGTTTGCCTTGTGCCGATGTGTTGGAGTATCACCTGAAAGGCCAAAACAAATTGATAATCAGGCCATCCGGCACTGAACCCAAAATCAAAGTATACCTGTCTGCAGCCGGCAAAAGCAACGCCGGCGTTGAAGCAATAAACACCACATTGACCAATGCGGTTTTTAACCTGGTAAAAAGCATTGCATCCATTTAGCGCCCCGATTGCATGTAAAGCTGTTTTGCCTTCCAGCATCAACGTATTCAAAATTTGCAGAGCCGCTCATCCTATCGACCGCTTTACCCTCCACTCATTTAAAAAGTGTGTTTATGAACCGCGCCGCATGTGCTGGAGCCTGTATATCCTGTCGCGTTCGAGGATATCGTGTCTCTGTACCGTGCAGTAGACCGTCACAAACTTCAAGCGCATCGAAGCGAGATCATCAGCCTCTTCCGGCAAAACAAGGCATTGGTTGAGCGCGCCACACGTTATATCACTGCTGCCGGCAGCCTGCTGCAGGACAGCATGCGCGTCGCTTTGTCCTGTACGGACACCGCAAAGGCGCGCGCGTTTGCAGGCACACTTTCCCGCCGTTACATTTCTTCCTCCGGAGAGGCTCCGCACGAAGAAATCAGACTGTTAAGCGCATTGACTTTACAAGGGATAATTTTTTACAGTAATACAATTGCAAAGCTTGCAGACACGACCGTAGTACTGGATGACGAATACGGCGCCGCCAGCCGCACATTGCTCTACGCATTGCGGGAGGAGGCGCTGCAAAAAGGACACAACATCGTAACCTGTTATTGTTCCATGAGCCCATACGAAAAAATCGAGCATCTGTTCATTCCCGCACTGCGTCTTTGCTTTGTCACCAGCAACTCATATCATCCGATACAGTTTTCCGGCCAACGCACCATCCACTGCACACGCTTCTGCAACAAGGAAGGCTTGAAGCTGCGCCGCAAGCGCCTGCACTTCAATAAGCGCGCCGTGGATGAGCTGTTCGCACAGGCTTCTTCCATTCAGAAGGAAGCCAAAGAATGCCATGACGCTTTGGAGCAATATTATATTGACGCGGTCGATTTCACTTTTTTGGAAAAGGCTTATCAATATCTGCTTACCACACTTTGAACAAAGGCCGCTATTTTCAAAACTCCCATATACACATTTGAAGAGACGCAAAACGAACGCCCCGGCAATGCGCGCCGGAGCGTTCGTTTTAGCTTATTCAAGGCTACCAGCCTTCCAAAAAACGTCCTGTTGCAGACTCCGTACAGGCAGCCAGCTCCTGAGGCGTCCCCGAAAACACGGCCCGTCCTCCGTCCACCCCGCCGCCGGGCCCCAGCTCAACGACCCAGTCCGACGCAGCGATCACCTGTTGATTGTGCTCCACTGCAATCACCGTAGCGCCGCCTTCCACCATACCGTTCAGCAGCGCGAGAAAGTGCTCAACGTCAAGCGGATGCAGGCCTACGGTCGGCTCATCCATTAAATACAACACATTGTTCTGTGCCTGCTCCATCAGTTCCTTTGCCAGCTTCAGACGCTGGCCTTCTCCGCCGGACAATGTCGTGAGCGTTTGCCCCAACTCCAAATAGCCCAACCCCGCACCGCACAACGTGTGCAGCCGCGCCGCCAACCTGCGTTCTGCGTCAAACATCTCCATCGCCTCTTCCACGGAAAGCGACAGTATATCGGAAATATTTTTCCCGTTCCACCGGACAGACAAAACCTTTTCGCCGAAGCGCCTGCCGCCGCACACCGGGCATGTGATTTCCGTATCCGCGAAAAACAGCAAATTGTTTGGAACAACGCCCAGGCCTTCGCACGTCTCACATCGGCCCCCTTTTGTATTAAAGGAAAAATCCCCTGCTCCCAATCCCAGCTTTTTGGCCTGCGGCGTTGCCGCGAACAAGCTGCGGATATCAGAATACAGCCCTGTATAGGTCGCTACATTGGAGCGGCGCATGCGGACAAGCGCCTCCTGTTCAATAACCACCACACGGCTGAAATGTTCCAGCCCCGCAACATGTGTACGCTGTTCCCTCTCGTCCGCCAGCACGCCGAATACCAGCGAGGACTTTCCGGAACCGGACACCCCCGTCACCGCAGAAAGACAGCGGACCGGAAATTCCGCATCCACATTTTGCAGATTGTGCAGGCAGGCGTTCCTTATCTTCACCCTTCTGCCGTCCCCCGCCCGAGGCGTCCGCTTTTGCGGCCGATGCCTCGCCAACCAGGCGCCCGTGACAGAATCAGGCTGCGCTGCCAGCTCTTCCAGCGTGCCGCTGCCGACAACCTGTCCGCCATGCCGGCCCGCACCCGGCCCAATGTCGATGATATGGTCCGCAGCGCGCATCACATCCGGGTCATGCTCGATCACCAGTACAGTATTGCCGTTGTCACGCAGCTGTTTCAAAACATCGATCATACCCTGCGTATCCTGCGGATGCAGGCCCACCGTCGGCTCGTCCAGCATATAAAATATCCCCGTGATGTCCGAGTCCAACGCCGCGGCCAACCGCAGGCGCTGCGTTTCACCGCCTGAAAGTGTTCCCGCCTGCCGCTCCAGCGAAAGATATCCCAAACCAACATCCGACAAGCGCCGAAGCTTTGTCTGCAGATCCAGCAAATACGGCTCCACCAGTTTTTGATGCGCGGAAGGCAGCTCCTGCTCCAACTTTTCAAGCCACCTGCGAAGCTCATCCAGCGAAAGCGCAGAAAGCTGTGGCAAACGCACGTCCCGCACAGCGGCGCCGCGGCTCAGAGGATTCAACCGCTCGCCGCCGCACGCGCGGCACGGCGTATGAAGGAAATACCCCTCCATCCCCTTAGCGTCGCCGCCCTTTTCCTGCAAACGCCTCCAAAGCATCGGTTCCACGCCCTCAAACCTGCCCTGCGCGACAGTTTTCGGCACGGCTATATTCGGAAACGTTTCTTGCAGCGCAGAGCAGGAAGTTCCCTCATACAGCACTGCCTTTTGCAGATCGCTGTATGCTTCGACTGCCGTCCCCGGCTGTACAGGGAGCCCATAATGCCGCAGAGCCGCATAAAACGCACCCGTCTGGTATTCAGCGTATTTCTGTGCCCAAAAACGCACAGCGCCATCCTCCAGAGAACGCCGCTCATCCACCGCCCCCGTTCGGTCCACCTTGAGTGTCTGGCCAAGCCCCTGACATTCAGGACATGCCCCTTCTTTGGTGTTATAGGAAAACTGCGTGCGCGTCAGCTTATCCATGCGTTTGCCGCATACACAGCAGTCCATATAGACAAAAAAATCTCCGCCGCGCTTTTCCGTGGTTTCAAAGCAGTCCGCCGCGCAAATGGCAGCTCCGCAATGCGGACAATTGCGTACCGCCAGCTTTTCGTACAGCATGCGCAGTTCCGTATAAATGTTCGTGACAGTGCCCACAGTGGAACGTGGGTTTCGATTCGCCCCGCGCTGCGTGATGCACACGGCCGGAGAAACGCCTCGGATGCTTTCCACCTGAGGCTTTCGGATTCCCTGCAAGTCCATCGCCTCCAGATACTGCCGCTGGCATTCATTGAACAGTACATCGATCAGCAACGTGGATTTTCCTGAACCGGACACGCCCGTGAGTACCACAAGCTTCTCCCGTGGTATCCGCAGAGAGATACTTTTCAAATTGCCCTCTCGGGCGCCGGAGATGACGATATCTTTCATGGCGGCTCCTTTTCTGCTTTTTATAAAAATCATATACAGCGGCCTGACGCGCTCTGGCCGGGAAACAGCGAACACGACACGGCGGTAGTGGAATCATTATATCATGAACGCTGCGAAGCGGCCACAATGAAACCGCACCCGCTGCGGTTTTGCATGATTCAATGTTTTCAACTCTATACGCGAAAGTGCATCAGCGCATAAAATGTGCACAGCCGCGTAAGCGGCGGGCCTGAGGTTATTATACCACAGCGCTGTTATCGACGGCTCTATCTCAACCGCATCTGCTTCACTTCTGCCAGTTTTCTTCATTTTTGCATCTGAACAATCTTTCATTTAAGTCTTGTCATTTTGTCAAAGTGGAGTATAATAGTATAGAAATCATTTTCCACATCATCATCGACGAAGTATTCTGCCGCGATTATATGCTCAACCGGCTTCAGGAGGGAATATTCATAGTATGCTGAAATTATCAAAACTCACATGGCAGCCACCGGAAGGCGGACAAATTATCAAAGGTATGGACCTCGCTATTCCGGACGGAAAACTTGTCGTGCTCACAGGCCCCAACGGCGGCGGGAAAACAACGCTGGCGAAGCTGATCGCCGGGCTGGAGACACCCACATCCGGGCAGATATTCCTGGACGGAAAAGACATTACTCCGCTTGACGTTACCCAACGCGCACGCTGCGGCGTGAGTTATGCATTCCAGACGCCCGTCCGATTCAAAGGACTCACCGTGCGCGACCTCGTGGAACTGGCCGCAGGAGGCGCTCTTTCCGAAGCAACACTGTGCGAGCTTCTGGGAAAAGTCGGGCTGTGTGCCCGCGAATATATGGACCGTGAGATCAACGCCAGCCTGTCCGGCGGCGAGATCAAACGCATCGAAATCGCCACTGTGCTTGCCCGGGGTACGCGCTTCATGCTGTTCGACGAGCCGGAAGCAGGTATTGACCTGTGGAGCTTCACCGGGCTTATCGACGTTTTTCGCGACTTACGCAGCCATCTGGACGGTTCGCTTGTCATTATTTCACATCAGGAACGCATTCTCGCCATCGCGGATGAGATCGTAGTCATTGCCGACGGTGTAGTACAGCAGGCCGGACCGCGTGCCTTGGTGCTGCCCGGGTTATTGGACGGCGCAGCCGGCTGCACGCAATGTCCCAACAAGGAGGTTGGAAAACAATGAACGGCATCACTGAAAAATTGCTCGGCATCGTTTCGGACTGGGCCGGCTCTTTCAACGGCGCGTTCAACATTCGTGAAAACGGCCAATGCGCAGGGCGGCAGTCCACCGCGCATATTAAAATAGAATCCAAAACCGACGTCCCCGGCTTGGATATCCGCATTCTGCCCGGCACAAAAGGCGAAAGCGTTTCCATTCCCGCCTGTGTGACTCACGGAGATGTTGATGATCTGGTTTACAACGACTTTTTTGTGGGTGACGGCGCCGACGTGACCATTGTCGCTGGCTGCGGTGTGCACACCGACGACGGAGAACCCGCCCGCCACAACGGAATCCACCGGTTTTTTCTGGGACGGGACGCTCACGTCGTGTATCTGGAAAAGCATATCGGTACGGGCGGCGGCAGCGGCAAACGCAGCATTGACCCCGTAACGGAAGCCACGCTCGCAGAGGGCGCCATACTGGAAATGGACACCTCGCAGCTCGGCGGCGTGGATGACACCACGCGCACCACCCGCGCCACCCTGGCCGCAGGTGCAAAGCTGTATATCCGTGAGCGGCTCCTCACTGAGGGCAGCCAGCAGGCGCGAACTGATTTTGAAGTTTTTCTCGACGGAGAGGACTCTGGCGTGGACCTCATTTCCCGTTCTGTTGCCAAGGGAAATTCTCATCAGGCTTACCGCTCGCGTATCGTTGGCAACACGCGCTGCACAGGCCACTCGGAATGTGACGCCATCATTGCAGACAACGGTACTGTAACGGCTGCACCCGAACTTACCGCAAACAGCGGCGATGCCGCGCTCATCCATGAAGCGGCCATTGGTAAGATCGCTGGCGAACAACTGCTCAAGTTGCGAACGCTCGGCCTTACAGAGGAAGAAGCTGAAGCAAAAATCGTGGCGGGCTTTTTAAAATGATATAATGGCGGGCCGGTTTTATACCACCCGCTACAGCTTGGCAAAAAAGCTACGCTTTTCCGCCAAGCTGCCTGCGAACAGGGCTTTTGGCCTTGTTCGCCGCGCACGGCGTGGGTTATTTTAAATGAAAAAGGGGCGTCTGCGCGCTATAAGAGCCGCGCTTCCAGCGCGGTTGCTTTTCGACACGCGCCTGCGGGCGCAGCCGCCGCCCCTTTTTCAAACTTTAGCCTGTGGCGGGTCGGTTTATACGGCCCGCTATTTTCATTCTCCTGCGGTCTTCACATATGTAAAAATTTTTTGTTTGGATGGTTTTCTGTCATAAATCGTGTGGATGCCGCGTATATAGAACATTACAATGGTTTAAGAACGCTATGCTGAAGGAGGATGCCCCTTGCAACAAATCATCTGCAAAACAGGCTGTATCCAATCTGTCGGCGGCGCGATCGACAGCACCGCCGCACAGTATACCATCACCGCCCACGTCAAGCTGTATAATGCTGTGCAAAGTGCACGTTTGACCGTTGTGCTGCAAAAAAACGTACAGACCTGGTCGGGCACCTGGGACGATATTTTCGTCTTCAGTGCCGGAGGCGCAGGCAGTGCCGCGCTGGCGCACGAAATGCGCCTTTCCTCCGGCGTGTACCGTGCAAAGATCATCGCCGATGTGTACGATCCGGGCGGCATTCGTGCGGATACTTCCACTGTGTATACAGCGGAACGCATTGTTTCCTGACGCAGACCCTCCCACACAAGGCCAAGGCCGGGCAAAAGCCCGGCCTTGGCCTTTTCTTATCCCAGTAAAGCTTTTCCGAATGAAATACGCACGAAACGCCATGTTTCAGCCGTCTCCTGCGCACATTTTCCTATGGACAAATAAATTTCATCCCTTTACAATTGTTGTATTACACCAAAAAGGAAGGAAAAGGAACCATTCATGGGAAAACGTTCATTCGCTGCAAGACTGCAGCAGCTTTTCTCCGCGCACGATATGACTCTGGGCGCTCCCTGGAAGCGCATTCTTGAGTTTGCTATCCCCATGCTGATCGGCAATCTGGCCCAGCAGCTTTACAACACCGCGGATTCCATCATCGTAGGCCGCTATGTCGGCGATAATGCGCTGGCGGCCGTCGGCAGCGCCTCCCCCATCCTCAACCTTCTGCTTGCGCTTTTTGTGGGCGTCGCCACAGGCGTAGGCATCCTGGTAGCACAGCGTTACGGCGCAAAAGATCGTGAGCAGCTCTCCGTCGTTATTGGCAACTGCATCACACTGTCCGCCATCGTATCCGTCATTACAATGATCATCGGCGCGCTTATCACCCGCCCAATGCTCGAGCTGCTCAGCACGCCCGCCTCCATCATCGACTGGTGCGCGGATTATCTGATGATCTATTTCCTGGGCATTGCCGGTTTTGCTTATTATAATATCCTGTCCGGCGTGCTGCGCGGCATGGGCGACAGCCTGTCCGCACTGGGTTTTCTGCTTGTTGCCGCCGCGTTGAACGTAGGGCTTGATTTGTGGTTTGTAGCCGGCCTGGGTATGGGTGTGGCCGGTGTGGCGCTGGCCACCGTGCTGGCGCAAACGATTTCCGCTTTCCTCTGTCTGTGGAAACTGCTGCGCATGCGGGACGTGTTCGACCTGACGCTGCATTACTTGAAACCCCGCTCCGCGCCCATTGCCAATATCATCCGCATCGGTGTGCCTTCCGGCATCACTCAGGCCATCTTCTCCGTGGCCATGCTTGTGGTCCAGTCCCTCACCAACAGCTTTGGTGAAATGGTCATCGCCTGCAACGTGATCGTCATGCGGGTGGATGGCTTCGCGATGATGCCGAACTTCACCTTTGGACAGGCAATGACGACGTATACCGGACAAAACGTTGGCGCGCGCAGGTTGGACCGTGTGCATCAGGGTGCAAAGCAGGGCACCTGGATCGCCGTCGGCATCTCCGCTTTCCTGACTGCATTGATTCTTTTATTCGGCCGCCAACTGATGGGCGTTTTTACCGAAACAGCCGTGCTGGTAGATTTGAGCATGCGCATGATGCAGATTCTCGCCTTCGGATATATCGCCATGTCCATTACTCAGTGTCTCTCTGGCGTGATGCGGGGCGCAGGCGACACAATGACACCAATGTGGATCTCCATCATCACCACTGTTGTGCTCCGCGTTCCCATTGCCTACGGCATCGCATTCTTTACGCGCAGCGCCGAGTATCCCACCGGGCGCCCGGAATCCACCTTCATCTCCCTGCTGGTCTCCTGGTCGCTGGGCGCACTGCTCACGGCTGTCGCCTATCGCTTCGGCGCCTGGCGTAAGCGTTTGGCTACCGCAGAACCTGCCCTGCAGCTTTGAACAGCATACCGTCATCCGGCAGAAAAGCACCTGCGGACACATCGTCCGCAGGTGCTTTTGTTTGGCAATCTTTCTTTACAGCTCCGGCTGCTCCAGCTCCAGTGTTCCGTCCGCGTAAATGCGCACTCCGGGCGAAAGCGCCCGCAGATACTGTAATAGCGCCGCGCCCTCTGCATCTTCCATGAGTGCGGTACGTCCTCCATGCTGGATACACGGCTCGAACTGAACGGAATACTCACCCGGCGCTGCGATTCTGACGGAAAGAAAGCCTGTTTCCACCGTATCCATATTGAACCAGAAATTCCCCAAACTGTATGCAACATGCTTTCCGTGCTCAAATGCAAAGCCCTGCAGGCAGTGCGGATGTGCGCCCACAACAATGTCCGCGCCCGCTTCAATATATTGGCGGGCCTGCTCCCGCTGAGCGGTTTCCAGCACAGCGGTATTCTCCGTGCCCCAATGCACATAGGCCGCCACAAAATCGCTGTTCTTCCTCGCTTCCGTGACCGCTTGCAAGAAAAGATCGGGTTCATAGGTGCGCAGCACTCCCGGCTGTGTTGCCCCCGCCTCCTGCGTGAAAATGAATTTTTCCGCACGGGTGGCTGCGACAAAGGCAAGCTTTATGCCGTTTACAATAAAATATTGGGGGCGCATTGCCTGCTCCAGGTCTCGCCCTGCGCCGATATAGGGAATCCCTTCTTGTTCCAGTGCCGCCAGCGTGTCCTCGAATGCGTCCGGCCCGTAGTCGAATACATGGTTATTGGCAAGGCCTGCAAGGTCCGCTCCCATCTGTCGCAAAAAAGCGGTGCTTGCGGGGTCTGCCCGGAACGTGTATAGTTTTCCCGGCAGCGCCACGCCGCGTCGGGAGTACGGGAACTCGTTGTTCACCACAAGGACATCCGCGCCGCGCAGCCGCTCTAACAAGGCCGATGAAAACGCATCTTCCACGCCGCCGCCGCTGTCTTTCAAATGCCGCATAATCTCCCAATCATCGTCAAGGTTCACGTCGCCTGCAAAAATAATCTCCGCCGCGCCGTTGCCTCCCTCCAGCTCATGCCAGTTCGAGCCTTTGTCCTGCCCGGAGTAGCGGCCGTACAGCACATGAAGAGAAACCCCGCACAGGTCATAGAACCATGCGTCTGAATACAGGGCCTCTGCTTCGAGACGAGCATCTATTCCCTCCAGCAGACCGGACGGCGCCTCCTGTGCGCACCATGAAAAAAATTCTTCCGTCAGCGGGTGCGCGCTTTGTACCGCAGCCAATTGACGCGCAAGCGTTTCGGGCATAACCTGTACGGCCTGCCCCTCCGCGCTGCTTCCGCCGGATACCGGGGATTCCGCTCCCCATGCATCCGTTCCCCGCCCGGAAAAATCGGAGCAGCCTGCCAGCAGCACGGAACACAGCAAGATCGCAGCGATATATTTTTTGCAGCTCATCCCTTTGCCTCCCTGTTTTACATCAAGCGCACACGGCCCCAATTTTCCCCCGAGACGCAAAAGAGGCCGGGGCCCACGATAGGCCCCGGCACATTCTCCAAAGAATTATTTCCAAAGCACTGCCAGCGTCCGGTGGACAAATGTGCAGGTCAGTATAATATTGTATCCACCCAGCATCACTACATACAGCTTTTTATTCTTCCTGTTCTTGATCTTCCCCGAAAAGGACATGATCATAAGGCAGGAAACCACTACGGCGGCGATATCCGCAAACGCCACCACCGATTGAGGCGCAAGCGCGGGAAAAAGCGAATCTGTCCACCAGCTTACCGGCAGCGCGAGCAGATGCGCGAAGGGAACGACCAGGATGGGCGTGACACTCGCTGCGTAATCCCCGTGCCCCGCACGGATGAATACCACAACGAGGCAAAGTGAGATTGCCAATATCGCAACGCATTCTGTAACCATTCTTTTCCCTCCCGAAACTTCTCTGTTTGCTTATTGTACCGCAAAATAAAATTTTCGTCCACAACTTTTCAGAAAAAGCTTGACGAACGCAAAAAATTCCTTATAATAGATAAAGGCACTTGATTTAAGCGCCATATGCTGGTGTGGCTCAGTCGGTAGAGCAGCTCACTCGTAATGAGCAGGTCGTCCGTTCGAATCGGATCACCAGCTCCAGTAAGAAAAACCCATAAAACAGCCTGCAGGCTGTTTTATGGGTTTTTCTTTTGCGCAAAAGCACAGCCCATGCTTTCCAGAGACGCGCTTTGGCCTTATGAACATTGTACGAAACGTTCTCGCAAGGGCTTGTTTGCGTTCGAAGCCGAACTGCACCCCCGCAGGCATATCCCCTATCAGCCAAGCGCTGCAGACCATTCCGCCTCGCGGAAACCCACCAGCACAAAATCGTCCGCCACAATCAAAGGCCGCTTCACAAGCATTCCGTATTCACCCAACAAAATGTACTGCTCATTGTCCGTCATTTCAGGCAGCTTGTCCTTCAGCGCCATGCCTTTGTACAGCAGCCCGCTTGTGTTGAAAAAGCGCCGGAGGGGCAGGCCGCTTTTTTCATGCCAAGCCCGCAGCTCCTCCGCGTTCGGGTTTTCTTCCTTGATGTCGCGCAGCGTATAGGCCACGCCGTGCTCGTCCAGCCATACCTTGGCGCGCTGGCAGGTGGAACATTTCGGATACCAGACCAAAACCATTTTCTACATCCTTTCTTCTTATCAACTGCCTGTCAATATCGATAACAAAAATATAAAGCCCAACAAAACAGGCTGATGCAGCAAATATACCCACAAGCTGTGCCGCCCCAGCCAAACCAATGGACGGCAGGCAGGCCAGCCGCGCACCGTCTCTTCGGCATACGGGCGCAGAAAACGCCACAGGAAAAGCCCCGTCCAGAACAGAAATATCCACGGGATCAGCGGAAAATAATCCGCCGAATAGAAGCCCGGGCCGGGCAGGCCAAGCGGAAACAAAAACGGCACGCTGTACAGCCGGCGCGGCAGCTCAAACAGCTGCAGCTCGCCAATGCCCAGATATCCCATCGGAACGCTTCGCAGGAACAAAAACAATACAAAGGAAGCTATGGCGCCGGGCAGCGCTGGCGCGCGGTCCAGAAAGCGGCGCAGCAGCGCGCTGAGCAGCACGGCCGCCCCAATCAAGTGCAAAACGCCGAACAGTATTTGCTCCGACGGCATCACCAGCATCGTGACGGCTGTGAGCAGAAGTCCGCAGCCAAATGTGACCGCGCCACGGCGTACCGCATGCTTCCCATAGGGAAACACAGCCCCCGCCAGCAGAATGAACGTCCAACAGATGAATTGCTGCCAGATATGCGCGTTGCCCGTTTGCGTAAACCATGCCGCAGGTCGGCCGAATACATAGACCCAGTCGTAAACGCCATGGTATACGGCCATATTTACCAGTGCAAAGCCGCGCAAGGCATCGAACGCCGCGATTCGCCGCGGGGCGGCCGACCATTTTTCCCGCACGGCTTACAGTGCCTCTGTCACACACAACGCACCGTAGTTGCGCACATTCAGCACGTAACAGGAGCCCTCGCCGAACACGCTGTCCATCGCCGCGCGGTACGCCTCCAGCAGATGCACCGGGACGAACGCCTGAATGGTGCCCGCAAAGCCGCCGCCCTGCAAACGCCACGCACCATACCCCTCGAGTATATGCTGAGAAAGTGCCAAACCAAGCGAAACGCCCTGCTCCCGCGGATTTTTTGCACTGTATGCATTCTGGTTGTATTCAAACGACGAATGGCCGCCTGCCACGATCAATTCCAAAAAGTCTTCAAAGCGATCCTCACGGATGGCACTGCATAACGCACCGGCACGCCGACTGTCCGCAAAAAAGTGGATAGCGCGCAGTACGGCACGGTCCCCCAGTTTTTCACGCACACCAGCAATATCCGCATAAAAAGCAGACTCATCCACTTCGCGCAGCACCGACTTATCGAAATAGGCCGCCACTGCTTCCATCTCTTGGCGGACGGCCGCATATTCATCGGTAAGCGACGCATGGCTCCCTTTTGTATCTGTAATGCACAGACAATAATCGTGTTTTGCCAGATCAAAATCCACTTTTTCCACTACGGGGCTGGCAGGATCACGAAAATCAATGGTGATCACGCTGCCCACGCTGCAGGCTGTCTGATCCATCAGGCCGCTGGGTTTGCCAAAATATTCATTTTCCGCATATTGACTGATCTTTGCGATGTCTACCGCGGAGAAACGGCCTTGGTTGTATTCCCCATTGAATACAGTACCAATGACAACCTCGAACGCAGCCGAACTGGACAGCCCTGAGCCGCGCAGCACATCGGACGTGGTATAGGCGTCGAAGCCGCCCAGTACACCGCCCTGCTTTGCGATGCCCGCAGCCACGCCGCGGATGAGAGCGGCGGAGCGGCCCTGCTCTGCCAGCACAGGAGACAGCTGCTCCAGCTTCACTTCGTCCCTGCCGTCAAAGCCTTTCGATTTCACACGTACCACATCGTCCGTGTTTTTGGAAACCACGGCAATCACGTCCAGATCCACCGCGCCGGCCATTACCACGCCGTGGTTGTGGTCGGTGTGGTTGCCTCCGATCTCGGTGCGGCCGGGCGCGGAATAGATGGCGGCTTCCCGTTCCCCGCCGTATAGCGCCGCAAAACAGTCCAGCGCATCCGCGTACCGCGCACGCTGGCGCTCCAGCACGCCAGCCCGCCGGCCATACAGCTTTCCCAGGGACGCGTCCCACACACCGCGCTCGATCTCTTTCTTTAACTCTTTTGCCGTTGACATATTACCGGCCTCCCCTTGTCTTTCGTTTATCCTATAGACGCCGCCGAAAAGCGGCCCCGATGCCTTCTTCTCCGCCGGGGTGCCGCATGGCGGCGCATTTTCAGCGCCGCTCCAAATGCAGCCCGGTACTGCCCCGGTGTCAAATCCATTATAACAGACATGCGCTTGATGTAAACACTATTTTATATCACGAAAAAATGGACTTTTGTTGATTGATTTGCTATAATTAAATATCATATGAGGAATAAGAGGCGGAATCGTTTTTTGTCCCACACGGTTTCGCCGGAGGTGAATCGGATGCCCAGCACATACAAGCAGTCGTTCAAGCAGAATTATACCGACAATGTGGAACTTTCCATCTTCAACTGCGGCCTGCAGAGCTGTGAGCGCGGCTATACCTGGGGCCCCGGCGTACGGGATCACTATCTGATCCATTATGTTGTCGACGGGAAAGGCACATATACGGTAAACAACACAGTTTATGAGCTTCGGGCGGGGGATATCTTTCTTGCAAAGCCCAGCCAGCTCATCACTTATTCCGCAGACAAGGAGGAACCGTGGGAATATTACTGGGTGGGCTTCAACGGGGCCTGTGCCAACAAGCTGGTGCTTCAGCTGCCTTTTCGGGAGGACATGCCCACCCACCACTGCAAAAATGCCGAACGCGTAAAAAAGGCGCTGTTCAATATTTTTCTGTCCCGGGGGCCCGAGCCGCGCAATGAAACGCTGATGGTCGGATATCTGTATCTTTTCATTGCTGAGCTGATGCAGGAGGCAATGGACCTTGAACCGCATGCCTCCAATTCCAGTTCTCAGTATGTCATCAACGCAATCAAGTATATCCAGTTCAACTATTCCCATGACATCAGCATCGACGATATCGCCAAGGCCGTGGGCGTCAGCCGCAGCCATCTGTACCGGGTATTCATGAGCAACGTGGGACAGTCCCCTATTGATTACCTTACCAGCTACCGCATCAGCGAGGCATGTTTCCTTTTAAAAAATTCTCAGCTTTCCATTGCAGAGATCGCCGTGTCCGTCGGCTTTTTTGACCAGTTTTATTTTTCCCGCGTGTTCAAAAAAAGCAAGGGCGTTCCGCCCAGCAAATACCTGACCAGCATCAACCAGGAAAAAGCCGCGCGCTAGCACGGCTTCCCCGTTATTTTCAAAGCGGCATGCCTGCCGCTTTTTTTGTGAGGAGAACCGCTCATATGCCGCTTGTCAAAAACCAGATCATCCCCCTTACCATCGACGCACTGTCCAGCGACGGTAACGGCGTCGGACGTTTTGAGGGCCAGGCCGTTTTTGTCCCGTTTGCCGCCGTGGGCGACGTGCTTTCCGTCAAGGTGGTAAAAATCTGCAAAAGTTACGCCTTTGGCATCGTCGAAAGCGTCCTCACGCCCGGCACCGGGCGCATCCCTGCGGACTGCCCTATTTTCGGCCGGTGCGGCGGCTGCTGTTTCCGGCACCTTTCCTACGAAGCAGAGCTTGCGGCAAAGCAAGGCTTCGTGGCGGACGCCCTGCGCCGCATCGGCGGGCTGGATGTGCCCGTGCGGGACATCCTTCCCTCTCCACAGACCGAGCGCTACCGGAACAAGGTGCAGTATCCTCTGTTTCTCGCTGGGGACGGCAGTGTTCAAGCCGGCTTTTATGCGAGCCGCAGCCATCGGCCGCTGCCTTGCGGGGACTGTCTGCTCCAGCCCGGACTGCTGAACCGAATCGCCGCGACGCTGTGCGCGCTTCTGACGCAATATCATATCTCCGTCTATGATGAACAGGCACACCGAGGGCTCGCGCGCCATATTTATTTGCGCCACGCCGTCACAAACGGAAGCGTGCTTGTATGTCTTGTCTGCAACGGACGCAGCCTGCCTCACGCACAGGATATCTGCGCCGCGCTGGTAAAGGCGCATCCGGAGGTAGAGAGCGTGGTATTGAACGTCAACACGCACAAAACGAATGTTATCACCGGAAAAGAATGTATCACGCTGTACGGTCCCGGCGTGCTCCACGATACCATGCGCGGCGTACCCGTCGCGCTCGGTCCGCTTTCTTTCTATCAGGTGAATACCGAAGGCGCAAACCGCCTATACGGTGTTGCTGCTGATTTTGCCGCGCCCGGCCCCGAGGATACGCTGCTGGACCTTTATTGCGGCGCGGGTACCATCGGCCTTTCCATGGCGGAGCACTGCGGCAGGCTTATCGGTGTAGAGATCGTACCCGAAGCGGTGGAGAGCGCCCGGCGCAATGCCGCCGCAATGGGGGTAGAGCACGCGGAGTTTTTCTGTGCCGACGCCGGAACCGCCGCACAAAAACTGGCCGCCGACGGCCTGCTGCCCAATATCGTCGTTCTGGACCCTCCCCGCAAGGGCTGCGACGAGCCGACGCTGAAGGCCGTATTGGCCATGGCCCCCCAGCGCATCGTGATGGTGAGCTGCAATCCTGCCACCGCCGCGCGGGATCTTAAATATCTTTCTCAACACGGATATGCTGTACAGGCCGTACAGCCAGTGGATATGTTCCCGCGCACAAAGCATGTGGAATGCGCGGCGCTTCTCTGCCGCGAAAAATTCTGAAAGTCAACAGAACGGAGGCTCTGCATCCGCACCGCCATGTCAAATGAAACGATATCAAACAAGCCTGCCGGACGTGTTCTGGATTTGACTTCCGGCAGCATCACCGGCACAATGCTCCGGTTTGCTCTGCCCATGATCGCCGGCAATCTGCTGCAGCAGCTTTACAATGTAGCCGACACGCTCATTGTCGGTCGTTTTCTCGGTTCCGTCGCGTTGGCAGCCGTTGGCTCGTCTTATACGCTGATGACCTTTCTCACCTCTATCCTTCTGGGGCTCTGCATGGGCAGCGGAGCATTTTTCTCCATCCGTTACGGAGAAAAGGATTTCTCCCGCCTGCGCGCCGGCATTTTCGCTTCTTTCACGCTTATCGCCGCGCTGACATTCGTCATCAATGCCGCTGTCTTTTTGTGGATCGACCCTATCATGCGCCTGCTCTCTGTTCCCGTCTCTGTGTATGGGCTGATGCGGGAGTACCTTTGGGTCATTTTTTTCGGCATCGCCGCCACGTTCCTTTACAATTTCTTCGCCTGTCTGCTGCGTGCGGTGGGCAATTCTGCGGCACCTTTGATTTTTCTGGGGATCTCGGCGGTATTGAACATCGTGCTGGACCTTGTGTGTGTGCTGGTGTTTCATTGGGGCGTGGCAGGAGCTGCAGCGGCGACTGTGTTTGCACAATGGATATCCGGTATCGGGTTGGGGCTGTACACACTGGCGCGTATGCCGGGCCTGCGTGTTTCCCGCAGCGACATGCGTTTTGATCGGGCTCTCATGACGGAAATCTCTCATTTTTCTCTGCTGACCTGCATGCAGCAATCTGTCATGAATTTCGGTATTTTGATGGTACAGGGCCTGGTGAACAGCTTCGGGCCTTCCGTCATGGCCGCATTTGCCGCCGCGGTAAAAATCGACTCCTTCGCCTATATGCCCGTGCAGGATTTCGGCAACGCATTCTCCACCTTCATCGCTCAAAATTACGGCGCCAAAAAAGAAGATCGCATTCGCGCGGGGATTAAAAGCGCGGTCGGAGCCGCAGCTGTTTTCTGCCTTCTCATCTCCACATTGGTGTTCCTTTTTGCAAGGCCGCTTCTCTTGATTTTCATACGTCCCGAGGAATCTGAGATCCTTTCTATCGGCGTGGAGTATCTGCGCATCGAGGGCGCTTTTTACTGCGGCATCGGCGCATTGTTCCTGTTATACGGACTGTACCGTGCCATCCAGAAGCCCGGAATGTCTCTTGTGCTCACGGTCATTTCCCTCGGCACACGCGTAGTGCTGGCTTATACGCTTTCCGCTGTACCCGCCATCGGTGTTGCCGGCATCTGGTGGTCCGTCCCCATAGGTTGGTTCCTTGCCGACCTTGCAGGCCTGCTTTATTACAGATATTACATCCGAAAAAATCACGGATTGTTCTGAACGGAGGCTTTTCCATGGAGATTCGAAATGTCACAAGTATTTTCTTCAGTCCAACAGGCTCCACCCGGCGCCTTGTGTCCATGCTCTCGAAAACGTTTCCCTCAAAACCACGCGAGGTCGATATCACGCCGTATACACAGCGCGGACTAAGCATGGACTTTGGCCCGGATGACCTTGTGCTATTTGGCGTCCCCGTATATGGAGGACGCATTCCCTCTCCGGCGGTGCAAACGCTGCGCCGCATGCAGGGCAGCCGGACGCCTGCCGTCCTGGTTGCGGCCTACGGCAACCGCGAATATGACGACGCGCTGCTGGAGCTTGCGGATATTGCCGCTGCAAACGGGTTTATCCCATTCGCAGCGGCCGCGCTGATCGCGGAGCATTCCATCATGCATTCCGTCGCCGCCGGACGGCCCGACGCACAGGATGCGAAAAAAATCGAAGCGTTCGGCACACAGCTATGGAAAAAGCTGTCCACATCCGAGGCGCTCTCTCCAGTTTCCGTAAAAGGGACTCGCCCTTACAAAGAGTTTGGCGGTGTTCCCATGAAGCCAAAGGCCGGGCGAAGCTGTACCGGCTGCGGAATCTGCGCCGCGCTTTGCCCTGCACATGCCATCCCCGCTAACGTTCCCAGTTGTACGGATAAGGACGCGTGCATCTCCTGTATGCGCTGCATCAAGGTGTGTCCCGTCCACGCCCGCAGGTTGAATCCCGTGATGCTGCGCACTGCAGAAAGCGCTTTTTACCAAAAACACAACGCACGGCGGGAGCCGGAATTCATTTTATAAAAACAAATATGGGCAGGCACGCTGCTTTACCCGCCGTCAAAGAAATTCCTGCTTTCCGCGGATACCCGGCTTTTTTCTTTCTTTGTCATCCCACTCAAATCGAGGCGTAAAATCAATGCAGTCATTTTTCAAAAAGCTTCCGCGCTATTCCCTGCGCTTGCTGCTTGCCTATCTGGTTTATATCTTTACCGGAGGTGTGTTGGCCTATCTGCTTCCCCGCCAGGCGCGAAACCTTCCCCAAACCGACAGCTTTTACGGCATCGGCCGCGGGCCGGACCGGGCCGTACTGGTGGAGGAGCCACAAGATGCGTTTGCACGCCGCGTGGAAGTGATCCGTACCGCGCAGAGCACACTGGACGTCTGCTATCATTGTGTCAAAAGCGGCGAGACTACGGAGTGCTTTTTCGCAGAACTGTTGAGGGCGGCCGACCGAGGCGTGCGCGTACGCGTTCTGCTGGACGGCACTGTGGGCGGCCTTTCCGGCGCGCGGAGTAATATCGCCCTTGCGTTGCGTGCGCATCCCAATATCGAATACCGTATTTATAACCCCGTAGATCTGCTCAGGCCATGGGAATGGAATGCACTGCTGCATGACAAATTTATCCTGGCAGATGATCGGATGCTTCTGTTGGGCGGCCGCAATATCGGCGACGAATATTTCGCCCCGCCCGGCTATGAGGGGGCTGTCACATATGACCGGGATGTTCTTGTTTTGAACGATCTTGCTGGGACGCCGGATTCCTCCGAAAGCGTGACCGCACAAGCCAAAATCTATATGGATACGCTTTGGGATGCGCCGGAGACCGACAAATTCGGCACACTTTCACCAAGCCGCCGTGCAGACGGCCTTGCGGCGCAGGAATACTTGAAGGAAACTGCCGCAAGATGGGAGGCCGCCGCCCCCTCGTTCTATCTGCCCTCGGAGCCTGCCTCCCAATGTGCCGTTCCTACACAGCGCGTCACCCTGCTGCACAATCCTGTCTCCCCGTTCAAAAAAGAACCCACACTGGGCGCGACGCTGGCGCAGCTTCTCTCCGGTTGCCAAAAAATCCGGCTCCAGACGCCCTACGCGACAGCCAATCCGTCAACGCTGGCCGCGCTCACCCGCCTTGCAAAGCAGGGGCATGTGGAATATCTGACAAACTCCATGGCATCTTCGCCCAATTATCCGGCGTTTTCTGCGTATAGCTCCCAGCGCGCCAAGTTTTTGGCAACCGGCGTGGAAATCTACGAATATCAAAGCACAGATTCTATTCACGGAAAATCCTGTGTCGCAGATGGGCGGATTTCCGTGGTAGGTTCCTTTAATCTGGATGACCGAAGCCTGTATATCGACACGGAATCTGTTCTTATCATCGACAGCCCGGAGTTTTTCGCACAGCTGAATGCGGAGCTGGATACTTTGTTCGCGCAATCGGCCGCAGTCGGTCCGGACAACGCTTATCTTCCGGGGAGCGGAGCAACGGCGCTGAATGTCTCTCTCGGCAAGCGCCTTTTGATGGGCTTTGTTTCCATTTTCTCCCGGTTGTTCCGGTTTCTGATATGACGTAAAACTAAGTGAGGGATCGTTTATGCAATATGGATTTGTAAAGACAGCAGCGCTTACCCCCAGCATCCGCGTGGCGGACTGCGCCTACAATGCCCGGCAGATCATCGAGGTGCTGCGCGGCGCAGCAGCCGCCGGTGCGGAAATCGCATGCTTGCCGGAGCTTTGCATCACAGGCTATACCTGCGGGGACCTGTTTTTTCAACCGGTGCTGCAGCAGGGCGCGCGGGACGCACTGGCTGACGTCCTGCGGGATACCGCCGGGCTGCCGCTTCTTTTTGTTCTGGGGCTGCCGCTTACGCACGGCGGTAAGCTGTATAACTGCGCGGCTGTGTGCCAAAACGGGCGTGTGCTGGGCGTCGTGCCGAAAACACACCTGCCCAATTACAATGAATTTTACGAAAAGCGGCAGTTTACACCTGCCCCGGCAGAAAACGGCGTCATTGACCTGTCGGGCGCACAGGTCCCTTTCGGCACGAACCTGTTGTTCCAATGCGGAACGCAGCCCGCGCTGACGCTGGCCGTCGAGATCTGCGAGGATCTTTGGGCTCCTTTGCCTCCCAGTACACGGCACGCCATGGCAGGCGCCACACTCATCTGCAATCTTTCCGCCAGTGACGAGACCATCGGCAAGGCTGAATACCGCCGTGCGCTTGTGACCGGCCAGTCTGCCCGCCTGCTGTGCGGTTACGTTTACGCGGATGCAGGTGAAGGCGAATCGACCACCGATATGGTTTTCGCCGGACATAATATGGTCGCTGAAAACGGCGCGCTTCTGGCCGAAACTGCGCCTTTCTGCGGCGGTATGGCGTTAACCGACATCGACGTGGAACGCCTTGCGGGGGAACGGCTGAAAAACACCAGCTTCCCCGCTGAAGACAACGCAAACTATGAAGTCATCCCATTCGTACTGCCGCAAAACGTCTCTCCGCTTACCCGCATCGTCTCATCCGCTCCTTTTGTGCCGGCGGACGCCGAACAGCGCGCCCGGCGCTGTGACGCCATCCTGGCTATGCAGGCGTCAGGCCTGAAAAAGCGTCTGGAACATACGCATGCTAAAACCGCTGTTGTCGGCATCTCCGGCGGACTGGACAGCTGCCTTGCACTGCTCGTCACCGTTCGGGCCTTTTCCCTGCTGGAGCGCCCGCTCTCTGACATCGTCGCCGTAACGATGCCTTGCTTCGGCACTACGGAGCGCACGCGCACCAATGCCCAACGCCTTTGCGAGGCGCTGGGCGTGACGCTGCAGCATGTAGACATCACTCAAACCGTGCGCAGCAACTTTGCCGACATCGGCCAGGACGAAACCCGACACGACGTCACGTATGAGAATACGCAGGCTCGTGTGCGCACGTTGGTGCTCATGAACCTTGCCAACCGGCTGGGCGGGCTTGTCATCGGCACAGGCGATCTTTCAGAGCTGGCGCTGGGCTGGGCCACCTATAACGGCGACCATATGAGTATGTACGGCGTAAACGCCTCGGTCCCCAAGACGCTCATTCGGCATATCGTCGCCTCCGTGGCGGACGAAACTGAAAGCAGCGCGCTTCGGCAGGTGCTTCGCGATATTCTGGACACACCCGTCAGTCCGGAGCTGCTGCCCGCTGAAAACGGAAAAATCAGCCAACAAACAGAAGAGATCGTCGGGCCTTACACACTGCACGACTTTTTCCTCTATTATGCCGTGCGCTGGGGGTTCTCTCCGGCAAAGGTCTATTATCTTGCCCGACAGGCTTTTGCCGGAGAATACACAAATGCCGTGCTGCTGAAATGGCTGCGGAATTTTTACAGGCGTTTTTTCTCCCAGCAGTTCAAACGCAGCTGCCTGCCGGACGGTCCCAAGGTGGGTTCCGTAACATTGTCGCCGCGCGGAGACTGGCGCATGCCCAGCGACGCCAGCGCCGCGCTGTGGGTGGCGCAGGCAGATGCGCTGGAGGAATAATGCTTCACAGCAAACAGCTTTTGCTGTTTGCCAGACCGCGGTACTTTCCGTATTTTACGCTCTTTGCCACGGCAATAAAAAATGAAAAGAAGGTATGAAAAAAATGGCTGACCTTGAATTATGCGCTGCGATATCCGATGCATTCGGCCCCTCGGGATATGAAAAAGAGGCGGTCGATGTGATTGAAAGCAGCCTGGGCGGACTGGCCGCACACCGCGACAGCATGCAGAACCTGTATGTCTCTTTGCCGCAGAATGTGGGCGGACGTCCGTTGGTAATGCTGGACGCCCATACGGATGAAGTGGGCTTTATGGTACAGAGCATCACGGCCACAGGCCTGCTGCGCATCGTGCCGCTGGGCGGCTGGGTGGAGCACAACATCCCCGCCCACACCTTTCTGCTGCACAACAGGCGCGGTGAGACCGTGCGCGCCGTGTCCACCTCCAAGCCGCCGCATTTTATGACGGCGGCTGAGCGCAGCGCGCCGCTTTCGATGGAGAGCATCCTGCTGGACGCCGGAGTGTGCAGCCGCAAAGACGCCACAGAGCTGCTTGGATTGGAACCCGGCCTTGTTGCGGTACCCGACGTGCAGTTCAGCTACAACGACGCCACCGGTTTGATGCTCGGCAAAGCTTTTGACTGTCGCTTGGGCTGTGCCGGTGTTGTGGAAGTTCTGCGTGCATTGAAGGACGAAACCCTTTGTGCCGACGTTACAGCGGCGTTTTCCACGCAGGAGGAAGTCGGCCTGCGCGGTGCAAAAATCACGGCGGAGCGCCTGCGTCCCGCACTGGCCATCTGCCTGGAGGGCACGCCCGCGGACGATAACTTCACCGCCCCGGACGAGGCCCAAGGCGCCTTGAAAAAAGGTGTGCAGATACGCTTCCGCGATGGCAGCATGGTGGCGCATCCCGGCCTTGTGGCATTTGCACGCAGGGTTGCGGAAGAGAACAACATTCCCCACCAGTGCGCGGTCCGCACAGGCGGCGGCACCAACGGCGGCAGCATCCACCTTGCGCCGGGCGGGGTGCCGACGCTGGTGTTGGGCATTCCCGTGCGCTATGCGCACACGCATTACGGCTATTCTGCCGCCGCAGATGTCGACGCCGCCATTGCGCTCGCCTGCGCCATCCTGCGCGCGCTTACGCCCGACGTGCTCCGTCTGCTCAACCCCATGGCCTGATGCTTATATCAAACAAAGCGCAGTGCAATGAGTAGAGAGCCTCGTCGCAGAATAGCGAAGAATTCTGCGGCCCTGCTCCTGATTGGGTTGGGCGTGAGGCCGTTTCCAATTCAATGCGTTTAAAATTGTAGAATTGGGTGTACTCAGGGTTCAGTAAATGCGTTTCGCAAATTGAAAATGTATAAAAAGAGACAATGGTTTGCAGCCCATAGCTTTCTGCTTTTTCCCGATTTGTTTCTCCTGCCGCTTTCTTTCGAAATACTTCCCCGTTCAACTCTTCTGCTTTTGCATATTGTCTCGACACAACAACACCTCCTGTTGTAGTTTTTATTCTACAACAGGAGGTGTCTTTTCTCTGTCCATTTTTCGGGTATAATCTGCTATTCGTGCCGGATGGCTTCCAACGCAGAGATTTTGACGGCCCGATTGGCCGGAGCAATGCCGGAAAGCAGTCCCACCACCGTCGCAAAAATCAGCGCCATCAACAGCAGCCAAGCGGGAATATCGGAAATGTTTCCGATACCGCCCATGCCGCCCATACCGAACAACGCGCCGACGTCAAAGCTGGAAGCATCGAAATTCACCTGCACGCCGATGCTCATCAGCCACCCGGTGATGGCCTGCATCCAAACCGTAAAATTATTCAGAACAAAGCTGATCAAAACACTAAACAGACATCCTATAACACCGCCGATAAAACCGATGGTGCCGGATTCAATGAGGAACATCTGGCGTATCTTCGAAAGCTTGCAACCGAGCACCTTCATCACGCCGATCTCTTTTGTTCGTTCGTAAATCGCCATCGTCATGGTATTGGCAATGTTGAGCGCCGCCACCAGAAGTGAAACCGCCGCAAGGCCACCCAGCATCATCTGGCCGGAAGCTACCTGCTTTTGCATATCCTCCCTGTACTGCGTCATGGAGGAAGTTTGGTAGCCGATATCCTTGATCATCTGCTCCACCGCGCCCACATGGTTCACATCGTCCACCTTAACGTATACCTGGTCGTATCCTTTCACCTTGGTACCGCTGGAGCCACCGTACATCACGACGCTGCCGCCGCCCATACCGGAATTTTTGCTCAGTTTTTTATACTCTTCCTCCAGCCGCTTCATATCGGCAATATTCATGATGATGCCCTCGGTGCCGCGTTTGGAGTAGTCAGTCTTCATCACGCCCACAACAACCAGTTCGTATTCCCGCATTTTGGGGTTGCCCTGGTCATCGTACTCGTAAATCATCTGCATGGTGAGCGTCTCTTTCGTGATATCAAAAAACGGCTGCTTGATGACGTTTCCGTTTTCATCTGTTTCCTTCCAGCGGTAACGGTCCGGATTGCGGTAACTTTTTTTCGTATCCTCGAACTGATAGGCTGTGTCCTCGCCCACCAGCACGGGAATCTTGTTGCGTCCCAGCGACTGGCCTGTCAGATAACTGCCGCTGACAAGCTCGATCCCCATCGGCTCGATCGCATCTACATCCATGCCCACAGCGTTGTACATATACATGGAATAGCGGTCTTTTTTGCCCGCCACCACGTTCGCGTTCATGCTTTGAAAATTGTACAACGGCGTGGCCGCCACAACATTTTCCATTTCCTTGAACTGTGCGACCATTTTATCATCCAGCGCAGGCGTATCCGGATTTTCCGAATAGCTGAACACCTGAATCTGCGTCAGATCGCTCCAAGTAGACAGCATCTCGTCCGTGCGCCGGTTGGTGGCGATGCCGAGGGAGATCATTACGACAATGGCGCAGGTTCCCACGACAACACCGATCACGGTGAGTGCTGTACGGCCTTTGCGGCGGCGAAGGTTATCCGTGCTGAGCTTCAGCAAATCAGATATCTTCATCGTCATCCTCCATGAGCTGTGCCGCGCGGCGTTTCGCCTTTTTCTTCTTCAAAACAACGAGAACCACGACCACGGCCGCTACAACGCCCACGCCCACAACGATCCACACCCATACGGGCACGCCTGTGGGCTCCGGCTCCATCGGGACCATAGTGTCCATACCGCCGCCCATCGTATCGTCGCCGCCCATCTGCATCTCCTCTACGGTCATGGAGAACTCTTTTGTGAGCGTTTTTGCGTTGCCTTTCTCGTCCTCATAAGTGACGGTCAAAAGGCCGTTCAGCGTGCCTGCATTGGCAGTTTGAATGGTAAAGTCTGCAGAGCTTTCAGTTCCTGCAGCAATATTGCCGATGAATTGGTTGCCCTCGGTGGTTGTGATTCCATCGCCCGTGATCTCGGCCGAAACATTATAAATGATGCCTTTGCCCTTATTCACAAAAGAAACAGAGGCATAGCCTTCCTCGCCCATGGAAAGATACTCCGGGAAATCCGTGCGGGATATCTCGAAGCGTTCGGGCTGTACAATGGGTACCGTAACAGGCATCTGTGCTGTGAGCGCAGCGCTGTCAGACGCGGAATTTCCCGAAACGTTTACTGTAATATTATAGCTGCCGCCATTTGCCACAGCGCTGGCATTCAGTTGAAACGTCACCTGTGTGGAAGCGCCCGGTTTCATGTTGCCTACAAAAATATTGGTGCTGCCGCTGGCAACGGTGATCTGCTCGGGCAGCGCAAGGTTGACAGCCACATTTTCGGCCCCCACGGTACCGCCGGAAGCCAGCACATCGACGGTCAGCGCGAAATCGCTGCCCGCGTTGATGCTGCCGCCGCCATAGCTGGCGGAGGTGACGACCAGCGCCGAGGCCTTGGCGCCCTCGGTGGAAGAACCCACGCACTGGCTGATGGGCTGCGACATGGATTTGAGTTGGCGTGTATTGTCATTGTACGCCAAATCGAAAGAAAGCTTATTATCCCCGCCCAAGTAAGTAATGTCGTTCAGGATAATCGCATATTGAAGACCTGCTGCACCGACTTTATCGGCAGCGAATGTCGTCGTCGTGATATCTCCCAGCGAAGGGGATGCGAACGATGCTGTCGATGTAATTTTAATATTCGCAGCCAGTGCGCGTCCGTCTGCCAGTGTCAACTGATCAGCGGAGGTAATACGCGGGTCAACAACCGCAATGATAATACGGCATTTCTGCCCTTCTTCAATGCGCTGGAGCTCTGCTCCTGCAGCATCCGTGACTGTATAAGCCGCAATGTACGGGTCGCCTGCAACAGGAGCAGGCGTTGTGTCACTGCTGCTGGTACTCGCGCTGGAACTTGTGCCTGAGCCTGTCTCATCCGCCCAAGCCGGAACGGCCAGCATGGTGAAGATCATCACCATCGCCAAAATCACGCCTGTCTTTTGCAGGACCTTCTTCGTTTGGTTCTTCATATGTTTGTACTCCTTCTCACATGGATTCCTGGTTTACTTTTTCAGCCACGGCAGCAGCCACGGCCTTTGCCTGCCTGGCTGCCGTTTTTTTTCCCTCTGCAACGGTCGTTTCCGGCTCTGCGATATCCCCGCTCGTTACATCGCCAAACAGGCGACGGCGGTTTTCCGCTTTTTCGTCTTCGCCCAGCAGCACATTGTCCAGCACACGCCCGTCCTTGATGGTAACAATGCGGTCTCCGCAATAGGCCAGCTCTTTTTCATGCGTCACCATCACGAAAGTGATGCCGTAGGACTTGGCCATCTCCAGCATGGAATAAAGCACCTGGCGCGAGGTCGTGGAGTCCAGATTGCCCGTCGGCTCGTCTGCAAAGATAACCTTTGGCTTTGCAACAAAAGCGCGCGCAATGCCCACACGCTGCTGCTGCCCGCCGGACATCTCCGTCGGCTTGTGGTTCGCGCGGGAGAGCAAACCCATTTTTTTCAATTCTTTACGCGCCAACTTTTCCCGCTGCTTTTTCCCCATGCCTTTGAACATCAGCGGCAAGGCCACGTTTTCCGCAGCCGTCATGGAAGGCAGAAGATTGTAGCTCTGGAAAATGAACCCCAAGTGCTGCTGGCGGAAATCCGCCAATTCGTCCTCTGTCATTGCGGAAATATCATGCTTGCCAATCAGCACCCTGCCTTTGGTGGGCTTTTCCAGCCCTGCAAGCTGGTTGAGCAGTGTGGATTTGCCGCTGCCGGAAGCGCCGACGATACAGCACATCTCCCCTTCGCCGATTTCCAGGCAGATGTCGTCCAGCGCGACCACCTTTTCCTTGCCTACGCGGTATACCTTGCGCAGGTTTTGTACTTTTATAATGGATGCCACGAAGCGCATCACCTCTTTCTAAAACAGTCTATCACAGTCTGGCTCTGTATTTCAAGTTGCTTTCGACAGCTTTCGCTGTTACAATAAGCCTATCGAAGAAACGGAGGTCCTCATGAAGATCATTTTCGTCTGGCTCCTTGCCATTGTTTTCCTCATCGACAGCGTCCTGCGCGCCATCCGCTCCAGCTTCAACCTTGGGGTGCTGATGATGTATCTCATCACTGCCGCACTGTGGATATACGCTCTTTTCAATACCAAAATCGACGCTTTTTGCGCTGCCGGTGCAGGCCGCGTTCTAAAAATCATCTTTTTCTGCTGCTGCGCCGTTTTTGCGCTGCTGCTTATATTCGTCGCGGTGAGCGGCTACTCCGACACCGCGACCAAACAGGAAAAAGCGGTGATCGTACTGGGCGCCGGCCTGCGAGGCGAACGCGTGACCGACCTTTTGGCACGCCGTCTGGATGCCGCATATGATTATCATCTGGAAAACCCGGATGCCGTTATTGTTGTGACGGGCGGACAGGGGCCCGGCGAGGACATTCCCGAAGCCCGGGCCATGAAAGCCTATCTTGTGGAGAAAGGCGTGCCGGAGAAGCAAATTCTGGAAGAAGCGTCCAGTACCTCCACCGAGGAAAATTTTTGCTTTGCGCGCGAAATTTTGGAACAGAACGGTCTTTCGCAGGACGAACCCGTCGCGTATGTCACCAATGCGTTCCATTGTTACCGCGCAGCAAAATACGCTGCCGCCGCAGGCTTCACAAATGTGAACGCCATCCCCGCCTCTATCGGCTTTTCTTCCGTACTCCCCTGTTATATGCGTGAGGTAATGGCGGTGCTGTACTACTGGGTGTTTCGCACCTGACAAGACGGGAATACCGCAAAATCTCACAACCGCTGTATAATGAACGTTTTATCCTCCGCAATTATTTCATAATTATTGCAAAAAGTATGCGTGCTATGCCATTTTTCGCAAAAACCGGCCAGACGTTTTGCCGTAAAATTTCGCGCGATGGAATCTTCGTCATCTGTTTTCTTCGTCCACCATGCCTCTTCTTCCGAATTTCTCATGTTGTCCGGGTTGCAAATCACAATAGAAAGGCTTGTGAATGTATGATAAAAAAATTTTTTCTCAGCGCACTGCTGTGGATGACAGCGCTTTCTTTTGCAGGATGTCAGGCTGTATCCGCATCGTCTGCTCTTTCAAATCCTGCCTCATCCTCCGCTTTTTCAGGCAGCAGTGCCGTTCGTTCCCCTGCTGTTTCCTCCAGCGCAGCTTCTCTTTCAGAAACGCCCGGCAGCACCCCCTTCGGCGAGATGATGTCGGCCCTGTCCAGCTATCAGCAAGGAACCGCCGGGAGCCATCTGAAGCAGTATACCGCAGCGTGCGGTGTTCTCAACTTTGCACAGCAGTACGACAGCAATCAGGAGGAACAGCTGCGCAGCGATCTGGACGAATATCTGAACGCTGCCAGCGCTGAAACGATCGACATCCTTGCAGAGGGATGCGGAAACGTCGACTTTGCCGCTCGGGAAATTCTTTCAAACGGTGTAGACGGTGTGGCCGATATCCTGAACGATGCGGGAAACCCAAATCAATACGATGAATATGATCCGGAAAAGTACGAGGCAGTGGCTGGCATCCTGAAAGAAACCCTGGCGGCATATACCTGACGCAATTCTCTCTTTGAGGCATCTCCCCGATACGGAAAACGGCGGTTTGCAAATCTGCAAACCGCCGTTGTTCATTTCATTAAACTTTTAAACTTTCAGCGCAAAATCTCTTTCAGGAAGCTTTTCCCGTCCAACTGAACAGGCACGCCCAGATACTCGCAAACGGTCTGCGCAATGCAAGCAAAGCTGCGCCTTGTACCCAGGTCCACGCCCGCACGGACACCTTTGCCATAGGCGAGCATCGGCACATACTCACGCGAATGATCGGTAGATGGGGTCGCGGGGTCACAACCGTGATCAGCCGTGATGATGAGCAGGTCCTCCGCGCGCAGCAACGGCAGCAGCTTTGCAAGCTGCCCGTCGAATTCCGTTGCCGCATTGGCATAGCCGTTCACATCGTTGCGGTGGCCGTACACCATGTCAAAATCCACGAGATTCACGAACGCAAGGCCTGAAAAACCACGCTGCGCGAGCTCCAGCGTCACTTCCATGCCGTTGGCGTTGCCCGTTGTCTTAAGCTTCTCGCTCACGCCTTCCCCGTCGAAGATATCATAAATTTTCCCTACGCCGATGGTATCCAGCCCCGCCGCGCGGATATAGTCCAGCATCGTTTTGCGCGGCGGCTTAAGCGAAAGGTCGTGCCGGTTGGTGGTACGCTTGAAATTCTTCGCGTTTGTTCCCACAAAAGGACGCGCGATGACGCGGCCCACATTGTGGTCTCCGGTAAGCATCTCCCGCGCTATTTCGCAGTAACGGTACAATTCCGGCACCGGAACCACAGCTTCATTCGCCGCTACCTGAAACACGCTGTCCGCAGAGGTGTATACGATGAGCGCGCCTGTTTTCATATGCTCTTCGCCGTAATCCCGGATAACGTCCGTTCCTGAATACGGCTTATTGCAAAGCACTCTGCGGCCCGTGCGGCGTTCAAACTCCGCAATCACCTCATCCGGAAAACCGTTCGGATACACGGGCAGCGCCTTTTCGCTTTCCACGCCCGCGATTTCCCAGTGGCCGGTCGTGGTGTCTTTTCCGTTGGAAACCTCCTCCAGCCGCGCAAAACTGGCCAAAGGCGCCTCGGCCCGCCGGCCGCACACAACTCCCTCGATGTTGAACAGGCCCAGCTTCTGCAGCGTGGGCGTATGGTATTTGGGGCTTTTCACGATCGCTCCCAGTGTATTGCTGCCCACATCGCCGAAGCGGGCGGCGTCCGGCATCTCTCCGATGCCAAAGCTGTCGAGCACAATGATAAACACTCGTTTTGCCATAATTTTTTCTCCTTTGGGCGGGGCTTTTTTCTGCTTCGCCGTTTTGGTCCGGCATTTCATAGAATTCGCCTCCGCACCCACAGTATACCAGAATCTTTACGGAATGTTAAGCCTGCCGCCATTGCATGGAGATGGAATTTGTGTATAATATAAACTAGGTAAATTTGTTGCTTTTCACAAAAAGCGGATTGGAGTATCTGACTATGCTGCGTAAAACAAAAATCGTCTGCACGCTGGGACCTTCCACAGATCAGGAAGGCGTGATGCGCAATATGATCGTGAGCGGGATGAATGTAGCCCGTTTCAACTTTTCCCATGGCTCCCACGAGGAACACGCCGCCCGGCTGGCCAAGCTGCGCGCACTGCGCGACGAGCTGTGTATGCCTGTGGCCGCCCTGCTGGATACCAAAGGCCCTGAGATCCGCCTGAAGAATTTTAAAAACGGCAAGGTCACGCTGAAAGCCGGGCAGACATTTACGCTCACCACGCGCGATGTTGAAGGCGACGAAAACATCTGTTCCATCACTTACAAAGAACTGCCGCAGGACCTCGCGCCCGGCGCGCGTGTGCTGCTGGACGACGGCCTTGTCGGCATGAAGGTGGACGTCATTCAGGGCGACGACATTATCTGCACCGTGCAGAACGGCGGCCCGGTCTCCAACCATAAGGGCGTGAATGTGCCCGGCACCAAGCTCTCGATGCCGTATATGAGCGCGCAGGACCGCGATGACATCCTGTTTGGTATTGAGCAGGGCTTTGACTTCATCGCAGCCTCCTTTGTACGCAGCGCCGCCGATATATTGGAGATTCGCCGCCTGCTGGACAGCCGAAAATGTGATTTCATCAAAATCGTGGCCAAGATCGAAAACCACGAAGGCGTGGAAAACATCGACGAGATCCTCAACGTGGCCGACGGCATTATGGTGGCGCGCGGCGATATGGGCGTGGAGATCGACTTTACCGAGATCCCCATCATCCAGAAGGACATCATCTGGCGCTGTTATAACGCCGGAAAGCCCGTCATCACAGCCACGCAGATGCTGGACAGTATGATAGAGCACCCCCGTCCCACCCGCGCTGAGATCACCGATGTCGCCAACGCCATTTACGACGGCACCTCCGCCATTATGCTCTCCGGCGAAACGGCTGCCGGGCGCTGGCCTGTGGAGGCTGTGCGCACCATGTCCGCCATCGCCGAACGCACCGAGAGCGACATCAATTATGACAAACGCCTGAAAATGCGCACTATGGAGGGCCAGCTGAGCGTGGCGGGCGCCGTCGCCCACGCGGCCTGCACCACGGCCATGGATATCAAGGCAAACGCCATCATCACTGTAAGCAAAAGCGGCGAAACAGCCCGCCTGCTGTGCAAATACCGCCCCGAGACGCCCATCATCGCCTGTGTGCTGACAGAACAGGTATACCGCCAGCTCACACTTTCCTGGGGAATCACACCGATCATGATGGAATATGCGCACGACACAGATGAACTGATCGAAAAAGCCGTTTCGACCTCCCAGAGTGCGGGCCTTGTGCAGGACGGGGACCTGGTGGTCATCACTGCGGGCGTCCCTGTGGGCATCTCCGGCACTACCAATATGATCAAGGCCCATCTCGTGGGCGATGCGCTCCTGTCCGGCATCGGCATCGGCAAACGCAACGGCGTCGGTGTTGCCTGTGTGTGCCGCAGTGATGACGAGGTGCGCAGCAAATTCAAGCCCGGCAATGTGCTGGTCGTCCCGGCAACGAACAACAATATGCTGGATTCCATCCGCGACGCCTCCGCCATCATCGCCGAAGAGGCGGGCGTTAATTCCCACGCCGCCATCGTTGGCCTTACGCTGGGCAAACCGGTTGTCGTGGGCGCGGCGGGCGCTACCCGCAAGCTGCACGACGGTGTGCGCGTTTCGGTGGACGGAGAGCGCGGCGTGGTGCATTCGATGCCCCAATAAGCAATATTTTTGACCGGATTGGAGGAACAGCAATGGAACGGATCGCAAGCTTTTGTGTGGATCACACCCGGCTCGAGCGCGGCATGTATATCTCCCGTGTGGACGGCGATGTGGTCACTTATGACATTCGCATGAAAAAACCGAATCAGGGCGATTATCTGGCCAACGGAGCGCTGCACACCATTGAGCATCTGTTCGCCACCTACGCCCGCAACTCGGTATATGGCCCCGGCGTCATCTATGTCGGGCCCATGGGCTGCCGCACCGGGTTCTATCTGCTCACCCGCGGCTTGTCCCACGCAGACGCCATCCGGCTGGTGCAGGACAGCTTTCGCTTTATGGCGGATTATGCGGGCGATATCCCCGGCGCCTCCGAAATTGAATGCGGCAATTACCGTGAGCAGGACCTGCCCGGAGCGAACCGGGAAGCGCGGGCCATGCTCCCGGTTCTAAAGGAATGGACGGAGGAACGTCTGCAGTACGAGGCATAAAGTGTGTTTTATCTGTGCCGCCGGTTTCTTTGCCGCTGCCTATATAAAAGCGCGGCGTCTCGAATGTCAACCACCGATAAGGAAGTATTGAAAGCAAACTAACTTAACGGCTGACAAACAGGTACAATACAAAGCAAAGGATAGGCTACCAATCTCGGTATGCCTATCCTTTTGCTTTATAATCAAATCTACTCCGCTAATTTTAATTCCATTTGTCGCGGTTCTTCCAAAATCTCTGACAGATAGTCTTTTTCGATTAATGCTTGGTAATGAGTTGTCAACTTGTCTTTCAAATTAAACAATCTCTTTCCGGCGGTTTGAGCAAGTTGCCTATATGTATAGGCATAAACTTCGCCATAGTCTTCCTGTGTCTTTTTTGTGCTTATAGCTTCAGAAATAGTATCGCCAACAACAAAAGCTTTGATTTTAGGCTTACAATTCAGCTTGTTCCCTTTGTAAAGGCTATCAACATACTCTTCTGCTTGCCCCATTTCTTTTCGTCCAATAGTAAAGCCACCCTTTTTTAGTTCAATAATTAACACTTTGCTGATTACAAATATTTCATTTTCATCAGCTTCTTCTGTACATGTAGAACTAAGAGTAAAGTCGCTTCCAATTGCTAAGTCTGGTCGTTTAGACCAATTAATATCAACATTTTCGTTGCGCTGACCTTTTAGCAGAGTTTGTAGCACTGTAGTAAGCGTTCGGTTAAACGTGTAATTTGGATTATCAAATTCTACTCCGAATAACCATTTTGCTTGACTGATAAGGGGGTGTAAAACGTGCAGTTCATCAGTCGTGGAATCACTACAAAGTTGCTCAATCGCACTAATAACTTTCAACCTGCGATCAATTTCATCAAGCACATCTTTTATGTCAGTTACCGACCATTCATCCAAAAATCTATTCAGGGTATCTATATCGTCAACATCCATTTCAGCTAATTTCTCTAATAATGACAATCCATTTCTTGATTGGAGAACAGATATAAGAGCGTTGACAATAATATTCAATTCATCGGTATCAACTTCTGGTTTTTGTTCCAAATAATTTTCAAAAAAATTTTTTAAATCATATAACGAAGGTATTGAAAGGGTTTCGATTCTATCAATATTATTTTTAATTACATCCTTTCTAACTTCTGCTACTTTTCCTTTATAGTATTCCCCACGGAATTCTCTAACGAAGTGTATTACCGCAGAAAAAACTTCGTTTACCTTTTCGGTATTATTAAAACGCGACCAGTCATAAAACACATCATCTATCAAGTGGTCGGCTTCTATAACTATCAGATGGCGTAGCGCAAATTTTCTGCGCGCATCTTCAACTCGTGTATTACCTATATTCCAAGAGGGATTTCCAACTAATCTCGCACCTGTCCAAAATGCAATTCCATTAGTAGCAGTAGTTTTTTCGCCATCCGGAATTTGGTAAATGTCAATCTTGATTTTAGCCTTTGATTTCAGCAAAATTTCTTTGCTAACCGTAGGAGCAATATTGGTTTGAAATTCAATTTGTTCATTATTTACAAAAACAGAAAACTCCGGGTCAAAAAGGAAACGATATCTAAGAGTACGCATTACTTCACTTTTCGTGGGCTGCTTTTTTATTGCTTTTACAGTTAAGCGAGTACCATTTCCAGCTTTGTCAAATATACTATGCTCAAGTACAGAAAACGCAGAATCACCACCGTCAATACTAATTAAGTATTTATTGCATTTTCCATCTCTCCAAGTTTCTACTTGATACTGGTCATTAAAACAGAACATTGCATGGCGCCCTACGCCATTTCGGCCGTATGCTAATCTTTTTGCCTTTCCCTTTGATGATATATACTCAATATATTCCCCTTGATGTGCTACTCGATTATATGCAATAACCATCCATCTTTGTTGGAACTCATCGTCTGTCATTCCTGTTCCATTATCTTCAATAACGATTTCATCGCCTCTTTTTTCAGGCAACGTAATAGAAACCGTTGTTGCACCAGCATCCCAAGAATTCGCTACGAGCTCAGAAAACGCAATGGATATATCTGTAACAATACTTGAATAAGTTCGTTCGATGAAGTCTTTTTCATACTTTGAACGTTGAATAATTTCACCCATCACATTCACCCCCGACGTTTTTATTATACTGCTGTATGTGTACAAATACAAGAAATATTAAGAGTTAGTGGAACGATAGAACAGCATTTTTGTGCTTCCGAGGGATATTATATTACCCGCCCCGTTGCTGCACTCTGCAAACCTTATCAATTCAGATTTTTTGCTCGCCTAAATATCCACGCTGGCATAGCGAACTGTTACGCAGGAAGAAGCCGTTTTTACTGGCGAGCATATAAACCCTTAACCGTTCTGCTTTTAAGTCCGAAAAGCATTGCAGCACTAAGGGTTATCACGCTCCATTGCGTAACGCACAATAATATTTTGAGGGCGCAAGCGGTCTATCCGTTTGCGCCCTCTTAACTACCCAACAGCAAAGGCGGGAAAAGCCGTCAAGGACGCGAAGTGCGAAGTTTATCCTTGACGGCTTTTTCTGGCTTTGCTACTCGTCATCTATCAAAGCGAAACTTGGGTAGGCTTCCATTAAGCATGCTTTGAGGTAGTCTTGAATATTATCGTTGATACTCCCTTGAAAATAGGACAGATATTTGATGTATCCGATATAGTTTTGGATTACCGTATTCACTGCTTCCGGCTCCCCGACTGCTGCTTTCTCGATGATTTCATAAGGCAGCAATTTATACTTCCTATTCCTCATTCTCGAACACCTCCATTTCTTTTCGCATTAAGTGCAAAGCGATTTTTCGTCTGCGGAAGACTGCGCTTCGGCTAATGCCGCACATCTTACTGATTTCCTCGTCGCTGTAACCGAGATAGTACCGCAAAAACAGCACTTCCCGCCGCTTTTTCGGAAGTCGAAGCAAGGCGGCTGCTAACGTATCACTTTCCACAATTACTGTTTTCCCGCGAACGATAAAGGCAATAGGCTCATCGTATTTCACAAAATGCTCATCTGTTGTAGTAACAGGCTCAAAATTAAACTCATGAAGATAGTCAAGGGATATTTCAAATTGCTGCTTTTTTCGCAATTTCTTGTAAGCCTCCAGCGCCGCATGGTAAAGCACAATTTTGTAAAAGGCGTTGAAAGTACACTCGATATGCTCCCGATACTGCTCTGTATTCGCCATTTTTCTCACCCCCTTTTCTGCCTAAAGTAGGGGGAATGACAACAAGCGCCCACGCAGCATAAAACTACATGGGCGTTTGGAAAAGAAGAATTATTTAAGACAGCTAATCAATTTAGAAAAATCTTCAAATGTATCGCCCGTCCGTTTTTCCGCATTTTCAATGAGATTAAAAAAGCAATTTGGAATTTCTTTCAACTGTAAATTCTTACTGATACATGGGCTACACCCTTTGTCATGCTTTGTTGGATGTAGTGGACAATTTATGTTTTTGCAAGTGCAAAAACTACTGATATTATTCATCAACATATATCCTGCTTACTTAATTGCTTCGTTGAATACGGAAACAACATACTCCGCAATCTCGCAATCTTGCGCCTCACTCCCGCCGCCGACACCAATACCGCCCGCGATTTTTCCATCTGCAAACAGCGGATACCCACCAGCTACGAGCGTAATGCGGGGATCATTTGTCTGAATTGCCATAAGGGAAGCGCCCTCCGCGGCGGCTTCGGCAACATCTTTTGTTTTGCATTGGGTAACGGCGGCGGTATAAGCCTTGCCGGGAACAAGTGTAATGCTTAATACCAATGCTTCACCATATCTGCGGTAAACGCGCGGCAGCCCATTTTCATCGCTAATGGCAAAACTGATGTCAATGCCGATCTCCCTGCTTTTCTCCTTTGCGGCAGCGCATAGTTTGTCGCACAATTCGTCTGTTAAAATCATTGTAAATACCTCGCTTTCAGATAACTTCTTAAGGAAATAGCAATGTGCTTCCTATGTCGTATCATAACAAAAAGAACAGGCATTTGGCTTGCCTGTTCCTCTGAAAAAATATCCTATTTCTTTAACGGCTCCTTGAAGTGAGAAATATCTTCTTTAGGCGCGGTTCCAAACATTTTCTTATAATCGCGGATAAATTGCGACACACTCTCATATCCGACTTCCAACGAGGCCTCTGTTACATTCCGGCCATCGTCTAACATCAGCCGCCGCGCTTCAGTCAAACGTAACCTCTTCTGGCATTGCAGAGGCCCCATTCCCACTGCGCTCTTGAATTTTTGATGAAACAATGAAACGCTCATATTTTGCTGTTCCGCCAAACTCTCTACGGTAAACGAACTGCGGAAATTCTCTTTAATCCAACTATTTGCTTCGTAGATTTCATCGACGTTCTGTATATTTGTAATGGCTTGCAGGAACTGTTTGCCACATGAGCCGCAAAGGATATAATAGATGACTTCACGCATGATATTCCTGCGTATGTAATCAGATGCGAGCGGCTTTTGCATTGTAACGAGAAGCCGATAAACAGATTCTATAACGGCATCATCAGCCAAAGACATTTCTTGCTCTGGAATGGCCTCTTTCACAATCCTTTCAGCCAATGTGTTGTCCAAATCCAGTACGGCAGCAATCACCTCATGACTTGTCAGTTCCAATGCGATTGCTAAAAAATCATTCTGTTCTGAAAGGGATAAAATTGTACCGTACAATGGCGTGTCTATTTTGGATATGGAGTATTGTCCGGGCATATAGTCCATGATTCCCGACGGCGTATAAAGCCGGAGCGTCCCATCAAGGACAAGATACAGATATGGCTTTTCCGTCTGTGGCATATTGATTTTTGCTTCGGTAAACCGATATGCTGTCATAAAAGAAACCTTTGCTTGATTGCCGCTTTCTGTACGGAAAATGTTTTGAATCTCAAGCCGCAACCTTGAGAGAACCGAATCCATATGAGATCACCTCTTTTACCCCGTATTATTAAAATTATATCATGGAATATCGCCATTTACAAACAACCTGTTTAGCAAAGCCAAGAATCGGATTGCTGAAAAACTGCACTACACAACGATAAACACGCAACAAAAACCGCCTTTCAAACGGGATATTGAGTGAGGGAACACACAAGGGATTGGGATTTTCCCAACAAGCCCAAAATTGCAAATGGGTACTCATTTGCTGTGCTTGCTCCCTACTCGAAACAAGGAAAGGACGGGAAAGGAATGGAAAAGAAGCGAGAAGCAGAACATAGCGATGTATTGCCTCATACGGGCAATCCATTGAACGAAATCGTATGCTATCAAATCAGCGGGACGGTCTTTGAAGTCGAAACTTCCTGCGGCGGCTCCGAACTGCTCTACGACAAGATGACACGCCTCATCAAAGCGGAAACCAGCGAAACGCCTGCTGACAAGAAAATCAAGGAGCGTTATAATAGCGTTAGCAACCTGTTTGTCGGGCGTTCATTACAGGAGGAATGAACCATGAATACATATCCTGACAACATCACCGCTTTGTATGCCCGTTTATCACAAGAGGCCGCTTTGGACGGAGAAAGCAACAGCATAGCCAACCAAAAGAAAATCTTGCTCAAGTATGCAACGAACAACGGTTTTCCCAACCTAACCTTTTTCATCGACGACGGCATATCCGGAGTAACTTTCGATAGACCCGGCTGGAATGAGATGATACGCCTTGCGGAAGCGGGAAAGGTCAAAATGGTTATCGTCAAGGGTATATCCCGCATGGGGCGGGACTATCTAAAAGTCGGCTACTACACCGAGAGTTTCTTTGCTGAGCGCGATATACGGTATATCGCCATCAACGACGGTGTAGACAGCGATAAGGGCGACAACGATTTTACCCCGTTCCGCAATCTGTTTAACAATTTCTATGCCCGCGATACCAGCAAGAAAATCCGCGCCATCATGCGGGCAAAGGGCAACGCCGGGGAATATCTTTGCAGCAACCCGCCCTATGGGTATGTGAAAGACCCCACCGACAAGAAAAAGTGGATTGTGGACGAGGAAGCCGCCGAGATCGTCAAGCGAATTTTTGACTTGTGCGTTGCGAGGAAAGGGCTGATGCAGATTGCAAAGGTTTTAACCGCCGACAAGGTTTTGACTGTCAACGCGTACTATGCAAAACGGGACGGCAAGCCTATGCCGGACAATCTTTACCGCTGGTCTGTGGAAACCATACGGGGGATTTTGGAACGCCCCGAATATATGGGATGTACGGTGAACTTCAAAACCTACTCCAAGTCCCACAAACTGAAAAAGCGTCTGCAAAACGCCCTGGAGAATTATCGTATCTTCCCCGACACACAACCCGCCATTGTTAACCGCAATGTGTTTGAGCGAGTACAGGAACTCCGGGCAAATAAACGCCGCCCCGCTAAACAAACGGAACGGCAAGGGTTATTCTCCGACTTGCTTTACTGCGCCGACTGCGGCAGCAAACTGCATTTTGCTACGGGCAAGAACATGACCCCGGAGCAGGATTGCTACCGCTGCGCGAGGTACAAAAGCAATCCGGGAGATTGCACCATGCACTTTATCCGCGAGGAGACGCTGAAACGGTTTATGCTGCGCCGGATATTCGATGTAACCGCCATGTTCTTTGAGGACATTATGAGTTTTCAAAAGGCGGTATATGAACAGCGGTTTGAAGAAGCGGAAAAAACAACGAAAAAGCGCAAGCGGGAAATCTCCCAAGCCGAGAAACGGATAGCGGAACTTGATCGGATTTTCAAGCGTATCTACGAGGACGATATATCCGGCGTAATTTCCCACGAACGGTTTTTGAAGTTGTCCGCCGAGTATGAAGCGGAGCAGAAAGAACTGACGGAGAAAGTCCGGGTAGGCTGGGAAATGGTAAGCACCTACGAGCAGGACAAAGCGGATTTTGACAGTTTTGCGGCGGTCATTCGGAAGTATGTAGGGATTACCGAACTCACGCCCACGATTGTCAACGAGTTTGTGAAAAAGATTATCGTCCATGCGCTGGACAAGTCCAGCGGCCACCGGCGGCAAAAAATCCAGATTATTTGGAACTTCGTCGGGGAACTGAAACAGGACGAGGACAGGCAAACCATTGAACGAGAAAGAAAAAGCAGGACAGCATAGCAATTTGCCATGCTGTCCTGCAAGATACCATTACTTCCTTATGAGTGTGTTGCTAATGAGACGCCGCGCTTATTTTTCGATGGGTGCGTATCAGCCTTCCAAACTTTCCAATTCCGCGCGCAGAGCGGCAAGCGTCTCCGTTTTCCGCTCCGGCGCGCCGTGGCCCGGCACATACAGCTTGAACTCCATTGCTTCCACCGACGCAAGGTAACGCTTCAGCCGTGCTTTATCATAACCGCCGTCAAGGCTGTAAAAACCCCCGCAATCCGCATCCCCGGCAAATAAAATCCCCTGTTCCGGCACATGCACCAGAACGCAATCTCTTTCATGGGGCGCTTCGGTTTGCAGCAGCACACAGTGTACACCGCCCAAATCAATGGACAGGCGTCCATGAAACACAAGGCCGGCCGGTACGACGCTGATTTCTTTCCTGTCGGGATATTCGGCACGGATATGCTTGTCACAGAATTCAATTTCTTCACCCGTCCGCAGGCGTTCCCGCATGGCTTCTTCGCTCCACTTCCAGCGTGAAGCCCTGCATAGCATTTCGTTCGTGGCCTCGCACGCGATGGCCGCGCCGTCCACCGCATGAAGGCCAAACGTATGGTCCCAATGCCAGTGGGTCAGCACCGTAAAATCCGGCCGCCGAAGCTCCGCGGCGTCCAGCGCCGCATAAAATTTTTCCACATGACGGCGGGAATTTCCCGCATCCACGGCAAGGGAGTACCGCTCTCCCCGGATATACCCCAGCACAGGACGATCCGCCGGTTCTTCATGCGGCAAATAAAATACCCGCTCCGTAAGCTGCCGCAGACCTCTATTCACACTGCATCACCCCAAAACCTCCCGGGCGATATCCACAGACTGTTTCGCGTCTTTTGCATAGTAATCTGCGCCGATGTGCATTGCATATTCCGGTGTAAGCACCGCGCCGCCCACCATCACCCGGCAGGAAAGCCCGGCCCTGCGCAGCGCACAGATGGTTTCTTCCATACTGCCCAGCGTGGTAGTCATCAGCGCACTGAGGCCCACCAATCGTACGCCATGCTCCTGCGCTGCTTTTACCACGGTTTCCGCAGGCACGTCGCGCCCCAGGTCCAGCACGTCATAGCCGTAATTTTCCAAAAGTGTTTTAACGATATTCTTTCCAATATCATGAATGTCGCCTTTTACGGTCGCCACAATAATTTTCCCTTTGCCGCCGCTCTTTTTTCCCGACGCCGCGATCGCATCCTTTACGACTTCAAACGCCGCCTGCGCCGCGCCTGCGGACTGCAGAAGCTGCGGCAGGAACAATACGCCCTTTTCAAAACCGGCGCCCACCGTGTCCAACGCCGGAATGAGCACCTCATTGACAAGCTCCTCCGGGCTTTTCGCCTGTAATGCGGTGCGTGCCGCCTGCGCCGCAGCCGCTTTCAGTCCCTGAAGCACCGCGTCGTACAGAGTAACAGTCTGTTGTGCCGCAGGCTGCACCGCTGCCTGTCCGGCGTAACGGGCCAGATACTCCCTAGAGTCCCTGTCGATATTGTACAGCACCTTGAAGCTGGCCACCGCCGCCATCATTGCCTCTGCGTTGGGATTGATGATCGGCAGATCCAGGCCGTGTGCCATTGCCAGTGTGAGGAAGCTGGTGTTCACCTGTTCCCGGCAGGGCAGCCCAAAAGAAATGTTGGAAACACCCAGTACCGTTTTAACGCCCAAACGCTCTTTCACCATGCGTACGGCTTTCAGAGTCTCCCGCACCGCTTCCTGCTGGGCGCTGGCCGTAAGAGTAAGGCAGTCGATATATACGTCTTCCCGCGGGATGCCTGCGGCTTCGGCCGCGGCCACGATTTTTTGCGCCAGTGCAAACCGCTGCTCCGCCAGCGCCGGGATACCGTTTTCATCCAGCGTCAAGCCTACGACCGCAGCTCCGTATTTTTTGCAGATGGGAAGCAGACGGTCCAGCACCGCCTGTTCCCCGTTTACCGAGTTGACGATAGGCTTGCCGTTGTATACCCGAAGCCCCGCTTCCAGAACATCCGCACGGGTGGAATCGAGCTGCAGAGGCAGATCGCACACGCTCTGCACAGCCTTTACAGCACGGATCATCATTTCCTGTTCATCAATTTCCGGCAGGCCCACATTTACGTCCAGGATATCCGCGCCCGCGCCCGCCTGTTCCACCGCTTGGGAAAGGATATAATCCATATCTCCGTCCCGAAGCGCCTCTTTAAAACGCTTTTTTCCCGTGGGATTGATCCGTTCGCCTATCACACGTACAGTGTCGATTTCCACAGTGCGTGTCGGAGTGCACACGGCACTGCGCTGCACAGGCTCCCGGTGCACAGGCGTGTCCTGCTTAAAAGTCTTGGCGAGCAGCGCCAGATATTCGGGCGTAGTACCGCAGCACCCTCCTACCGCCGAAATTCCCAACGCCTTGAAGCGCTCCAGTTCATCACAAAATTCCTTCGGGCCGATGCTGTACCTTCCGGTGGCCGGGTCCGGCAGGCCCGCATTTGGTTTGATGAACACCGGCAGGCTGGTTGCGGCGCACAGCCGCTGCGCCATTGGATAGATCTCCGCCGGCCCCAATGAGCAGTTGATGCCCACGCCGTCCACCCCGAGCCCCTCCGCGGTGATCGCGAAAGACTCCACGGTGCAGCCTGTGAACGCGCGGCCGTTTTCCTCAAACGTCATGGAAACAAGCACCGGAAGAGGTGTGTTTTCTTTTGCCGCCAAAACCGCTGCTTTTATCTCATACAAGTCTGTCATTGTGGCGAATTTCACCAGATCCGCTCCGGCACGCCAGCCCGCCAGGACAATTTCCTTGTAAATCTCGTACGCTTCTTCAAATTTCAGCACGCCTGCGGGCTCCAGAAGTTCGCCTATGGGGCCAACGTCCAGCATCACACGCGCCGCGGTTCCGGCCGCAGCACGTTTTGCCGTCCCAATGCCTGCGGCGACCACTTCTTCCACCGTATAGCCGCAGCCGGCCAGCTTTTTTGCGTTGGACCCAAACGTATTGGCGCAGATCAAATCACTGCCGGCCTCCACATATGCCCGATTGATGCGCTCTACTACATCAGGATGTGTGATGGAAAGCAGATCCGGCCTTTCCCCCAGCTTAAGGCCGCTTTTTTGGAGCATCGTCCCCATCGCGCCGTCCAACAGCCAATAGCGTTTTCCGTCAAATATTTTATTCACAGGTCTTCCCCTCCTTACGGTAAGCGCAACGTTCACGCAGCGCACAGTTTGCGCAGCCCGCACGACGGCCCGTCACCGGATGACCGGCCACGCCCAAAACAGCCGTAACGCTCTTGCGCGGCGTCAGCAGATGCGCCGGAGTGGCGCACAGGCCGATTTTTCGCGGTGCATCCAGCAAACGCAGCAGATCGTTCTGCACGGCGATGGGATAATCGCCGTATCCGGGAGAAAAACGCCCTGTCAAAAACTGCCCTTCCCCCCGTTCCTCATTGCGCAGCGTCTGTTCAGCGGCATCGGCCGTCTGCTCCACCGCCACAGAAGCCAGCGCGTCCAACACCACAGCATACGCCATATCGGACGCGCCCGCAGCACGCAGGGCCGCATCTACTCCGGCGCCCAGCGTACATGCCAGAAGCACACAGCTCCCGCACCCTTCCAGATGCCGCAGGATATCGTTTCCCTGCAAATAAGGAGAAATATCATCCCGCGCTGCGCGCACCGCCACTGCGCGCGGCCCGGCTGCTGCGCGCAGCGTCCTCTCCGCACGCCGCAGCAGAGCCCGCGTCGCGCCGTCCGGCTCTTCTGCGCTGATGCCCAAATACCGCAGCGCCTGCCGGGTATCAAACCGCTCGGGCAGTGCAAGCTCCATCCTCATGTCCTCTCCGGCAGCAGATCGCGGATTCCCTCATATACAAGACGCGCCACCCGTGCGTTATTCATTGCATACAAATGGATTCCATCCGCCCCGCCTGTGATCAGGTCGCGGATCTGTGTGACCGCGTATTCAATGCCTGCGTCGAACAGGGTCTGTTCGTCGTGGTCATATCGGCTGATCATTTTAGTAAACTGCGGCGGCAGGCTGGCGGAGCTGAGCGCCACGGTGCGCTCGATCTGCCTTTTGCTCACGATGGGCATAATACCAGCCTGCACGGGCAGAGAAATTCCCGCCTTGCGCGCCATATTCAAAAAGCGGTAATAGCTGACATTGTCAAAGAACAACTGTGTGATAAGATGGGAAACGCCCGCTTCCGCCTTGTAGCGCAGGCTCTCTACATCCGCTTTCAGCGACGGACTTTCCACGTGCCCCTCAGGATAGCACGCACCTGCCACGCCGAAGCCGCCGGTCTGCGCAATGGCTTTTGCAAGGTCGCTCGCATGCAGGAAATCCATCCGGCGCGGCAGGTCCGGGTTGATATCCCCGCGCAGGGCAAGGACGTTTTCCACGTTGTCCTCGCGCAGCCGGGTAAGTGTTTCCTCCACCTGCACACGCGTGGAATTTACACATGTCAGATGCGCCAAAGCCTCCACATGCAGCCCGTTTTTGATATACGACGCAATCTTCGCAGTCGACTGTCCGGCCGTGCCTCCGCCCGCGCCATAAGTAACGCTGATGTAATCCGGCCCAAGCGTACACAGCTCTCGCAGCACCGGATAAAGCGTTTCCTCCGCGGCCCCTGCCTTTTTGGGCGGAAACACCTCAACGGAAAAAACACAGGGCTTTTGCTGAAACATTTCATGAATAAACATATACGATCCCCTCTTTACTGCAAGGCGGGCATTCTGCCTTCAAACATGCCGGATATGCCGGTTGAAAAGGCCCAAAAGCCGCCGAAGCCGCACGGACGCGCGCGGCATAAAAATATTATAAGTGAGCGCTTTGCCGATGTAAAGTTTTTTCTTACGAATATGCCCACGCTTTTTATATGGCCGTTGACATGCGGGCGGAATTTATTGTATGATAAGAAAGCGGCCGAACCAGCCGCCTGTTTGCTGCTGTGGCGAAATCGGCAGACGCAAGGGACTTAAAATCCCTCGGTGGCAACACCATACGGGTTCGATTCCCGTCAGCAGCACCATAAAGCAAAGCGAAAGGCATGCCCGTGCGGCATGCCTTTCGCCGTCAGAAGGGAAAACCCAATATGCGCGAATTTGTCATCACCGATGCTTCCATGCCCCGTTTGGACTCCGCGCTGCTTGCGCAGTATCCTCAGCTTTCCCCCGGCAGGCTGCACAAGTATCTGCGTGAAAACAAAATCAAGGTGGATGGAAAAAAGCTTCCTCTCTCTGCACGCCTGCCACGCGGCAGCACCGTGCGTGTTTTTTTGCCGGATATACTTCTGGATAAGCCGGACGGCCCGTTATTTCTTTCCGCAAGGCCGGAGCTGTGCGCCGTTTATGAAGACAGCGACGTCCTGGTTGCCGACAAGCCCGCCGGACTTCCTGTAACGGATGAAGACGGACGCACTGCCGACACCCTCATCAACCGCGCTCTCCTGTACCTGTATCACAAAGGCGAATATGCGCCGGAACACGGCTGGACTCCGCGCCTCTGCCATCGGCTCGATACCGGCACGTCCGGTCTTGTGCTCATTGCCAAGACGCAGCAGGCTGAAGCGCTTCTGCTGCACCTTGTAAAAGAGCGTATGATCGAAAAAAAGTACCTTTGCGTCACCTTTGGACACCCCTCGCCTGCGGCAGCAACACTGCGCGGCTATCTGCAAAAGGACGCCCGACAGGCGCGTGTGCGTATTCTGGACACATCCGCGCCCGGAGCAAAAGATATTGTGACAAAATATAAAACGCTGGCTGTCAGCGGACGGCTGGCTTTGTTGGAGGTTGAACTCGTCACGGGGCGCACACATCAGATACGCGCGCATTTGGCCTCCATCGGCTGCCCTATCCTTGGGGACGGCAAATACGGGAACAACGCGGCCAACCGGGAACTGAAGCTCAAATATCAGGCTCTGTGCGCGTACAGCCTTCACTTTCCCGCGTTGCCGGATGGATCGTGCGCGGCGCTCTCCGGCAAAACGCTGTATGCTTCCCGGCCCTGGTATTATGTGCAGGTCCTGGACGGAACGCTTAAATAAAGCGTTCCGTATCGCCATCTCCGCTGTTCACGCCCCATGTTTTAAAAAAAACAAAAGCCGCTCCGTCCGCAACGCACAGAAGCAACTTGCGGACAGGGCGGCTTTTTGCACAGCTTATATCAACGAAGCACTGTTTCCCGGCACGGTCTGTACGAATTCCTCATAAGTGTACAGACTGTTGAGCACCTCGCACAGCGCTTTTTTGGAAAGGCGCGGCGGCAGGCCAAGGCTTTGCAGCCAGGCGCGCCGCACGCCCGCGCTTCCCTCTGTGCCGGAAAGACCCAGCTCGTACAGGTCGGTATAGGTGATGGCGCGCCCTGCGCGCTTCGCCTTTTCCCGCGCGCCCGCGGTCTGCAGTGCGCGCAGTATCGCTTCGGACGGCACACCCTCCACGCCCAGCACGCCTTCTTTCGAAGGCTGAGCTTTACGCCGCTCTTTCCCTGCGATGGCCGGAACATATGCATTTTTCACACATATGCCCTGCGCCAGCTTATTGATATAATTGCGGATGCGGAACCCGGCGTCATCGGAATCCGTCAAAACGATAATGCCCCGCTTTTTGCCCAGTTCTACAAGCAGACGCTTTGTCTCCGCATTTTTAAAGACCGAAAATCCATTCGTCGTAAGAATGAGCCCATCCACCAAATCCGCCAGCTTCGCCGCGTCGTACTTGCCTTCTACGACGATCACTTCTTCCACGCGCAGCTTTTTCATCGCCGTTCCCCGATCTGCATCACTTCGCAAAGAGCCGCCTGCAGCAGCACCGTTCCGTCTGCGGCAGATGATTTCAACGCGGCATCCAGCCCCAGCAGCACACTGAGGATGTGCTCCAGCTGGGCGCGGGAATAATGGGACGCCGTCTCACCGGATTTGCGCAGGCGGTAATCGCTTCCCCGGTATGAAAAATCCTTGTGCACGGCCGCGTAATTACGATGTGCCGCTGCGCCGCACTTCACACGGTACATATCTACAAACGAGCCGGACAGCGCCGCCGCAATGGCAATGGGCTCATTTTGCAGTTCCAACAGCTGAGACAGCTTGGCCATCGCCCGTGTTTTATTGCGCGCCGTGACAAGACGCACCATTTCAAACACATCCGCTTCGATGCTCTGGGTGCCCATTTGTGCGATCAATTCAGGCGTGATCTCTCCATAATCAGCCACAGCCGCCAGCTTGCTCAGCTCGCTCTCCAGCGCAAACAGGTCTGTCCCACAGCGTTCCACCAGCTCAGACGCAGCGCCCGGGGACAAAACCACTCCCAGCTCCCGGGCTTTTTCCACAGCAAACCGCTTTGCGTCCTGAGGCCCGGGCTTTACAAGTTCTGCCGTCAGCCCGGCCTTCTCCGCTGCGCCGATCAGCTGTTTGGCCTTTTTGGAGAGCTTCGCCTTGTCGTCTTTAAACACTGTGCTCATCACAAGCACTGCGTTTTCCAGACTTTGCATCAAGTCGCAAAGCGCCCCCACATCCGCCTCGTTCATCGCGGACGGCTCCAGCATCGGCAGTTCAACGATGCGTTTTGTACCGAAAAATGATATGGTGCCCGCAGCAGCCACGGCTTCCTCAATAGACGGAGCAGGGCCTTCAACACGCGTTACCTCCGCATCGTCCTCCTGCTTTGCCAGCAGGGCCAGCGTTTTTGCGGCGTAGCTCCGCACAAGATATTCCTCAGTGGAATAGTAATAATAAACGCCGTGCCGCAGCGGCTGTTCCAGCGCTTTTTTAAGATTCTGCTCGTTTAAAACCATTTGTTCCCCTCTTTGATCGTTACAGACGCTCCCGCGCGCAGACAGATATCCGCAGGGCCGTGGAACTGTGCCCGGGGCGCATCCTCAAGCCATCGATACCCTGTCCGGGGCAGGATCAGATGCGTGCACGCCAGCCCATCCGGCCGTCCTGTGCCCGCAACATAAATGTTAAAAGGCGGATAAGAAGAAAACTCCACACTGCCGCTGGCGATCCCCACGCGGTATCCGCACACCTCAACACAGGCAAAATTCCCCTTCGCCTGATGCTTTACATAAATGATTATATCATGGAACGGTGCGAGAATGGTACTGTTTATGATGCTGTTCTGTGCACTCAAAGCATCCTGCGCATGCAGTTTTTGTGCCAGTGCAGCCGTATCACCCTCCATGCGCAGATCCACCAGCAGATCCACCTGCGTACGGTTGTATTGTTCCAACACCTCCCGCACATCGTCCGCATTTGCTTCCGGGCCACGGAACAGGACCGCAGTTTTAAGCCCCTGCATTACCACCAGAGGCGGGTTGGCCGCACTGCCTGCAAGCTCCATGCGCACAACGCCGCTATCCGCCGCCGCGTATGCCAAGCCTGACAGCATTACAAACGCCAGACAAGCGGGCACCGCCCGCCGTACAGGGACATGCAGACGCCAGGCTGCCCAGCCAAGCGCACAAAGCAAAAGAGCCGCGCACATGGCAAAGGCCCCGCTCACATGCAGAAACGCATACGGCACGGACGCCGTCCATTCCGCTACGGCCAGCATCCAGCGCAAAAGCAGCGCGCAGCCCAGACCCGTCAGCTTTGCCAGAAAACCGAGCCAGGGCACGCCCGAACACAGCGCCGCTGCAAAGCCGAGGCCCACGACAGCCGGCATAACAGGCACTGCAAGCAGATTGCTTACAACGGAAAGCAAAGAAACTCCTCCGCCGATGGCAATGAGCACGGGAAGCGTGGTCAGAGACGTCGCGGCCGGCACCGCGGCAGTCCACAGCAGCTTCCAGCCCAGCCGTGCTGCGTTTTTTCCCTGCGCCGCGCTGCCGGCGCGCCAGCGCCTGTGCGCCGCCGTCACCCAAAGCACCCCCAACGTGGCCGAGAACGAAAGGAGCAGGCTTACATCCACGGCAGCATATGGGTTCTGCAGGCACAAAAGCAGTGCCGCCAGGCCCAGCGAAGTGAGCGCGTCGCTTTTCCTGTTAAATAGAGCGCCCCCGTAGAGCAGCAGCATTGCCGTACCCGCGCGCACAACAGAGGGTGTAAAACCCGTGAGGCACATAAAAGCCAGAGAGGAAAACATGGCGCAGGCGCAGGCCAGCCTGCGCCGCCCCATACGCCGCACCGCCGCATAAACGAGCCCGCCCACTGCGGACAGATGCAGACCGGACACCACCAGCACATGGGACAGCCCTGCGCCCCGGAACGCGTCCTTCACCTCATCCGTCAAAAGCGCACGGTCGCCTGCCGTCATTGCCGCGGCTGCTCCCGCATAAGGCTGTGCCAGAACTTTGCGCAGCGCCATGCTCAACGCCGCCTGCACCCGTTTCGCCCGAGCCCAAAGCGCACCGCTCTCCCCCTGTGGCAAAAAGCCGTCCAGATATTCTCCCGCCAGAAAAATGCCGTCTGCGTAATTGCCGTATGTATATTCGTTTTCTTCCAGTTCCGCGAACTCCACGCGCGCAGAAAAGCATTCGCCCGGCAAAGCCTGCGGCAGAGAAAGAAAATACACCCGAAAAGGGCGCACAGCCATGCCGTTCACTTCGTCCACAAGAACACCGGCCCGAACGGTATCCTCAAGAAAGCCCGGCGACGTTTCCACAACCGCTGCGTGGATCTCCGCCTGTGTTCCGGCGCGCGCCTGAATGGGAGCCATCATCCATGTAAACGCCGCCATGCGCAGCAGCAGCGCCGCGCCCGTAACGGTGCATGCCAGCACGGCGTGAGTGCGGAACCGTCCGCCCAATTTCCAGGCTGGAAAAACGGCCGCAAGAAAAACGGCCGCCAGCGGCCCAAAAGCCGCTGGCGGCAGAAAGGCTGCAAGCAGTTGTATTACAAGATATAGAAACCCGGCGCAGGCAAGCGGCCTTTTCATACGGGACTATTTGAAAAACAGGGGCAGCGGCTCCAGATAAATGATATCCTTACGGTCTGCCGCGTCGCCTTCCGCCAGCACAGCCGCGCGCGCCACAACCGTGCCCTTGCTCTTGTTTACAAGCGTTTCCAGTGCATGCAGGCTGCCGCCGGTGCTGATCACATCATCCACGATGAGGATGCGTTTTCCATCCATGGAATCCAGATCCTTACGGTCGATGACGAGCTTCTGCACGGCCTCGGTCGTAATGGAAACATCCTCCACCACAACAGGCTCCTCCATGTAAAGCTTGGGGCCTTTCCGGGCCGGGATATAACGTTTGCCGCTCTGGCGGCTCATCTCGTAGGCCAGCGGGATACCTTTCGCTTCGGCCGTAACGATAATATCAAACTCCGGCACTTTTTTCAGCAGCGCTTCGGCGCAGGCCACAGTAAGCTCCACATCACTGAACATCACAAACGCGGCAATGTCCAGCTTTTCATTCACCGGGCACAGCGGCAGCTCCCGCGTAACGCCGGCAACATTCAGCGTATAAGTTTTACGCATAATTCATTCTCCTTTTTTATGATCGGCGCGCGTCACTCAACCCGGCGGCCATGCCAGGCTGCGCTTTGCCAACACATGAAAATGCAGATGCGGCACGCTCTGTCCGCCGTCCCTGCCACAGTTCGTCACAACGCGGTATCCGTTTCCAAGCTCCAGGTCTTCGGCCAGCCGGGCAATCACCTCAAAGATATGCGCTACCACAGCGCTGTTCTCCGGCGTAATGCCGCCAGGCGAAGCGATGTGTGTTTTGGGGATCACGAGAAAATGCACCGGTGCCTGCGGATCGATATCATGAAACGCAAGCACGGTGTCATCTTCATACACCTTGCTGACAGGGATATCCCCCGCCGCCATCTTGCAAAATAAGCAGTCCTGCATGAACGCTCCCTCCTTCTGTGTTCTGTTTTCCCAAAGAACGCCGCGCCCCAGAATGGGGCGCGCGTCTTTTTTCTTTTAACGAACGGCCCGTTCAGACCAGGGCAGCCTTGACGATGCCCGGCACCGCGTTCAGCGCGTCGTCGATGCGGGAGGTGTCCTTGATGCCCGCCATCGCGAAATCGGGCTTGCCGCCTCCGTTGCCGCCGGCCACAGCCGCGATTTCCTTCACCAGCTTGCCCGCCGCAAGGCCGCGCGCCTGCGCCTCCTTGCCGACAGCCACAGCCAACGTTGTCTTGCCCTCGGCTTCGCCGATCACCGCAGTAACAGACGCGGGCGCTTTGTCCCGTGCATTGTCGCACAGCTTGCGCAGCGCATCTGTCGCAGTCCCCGTCAGATACATCGTGAAGATCTTTATGCCGTCCACGTCCTTGGCATCCTCAAACAAACCGCTGGCCTTCATGGCCGTCTGCCTCTGCTTAAGGTCGTCCAGTTCCTTCTGCACGGATCTCAGTTCTGCGGTGAGCGCAGCCGCGCGGGCGGGCAGGTCGTGGATATTGCTTACCTTCAGCGCGCCCGCCGTCTGGTTGAGCATATCGGATTTTTCATCCAGCAGGCGCAGCACGCCGTAGCCTGTTGTGCCTTCGATGCGCCGGATACCCGCCGCCACGCTGGATTCGGACAAAATCTTGAAGCAGCCCAGTTCGGCCGTATTGGAAACGTGCGTACCGCCGCAGAATTCCGTAGAAAAGCCCTCCACATCCACAACGCGCACGATATCGCCGTATTTTTCTCCGAACAGCGCCATAGCGCCCAGCTCCTTGGCCTCCTTGAGGGGCATCACCTTGATGTGTACGGGCAGCGCCTCGAAGATTTTGGCGTTGACGATCCGCTCCACCTCAGCCAGCTCCTGGGGCGTTACAGCGTTGAAGTGCGTGAAATCGAAGCGCACACGCTCGTCGTCCTCATACGAGCCGGCCTGATGCACATGAGCGCCCAGCACTTCTCGCAGAGCTTTTTGCAGCAGATGCGCACCTGTATGGTTGCGCATGATCGCATGGCGGCGGTCGCGCTCCACAGAAGCGATGACCTTATCGCCTGCCTGCACCACGCCGTCCAGCAGCGTACAGGTATGCACATAATAACCCTTCGGCGTCTTTTTACAGGCCGTCACCGCCAGATGCGCGCCGCCCGCCGTTGCAATCACGCCGGTATCGGCTACCTGACCGCCGCTCTCGGCATAGAAAGGCGTGCGGTCCAGCACCACCAGAACGCCCTCCTTCGCACCGTCGTCCGTGGACACGGCATCCGTCAGCTCATCGCCGTCGGACAGCGCCACGATTTTGGCCTCAGCCTCCAGCGTGCCGTAACCCAGAAATTCTGTGGCCGAAGCGTCCAGCGCGCCGAACAGATCCGCCGTCCAACCGGAAATGTCACGGCTCAGACGGTCCTTGCGTGCCTTTTCCCGCTGCTTTTGCATCTCGGTACGGAAGCTGTCCTCATCCACCTCAATGCCGTTCTCAGCAGCGATCTCCTTGGTAAGATCCAGCGGAAAGCCGAACGTATCGTTCAGCTTGAACGCATCAATGCCCGCCAGCACGCGGCGCTTGCCCTCGGCAGCGGCCTTTTCGATGTTGTCGATGAGATTCGACAGGATATTCAGGCCCTGGTCGATGGTGCGGGAGAAGCGCTCCTCCTCTGCGGATATGGTCTTTTTGATATAATCAGCATGCTCCACCAGCTCGGGGTAGGCTCCGCCGTTTTCGCGGATGACGGTATCGCACAGCTCGGCCAGGAACGGGCGCGTAACCCCCAGCATACGGCCATGGCGTGCGGCCCGGCGCAGCAAGCGGCGCAGCACGTAGCCACGGCCCTCGTTGGAGGGCAGGATACCGTCGCTCACCATAAACACGGTGGAACGGATGTGATCGGTGATGACACGGATGGAAACGTCCGTCGCATGGTCGCGGCCGTAGGTCTTACCCGTAATGCGCTCCACATGGTTCAGGATATTGTGAACGGTATCCACCTCGAACAGGTTTCCCACGCCCTGCATCACGCAGGCCAGGCGCTCCAGGCCCATGCCCGTATCAATGTTGGGGCGCTCCAGGCGCGTATATGTGCCCTTGCCGTCTGAATCAAACTGGCTGAACACCAGATTCCAGACCTCCATATAACGGTCGCAGTCACATCCCACCTTGCAATCCGGCTTGCCGCAGCCGTGCTCGGGGCCGCGGTCAAAATAGATCTCGCTGCAGGGGCCGCAGGGGCCGGAGCCGTGCTCCCAGAAATTGTCCTCCTTGCCGAAGCGCACCATGTGGGACGGGTCGATCCCCACTTCCTTTGTCCAAATATCGTAGGCCTCGTCGTCGTCCTCATACACCGAGACGTACAGAAGCTCGGCGGGAATCTCCAGCACCTTCGTCAGGAATTCCCACGCCCATGCGGTAGCCTCGCGCTTGAAATAATCCTGAAAGCTGAAGTTGCCCAGCATTTCAAAGAACGTGCCGTGACGCGCCGTGATGCCCACGCGCTCAATGTCCGGCGTGCGGATGCATTTCTGGCAGGTGGTGACACGGTGGCGCGGCGGCTCCTCCTGGCCGAGGAACCATTTTTTCATCGGCGCCATGCCGGAGTTGATCAACAAAAGGCTGTTATCGTTGTTGGGCACCAGGGGAAAGCTGTCCAAACGAAGGTGTCCTTTGCTTTCAAAGAAAGAAAGGTATTTTTCGCGCAGCTCGTTCAGGCCGGTCCATTCCATCGGGTTCATTCTCCTCACAAAATAAATGTCATTTTTGTTCTGCCGTGTAAAAAAATATAGCCCTCGCCCCTGTGTCAGGGACGAAGGCCTGTCAGCATCCGTGGTACCACCCAAATTGCGTACCAAAAGGCACGCCGCTTTCCCCGCGTTAACGCCGCAGCTACGTCCCGCTCATCACGGGAGGCTATCCGGGTGGCGGTGGGGTCCGAAGCGGGAACGTCTCAGCCCTGCGTTCCCTTTCTGTAAGCCGTGCGGAACCCCATTGGCCCAGTCTCTGCCGTAATACCTGTTTTTACACGTTTACCATATTATTATAAATCAAATCCGGGCAATGTCAAGCCCCGGACGGCTTACTCCTGCGCAAGAAAAAAGCTCAGGGCATCCGTTACTTTGGCGAACACCTGCGCAGCGTCGTCGCTGTCGTGTGTGCCGCTGTCCAGCAGAACGGCGATGGTATATCGAGGTTCTTCCGCAGGGTAAAAACCCACGAACCACGCGTCCATAATTTCTTCTCCGTCCTCCTGATAGCGGCCCGTCTGCGCTGTCCCCGTCTTGCCCCCCGCACCGCCGGCCCGGGGCGCGGCTTTTCGCCCCAGCCCTTCCTCAACAACGCCCACAAGCATCTGCCGAATCACCTCCGCCACATCTTTGTCCATCACCTGCCGCTGGACGGGGCGGTACAGGCTTTCCGTTACCGACTGCGTGTATTCATCCACAATTCCCTCCACAAACACAGGTTCCACATACCGCCCTCCGTTTGCAAACAGGTTCATCATCGCGGCAACCTGTACGGGCGTGGCGGTCAGCGCTCCCTGGCCGAAGCTGATAGATGCGAGCTGGCCCAGATCTTCCAGCTGCGCCGCGTCCGGCAGGTTCCCGGAGGCTGCCCGCAGACCGCCCGCAACCTGCTGGCTTTGCCCAAATCCCGCACTTTTTGTAATGTCGTACACCGTCTGCGCGCCCAGGCGCAGCCCAAGCTGCACAAAGTAGCAGTTACAGCTTTGCTCCAGCGCGGTTTTCATGTCTACCGTCCCGTGGCCCCGCCCATAGGCGCAGCGGTAAACATGGCCGCCCACCTCGATGGATCCCGTGCATTCATACGTCTCCTGCGCGCTGATTCCCTGCTCCAGCGCCGCCGCGGCCAGCAGCGGCTTGAACACCGAACCCACATTATATGCACTGAGGGCGCGGTTGACCAGTGAAGTATCCTGGCGCGCGATGCTTGCGGCCACATTTTCCGGGTCGTACAGCGGCAGGCTCACGCTGGCGCGCACGCGCCCGGTGGGCGCGTCCAGTACAACGATGCATCCCTTATCCACCATTTCAATGCCTACGGCTTCGCAGGCGCGCTGGATGCTTGAATCCAGCGTGAGCATCACACCCGCCCCCGTGCCGGGAGATTCCACCAGGTACGGCGCATCTGATTCTATGAATCCCCCGCGCGCATTCATTGCGCAGCGCACCTCCGTCAAAGTGGAGCCTCCTGTCAAAAGATCATCAAAAGCATATTCCACACCTGAAACACCGTGGCCGGACGCTCCGAGATATCCAATGAGGTGCTGGGCGATGGGCATAGGCTGGTACCGCACAGGCTTTTCAAACGTATACTGCGCACGCGCTGCGGCCGCCCCTGTGACAGGCATCAGGAACGGAGAGCCCCGCTGGATGCTTGCATAAAACTGCGTGCGCAGTTCCGCCGGGATGGCCTCAAACAAAGTATGATAGCTCGTCCTCCCTGGCTCAATCAACGCATAGCGCTCCGAGACCGTCCCTGTAAGCGGCAAAAAACCGCAGTCGTAAATATTGCCGCGCCCTTCACTCAGCACGACGCTGGTACTGCTCTGCTGTACGGCGGCAGCCGCATATGCCGGATTTGTAGACACGGCTGCAAGAGCACAAACCACTACGGCGAACGCAAGCAGACACGCGCCCGCCATTGCAATGAGCCTTTTTTCCAACATATCCCCTCCTTTTCCACACAAAAATAGTGTGCGCGCTATATGCCCCGGCTAAACGCCAAACCAGTATGCGGCGAGATTTTCCTCGTTTCCGGGCATGCAAAAAGCCCCGCCTTCCGGCGGGGCTCTGTTCAGCAGGGATAATGTTTCTCAGGTTGGGGCTCACTCCGCATCGAATACGATCGCCTGAATGGCGTTTACGATATCCTGCGTAGTAAAGCGCGCCACGCCAATAGCGTCCAGCATACGGTCCGTCTCCGACTTCGTCGCATCGATGTAGCGGAATTCGGCGCGCTGGATCGCATTTTCCAGAACCGATTTTTCCTCAGGCGTATTGCCGGGATCGTTCCATTCTTTTGTGAGGAGCTGCAACGTAGCGGAAATCGCCTGCTGCTTTGTAAAAACGGCGTTGGCCGCCTCTGTCTGGAATTCAGAAACACTGTTGAGTGTACGCATCGTGATCGTTCCTCCGTCCTTTATTTTCCTGGGGCTGTTTTGATTCTACACCCGTCGCACATAAAACGCAAGCGCCGTTTTCCGGAAGAAGCGGTTGCATACGCTAAACGATCGGGTCCAGCTCCTGCGCTTTCATACGCAGCTCGATTTTCGCGCTCAGACGCACTTCCTTAAAAGCATCCTTGATGCGGTTCTCCACCACAACGCTGTCGGCAGGCGAAGTGACCGTCAACATAAGGATGTACTGGTTGCGGCTGTAACGGCTGAATACATCGCCCTTGCGCAGAGACTCCCGAATGACTTCCTTGCCGCGCGCCATCGCGTCCACGATCTCCTGTTTTGCCACGGTCTGGCCGTTTTTTCCTTCAAACGTCACAAGGATGAGCAGCACATGACTGTTGGAACGTGCCGCGCTTCGTGCGACCATCTGGTACACGGATTTGAACATCTCATACTCGCAGTAGTATGCGCCGTGGATGGGTCGGGCGTCCCGCGTAATCTCGCCCAAATCCTGCTGGATCTGGCGCAGATTTTCCTTCATCTGGTTCGCTCCCTGGGAAGCCCAGAGATATATGTCCCGCAGCTCGGGCGAAAGACGTTCGCCCAGCTCGTCGTAAAACAGGTTGGAGATCACCGGATAATAGCTCAGCACAGCCTGCTTCATATCCAACCTGCGCATGGTATTGAAGATGTAGCGGTAAAGTTCCTCGTGCAGCGGCTCCAGCAGCGCCGCACGGTTGCAGATATCCAGCGTCTCCTCCAGATCCTCCCTGCCTCCGCGTTCGCAGAGCGTGGCAGCCAGATTTTTAACGGTACGCAGATAGGTCTGCCGCAGATAACTGCTGTATTGGATGACCCACTGCTGCATGCTCAGGCTGGGCAGAAGATCGCCGGTATACAGCTTCAGCGCTCGCCGCGCATGCGGGATACGCTCCTCCGCCGGCGTGCCCGGTTGATCCGCAAGACGCGCCTCCTGCTCGAATTCCCACACATCGGTGGTGACGGAGATTTCCGGGTTCCAAATGTAACGCCCGCTCTCTGTGATGATAAAGCGTTTTTCCTTATCCGCTTTCTGCAAAAACTTGCGAAGCGAATACGCCGCGTTTTTCAACGCGCCGGCCGGGTTTTCGATTTCATCGCTCTCCCACAGGCCGTCCATCAACTGCTCATTCGTCAGCTTTTTATCGCCGCGCAGCAAAAGCAGCGCCAAAAGCTCCAAAGGCTTGTTGAGCCGCGCGCTGTGCTCCAGGATCGGCGTACCGTTCCACAGGATCGTCATACCGCTGAACAGGGATATTTCCATTTTACTTTGCTCAGGCACTTTCCTCTCCCCCTTCCGAATCAATTTGGATTCAGCTCATTGCTGAAAGGCGTTTTTCCATCGCCTCATAATGCATGCAGTGTGTGAGGGCTGTCTCTTTACTGACGCGCTTTTCCGTCACCAGGCGCAGCAGGCTTGTGTCCATGGTACACATACCCTGTGCCGCACCCGCTTGAATAGCGGAATCAATCTGGTGCGTCTTTGCCTCACGGATCAGGTTTTTGATGGCCGGGTTCGTATACATGATCTCAAACGCCGGGGTCTGCTTGCCGTCCAGCGTGGGAACAAGCTGCTGGCTGATGACCGCCTGAAGCACCATGGAGAGCTGCATGCGCACCTGCGCCTGCTGCCCGGCCGGGAACACATCGATGATGCGGTCCACCGTGTTGGCAGCGCCTGTGGTGTGCAGCGTGCTGAACAGCAGCTGCCCCGTCTCCGCGGCGGTCATGGCCACCTCGATGGTCTCATAGTCCCGCATTTCGCCTAGCAGGATGACGTCCGGGCTCTCCCGCAAAGCACTGCGAAGGGCGCTGACATAGCTCGGAGAATCGGTTGAGATCTCTCGCTGCGTCACGATACATCTGTCATGCCGATGGATGTATTCAATGGGGTCTTCCATTGTGATGATGTGCCCTTCTCTTGTCTGGTTGATGGCGTTGATGAGGCAGGCCAGCGTTGTGGATTTGCCGCTGCCCGCCGAGCCCGTCACCAGGACAAGTCCTTTCATCAGCCTGGCCGAGGCAAGCACCTCAGGCGGAATGTTCAGCTTTTCCGGCTCCGGCAAGCCAAAACGTATCACACGAATGACCGCCGCAAGGCTGCCGCGCTGATGCAGAACATTCGCCCGGAAACGTCCGAGATCCGGAATCGAAAAGGAAAAATCGTCGTCCATGTCCTCCCGTTCGATGCGGCTGCGGCTGCGTCCGCACAGCGTGTAAATATCCGAGATGACCGCGGCGGTATCTGCCGGCATCAGCCGCGCTTCCATCCGCCTCTGGCGGCCGTCCACCTTATAGGTAAGCGGCAGGCCGGCGATAATAAAAATATCAGACGCACCCATTTCAACGGCCTGTCTGAGCGTTTCCCTGACGTCCATGCGTCTCCTCCTATTCTTCCCGCAGTGTACCGAACAGCGCAGGAGCCTCGGCCTCGCCCGCCCATTCGGCGCTCTGCTGCCATTGTATCACTCTGTATCCGCCGTCCGCTGTCAACTCCGCAAAAACAGAAAGCGAACGCCCGTCCGCGCCCTCCAGCACGGCGCTCACACCGGGGCCTTCCCGGGCAGTGCCATGCGGCAGCAGCGCATCCAGCTCCGCCGTATCCCCGGCCTGCGCCAGCGCTGCGTCCAGCTCTGCCAGCCATTGTTGTCCCGCGCATTCCAGCGCATAAACGCTTTGGGCCTGACGCGCCTGCTTCTGCGCGAGTGCAAGGTCGGCCCGGGCGGTGGAAAAGCTCAGCACAGAGAGCGTTGCCAGACACAGGATGATCACCGTCAGCAGCAGCGACAGCCATCCCAGACGCACCGGCCTGCTTTCCATCTCGTCTCCCCCTTGCCCGCGGCGTTACCCGCCGATGTATTTCTGCGTATCCAGCTCATACAAAACCGTATCGCCGTCCGCCGCAGTTACAACAAAATGCGCCGTGCGCATCTCACCCGCCTGCCGCGGCGTTTCGTCCAGCACTGCTTCCAGGACGTAAGCCCCCTGTGTTTCATCCTCTGTCCAACCGCCTTGGACGTCGTATGCGGCGCGCAGTGTGCCGCGCGCCGTTTTCTCAGCACCCAACAGGGCTGCGAAATCTTCCCGTGAGCCGCTTGCCGCAAACAACTCCGCCGCATTTTGGGCGATGCTTACAGCTGTGGAGAGCTCCCTGGCCTCCCGTGAGGTACGCTTTGCAGCGCCCAGTATCTGCACCAGCACGGTCAGGCTGGCAAGCAGAAAGAGTACCAAAAGCAGCGTTTCCACATAAAAAGCTGCGCCGCCCCGAGATCTACGCATCCGGGCCAGCCCCCCTTCCGCTGCGCAGCGCGATATCCGCGCTTCCGTATTCGGTTGACACTACCAGCAGACCCGGTCGAACCTGCTCGACGGAAAAGGATTTTGCATCCACGATGCGTTCGGAGTCCTGCGGGTCCAGCGCAGCATCTGCCGTCCCATATTCCTCCCGCAGCGCGCCTTCATATAAATAAATACGGGTTTCGTAAGTTTCGCCGTCTGCGTTCTCCCGCAGCAGCAGCGCCGCGCCCTCGGGGCCTTCCCCAACGGAAACAGCTCCCGCCGCGTCCGCCGCATGCACCCGCGCGGCAAGATATGACAGCGCCGCGCGCGCCTCTCTGTTCCGCGTCTGGCTGTCCACGACCGCACTGTAAAGCCCGGTCCCCGTCATCACAAGGAACAGCAGCGACAGCACGATGATGGCAAACAGAAGCAGCGGATACAGATGCATCCAAAATGCTCCGTGTTTTTTCACTCCGCCGCCTCCCTTCATTTTGTCTTATCCCGCGCCTAAGACTGTCATGCCGTCTGCTTTTCCAGCACGGCGACGGCCGGCAGCTGGTTCGATGCATACGCCTCATAGCTGACGATAAACCGGCTGTGGTTGACCTGCACGCCATAGTTTTCTTCCAGATAGGAAAGGCTCTGCGGGTATGCCCCCTCAAGAGCGTAGCACTGCACCGCCGCATCCAGCACCGCCGTGCGGAGGCTCTGCGCCGCCTGTTCCCTCATTGCCGCCTGTGCGCCGTTCCAAACAGCCCATACACCCAGCAACAGCAGCAGTGTACATACTGCCGCTATGGCTGCGCCCAGCCGTTTTGCGCCGCGCCGCGGCCGTTTTTCCTGATACATCCCCGCGCCCCCTTATCCGATGGAAGTGAGAATGCCGATCAACGGCAGCATCACGGCCAGAAGCGTAATCCCCACCGAAACGGTGAGAAATCCTGCAAGCACAGGTTCCACGCTGTCGATGATGCGCCCCATCCGCATGTTTGCATCCTCACTGAACACCTGCGCAAGGCGCGCCAGCACCTGGTCCAGATTGCCGCTGCGTGCTCCGCTCATCAGCATGCGCGCGTACAGCGGTTCGAACACGCGGTTATCGTAAACGGCCTGCGCCAGGCTGCGCCCCTCAAGCATCTGCCGGTGGCAGCTTTCAAGCTGCGCGCGCAGCGCGCGGTGCCGCACCATGTCCGACGCGCGTTCCATTGCTGTGTCGGTGTCCATCCCGCTGGCCGTAAACGTGGCCAGCGCCGTAGTAAATTGCGCCTCCGCCAGCCGCCGGGCAGCAGCAGAAGTAAAGGGCAGTTTTTCAAACAACGTGCGGAACAGGCCGTTCCCACGCTGCGTGCGCGCCGCAGCCGCACCGGTAAGCAAAAGCGCCGTCAGCACGATGACCAGGCACAGAGATGCCCAGCCGATGATATTTGCAGCCGTGATGTACGCATAAGAAGAAGCCGCTACGCTTCCCGCCAGCCCCGTATAAACACCGGTGAATACCGGAAGCACACGCGCGACCAGAACGGCCAGCACTCCGGCCATCAAGAACAGCAAAACTGCCGGATAGATCACAGCACTTTTCAGCCTTTTTTCCAGCTTATCCTGTGTTTCGTAATATACCGCGAGGCTTTTCAGCACGCTCTCGGTGCGTCCCGCCGCCTCGCCCGCCGCGACAAGCTGCGCCGCATACGCGGGAAAATATCCGCATTGCTCCACCGCCTCGGCCAAAGGCTCCCCCATTTGGACACGCTCAAGCACGGCGGAAGCCGCATCGTACAGCGGGCCGTCCCCGCTGTCTCCGCGCATCAGGGAGAGCGCGTCGTCTACCTGAATGCCCGCCGCCAGCATCATCGCCATATCTTCGCAAAAGGCGCTCACCGCCAGCGAGCGAAGTATTTTTGCCGCCATGACCTTTCCTCCTCAATAGACCTCTTTATCCGCATAGCCCTTACCGTCGCCCACAAGCGCGCTCTGGCCGGCAGCCGCAAACGTCAGGTCGATGCGCTGCCATTCATGCCTGGGCGCCCTGATCTCCACGGTGATCCAGCCGCTCTCTTCCAGCCAAATCATGTTCCACGCATGGTACAGCTCGCTTCCGCCGCTGGAAACATATCCTGTGATAAGCTTTGTCGGGATACCCTGGCTGCGCAGCATTGCCGCGGCGAGCGCCGCATAATCGTAGCAGATGCCCTTCTTTGTGGAGAGCGTCTCATCCGGGTCCGGCAGATATCCGGTAACGTTGTTGTCTACGATGTTTTGGGCTTTGTCGTAATCATAGTCCACATTGCCTTGGATATATTCGTACACACTGCTCACCACCTCCGCCGCATCCGCTGCCTGTGCGCTTATGTCCGACGCCAGCAAGACACATGCGGAGTCCACACTGTAAGCTACCCGCTGACTGGGCCGCAGGAACGGCTCGAATTCACTGCCCAGCACAACGTCCGCCTGTGCGGAAAACAATTCCATGTACTTGTTCTCTGTGGTATTCTGCATCACGCGGACATTGTATTGCCCGTTGCCGCTTTGCAGCGGATAAACGACCGGCGTTCCGTCTCCGGGCAGATCGTAATTGTATTTTACGTCTCCATACACGACCTGGCATTTCAGGCGTTTGTCGCTTTGCGCCCGCACGGCGACATACCCCTGCGACACCGCCGAAAGGTCTATTTCCGCCCCGCTGCCGCTTACAGCGGCGTCCGGGTGAAACTCGGCGTTCCGAAATGCCGGCGGCTCGTAATGTGTGCTGTTCGCCGGCGCCACGGTACGGCTTTCAGCGCCGCTCCCCGCAGGGGCCGCGCTGCATCCTGATATCAGCATGATAAAAGTCAAAAAAGCGGCCATTCCGCCGCGCCATTGTCTTTTCACTGAATACTCCCAAGCCGTGGGCTGCCCGCCCTGTGGTATGCCGCATGACGGAAACGCCGCTCTACACATCGCCGCGCGGGGTTCGCGGTATGACAGAAGCCTGCCAAACGCCGCCATGGGGTTATCACTTATTATAGGGGAAATCCTTTCCGCTTTCAAGCCAAAACGTCTTTCCTGTTCAAAATTGTCAATCTTCCGGTATGCTTCCGGTAAACTTTTTGACGCCGCATTACCCCGCTCCGCCTTTTTGCGCGCTGCCAAACATTTTAAAAAGTCCCGCGCCCGCAAAACGGACGCAGGACAGACTGTTTTCAATTCAGTCGGCAATATATCTCTCAGCAATCTCTTTAAATTCCGCCTCATGCGCCGGATACCACTGCGCAAAAGTTCCGTCGGACGCGCGCACCGCACGCCCCAGCTCCGCAAGAAAAGCCGGGATATCCTGTTCCAACATCATCCCCAGCTCCTGGCCGAACTGTTCCGCCCCCTGCGCATCGCATCCGCCTGCATACAGCATATAGGCAGGCATCGGCTTTTTATCCACCAGCTTCACGCCGCCGCGAAAACCCAGCGTACCGATTTGGTGCGTACCGCAGCTGGAAGGGCAGCCGGAGATATGGATGCGCGGCAATATGCCGTCGGAAAATCCTTCCCTGCGCATTGCCTCCACCAGCATCTTCAATGTTGACTGTGAATCCCGCACACCCTGCTGGCAGGTCGCTGCACCCACGCATGCCACAGAAGATTCGAACAAATCCCGCGCACCGTCTTCCGTAACGGCAAGCACTGCCTGCGTCTCTTCCGCCGTCAGATTGATACAATACATCGTTTCATCCGGGCCAACCCGCCATTCCGCGTCCGGAGCATTGCACATGGATTCATAAAGCTCGGCAGTTTTTTTACCAGACAGCATCCCGCCGATGGGATGGTATGCCACAGCGTAAAGCCCCGGCTGTTTCTGCGGGATGGCGCGCGGATGCGAGAGAGACGCACCGCCTGTTTTGGGTGCCGTCGAGTCCGGCAGCACCAGGGCCATATCCTTCTCCTTCGCCAAAGCCAGATTCTCACGAAAAACAGTTTTCAGGCCATCTTCGCCTAATGTTTCCTGCAAATAACGCGTACGCGCGCGGGCACGATTCTCGTAATTTCCGTGCTCCTGGAAAGTCTTTACCATAGCGCATACGTCGTACAGAACATTCCGGGGCGCAACGCCTGTGTCTACCAGTACACCCATTTTGGGATTTGCGCCAAGCCCGCCGGCGCAATAGACATCAAAAGTTCCGTCCGCGCAGGCTACAAAGCCCAGATCCCGGAATGTCGCATGTGTTTCATTCGCCGGTCCATTGGAGAACCCTACCTTGAGCTTACGCGGCAGCCGGATTTCCCGCACTTGCGCCAGTAGATAATCATTGACTGCCTGAGCCGTGGGCATCACATCAAAATACTCTCCCTGCTCCACACCCGTAAGCGGGCTCACCATGACATTGCGCGGGAAGTCGCCGCCGCCGCCGCGCGTTATAATGTCGTAATCAAGCGCCCGCTTCATGATCTCCACCACACTCTGCGGCGGGAGGTCGTGCATCTGGATGGTCTGGCATGTGGTGAGCTTCATACGCGGTACGTTGTATTTTTCGGCACATTCGGCTATAAACCCAAGCCGTTCCTTCGTCAGCCGCCCGCCGGGCAGGCGCAGACGAAGCATGCTGTATCCGTTCTCCCTCTGCGCATAACTGCCAAAACCGCCCGAAAAGCCTTTGTAAGCCTTGCGGTCAATCTCTCCGTTTGTAAATTCATATATTTTCTCTTCAAAAGCATCAATGTCCTGCCTGAGTACGGCAAGTAGTTTTCCGTTCATATGCCCGACCTTCCCTTTTTCTTTTGTTTCGCAGCGGCAAGCTCCGCCATGTTTCTTTTGGGTTCTACATTATTATACAAAACTCATGAGCGGTGTCAACCGTCATGGACACGGGTTCTGTTTTTCGCACAAACCGCCCCGCTTATAGCATGCCCTGTTTTTATATTTTCCCGTCTGCTGCCCGCTGTTTTATTTCTTCACAAAAAAAATTGAAAATTCGGGGTTGACAACGAAGAAATGATTTGATAATATAATAAAGCACTCGAGAGAAGAGTGCGGCGCTGATAGGCGCTGGTGCCGTGGGGGTGTAGCTCACTTGGGAGAGCGCTTGAATGGCATTCAAGAGGTAAGGGGTTCGATCCCCCTCATCTCCACCACATAATCAAAGTCCGAACCTTATAGGTTCGGATTTTTGTTTTTAACATTGCTGCAAGAAAACCGCTTAAACATAGTGTTTAAGCGGTTTTCTTATTGCATAAAAGCAGCAACCCGTCGGGGCGGCTACTTTTGAATCTGCAAAACACAATAATTTATGTTTCACTGTCGTTCCGCGGAAACACAACTGTGAGCAGCATTTTGAACGCATCTTCCGCATGAACGGAATGCGGCTTTCGGGCAGGCATCACCAGTGTTTCCCCTGCGGACAGGCAGTATTCCCGGCCGTCTACCACGAATCTGCCTTTTCCTTCGATGACTGTGACCATCGCGTCGCCTGCAGAATCGTGTGTTCCAATCTCCTCTCCTTTTGCAAAAGCGAACAGCGTGATACTGACGCAGCTGTTCTGCGCCAGTGTTTTACTGACGACCTGCCCTGTGTTCGCCGATATCTCATCCGCAAGCCGCACTATCTCTTCGTGTTCGATATTTTTGATAAAAGCCATAATATTTTCTCCTCCTTTTGCCTCTAAACCGATTTTTCTTTGTTTACAGTTTGCCACAGATATTTTTTCCAATGCGTTGTTTTAACAACAATATCCCAAAAATATTTCAAAACAACTATTGACTTCGAGTCTGCTCCAAGGTGTATGCTCTTTTCAGCGGTTCAAATGGAGGTCTGCGATTGAAAGGAGAAATCTTCATGGATGCAAACCGAATGAAGCGGGAACTCGGCGGCGGCGCGGTTTTTCCCATCGGAGCTGAAAACACTGCCTACGCGCAATATTTTACGGGTGAATGCTATCTGAATATGCTTACAACCTCCGGCGTCGGCATCGGCGTTGTGACTTTTGCCCCCGGTACGATCAACGCCTGGCACATCCACCACAAGGGCGGACAGATCCTGCTTGTAACGGGGGGACGCGGCTGGTATCAGGAGGACGGAAAACCGGCACGGGCACTGGCCGCCGGAGACGTTGTCAATATTCCCCCGGAGGTCAAGCATTGGCATGGCGCCGCCGTGGACTGCTGGTTCCAGCATCTGGCCATGGAGGTCCCCGCAGAAGGCGCATCCAATGAGTGGCTGGAATTCCTGCCTACAGAAGATTATGCCTCATTATAACGCATTTTTCATGGAAAGGAGCGGAAGCTATATGGCGAAAGCAAGGGTATATTTTACACGGGAGATCACACCACAGGCGATGGATCGTCTCTATGACGCGCTCGGCATCCGGCTGAGTGGAAAGACCGCAGTGAAAATCTCTACCGGAGAGCCGGGCGGACATAACTTTTTGCAGCCCGCGTTGATCGGTCCGCTGACAGAACGTCTGCACGGCACCATCGTTGAGTGCAATACCGCTTACGAAGGCCGGAGGAACACCACACAGGAGCATTGGAAGGCCATTCAGGAGCACGGTTTTTTGGATATCGCACCCTGTGACATCATGGATGAAACCGGCGAGCTGGCACTGCCTGTCACAAACGGTATGCATCTGCAGGAAAATTTTGTCGGAGCGCACCTGCGGAATTACGACTCTATGCTGGTTCTTTCTCACTTTAAGGGCCACATGATGGGAGGCTTCGGCGGCGCATTGAAAAATATTTCCATCGGCATCGCCTCTGCTCACGGCAAAGCACATATTCACGGTGTGGGTGTTCCAGAGGAGCTATGGACGGCCGATCACAACTCTTTTCTGGAGTGCATGGCCGACGCGGCCAAATCCGTTGTAGAATATCTGGGGCGGCGGAACATGGCTTTTATCAATGTTGCCAACCGCCTTTCCGTGGACTGTGACTGCGACGCGCACCCACACGAACCGGAAATGGCCGACATAGGCGTCTTTGCCTCTCTGGACCCCGTAGCGTTGGACCAGGCCTGTGTGGACGCGGTATATGCCTCCCCTGACCCCGGAAAAGCCGCGCTCATCGAACGCATGGAATCCCGCAACGGTATCCACACGGTTGAAACAGCTTGTGCGCTGGGCATAGGCGTCCGGGAATACGAATTGATTTATCTGGATTGAGCTCATGGACCATTTTCGGATTTCGAAAAAACAAAAGGAGAAAAGTATGATTGAAAAAATAACGGCAGGACGGGACGCCATGGGCGTTTTTGCACCAAAATTCGCAGAACTGAACGACGATGTGCTGTTCGGGCAGGTCTGGGCGCGAGAGGAACAGCTTTCCGCCCGCGACCGCAGCATCGTCACAGTGACGGCTCTGATGGCCAGCGGAATTCTCGACAGTTCTCTGCAGCATCATATTCAGAACGCAAAAAAGCACGGCGTAACGGCTGTGGAAATGGCCGAGCTTCTCACCCACGCTGCTTTTTACGCAGGCTGGCCCAAGGCCTGGGCCGCACTGCGCATGGCGAAGGAAATCTACGGCACGGCAGACTGAACAGCACGTCCGTGTGCAAAAGCCAGGCATTCCTTATAAGGAATGCCTGGCTTTTTGAATATCCGCCGTCGGAATATTTACTTTTTTCCCGCGTCCGCCTTCGCCTCCCGGTTCATCTTCACGAAAACCGGAATATACATCGCAAGCGTAAAAGCCATGACCGCGCCGCAGACGGCAATGAGTATATCCGCCACTGTCGGTGGGATGCTCACCCATAGAATGAGCGTGACCGTCACCAGATAGAATACAAAGGTACACACCTTGCCGAACCATTTTGCGCCGTCCAATTTTTTGCCGCGCCGCAGCATCACCAGCCCCGCCACAGCCATAAAGCCTTCCTTAAGTACATACAGCACTACAAGCGCAGCGACCCAGCGATACCGTGTCATCAGGCAGAGCACCACAGCGCCCTCCGTCAGCTTGTCCGCCACAGGGTCCAGCAAAATGCCCAACTCCGTAATCTGGTTGAAACGCCGCGCGATTTTACCATCGAACAAGTCTGTGAAGCCGGATATCCCCAGTACCACAGCCGCCCGAAAAAACTCGGGGGGCGTTTCCGCTTTGAAGTACAGATACACAAACAAAGGGATCAGCAGAATGCGGAAATAGCTGAGGATGTTCGGGATAGTGAACATCTCCCGCAAGGTCGGTTTTTTCATGTTGGATGCTCCTTCACAAGAGATTGCTTTCAGTGCACAGGCCGCGGCTGCATATATAAATTACGAGCCTGTGCAATATTTTTCTTCATGGTTTGACGCAGCGCCGGTAAAGCCCTATAATGGGGGTGTATCCCAAAAGATTTGAGGAGGTTTTGTTTCATGTGGACGCGTGATCTTTTAAAAATGAACGCCAAGCAGGTGCTGCGCAACAACTATTGGATGGCGCTGCTCGTCGCCTTCGTGGCTTCCCTGCTCGCGGGGGGCTCTTCCAACATAGGCCCCACACTGACATTTAATTATACCACAGGTTCTGATCATTACAACTATCAATACGGATATGACCGCGCCGTACTGCCCTATTTCGGCGCTGTGGCCGCCGCCGCATTTGGCTTCGTGCTCATTGCAATGGTGGTTGGCGTTCTCTTTTCCGTGTTTGTAAGCAATCCTGTGACAGTCGGCAAGTGCCGCTATTTTATGGAGAGCCGGGTGGGCAACGCTCCGTTCTCGTCGCTGTTCTCCGCGTTCGGCGGCCCAGCTTACCGCAACGTGGTGAAAGTGATGTTTATGAAAAATCTGTTTATTTTCCTGTGGAGCCTGCTGTTTGTGATCCCCGGCATCTATAAGGCATACCAATACCGCATGGTGGATTACCTGATGGCGGAAAATCCTTACATGACCTACCAGCGTGCGCTGGAGCTCAGCCGCCAGATGACAGATGGCGAGAAGTTCAATATTTTCATTCTGGAGCTCTCGTTCTTCGGTTGGCTTTTTCTGGGAGCGCTTGCCTGTGGTATTGGGGTGTTCTTCGTGAATCCTTACATTGAAGCCACGTTTGCCGAACTGTATGCGGCGCTGCGCGCAAAAGCGTTTGCCACCGGTATGACGGACGCTTCCGAGCTGAGTGATTTTATGCGATACTGACAGCACTTCTTCGTCTTTCATATGCTCTGCAAGACAAAAAGGGACGGCCTGCGGGCCGTCCCTTCTTTGCATTTCTGTTCCGTACCGCCGTTTTGCCTTCACCCGTTACAGGCGGCGGCGCATCCAGCGCAATGTATCTGAAATGACCTCGTCGCGGCAATATTCGTTGAATATCTCATGATACAGTCCGCCGTATATCTTCATCTGCCTGTCCGTCGAAGACGCGGCCGCAAAAAAATCATAGGTGTCCTGCACGCTCACCAATCCATCCTTTTCGCCATGCAGCATCAGAACCGGATAGGTGAAATCCTTCACTGCGGTTTTGAACCACGCCACACCGTCACAGATGGCATAGCATAGGCCTGTGGTAAATGTTTGAGTATTGTACGGATCCTTGCCGTACCAATCCACGACCTCCGGAACAGAGCATACTCCCGTCCCCAGCTCATTCGGCAGCTTCTGGTGCGGCTCCAGTCCTTTGGGCACGCCGGAAATCAGCCCCGCATTGTCCTGGGTGAGCGCGCCGCTGGTGATGATACCGCGCAGATTTTTGTTCGGGTATTTTGCGCCGTACAGCGCCACGGCAAACCCGCCCATACTGTGCCCCAACAGAAATACCGGCAACGCCGAATTTTCGCTGACAGCCATATCGACCACAACGTTTACGTCGTCCAAAAGCTGATTGAAATCGTCGTAATAAGTGCGTTCACCCTCTGAGCGGCCATGGCCGCGATGGTCGAAGCGGTAGGTGCCGAATCCCATTTCATGCATCTTTTCCGCCAGGTAATCGTAACGTCCCTGATGCTCGCACAGGCCGTGCACGATCACGCACACAGCGCGGCAGTCCATATCCACTTCCTTGTTTACAAACAGCTTCGTCCCATCAAACGACAAAACCATATTTTCCGCCATTTTTCTCTCCTCCGTTTCGTTGGGAACCCTGCTGCTTTCAGCATACGGGATTATGAAAAAATTATCAATGTGGAGAATGAACAAAAAAGAGGTCGTTTTCTTGGCACGGACACTTTTATCATGCTGCACCGGAAGAAAAGCTTCAGGAGGCATAGCAGCCACGCAACATCCCATGGCAACACGGTCCAGCGCCCTTTTCCGCCCCAAATGGCATCCCGCAGTTACAGCATGGCGATCAACCACATCATGCGGCAGGTTGTGTGTACCCAAACCTCCTTATATGTCGCATTGTTTTGCATCGGATAGAACGGTTGATCTTCGTTTTCAAAGGTCTCGAACCCTACTGGTACCGCGCCTACAAGCTGCGGGGACATCGGCGCATAAAGAGGATGATAATCGTGTCCCTCCCCATACATACTGCTGACAGCAAAGGGATTGCAGCCGAGAATCCATTCCATCTGACGAACCGCGACCTGCTTGATTTCTCTGTCGTTTAACGCACGCGCCAGTTCCATAGCAGCAAGGGCTCTGCCCATCAGCGTAGCATGGAACCCGCGGAACTGATAAGCAACAGGAAAAACACGCAGATAAAAGCGGTCGTTCAGCCGGATGCCGTTTCTCACCTGAGCATTGTATTCTTCAAGACTCGGCGCTCCGGCGGCACGGGCGCCTTCATGCGTTATCGTCGAAAAATCCGTATTGTCCAGTTCATATATACCGTTGGGCAGCAACCCGTAAGGGACCGTGCGTGAAGTGAGCGCTACATATTCCCGATAAAGTTCCAAAGAGTTTTTCCAGCGGGCTGCGTCCTCATGCTCTGGAGCCAAGCGATACAGCATAGCGAATGCTTTGATCGGCGCATGCTCGTAAGAACGATGATAATAGGTCTGGATTCGCTCATGCGTTTCATTCTCATAGAAATAGCCTCTTAATGGGATAGAAAAACTGGGGTCTACCGCGGATGCCTGACATGCCATCAGAATTCTTGCAAAGGAAACGCCATGGGAAAGGTATTCAGTTTCTCCAAACGCTTCATATAACTCCATAGCTGAGATTGCAGCTTGAGCGTTCATCTGAAGCTGCGTATAGCGCGCCCCTGCCGACTCGTTGTCCTGAGACTGATGCATTGCGGCCAGAGCAAATGAAAAATCCTCTTTGGCACAGCGGGCGCACCAATCTGCGAATCTCGGATCGTCATCCCGGAAAAGGGCGATTGCTTTGGCGCACACGCCCGCAATCATAAAGTTATCGAAAGGGCGGTTGCCGGAATCGGCATTGATATCATCCAAGGTCCCCTGAATGTTGTCGCTCCAAAAGCCGATGACTGTTCCGTTGTGTCGGTATCCATCGCCCCAGCGGGTGCGCATCAGCCAGTTCAATCCCCAGCGGGCTTCTTCTTTGGCACGCTGCGACAGCTCCGGTTGGGCTTCCCTCTCGGCGATTGCCAATTCCAGCATGGCGAAAACCGATTCGGCCGTATTGATGGCCGCCTGCGTCAAATCGCCCGCGTCATGCCACCCCCCACAGACCGGGAGCCGCCTCCCGTCCGGATGGACGCTCATAACATCCATGTGGCACTCTGTATGGATTCCGGGTACGTCAAAGCCACAACGTTCTGAAAAGAAAAAGTTCAGTGTTTTCCATGCGGCCGGGATATAGGCGTCCCTTCCGATACGGAAAGGACGGCTCTTCTTTCCATCCACTTCAAGAGTATACCACCCTTCCGCTTTCACCGGGGAAAAATCCATTTGCCGGAGTCCATTCGCCTGAGGGACACAATTGCCTTGGAACGTCACTTCGCCGCTGCTGTTTCGCAGATAAAACATCCCTGAACCGGATTGCGCGTAAGCCTGTTTGACCACTTCCGGACGGTAGCCGCTGTGGCAATAAGCAATTGCACCCGCACGCAGGTCAAACCCTTTATAATGATCTGCTTCCACCTGCTCCAGACACATATTATCCACATAGACCGTTATGCCCTGCGGCGCAGGCACCGGAGTGCGGTGTGCATGGATTGCCAGAGAAATACCTGTGACAAAATCGCGATAGACATAAGGGAACTCCCAAACGATATGCTGCCACTCTCCGTGTGGGATTCCCAATGTATGCGTGCCTTCAAACCGCCCCGGGAGCGGCATGATATGCTTTCCCTGATTATGTATAGAAAGCTCCATGAAGTTATTCGCAATCGCCGGTGAATCGACATAGATCCAAAGCGAAATACGGTTAAACCTCTCCAAATTTTCGCCAGGAAGCAGGCGCATCATGGTCGTGACCGAAAATGCGCGGTTGCTGGGATGTCTGCGGCAACCATCCGTAGGCACATCCAGCCTTATGCTGCCTTTGCCGGAAATGGTATGCTTTTTTTCAAAGCTCATAACTCCGGGGCCTTGCAGCCTCACATTATCCGAATCCAGCGGCAGAGCGCGGGAGTCTAATACAGGCTTTGCCAGCCATCGTGCCTCCGCACACTCTTCCAGATCTTTCTCCATTCCCTGCCTGAAGCAGCGGCTGTTCTCCAATTGTCTTTTCATCTGTCCAAGCATTTTTGCTCCTCCTATCACATTCAATAAGGCTTTGCCGTCCACACGGAGCTACACGCCTTATACATTCCTATACGCTTGTTTCCAGGCAAGATCTATGCAAATACCACGAATTCTTACACGAATTCATTTTTCACTGTACATTATATCATTCATCGGTTTTTAATATAGTATGATTTTTCTTCAGCCGTAAGCGGACACGATCCATATTGCAGAACAAAAAGACGGTGCTGCAACCGCCGCACCGTCTTTAAATATTTAAAAATCAAAATTCTGTTGTTTTCAGGCTATCGCTGCCGCATGCCTTACAGGCATTCCAAAAGAGGGATCACATCCGCAAGCGTCGCCGCGCGGGCCGCCCACAGCCCTTCGCTTTCCGGCGGGATGGGAGTGATATCAGGCACAACGACAGCCTTACAGCCCGCAGCCCTTGCCGCCCGCAGTCCGTTGGGGCTGTCCTCCAGCACCAGACACTCCTCTGCGGGTACGCCCAGTGCCTTTGCTGCCGCCAAAAAGATATCCGGTGCCGGTTTTGCATGTGCCACCTCGTCGCCGCACACCGCAGCTTCAAAAAAGCCGTCTACGCCTGCCATTTTTAAATAGAGCAGCGCCTTTTCCCGCACAGTGGCCGTTGCCAAAGCCGCAGGGATGCCCGCAGCCCGCAAATGCTCCAGAAGCTGCCGCAGGCCGGGCTTCACCGGCAGCCCATCCCGCGCGATGGTCTCATCTGCGTACGCCACACGCAGTGCACGCAATGCATCATAGTCCACCTCCGGGCCCAAGCGTTCCAGATACATCGCACGGCTGTCAGCCACACTCATGCCGCGGCCCGCCGCGATCACCTCGTCGGGCAGTTCCAGCCCCAGCACCTGAGCTCCATACTTCCAACCCCGATGGCCGATGCGCTCCGTGTCGAACATCAATCCGTCCATATCAAATAAAACTCCGCGTATCACAGCTTCCCGCCTTTCACATCTTTTGTACCGCTTCCCATATCTCCCGGATCACAGGGATTCCCTTGCATCTGTTTTCCCGGATGTTCCGCAGCGAAAGCTCGCCGGGATAAACTGTCTGTCCGCCTTCCTCAACCGGCTCAGAGGCCTTCACATCTGCCAGAATCGCGTCCACGATGGCGTCCGTCTGCTGTGCCGTATTGAATTTTTGGGGATCGATGGCGATCATGACCTGTGTCAGACCCACTTCATCACCGAATGTTCCGATCTTCTGCACCGAATTGCCTGCCGAGAGTACCGTGGCGATGAGGTCCAGCACGATGGAAAGTCCGCTGCCCTTCCAATATCCCATGGGCAGTACGCGCCCCGTCTTTTCAATCTCAGCCGGGTCGCGCGTCAGCTCCCCTTTTGTATCGTAACCGCCCGGCACGGGCAGCTGCACGTCCCGCAGTCGACAGTCCTCGATCTTTCCGTAAGAAAACTGGGATACCGCGCAGTCCAGCACAACATGCTCGCCGTTGGAGCGAGGCACCGCCAAAACGAACGGGTTGTTTCCGATCCTGCGGTCTTTCCCTCCCCATGCGGGCATATTGGGCATTGTGTTGGACCAGCAGATGCCGATGAAGCCTCTGTCTGCTGCCAGCCAGCCATAAGTACCGCCGCGCAGCCAGTGGTTGTTGTTTCCCAGCGCCACCAGACCGACGCCGTTCTCTTTTGCCAGCACACAGGCGCGTTCCATCGCACGCCGGGCGTTCAGCGGGCCAAAGCCTCTATGGCCGTCCCAGCGTTCCAGCACGCCGGCACGCAGTTCACAGGTCGCGCGGGCGCGGGGATCTATCTCCCCTTTGTCCAAATAACGGACGATGCGAGGGAAACGGTTTAACCCATGTGAATATACGCCCGCAAGGCTGTTTTGAGCAAAAATATCCGCCGCATCCGCCGCGTCCTGCGCCGCAAAGCCCTTTTTTTCAAGCACACGGGCAAATTCCCGCGCCATTTCCTCATAAGCGACTCTCATACGTATCCCCCTTTACCAGCCGGCTCACAATGGGCTGGTACTACTTTGCACATGACGTTTCTGCAGCGGTGCCAAACCGGCCAATCACAAAACAGAGCCCGCGCCCGCCTCGAAAGAGACGCAGTGCGGGCTCTCTTTTACGATTTGGCCGGCAGCCGCCCCGTTTTATTCCTTGCGCTCGGAGCCCCAAAAGAACAGGGCCACCGTGCCGGGGCCGGTATGGCTGCCGATGGTAGTACCCACGTGATTGATTTCCACTTTACCGTTCAGCTTGGGGAACTTCTGTTCCACCAGGTCGGCCACTGCGCGGGCGTCCTCATAACAGGCGGAATTAGAAATATAGCACTTTCCATTGTAATTCGTCCCGCCGTCGGCAAACTGTTCCATCCGGGAAACGATCTCTTTGATAACGGCTTTCTTTCCACGTATCTTGGAACGCGGAATCAAACGGCCCTGGTCATCCATATTCAGCAGCGGACAGATATTGAGCACCGTACCGAACCATCCGGACGCCTTCGAAATACGCCCGCCTTTCACATAGAACGTGAGATCTGTCGAAAAAAACCAGTGGTGCAGACGCAGACGGTTGGCCAGCGCCCATTCATATACAGAATCTACATCTTCACCTTTATCTCTTAAGTCTGCCAGACGGTCCATCAGCAGGCCGTAACCTGACGAAGCGCCCAGAGAATCTACAATATAGATTTTCCGATCCGGGTATTTTTGCAGAAGTTCTTCCCGCGCCACACAGGCGGAATTGTATACGCCCGAGATACCCGAGGAAAGCGTGACATGCAGAATATCTTTTCCCTGTTCCAAAAACGGCGTGAAATAAGCAGTAAATTCCTCTACGTTTACCTGGGACGTCTGCGTCTCGGCTCCGTCTGCCATCGCTTGGTAAAACTGATCGAACGGCATGGACTTGCCCAAGTCGTCGGCGTACTGTTTCCCATTTAGGGAATAGTGAAAACAGATATAATGGATATCTCGTGCCGCAAAGTGCTCTGCCGTAAGATCTGCGGTGGAACAGCAGCTCAAAACAAAATCGTTCATAAAACCCCTCCCTTTCCAGCGCCTCCGCCATGCACCCTCACCGGGTGTGCCTGCGGATACTTTTCTTTATTACTATACCATTATTTCCCACAAAATGCAATTCAAACAAAAAGATGCGATTTTACGAACAAATCCCCTCTTGACAAAACATCTGAAAACCGCTTATAATGTATAAGCTGATTTAAATAAACAATTATCCTGCAGATGTAGTTTAGTGGTAGAACTCCAGCCTTCCAAGCTGGTCGTGTGGGTTCGATTCCCATCATCTGCTCCAAAAGGCAGCATCTGCGGATGCTGCTTTTTTCCGAAATTGCGCGGCACAAGCAGCCGCTTTCATATGTGAATATCACTGCCACCGGGTAGGAATGCAATTCGCATTCGTTTGTACATCGTTAGGTCTGAGAAGATGTGCATGCGAATGCTTATTTTTTTGGAGGTTGTATGAAAAAAATTGAAGAACTGCGCCGCTATTTCACCAAGGGCGAGCGAGCGCTGTGGTTTGGTTCCGTATTTGTGATCATTGCGGCTTTTTATTTTTTCGACCGCAGCAATTATTTCACGCTTTTTGCTTCGCTGCTCGGCGTCACATCCCTCATTTTTAACGCAAAGGGAAATCCGTTCGGTCAACTTCTTATGATTCTTTTCAGCCTGCTTTACGGAATCATTTCTTTCACCTTTTCCTATTATGGAGAAATGCTTACTTATGTAGGTATGACTATGCCGATGGCGGTGTTCGCTCTTATTTCCTGGTTGAAAAACCCGTTTAACGGGAACCGGATGGAAGTCAGCGTCAATCACCTGGCCCGAACAGAATGGCGTTTTATGTATCTGGCGGCAATTCTTGTCACTGCGCTTTTTTACTTCATACTGGAGTATTTTCAAACGGCCAACTTAGTCCCGAGCACCCTTTCTGTAACGACAAGCTTCATCGCGGTGTATCTTACCTATAAAAGAAGTCCTTATTATGCGCTCGGGTACGCGGCCAACGACATCGTTCTCATTGTTTTATGGATTTTGGCTGCCCGTCAAAATACATCCTATCTGTCCGTCGTGGTATGCTTTACGGCCTTTCTCGTCAATGATATCTACGGCTTTATCAACTGGTGCAGAATGGGAGAACGGCAGGCTGAAAGCGTGTAAAGGCATCGATAGCACACAAGCCCCCTATAAAAGAGCCCGGCCCCAAGCGGCGCATTACTGCGCCTGTGCATTTGGGAGCCGGGCTCTTGCTTTTATTTGCTTTTCCAGAACAGCTTGGGCACCAAAAGAGAACCGAACGGCCGCTGCGGAGGCGCCGGCGGAGCCTCTGGCGTTTCCAGCTCGAACGTATACCGCTCGTAGGCATTGATCACCTGTGTTTCCCCACACTGCGCACAGCGTGGGATGCGGCCGTAGTTGAGGTGAACGTGTCCATGCACAAAGTACTTCGGCTGAAACTGTCCCAGCATGGCGTTGAAACAGTCAAAACCCATATGTGCGGGGTCTTCTCCGTCGTTGCAGCCGCGGACAGGCGCATGGGCAACGATGATATCTACCCCGCCCATACGGCGTATTTTGGAGGACAGCCGTGCAACACGGCGTTCCATTTCCCTCTGTGTATATTGAAACGGCCCCGGCTTGTACCGCACTGAGCCGCCCAGCCCGGCGATGCGCACGCCGTTCACCTCGTAAACCGTGTCTTCGATGCAGGTGCAGCCTTCCGGCGGCCTGCGCTGGTAGTCCGTATCATGGTTGCCGTGTACATACAGCAGCGGCGCGTGGGTAAACGTTGCCAAAAGTGTGAGATAACTCGCCTTCAGGTCGCCGCAGGAAAGGATCAGATCCACTCCCTCCAGCTTTTCCGGCTGAAAATAATCCCAGAGATATTTTGATTCCACATCGGAAATTGCCAGAATCTTCACACCTGTGCCTCCTTGTAAATTCCCTGGAGGCGCACCAGCGGCTTCGCCTCCTCAATGAGGTCGTCAAAGGCCGGGATATGGCCTTCCACATTTTCCGCCAGCCAGTCCATGCGCAGAATCTCCTCCGGCTCCATCTGTTTGTCTTCGGCCTGTATCATCACGCCGCCCTGGGCGTACAGTTCTCCTTCGAACGGGACGATCGTGCCCGAGCACAGGCCTTTGTGAAGGATCGCGGCAAGGCGCTTCGTCCCGCGGGGCAGGCTGCGGCTTTGCAGCACGTCTATCATTCCCGAGGCCATGCCCCACCAGTAATTGACCGCACGGCCCGCTTCGTTGCCCTCCAGCTTCCAGCGGCCATCCATGATGCCCCGCAGGATACGCTCGTAAAATTCTCCCCAATGCCAGAATGGCATTGCCAGAGGCACCGGCTCCTCCCCGTCCAAACGGTACAGGCCATAGTGCTTATCGCCCCGCGGCAGCCCTGCGTCCTGGCTGGAGATCAGCTCGACGCCGCGTTTTTCCAGCTCGCTCAGCGCGTCCACACCCTTTTCCCCGGTCCACATCAAATGAACCTTGGCACGCGGATTGGCCATCCTTGCGCCCAGCGCGAATGCATTGATGCCCGCGACCATCCCGTAAATGGGATAATTCGCAATATATCCCACACGGTTATTGTCGGCCAGCGCACCCGCGATTGCCCCAACCAGAAATTTAGCCTCATAAATGCGGCCGTAATAGGTGCGCACACTGGGATGGTCCATATTCAGAGAGCAGTTGAGTATCTTTACCTCCGGATGACGGATGGCCGCACGCAGGCTGCATTCCATCAGCTTCGGCGTCGTGGTAAACAGCACGTCGTTTCCATCGGCAATGGCGCGCTCAATGACCTCGTCGTCATTTTCACCCACCCGGATGTTGTCGTAGCCTTTGGTGAACACCCGCCCGGCAAGGACCTCATCCACATGACCGCGCCCGAATTCATGGGCATAGGTCCACGCGCTGGTATCCGCGCTTTTTTCATATAGGAAGGCCACATTCAAGCGGGACTGTTCCAGCGGCAGGATGCGGCTGATGAGCGGCGGCGCCTGCGTCGTAGGCTCCAGAGACAGCTCCACCGCTTCGTCCTGTGTGAGGGCCTCGATCTCGGACCACATCTTTTCCAGCTCTGCCGCCATCTCCCGGCCCGTTTTGTCCCTGATCGTCTCATAAGGATACACACCCACGAATTTCAAAAGCGCGTCCCCCACGGTAATAGGCAGCCGCGCGCCGCCGCAGCGGTGGAACGCATCCTCGAAATTGTAATATGCCGTCTGGAAGTCCCGCCGGTCTTCTTTGCTCCACGGCTGCCCCGGGCGGCTGTTGACCGCCTGGTCCATTGCCCGGAAGCGTCCCAGCTGGGAAAACCATAGATAATTGACCCCCGTCAGATCATAAAAATCCAGGAATTCATAATAGATCTTGTTTTCCTTGTCCTCTGAGCGGCGCGGCACGATACGCGTGACAGAGCCGGGAATGCTCATCGCCTCGTAGTATTTCATTACGCTGACACGCTTGTTGCCCTCTTCCACATAGAACTTGTTCATGTATTCGTAGGCCTTGATGGGGTCCCGGATGCCCACGGACAAATGCGCGTCGCACAGCGCGTTCCATTTCTGGGCAAATTCAGTGTCCTCATCCAGAAGCGGCATGAAATTACCTGCAAATGCCGTTTTGCGCCCGGCCGTTTTCGTACCGACGATGGATGCCAAAGGGATATTTACAACGCCGAGCGGTTCTGTGTATTCCACCGCGGTGTGCTCCAGGATCTCGTCCAGTGCCTGCAAATACGGGTAAGTCCCTTTCAGCACGCTCGACCGGAACTCTTTCTGTCCAAGGCGGAGCGCCTTGCGGTAATCTTCCTGTGCCATATCCATTGCCTCCTCTTGTGCTGGTCTCTTTTCTTTATATTATCCTTTTTGATGTGGGAATGCAATTATTTCCTCTTACACCTGGCCGCAAGACTGGCACAAGCGCTGAAAAAGTAGTATACTGGTTGCCGGGCACAGGCCCACTCTGCGAAAAGGAGCTTTCTGCAATGTTCAAACTGGAAACACACTGCCACACCTCTGAAGTGAGTGGCTGCAGCCGCCTGCCCGCCGTGCAGCTCGTCACACAGCTCAAACGCTCCGGTTACGGCGGCGCCGTTATTACAGACCACTTCCACCATGGCTATTTCGACAGACTTACAGGAAGCTGGACACAAAAGATCGACTGCTTTCTGTCCGGCTACCGCGCCGCGTGTGAAGCAGGGGCACAGGCCGGCCTGCACATTTACTGCGGGCTTGAGTTTCGCACCACCACAAGCGACAATGACTATCTCCTGTTCGGCGCTGCGCCCGAACTGCTTTACAGTACGCCGGAGCTGCACCGGTATACCATCCCGCAGCTGCGCGCCCTGGCGGACCGCGAAGGCCTGCTGCTGGTGCAGGCACACCCGTTTCGCACCGGGCTGACGCGGGAGGACCCCGCCCTGTTGGACGGCGTGGAGGTGTTCAACGGCAACGCCCGTCATGACTCTCACAACGATGACGCGCTCCGCTTCGCCCGCGAAAACGGCCTGTTGTTTTTTTCCGGCTCCGATCATCACGAGACCGAGGACCGTGGACGCGGCGGCATGGTGCTGCCGCGCGAGCCGAAAGATGAAGCAGACCTCGTCCGCCTGCTGCCGTCAGCAGGCCTGCTGCCCGATATCCTTCTGGAATTTTTCCCGGTCAAGCCCGAAAAATAACATCTGAAAAACGGCCCCGCCGCTGGCATTCCAGCAGCAGGGCCGCTTTTTTGCATCATTCTCCGGCGCGGCGCTCAGCAATGCAGTACGATATCCCCGTCCTGCGTATCCACCTCAATGGCCGTCAGCGGCTCGCCGCTGATGATCTTCCCGGCGATGGCATCCTCCACCTCTTTGCGGATGACACGCCGCAGATCGCGGGCGCCGAACTTGCCGCCCTTCGCCTTTTCACACAGCAGGGCAAGCGCGGCTTCTGTCCAGCTCAGACCGATGCCTTTTGCCGCGAGAGGTTCCTTGTACTCGCCAAGCATCAGAGCGGCGATCCGCTTCAGGCTCTCCGGAGAGAGCGGCGCAAAAGTGACGATCTCGTCCACACGGCTCATAAACTCCGGCCGCAGAAATTCGCCCAGCGCCTTGATGGACTTATCCCTGCTCATTTGAGCGATGGTACGGTTGAAGCCTGTTTCTCCGGTCTTGTCGCCGGAGCCTGCATTGCTCGTCATGCAGATGACCGTATTTTCAAAATTGACCGTGCGGCCCTGGGCGTCGTTGATTTTTCCTTCGTCCAGGATCTGAAGCAGCAGGTTCATCACATCCGGATGCGCTTTCTCGATCTCGTCAAACAGCACCACGCTGTATGGCTTGCGGCGCACTTTCTCCGTCAGCTGCCCGGCCTCGTCATAGCCCACATAGCCCGGCGGCGAACCGATCAGGCGGCTGACCGTGTGCTTTTCCATGAATTCCGACATATCCAGACGGATAAGCGGGTCGACCGTATCGAACAGCTGCAGCGCGAGCTGCTTGACAAGCTCTGTTTTGCCCACACCCGTGGGGCCGACGAAGATAAAGCTGGCCGGACGGCGGCGCGCTGAGATGTCTGCGCGGCTGCGTTTGACAGCGTTTGCCACCAGATGCACGGCCTCGGGCTGGCCGATGATGACCCTGTTCAGGTTTTCTTCCAGATGCGCAAGCTTTGTATACTCGGTTTCCTTTACTTTTGCGGCCGGAATCCCCGTCCAAAGCTCAATGACTTTTGCCACATCCTCCATCGTCACCTGGATGCCGTCCACGGCCTCCCGCTGCGCGGGCAGCTCTGCCTCCAGGCGGATGATCTCGGATTTGATCTGCGCCAGCTTCTCGTAGTCCGGCCCCTCCTTGGCCTGTTCCTGCTCAGCCTCCTGCTCTTTCAGGCCCGCAAGGTGCTTTTCATTTTCCACCCATTCGGTGATTTCCGGGTGGCGCAGGCTGCAGCAGGCACAGGCCTCATCCAACAGGTCGATGGCCTTATCCGGCAGGAAACGGTCGGTGATATAGCGCTCGGACAGCGTGACCGTGCTGCGCACGATGGCTTCACTCACCTTTACATGGTGGTACGCCTCATAATACTGGCGGATGCCCGCGATAACAGCCGTAGCATCGTCGATGGACGGCTCCTCGATCTTCACCGGCTGGAAACGGCGCTCCAGCGCCTGGTCTTTCTCAATGTATTTGCGGTATTCTGCAAACGTCGTCGCGCCGATGACCTGAATCTCCCCCCGGGAGAGCGCAGGCTTAAGGATGTTGGCTGCGTTCATCGCGCCCTCGGAATCCCCCGCCCCGGTGATGTTGTGGATCTCATCAATAAATAAAATAACGTTGCCCGCCGCTTTCACTTCGCCAATGAGCCCTTTCACACGGCTTTCAAACTGGCCGCGGAACTGGGTTCCCGCCACCAGGCTTGTCAGGTCCAGCAGATAAATTTCCTTGTCACGCAGGCGCGCCGGAACGTTCCCCTCTGCGATATGCAGCGCTATGCCCTCGGCGATGGCCGTCTTGCCCACGCCCGCCTCACCGATGAGGCAGGGATTGTTCTTCTGGCGGCGGGAAAGGATCTGGACGGTGCGGTAAATTTCCCTGTCGCGGCCCACGATGCGGTCCAGCTTTCCGTCCCGCGCCTTGCGGGTGAGGTTCTCGCAGTAATTGTCCAGAAACTTGCGTTTCTTGCCGCGGTCGTTCTTACTCTTTACTTCCTTCTCCGGCGCTTCTTCCGCTTTCCTGCGGCCGCCGAAAATACCGAAGGGGAACGTTGCGTTGCCGCCGGGCGTAAAATCGCCGTCGCCGCCTTCGTCCGTATCGTCGTCCGGCGCTTCATCCCCGTCCGCATCGTCCGGCGGCGCCATCATCCCAAGCTGCTGCATCATGGCGGCGGGGTCCATATCTCCGTTTTCCATCATGCCGGCGAAGCGTTCTTCCATGGCCTCCAGATCCTGATCGGAGATGCCGAACTGTTTCATAATATCGTCCACGGGCTTGATGCCAAGCTCCCGCGCACACGAAAGGCAGTAGCCCTCGCTTTTCGCCTCGCCCGCCTCCAGCTTCTGTACAAAAACAATGGCGGGGCGTTTTTTGCATCTAACACAAAGCATTCAGATTATTTCCTTTCCTGTTCTCCGCATCTTACAGAAACGGATTATACGCGGAGAAAAATGAGTAAAAATAGCTGCCCGAAAGCGACGAATCGTTGACGAACGGCAGATTTCCGTTTGTGATGACCACCACGGCCCACAGCAGGCACAGGATGAGCAGCACGTTGATGAACCCGGCCACCACGCCGATGCACACGCCCAGAATGCGGTTCACGCCGCCCAGAAGCGGAATCTTATTGATATTGGTGAGCACAGTGACAAGGAATGCAATGACGACACGGCACAGCACAAATGTGGCAAAAAACACCACTACGGTGATGAGCGGCACCACCAGCGGCGCAATGATCTTTTCCACCACCTGCTGAGCAATATCCGGAGCGCCGGAATCCAGCATGCCGGCCGCAGAAGCCGTGATATCGTCGATGAACTTCTGCGGCAGGATGCCCGAAAGGCCGTCCAGAATGACGGACAGGTTCACCCCGCCCTGCTGCTGGATGGTACGGGCCGTCTGTTCGATGAGGCCCGATTTGAAAAAGTTTTCAAACACCGTGGGCGAAAGCTTGCCGGATACCACCCAGGCCAGCGCCAAAGACGCGAGGTTGCCCACAAGGTCCATCAAGCCCGCCACAAAGCCTTTGCGGGCGTAATGGAACACGGACACGACGATCACCGCGATGAGCGCGACGTCGATGATGATTGCCGGTGAGATATTCATAAGTATGTCCTTTCCTGCGGGATGCATTCCCCCGCATATGCTTCGGTTGCGGTGGCCGGCGTCATCCCACGGACGCCGACGGCGGCGCGGGCGGCTCGAACACGCTCACTTCCCCCTGCTCCAGCAAAAGTAGCTTTCGGCCGTTCACCATCGCCAGCGGCTTTGCCTCCGTCACGGTTGCGCCGTAAAACACGCCGTCCAGGCCATAGCTCAGCACACCGTCATTTGTCAGAACAAACGCACCGGTACGGCTGGCTGCCACGCCGCTTGCGCGCTCGTTCACGTCGGCACTGCCCGCCTCGGACAGGGTCGCGTCCAGAATCGTAAGCTGCGTCAATGCGCCGTGTACGCCGTCGCCAAACAGCAGCACCGCATTCTTGCCCGCGCTGATGGCCGCGCTCTGCAGCGTGCGCCCACCATAGGAATAGCGGTACAACTCTGTTCCGTCGGCCGTATCGTACACTGCGGCATAAGTATCGTACAGCACCAGCACCTCGGCATTGGTGAGGTACTGGATCTTCACGGGCATGCCCTCGGTATTGCGAATGGTGACATATTCGTCTTTACGTGTATCCATCAGGTACACGGTACCGCCCAGCGCGCCGCCTTCGGCGTAAGGGCACCCCGCTGCGAACTGCCGGTTGTCGCCGGCAAACGCGAGAGCTGTAGGCAGGTCCTGCGTCTGGAAGGTATAGATGTTCTCAAACATCGGGTCATAAACATACAGCTTTGACTTTGTAAAAACCGCCAGCGTGCCGTTGGGGCTCATAGCGCAGAGCTGGATGGCGTCATCAAATTTGTTTTCGAACAGCGTGCGGCTGCGGCTCTCCACCCGCAGCTCCTTGCCAGCGCGGTTGTATACACACACACGTGTGTTGCCCGCCGTAATGGCCGGCCTGCCGTAACCGTGCTGGATGCGCCGCACCTCGTTGCCGCCCGCGGAATAGATGGCCAGGTCCTTATCGCCTACCGCCACGAAGCCGCCTGCCAGCGGCAGCGCATTCTGATACCCGGACAGCGTAAATGAAACGGGATAGCCGGGGCTGGGCGTCAGCGCGATGCCGATGGAGTCCACCGCATCGCCCAGCAGCGCCAGCGACGCGCCGTAAATGCCGGTGAAATAGGCCAGTACCGCAGCCAAAAGCACCGCGCACACCGCAGCCGCGCGGATACGGCGCATGCGCTTGCGCCGCCGGATACGTTCAATACGTGCCGCGCTGCTCCGAGGCGGCACGGGCTCCGCGCCGGGCGCCTGCTCTTGGACGGCGCGCGGCTCGCCCGCATCGGGACGCACCGCACTCCGCGCAGGGGCGCCGGGCCTCTGCGGCGTTGTATTCTCCTGTTCGCGCCCGTCTGGTTCGCGTGGCATCAGTTCCATAAATCGTATACTCTCTTTTGCGTTTCGTTATTCCTGTTTCGCCGTTATTTCCTGCGCGGCCTGGGCGTTGCCGGCTTCTTCTTCGGAGTAATTCACCTTGTAAAGGAAAAGCCCCTGCGCCGGAGCGGTATCCCCCGCCAGCGAACGTTTTTTTTCTTCCAGAATATCCCGCACGCGCTCCGGCGGCATGCGCCCCGCGCCCGCTTCCACCAGCGTGCCCACAAAAATGCGCACCATATTGTACAGGTAGCCGTCCGCGCACACATGGAACGTGATATCGTCCCCCTCACGCCGCACATGGGCGAAATACACCGTGCGCACCGTATCGGCGATATCGCTGCCGGAGGACATGAACGACACAAAATCGTGTTTTCCCACAAGGTACTGCGCCGCGCGTTCCATCCTGCCGGCATCCAAAGGCCCTGGGAAACGCCAGCACAACCCGTTCTGAAACGGGTCCGCCACGGCGCTGTTATGAATGCGGTAGATATATTCTTTGCTTTTCGCACTGTAACGGGCGTGGAAATCCTCCGGCACCCGGTGCGCCTCCGTCACTCGTACGTCGTCCGGCAAAAAGCGGTTGACGGCAAGCGGAAGCTTGCGCGGCGGAATCGGCTTGGGCTGCGTGTAACTGACACAGTACCCAAGCGCGTGCACACCGGAATCCGTGCGCGAACACCCTTTCACCGGCGGCCGCACGCCGTACAGGCTTTCCAGCGCGTTCTGCAGCACCTCGCACACCGAAAGCGCATTTTTCTGCACCTGGAACCCGTGGTAGCGCGTGCCGGCAAAGCGCAGCGTAATGCAGACGTGCATAAAATTCCTCCCGGACGATTTTAACACAAACCCCTTTTACCCAATGCGTGCAAAAAACAGGTTGCTCATACCAATGGCGACAAACACCAGCACCGCCACAACAGCAATGAGGATGTCGGAACGGTGCATGTGCAGCTGCTTCAGGCGGGTACGCCCCTCGCCGCCATGATAGCAGCGGCACTCCATGGCCATGGCCAGCTCGTCTGCCCGGCGGAACGCCGAAATAAACAGAGGAATCAACACCGGAATCAACGCCTTTACACGCTGGCGCAGATTGCCGGAATCCAGCTGCGCGCCGCGCGCCTTCTGGGCGTTCATAATCTTGTCCGTCTCTTCGATCAGCGTGGGAATGAACCGCAGAGCAATGGTCATCATCATGGCAAGCTCATGCACCGGCAAGTGCAGCTTTGCCAGCGGATGCAGAAGCTGCTCGATGGCGTCGGTCAGCACAATAGGGCTGGTTGTGTATGTCAGCAAGCTCGTGCCCGCGATCAGACAGATGATGCGCACAGCCATAATGACGGCGTAATAGATACCCTCTTTGTATATTTTCAATATCCACCAGGACACCAGCGGCTCGGATGTTCCCGTCATAAAAAACAGATTCAGCACGGCCGTAAACAGAATGATGGGCAGGATCGGCTTGATGCTTTTTCCCACGATTTTGAGCGGTATCTTCGCCACAAGGTACAAAACAGTGAGGAACACGATGGAAATAACGAGTCCCGCCGGATTCGAACCAACAAACAGCATCACGATATAGGCGATGGTGAGCAGCAGCTTCACGCGGGGGTCCATTGTATGCAGGATGGAATTGCCCGGGAAATGCTGGCCAATGGTGATGTCACGCAGCATTTACATACCCTCCTTTGCTGCCGCACGGGCGGCAAGGATGGTCTTAACAGCGTATTTTACCGTATATACGTCGGTGTCGATGTCCAGCCCCATCTCACGCAGGCGCAAAAATATCTTCGTCACCTCGGGCACCGAAAGGCCCAGCTCCAGCAGCTCCGGCGCGCGGGCAAACACCTTATCTGTGGCGTCGTACATCGCAATGCGTCCCGCGTTCATCACCAGCACGCGGTCTGCATATTTGGCGATATCCTCCATGGAGTGGCTGACAAGGACGATGGTGGACCCGGTCTGCTTATGGTATTCCCGTATCTGTCCGAGGATCATATCCCGGCCCTCCGGGTCCAGCCCGGCGGCGGGTTCGTCCAACACCAGAAGCCGCGGTTCCATGGCAAGCACACCTGCAATGGCCACACGGCGCTTCTGCCCGCCGGAAAGCTCAAAGGGGCTGCGCTGCAAAAAGCAGCTGTCAATGCCGCAGAACGCGGCCGCACGCTGCACGCGCCGGTCGATCTCCTCCGCAGAAAGCCCCATATTCGCGGGGCCGAAAGCGATGTCCTTATATACCGTTTCTTCAAAAAGCTGATACTCCGGGTACTGGAACACCAGACCTGCCATAAAACGAAAACGGCGGATGTCTTTGGGGTCCGCCCACATATCCTCACCGGCAATGTACACCTTGCCGGAGGTAGGCTTGTTGATACCGTTGAAGTGCGTGATGAGCGTGGATTTGCCGCAGCCGGTGGAACCGATGACACCCACGAACTCGCCTTCTTCGATTTCGAAGCTGACGTGATCCAGAGCCACAGTCTCGTCCGGCATGCCCTGGTTATAGATATAGGTGAGGTCTTCCACCTTCACGATTGCGGACATGCGGACACCTCCTCTGCTTTTTCCTGTGCGGCTCCGGGCGCTTTTTTTCCTGTAAGCAGTTCATACAGCGCCGCGGCGCACTCTTCCACATCAATGATGTCATCCGCCATCGGGCAGCCCGCAGCCGTGAGGGCATGGCACAGCTCGGCGGCCTGCGGCACATCCAGGTGCAGCGCGCGCAGCTCCTCCACATTACGGAACACCTCTTTCGGCGTGCCCTCCATAACCACTCTGCCTGCGCTCATTACCACCACACGGTCGGCTGTGGCGGCCTCTTCCATATAATGCGTGATCTGGACGACGGTGATGCCGTAGTCGTCGTTGAGTCTGTGTACCGTGCGCATGACCTTTTCGCGGCCGATGGGGTCCAGCATCGCGGTGGCTTCATCCAGCACAAGGCAATCCGGCCGCATTGCGATCACGCCCGCGATGGCCACGCGCTGCTTCTGCCCGCCGGACAGCTTGTGCGGGCCCTTTTCCCTGTATTTATAGATCCCGGCCATCTGCATGGCCTCGTCCACACGCGCCCGCATTTCCGCAGGGGGGACACCCAGATTTTCCAACGCAAAAGCGACGTCCTCCTCTACTACGGTGGCGACGATCTGGTTATCCGGGTTCTGGAACACCATGCCCACCTTCTGGCGGATGTCGAACAGCTTGTCCTCGTCCGCAGTGGACATATCCTCCACGTATACTGTGCCCGCCTGCGGCAGCAGGATGGCGTTAAAATGCTTGGCCAGCGTGGATTTGCCGCACCCGTTCGCCCCCAACACGGCCACATATTCGCCGCGCTTTACGCGCAGCGAAAGGCCGTCCACAGCGCGGTGCTGATCGTCCGTATAGCTGAATGTGATATTGTCTGCTCTGAGCATTTCTTCCATGCTTTCCCATCCGTTCCTGATCCTTTGTCCCGCGGCCCTTTGCCGCGCGGCCCCTCTTCTCAAACAACAGCTTTCCCCTGTTTTTCGATACGTGTTTTATGCCCGCGGCATTACAGCCCTGCGTTTCGTGCCAGCCACCACGCCGTGGCCCCACAGGGCACCACGCCGCCCGTAGCCGTTACCGGCAGGCCGATCTCGTCGCAGGCTGTGTGCCCGCCCCACCTGGGACATACCCGCGCCCGGAGCATATACTCCATCACACTGGGCGAAAGGCCCGTAGTATAACTGTTTACCGCGACGAACAGCGGCTCGTCGCTCAAAACGCCCGCGCACAGGTCAATGAAATCGTAGATGCTGTCCTCCAGCTTCCACACCTCGCCGCCCGGGCCGCGGCCGTAGCTGGGCGGGTCCATAATGATGCCGTCGTACCGCACCCCGCGGCGGATCTCCCGCGCAACAAATTTCGCGCAGTCATCCACGATCCAGCGTACCGGCTTGTCCGCAAGGCCGCTGGCTGCGGCATTCTCCCTCCCCCAGGCCACCATCCCCTTGCTGGCGTCCACATGGCATACACTGGCGCCTGCCGCCGCGCACGCAAGCGTGGCGCCGCCTGTATAGCCGAACAGGTTCAGGACCCGGATGGGCCGCTCCGCCGCCGCGATGAGCCGCGCATAGGCGTCCCAGTTCACAGCCTGCTCCGGAAATACACCCGTATGCTTGAAGCCTGTAGGAGACACCACCATGCAGATATCTCCATAGGTGATCTGCCATTTTTCCGGCATCCTGCGCCGGTATTCCCACTGTCCGCCGCCCGAAGCGGAACGGTGATACACCGCATTCGCGCTTTTCCACAGCGGGCTGCTTTCTCCGGTTTTCCAGATGACCTGAGGGTCAGGCCGCACCAGGATGGTTTTGCCCCAGCGCTCCAGACGATTGCCGTCCGTTGCGTCGATGAGCTCATAATCTTTCCAGTTGTCCGCTGCCCGCATAAAAACCTCCGGTCCAATTCTGCGGCAAGGCCCGGCGCTGCATGCGCCGGGCACGCCCGCCGTTCGTTTTACTGTTAATGAATGCGCTCGTTGATCTTCACTGCAATGCGTTCGGCGCTGGCGGCGATGGCCGCCTCGTCTCTTCCCTCCACCATGATGCGGATGAGCGGCTCTGTTCCCGAAACCCGAACCAACACGCGTCCCAGGCCCATCAGGCTCTGCTGCTGGCTCTCAATGAAGCCCGCAATGTATTCATCCTCTTTATAGCGCGCCTTTTCCTCCGGTGTGGCTTTGATATTGACCATCACCTGCGGAAAACGGGCATATACGTCGTTCAACTCGCTCATCCTGCATTTTTTCTCAGCCATCGTACGCAGCAGCATGCCCGCCGTCAGTTCGCCGTCTCCGGTGGTGGAATGCGCCAGCAGGATGATGTGTCCGCTTTGCTCACCGCCGATGACATAGCCTTTGTCGCGCATCTCCTCCAGCACATAGCGGTCGCCCACGGCGGTGACAGCTGTTTTCATGCCGTTCTGCTTCATATACTCGATAAAGCCCAGGTTGCTCATTACGGTAACGACCGCCGTATCCTCGGGCAGCTTACCGGCATCCTTCAGGTCTTTCGCAAGAATGGCGATGATCTTGTCGCCGTCGATCTCACGCCCCTTTTCGTCTACAGCCAGGCAGCGGTCTGCGTCGCCGTCAAAGGCCACACCGCAGTCCAGCCCGTTGTCCACCACGTATTTTGCCAGCTTATCAAGGTGGGTGGAGCCGCAGCCCTCGTTGATATTGCCGCCGTCCGGATCCGTGCCGATGAAGCGGCACGCCGCGCCCAGACGCGGAAACAGCAGCCCGGCTGCTTCACTGGCCGCTCCGTTGGCACAGTCGATGGCGATATTCAGCCCCGTCAGGTCTGCGCCGATCGCCTTTGCCAGATAATCGACATAATCCGACAAAGCCGTGTCCACGCGCCGGACGGTCCCGATGGCTGTACCGGTGCACAGCGTCAGCTCTGCGCCGTTGTTGAACACATGGTGCTCGATCTCTTCTTCCACTTCGTCCGGCAGCTTATAGCCTTCGCCGCCGAACAGCTTGATCCCGTTGAACTCCACCGGATTGTGCGAGGCTGAGATAACAACACCCGCATCCGCGCCGTATTTGCGCACCAGATGCGCCACAGCAGGCGTGGGGATGACGCCCAGCAGCTCCACGTCCGCGCCGACGCTGCAAAGGCCGGCGGCCAGTGCGCTTTCCAGCATATCTCCGGAAATACGGGTGTCCTTGCCGATGATAAAGCGGGGGCGGTGCTGCGTCTTGCCCGCCAGCACAGCCGCCGCGCGGCCGATCTGCATCGCGAGCTCCGGAGTCAGGTCTTTTCCGGCAACGCCGCGCGCGCCGTCGGTTCCGAACAACTTTCCCATTGTGTCATCCTCCTCGTAAATGTTCCCTCTTAGGATAGCGAAAAAATGTGAACAAATCTAGTGTGCTTTTCCCGGCATTGTGCCCAAATCCATTTTCCGCGCAACGCCTGTTTTACAGGTCGTCCAGCGTCTGCTGGCCGCTGGCCTCAGCGGTGCCGGGCGCTTTCATGCCCAGATGCTCATAAGCATACCGCGTCACACATCTGCCGCGGGGGGTTCGCGTCAGATAGCCGAGCTGCATCAGGTACGGTTCGCATACATCCTCCAGCGTCACGGCTTCCTCTCCCAGCGCGGCGGCAATGGTCTCCAAACCAACCGGGCCGCCGCCATACATTTCAATGATGGCCCGCAGCAGGCCCCGGTCCATCTCGTCCAGGCCCGTGTCGTCGATGCCCATACGCTGCAGCGCTTCCCGGGCGATGGATTCGTCGATCACGCCGTCGCCCAGCACAGCGGCAAAATCCCGCGCGCGCTTGAGCAGACGGTTCGCCACGCGCGGCGTGCCGCGGCTGCACTTCGCCATTTCCAGAGCGCCGCCCTCCTCGCAGGGAACATTCAAAATAGAAGCGGAACGGCGGATGATCTTTGCCAGTTCCTGCGGAGAGTAAAGTTCCAGCTTGAGCAGCACGCCGAAGCGGTCGCGCAGCGGGCTGGTGATCTGGCCCGCGCGGGTCGTCGCTCCCACCAGCGTAAAGCGCGGCAGGTTGATGCGGATGGATTGTGCGGACGGTCCCTTGCCGATCATAATGTCCAGCGCATAATCCTCCAGCGCAGGATACAGCACCTCCTCCACCTGCCGGGACAGGCGGTGGATCTCGTCGATGAACAGCACATCGCCCTCCTGCAGATTCGTCAAAAGAGCGGCAAGGTCGCCGGGTTTTTCAATGGCCGGGCCGCTTGTGATGCGGATCTGCACGCCCATCTCGTGGGCCACGATACACGCAAGGGTCGTTTTGCCGAGGCCCGGTGGGCCGTACAAAAGCAGATGATCCAGCGGTTCGCCGCGCATTTTGGCCGCCTGCAGGTATATCTTCAGGTTTTCCTTTGCTTTGTCCTGGCCGATGTACTCCTCCAACGTTTTCGGGCGCAGGGACGCCTCGCTGTCAAAGTCCTCCGGCTCCGGCTCCGGGCTCACAAGGCGCGGACCGTTGTCGATCTCTACGGTTTCCAGAGCCATGGATTACCTTCCTTTCCCGATGCCCTGCAAAGCAAGGCGGATAAGTTCCTGTACAGGCAAAGACGGGTCCAGCCTGGCAATGGCCTGCGCGGCCTCGCTGCCCGTATAGCCCAGGCCTGTGAGGGCGGCAATGGCCTGCGCCACGCCGCCCGTGGCTGCAGGCGCTGCCGTACCGGAAGCATCGGCCAGGCCAAGCCCCGTGGCCAGCCCCTTACCTACCTTGTCTTTCAGCTCCAGTACGATGCGCTGGCCCAGCTTGGGCCCCACGCCGCTGGCCGCAGTAAACGCCTTGTGGTCTCCCGCGGAAACAGCCAAAACAACTCTGTCCGGGCTGAGTACGCTGAGGATGGCAAGCCCCACCTTCGGCCCCACGCCGGAAACGCCCGTCAAAAGGCGGAACATCGTCTGGCTCTCTTTGTCGGCAAAGCCAAACAGCGACACATCATTCTCGGTGACATTCATACAGGTATACAGTGTACAGGTATCGCCAACAGCGGGCAGCGCGCCCGCCGTAGTGGACGGGATGGCCGCCAGATACCCCACGCCGCCGCAGCTTACCACGGCGTAATCAGGCGCTTTTTCCAGCAGCTTCCCTGTCAGGCAGTAGATCATAATTTCCTCCGGTCTTTTCCACGCGCTCCAAAGCGCATCTTTTATTTGTATGCTTGTATCCAGCTCAAATCAAAAATATCCCATTTGCTGGCGCTTTGTCAGCGCCACGCCATACTGTTTGGAACGGTAGCTGTACGCATGGCAGATGGCCATAGCCAGCGCGTCGGCCGTGTCGTCCGGTTTGGGCACGGCGGGCAGCTTCAAAAGCGTCCTGGTCATTTCCTGCACCTGCTTTTTTGTGGCCTTTCCGTAGCCTGAAACGCTTTGCTTTACCTGCAGCGGCGTATATTCGAACACCGGCACGCCTGCCTGCCGGGCACACAACAGCAGCACGCCTCTCGCTTCGGCCACGGCGATGACCGTTTTCTGGTTGGTGGTATAAAATAGCGTTTCAATGGCCATTGCGTCAGGCTTGACGGCCGCCAGCAGCTGCGTCATATCATCATAAATTTCAGATAATCGGTCCTCAAAGGTCGTATGCGCCTTTGTGGTGATGGCCCCATACTGAAGCGTGGTAAAAGTGTTTCGGGTATAATCCAGCGCGCCGAAGCCGACGATGGCATATCCCGGGTCGATGCCCAATATCCGCATGGCGCGCCCTCCCATTTCTTGTGCCGCGCCCAACCCGCCGAACGCGGCAAAAACCGCATCCATGCACATTGCCGCGCAAGCAGCAGACTTGGAGTTATTATACCATAAACCCCACACGGATACAACAAAACCCGTACACACCGCACATAGAAAATGAATGCGCTTTGTGCAAAACAACCGTGCCGTCATTTTGTATCCTTGTGCCAAACCGCTTCGGGACGCCCGGCGGAAAGCCGGTAAAGCAACCGCCTTCCAGCCGCAGCTGAGGTCAAAGACATTTCCTTGTGCGGAAACACCTTTATGAAACGCTGTTCTGTTTTCTGCAAAAAGCAAACCCGACGCCGCAATGGCGTCGGGTTTGCTTTGCATTCGATATGGTGGACAGTAAGGGACTCGAACCCCTGACCCCCTGCACGTCAAGCAGGTGCTCTACCAGCTGAGCTAACTGTCCGTAATTTCTGCGGCTTTGTTATTATAGCAAATCGTTTCCTGGAATGCAACCTCTTTTTTCGATTTTTACAAAAAATATTTGCCTGCAGCCGCATGAAACCGCCAAATTTCTTGACATCCCCTTGTACATATTATAAAATATTATGTCTGACAAAATCAATACACATATAAAAAAGAGGAACGGAACGTTTATGGAACAGAAAAATATTCGCAACATCGCGATCATTGCCCACGTCGACCACGGCAAGACGACGCTCGTGGACCAGATGCTCAAGCAGAGCGGAGCGTTCCGCGAAAACCAGCAGGTTGCCGAGCGCGTAATGGACTCCGGCGACATCGAGCGCGAGCGCGGCATCACCATCCTTGCCAAAAACGCCTGTACCTATTATGACGGCGTGAAAATCAATATCGTGGACACCCCGGGCCACGCCGATTTCGGCGGCGAAGTGGAACGCGTTTTGAAGATGGTCAACGGCGTGCTCCTTTTGGTGGACGCCGCCGAGGGCTGCATGCCCCAGACACGCTTTGTGCTGCAGAAAGCCCTGCAGCAAAATCTTTCCCTTGTCATCGCCGTGAACAAGATCGACCGTCCCGATGCGCGCATCAAGGAAGTCATCGACGAGATCCTTCTGCTCCTGATGGACCTTGGCGCCACGGACGAGCAGCTGGACAGCCCGATGGTATTCTGCTCCGGCCGTGCGGGCACGGCAAGCTACAGCCCCGATGTTGAAGGCCAGAATCTGGAGCCGCTGTTTAAGACGATCCTCGATTATGTCAAGCCGCCCGAGGGCAACCCCTCCGCGCCTCTTGCGATGCTGTGCTCCTCGGTCGACTACAACGATTTTGTAGGCCGTATCGGCATCGGGCGTGTGGAGAACGGCTCCATCCGTGTGGGCCAGGAGGTGTCCGTATGCGACTGGCATGACAAAGATCTCTCCAAAAAAGGGCGCATCACCGCGCTGTACAGCTTTGAGGCCAATGGCCGCACTCCCATTGAATCCGCCGACGCAGGCGATATCGTCGCGTTCAGCGGCCTGACGGACATCAACATCGGCAATACCCTGTGCGACACGCAGATGGTCGAACCCCTGCCCTTCGTCAAGATCAACGACCCGACGGTCGAAATGACCTTTGCCGTCAACGACAGCCCCTTTGCGGGTAAAGAGGGCAAATTTGTCACCAGCCGCCAGATTCGTGACCGCCTGCATAAGGAACTGCTCAAGGATGTGGCGCTGCAGGTGGAGGATTCTCCCACCAGCGAGTCTTTCCGCGTGATGGGTCGCGGCGAGATGCATCTTTCCATCCTGATCGAGACGATGCGGCGCGAGGGCTACGAGCTGCAGGTGTCCCCGCCCAAAGTGCTGCTGCACGAGGTGGACGGCAAAACGATGGAACCCATGGAGCATGTCGTTATCGACGTCCCCACTGAATACCAGGGCAGTGTGATGCAAAAGCTGGGCAGCCGTAAGGGCGAGCTTGTCCAGATGGCGCCTCTGGGCTCCACGCGCATGCGCGTGGAATTCCGCATCCCCTCCCGCGGCCTGTTCGGATACCGCAGTGAGTTTCTCACCGACACACACGGCGAAGGCATCCTGAACACCATTTTCGATGGATATGACGAATGGCGCGGAGACCTTCCTGCCCGCAGCACCGGCAGCCTGATCAGCTATGAAACCGGCGTGGCCGTGGCCTACGGTCTGTTCAATGCGCAGCAGCGCGGTACGCTGATCGTGGACCCGGGCGACAAGGTCTACGAGGGCATGGTCGTTGGGTACAGCCCTGCCGGCGAGGACATCACCGTCAATGTATGTAAAACCAAGCATCTCTCTAATACCCGCGCCTCCGGCAGCGACGACGCGCTGCGCCTGGTGCCTGTGTCCAAATTCAGTTTGGAAGAAAGTCTGGAATTTCTGAAGCCGGACGAACTTCTTGAGGTCACACCAAGCAGCATCCGTATCCGCAAACGTATTTTGAACCACGACCTGCGCATGAAAGCCACCAAGGGCGGCAAAAATATCGGCTGAGCAAAAAACGCATAGATTCTGACCAAAACAGCGCCGGAACTGTTCCGGCGCTGTTTTTTTGGAGCACAGTACGCGCCTATTTGCTCAGGGTTCCCGCCTATTGGAGCGCGGAGAGCGAACGCCTCCATTGCTGATCCGCCAGGCCTGCGTCTTTCAGTTCGATGCGCTCGTCGATAAAATCCCACCGGTCCTGCGGGGAAACGAACTGAAGAAGCAGCCAGCGGGTAACGCACCAGCGCGGCAGATCCGTATCGCACCTGTAATACGGCCCGGTCTGCTCGGGATGACGCACCGCCCATTCTGTGGACGGGTTGTCCGTTTCTTTTTTGTCCAAAGCCACGGTATTGGCATTGACATCCACCTCGAACACCACCAGCTTCTGCGTGCCGTTGTGCAGGCGTTCGTTCAGATAGGCCCGGGCGGCAAATTCCGCCGCCTCGATGGGACGTGCAGCCAGCGACACAAAGCCCGGCTCTGTATTGCGGTAAACCGCCCGGTTTCCGTTGGTCCGATAGATCCATCCCTCCGCAACAATCGATTTCGCCCGGGAATATGTCGTTCCATGGTACAATATCACGCTGTTTCCATCTCCGTTCTTTCACGCAGCCTTTCATTGCCCGGCCGAAACGCCCAAGCGCTTTGCAGCAAAAGCTGCTTCGAGCCGCTTTCGCGGCTGGCGGGCGGCCTGAATTCTTTTCCGGCTGTTTTGTCTATCCAAAGATACCCCACTCTCCCATTTCATTTCAATCGTTTCTGCGTGAAAATGCTCTGAAGCGGCGTGAAATCGCTGTCGAAACCGGAAGAAAAAACGGCCGTGAGCAACGCTCCCGGCCGTTCTCTTATTTTATTCTTTTTCATTTCGGCCGGCATGTATCCCAGCCAGCATCGTAAGGGCCACAACGGGCACGCTCGCCACAGCAGCAGCCGCACCGCGGCGCAAAGCCGGGCTATACAGCCACATGCTCAGCAGAGCGGCACCCAGAACCACCGCACACACCACGGCCGTACGCAGCCGCAGCTTTCGCCGCAGTTCCAGTGTGTCCTCTTCATCCGGCATGATGCAAGGGGCCTTGCACCAAAGCGCCAGGCATCCCGCCGCCCACGCTACAAACAGCAGTGCAGCGCTCTTTGCGGCAACGGCCGCAAGCAACAGCCCCGCGCCCCATACGGCAATACTGGACAGCGCACAGGAAAAAGGCGTTTTCGCATGCCATCCGCCTACTGTTTTCCGCAGCACCGTATAGACGGCAAGAAACACTGCGGACAATGGCAGTACGCCGAAAGCCCAAGAGACCGCCAGCACCACACCGTAGCTCAAAAGATTGGAAAGTATGGTCTGGATGCCGTATACCTGTACCTCCAACTCATCTTCGGTGATCACGCCCTTCTCCAGCAGGACCCCCGCAAACCAGTCAGCAAATCTGTCAATCATACCAGCGCCTCTTTCGCGCTCTCCCATACAAACACCTGCTCCACCGGAGCGGCCGCGTCTATGGGCAGCAGCAAATCGACCACGAACCGCCCGGGCTGTGCCAAACGCAGGGAGTATACACCATCGTACTTCTGCACGGTTTTCTTAATCTGCCCCACGCCAAGGCCGTGGCCCGGCAGGTGTTTGGTGCTTTCATGGCTTTCCGCCTGCTCCTCGCGACCCGGTGCAACGGGATTTTCCATATGGATACTGCAAAAGAAATCGGATGGGCGCACCGTCAGCCGAATAAACCGTTCCGAATGGTTCTCCAGATACATATTCGCCTCAAAAGCATTGTCCCAAAGGTTGCCCAGCAGTGTACACAGGTCCACTGGATCGGTCTTCATTTTCGGCACCTCAAGGCGGAGGGATACACGAATGCCGTTTTCTCTTGCGGCAGGAAGTTTCGCGTTCAGAATGGAGTCCACAGCCAGATTCCCGGAGTTCACCATCGTCGAGCTCTCATTTGTTTTATCACGCAGCGCTTCAATATAGCCCAGTGCTTCATCGCCTCTGCCTGTCTGAATCATCTGTCCGATGACGGAAAGGTGATTGAAGAAATCATGCCGCCACCCCATCAGGGTCTTGTGCGTATCCAGCAGATTTTGATACTGCGTATCCTCCAGGCCCTTGAGCTTCAGCTCGGCTTCCTGCCGCGCCGCCATTGCCGTGTAGCGGGAAATCGAGACCGTCTGCCACAGGCACAGGATATTCACCAGAAACAACAGAACCGCCACCAGCAGGAACAGGCCGTCGTTCACTCCCGGCACCATAAAATTCGGTTCCAAAAGCAGCATAATAACGCCGCTCACCGCTGGGATGAACACAGACAGCATCCAATTTCGCCAGGAAAGCGTGAGACGGAACGCCTTGCGTGTGACAAGCACCACGGCCGTGGCAATGAGCAGCCTCGTGGCAAGCGTATTGACCATGAAGAATGCCGACTGTTCCGAAAAATAAGTATACGGGTCGATCGTCGGAAAAAACATCAAAAGCGCGCTGCTGTATATGAAGTCGATTGAAAAAAAGAGTACCGAGCAAAATGCGGGCCAGAACAGGCGCATCATCACCGTTCCCCGAAAGAGCAAAAGCGAAAACGCGGCGTAGACGCACGTCATCACACCAAGGCCTATCATCCCGGAGAGCCAGCAATTACAGGCGAACAGCACCGCCGCCAGCACGGGAAGGAACAGATAATAATACTTGGGCTGCCGGAGACGTGTCCGCATCATTTTCCGGAAAAGATACAGGATCAAAAAGCAGTCGAACACATCCACTAAATACTGCCATGTATTCCACAGGATATTCTCCATCATTGCCCTCCTCTCAGAGCAATCAGAGCGTCCTTGACGCTTTGAAAATAGGTCGTGCTTACCAGAATCTCCCTGCCGTCAACAAGTGTTATGCTATTCCGCCGCAGGCCCTTCACCGCATGAAGGTTGACGATATAGCCGCGGTGACACTTTTTAAAATCCTCTGCCGGCAGGAGTTTTTCCATCTGCGCGAATGTGAGCGCATAGCTTTGCGTTTTATCGTATGTATAAACGATGCTGCTGTGGTTGCTTGCCTCCACATATAGTATTTCTGTGAGGAAGTATCTGTCCTGCTGGGAAATACCGCGCTGCAGCACGATGCTCCTGCGCTCTTTGAGACGGCAATTCCTGGCGATATAATCCATTGCAGCGTCGATGCGTTCCTGCTCCACGGGCTTGATGATATAGTCCTGTGCGTGCACTGTATAGCCCTTGAGCGAAAGCTCCGGATGGTTCGTAACAAACACGATATCCGCCGAACAGCCCGCACCGCGCAGCTCCTGCGCAAAAGCGAATCCGTCCTTCCCGGGCAGTTCCACATCCAGAAAAACGGCATCGTATGTACGCAAATCCGCCGGCCCCACTTCCGCCACGCACTGCACAGCCGTGATGCTGACGCCTCCATGCCGGCTTCCCCAGCTTTGAACCTGCCGCCGCAGTCTTTCCAATTCATAATAATTATCTTCCGCAATGAACACCTGCATTGAGCCCTCTCCTACCAAAAATGATGATTTCGCGCGTTTCAGACCGGGGTTCGCGCAGATTCCCTTGCGCCCGCAGCAGATTTGCGGTATACATTTCCTTATGGGATTCCCCCGCAAACCATTCACCCAATCAAAAACAGGAGGTACATCATGAAAAAATGTGAAAAGGGATTCTTCAAAGCATGCTCCAAATTCATCGGCAAAGCCGCCAAGATCGGCGCCAATGACCGTTGCTATGGCCTGCATTATCAGCCCAAGAAGCCGGCCGCTCTGAAAAAATAATCCGGTCACCCAGTCCAAAGCAGTGCAGGCATCTTGTCTGCACTGCTTTTTTGCTGTCCTCCCGTTATGGAAAAACAGCAGCAACCGTTCCTATCTCCTATCCGCGCCCTATCATTTTACCTTGATTTCCAGATTTCGGCAACATATTCCCAAAAGCCGTAGAAACAAGCACAAATAGCGTGGGACGTTAACCGATATGCAAAACGCGAAACGGCCCGTCATTTTCCAGCCCTTCACCAGCCTGGCTCAACGTAGGGTAGAGGTTTCCATTTTCCCCCAGGCTGCCGGAGCTCCAGCGCACCGTGCAGCCGGGACGGTACGCCCCACCCTGTGCATCCACAAATGTGTATGAAGAATGGGTTTCTATGACTTTGCCGGATGTTCCGTCCGAGTGTTCCGTCCGGACAACAAGCCACACTTTCGCATCTGCTACCGGCGCTTCATCAGACGGAAAAGTCTCCCGCAAAAACGGCCCCAAATCGAATGTCCAAACAACCTCCCTACGCATCTTTGAGCCGTCGGATGCAGTTTCTTGTGTACGGGATATCCACACGGCTTCCTCGTCCCACAGGACCCAATTCCACGCCTCGCCGCTCAGCGGGTCCAAAGCAGTTACCCTCGCCACTGGCCGTGTGCACTCGTGTCCGGCTGCATGCACCGAAAACGGTGCGGGCAAAAAAGCCAGTACAATTACAAGCCCCAGCAGAGCCAAGCCTGTCCTTTTCATATCGAACCTCCCTGTTTGCACCTCGCAGCGCAAAACACGCATACCGCCGCTCTTCCTGAAAAAATCATAGTCTTGCCCGGGCCGGGACACAAGTCTCCCCGCGTGAAAGCCCCAAGCAGAAGCGTGAAAACAGGTAATTGTGTTTCTCCGCCGGATGTCTTTTCCTTTTGCGCATAAACATTTCTTCGACAAAATAAGAATACTGTGATATACTGCTTTTATTGCGTAAAAGAGGAGGAACCGACCGTGACAACACAAGAACGATTTGCTCGCCGCCGCAAAAAGCTGGAAGAAAAGCTGACCCGGCTGGATCTTCAGGAGGCGCGCACTCTCCAACGGGAACAGGCGCACGACGAACAGATCGCGCGCGACCTGGCCGGGGTTCCCGGCCATTTTGCCCACGGCCTTAATTTTTATAAGCTGTTCTGGGTGTTTTTTCTTTGCTGTTTCCTGGGAGTGGTCATCGAGACTATTTTTTGCTGGATCGCCTCCGGCAGGCTTTCACAGCGCACCGGCCTCGTGTGGGGGCCTTTCAATCTGATCTACGGCATCGGCGCGGTGCTGCTCACCGTCTGCCTGCATCCGTTCATCGGAAAAAGCGACCGCTGGATCTTCATCGGCGGTTCCATCATCGGAGGCGCCTTCGAGTATTTCTGCAGCTGGCTGCAGGAAACCGTGCTGGGCACCGTGAGTTGGGACTATACCGGGTATCCTTTCAACCTGAACGGACGCATCAATCTGCTGTATTGCCTGTTCTGGGGCGCACTGGCGCTGGTATGGGTGAAAGAGGTATTTCCACGGCTGAACGGCTTTATCGAACGGCGCGTTTCCAAAACCTACGGTGTCGTCATCAGTTGGGTGCTCATCGCATTTATGCTTGCGAACTCTCTTGTAAGCGGCGCGGCGGTGCTGCGCCAGAGCCAGCGTTATGAAGGCGTCCCCGCAACACACGCCTGGCAGCAGGTGCTGGACGACCGTTTCCCCGACAGCCGCCTCGCTAAGATCTATCCCAGTATGGTGCGCGTGGAAGAATAAAAGACACGACTGCCGCACCCCTCAAAAAGCCAAAAGAGCGCCGTGCTTTCGCAAAAGCACGGCGCTCTTTCAGCTTGTCGAAAAAGCGCTGCTTTTTCGACAAGCTGCCTACGAACAGGGCCTGCGGCCCCGTTCGCCGCGCACGGCGCGGAGTTATTTTAAATGAAAAAGGGGTTCACCACCCCTTTTTCAAGCTTTTTCCCCAGACGCTTCTTTCACTTCCTTGCCTTTTTCGTCCGTCTGAGAGCGCCGTGCTTTCGCAAAAGCACGGCGCTCTTTTTTCTTTACAGCATTCTTGCAAACCAGGCCAGAAGAGCAAGCCCGCCCCATAGGGTAAGAGACAGAGCAAATACAACAGCCGCAATGGTCAGATACCGCTTTTTGTTCATGACCACGTAAGCGATGTATTCCCGCAAAAGCGCGTTGGGCAGATAATAGCCTGCCGTCCTGCCGCCCACACCGTCACAGGAAAAGCCGGCCCGTCCGGCGTACAGCCCCGCCCGCAGCAGATGGTAATCGCTTGTCGCATAGATACAGCAGTACGGCTTGCCCTCGCTGTGCGCCTCGGCCACGCGCTTGGAATATAAAAAATTTTCCTTCGTGTTCTTCGACTGTGTTTCCGCCAGCACAAGCTCCGCCGGATAACCTTTTTCCATTGCGTACTCCCGCATGGCTTCAGCCTCGGGACGCGGCTCATCCGCCCCCTGTCCTCCGGACATTATCAGGCAAGGCTCACGCCCCGTTTTTCTTTTTTGCCGCGCCGCATACCGCAGCGCCGCATCTACGCGCCCGGCCAGCAGCGGAGGCACCTTGCCGTCTATCAGCCCGCTGCCCAATACAACGATATAATCCACTCTTTTACGCGGCGGGAACCACTTTCCCACATAGAACGCCGTCAGAAACACCAGGCTGTGCAAAGCGAAAAAGACCGCCGTCCCCAGAAGCGCCATCCACAGCGGATACAGCCAGGGAAACAATCCGCTTTTGCCCAAAACCCACGGAAGCGCCATAAGCGCAAGGATCGCCAGAGCAAGGATCAGCGTCAGCATATGCTTGAGGCTCGGCCGTTCTCGCTTGAGCATCTGCACCGTATTCCAGAGCAAAAGCCCCAGCAGGATATAAACGCCGAACAACAGCAAAAACGCAAACACAAGCGCCGCACAGACAAGGAACAGGAACGACGCGGCGCTGTCGGGATATGCCAATGCCGCCAGCAGCGCGCACACGCCCAGCGTCACAAGAAACATGTCGAACCAGAAGCCGGCTGCCATACCCGTGTGTTTTTTTCGTTTTACCGCCCAAAACAAAGCAAACACTGCGGGCGGCAGCAGCGCTATCGTGAACAAATAATGCGTCATAGTCCTCTCCCCGCGCATTTTGACGACAGTGCGGCGCGCTCAAAAAAATGTCACCTGGCTGGATTTTGGCAAGTCTCCCAGCGCGCCGATGTCCGCCAACGTATCCATGATGGTATTGGAAACGATACCGTATTCCATATGCCCTTCGTTCTTGGCCGTAGCGCAAATAGCATTGCACGCACTTTGCAGATCCTCGGCGGAAATATACTGTTGGCCTTCCAGGGTAGCCTTTTCCAGCGTGTTCGCCGCCGCGTCTCCCAGCCCCTTCAGCGCCATAAAAGGCAGGCGGATCTTACCATCCTCCACCGTATAGGTCTTGGCGCGGCTTTTCCCGATGCGGATGGGCAGAAATTCGTAGCCGCGCTGCAGCATCTCGTTTACCATCTGAAGTGAAGCAAGGATGTCCTCGTCCTTGGCTTTCTTTTCTTCTTTCAGGCGGGCATTTACTTCTTTCAAATGCTGTTTCGCTACTTTTATACCGCCCACCGCGGCATCATAGTCGATATCGTCGCCGCGCACCGTGAAGTGTGTGGCGTAAAATTCCAGCGGATGATACACCTTGAACCACATCAGGCGGATGGCCGCGATCAGATACGCCACGGCATGCGCCTTCGGGAACATGTACTTGATTTTCTTACAGCTGTCCAAATACCATTCAGGCACATCGTGGGCGCGCAGCATATCCTCCACGCCCTCCGGGAAACCGCCCTTCGCCACCTTGCCCTTTCGCGTCAGCTCCATGATGGTAAACGCCTTCTTCGGCTCCACACCCTTATGAAGCAGGTATGTCATGATACTGTCGCGGGTACCGATCACCTCGGAAATGGTACACACGCCGTCCTTGATCAGGTCCTGCGCGTTGCCGTTCCACACGTCGGTGCCGTGGGACAGGCCGGATATCTGAATCAGGTCGCCAAAGCTCTTGGGCTGTGCTTCGATGAGCATGTTGCGTACAAAATTCGTGCCAAGCTCCGGGATGCCGAAGGTTCCCGTCAGGCTGTCGATATCCTCCGGCTTCACACCCAGCGCCTCTGTGGAGACCAGCAGCGAGATGACCTTAGGGTCATTCATGGGCACCGAATCCATCTTGATACCGGTCATATCCTCCAGATGCTTGTACATCGTGGGCACATCGTGCCCCAGCTCGTCCAGCTTGAGTATGGTATCGTGCAGGTATTTGAACTCGAAATGCGTAGTGATCATGCCCTTTTCCTTGTCGTCTGCCGGATGCTGGATGGGGCAGAAATCAAACACGTCATAATTGCTGGGCACAACGACCATGCCGCCCGGATGCTGGCCGGTGGTGCGTTTGACGCCTACGCATCCCTGTACCAGCCGGTTCTCCTCCGCATGGTTTACGATGCGCCCGCGCTCCTCCAGGTACTTTTTCACATAGCCGTAGGCCGTTTTATCCTGCAGGCCGGAGATCGTGCCCGCCTTGAACACATGGTCGTGGCCGAACAGGTCCTCCGTATAGCGGTGAATCCGGCCCTGCACCTCGCCGGAAAAGTTCAGGTCGATATCCGGTTCCTTATCGCCGTCAAAGCCCAGGAAGGTCTCAAACGGGATGTCATGGCCGTCCACGATGAGCTTTTCGCCGCACTGGGGGCAAATACGGTCCGGCAGGTCGAAGCCGTCTGCCACCGAGCCGTCGGTGTAAAACTCGCTCCATTTGCATTTGGGACACAGGTAGTGAGGCGGCAGGCTGTTCACCTCGGAGATGCCCGAAAAGTGCGCCACGGCCGAGGAACCGACAGAGCCGCGGGAACCGACCAGATAGCCGTACTCTTCGCTTTTCAGCACCAGCTTCTGGGCGATGACATACAGCACTGCGAAGCCGTGCTTGATGATGGAATCCAGCTCGCGCGTAAGACGCTTTTCCACAAGCTCGGGCAGCGGGTCGCCGTAGCGTTCCCGCGCGTTGCGCATGGTATCCTCCCGCAGGGATTCATCCGCGCCCTCGATGGTGGGCGTATACAGTCCTTTTGGGATGGCGCGCACGTCACCGTCCACCATATCCGCGATACGGTTTGGGTTCGTGATGACGATCTCCCGCGCCTTCTCCGGAGAAAGGTAGCTGAACTGCTTGAGCATATCATCTGTGGTACGGAAGTACAGCGGCGCCTGATTATCGGCGTCCTTGAAGCCGTTGCCCGCCTGCAGCACCGCGCGGTAGATGGCGTCCTCCGGCTCCATAAAATGCACGTCGCCCGTGGCCACCACCATTTTGCCCAACGCTTCGCCCAGACGGATAACCGTCTTGTTGAATTCCTGAATCTGCTCGATGCTGTCCACCATGTGTTCCCGCAGCATGTATTCGTTGTTTCCCAGCGGCTGCACCTCAAGAAAATCGTAATAAGCGGCGATATTTTTCAGCTCATCAAAGCTTCGCCCCTCCACGATCGCCCTGTAAAGCTCTCCCGCTTCACAGGCGGAGCCGATGATAAGTCCCTCACGGTATTTGTTCAAAAGGCTGCGCGGCACACGCGGAACCTTGAAGAAATAATCCATATGCGCAGCCGAAATGATACGGTACAGATTTTTCAAACCCGCCGCATTGCGTACCAGAATGATGAGGTGAAAATTCTTCTTTGCCAGCTCACGCGTGCCGCCAAGACCTGTGTTCACATTCTCCAGCGCCGTTACGCCGCGCAGAGCAAGATCCTCGATCATCTTCACGTAGATCTGTGCCAGCGCCTTCGCGTCGTCACAGGCGCGGTGGTGCTGAAACGGCGGGATCTCAAGATATTTACCGATGGTATCCAGCTTGTAATTGCGCAGTCCAAGATAGAGTGCCTGCGCCAGCGGCAATGTGTCGATGTAGGTGTTGCCGAACGGCACACCGTACCGCTCCGCACACGCCTTTAAGAAGCGAATGTCAAAGCCATGGGCATTGTGCGCGATGAGCACACGGCCGTCCACAAATTCCAGAAACGCCCGCAGCGCCTCCTCCTGCCCCGGTGCATCGGCCACCATTTCGTCGGTGATGTTGGTGATCTTCGTTATTTCCTCGGGAATATGGCAGCCCGGATTTACAAAACTGTTGTAGCTTTCGGTGATCTCGCCGTTCTCGACCACCACTGCGCCGATTTCCGTGATGGCGCAGTCGGCCGGTGAAAGGCCCGTAGTCTCCAAATCGAACACTACGAAGGACTGGCTCATGGCGCCCGTGGCCGCACCATACACAACGGGCACCATGTCATCCACAAAATAAGCTTCCACGCCGTAGATAAGCTTAAAATCCGGGTCTTTCTTTCGGATATCGTCCGTGGCCAGCATCGCTTCAGGGAAGCCCTGCACCACGCCGTGATCTGTGACAGCGACCGCGCGGTGACCCATGCGGTGGGCCGTTTTTACGATGGTTTTAGGGTCACAGAAACCATCCATGCTGCTCATTTTCGTATGCAGATGCAGCTCCACACGCTTTTCCGGCGCAGGGTCCACACGCTTTTTCCGCACCACCTTCAGCACGTCATAAGGGTAAATGACATAATCTCGCTCGTATTTGTCATAGGCACAGTCGCCCTTGATGATAAGCGTGTCCCCGGGGCCAAGCTCCTCCCACTTGTCGCAGTTTTCTCCCTCCTGCGGCCGTATTTTCAGATTGATGGAGCCTGTATAATCCGTGATGGAAATGGAATAGATCTTGCGCCAGTTCCCCTTGATTTCTGTAAAAAATACATCGCCCCAAACCGTAACTTTGCCGGCCTCTGCCCCAACATCGCGCAGCGCTGTCAGGCCCGTCGGCTGGAACATATGCCCATTCACCAGCTTGGCAGGCGCGTCCTCCAGGTCCAATCCCTGCACCTTTACGGCAGGCCCCTCGCTTTTGGCCTTGAACTGGCGGGCGGGCGGCGCCTTTTTCAAGATATGTTCTTCCACGGCCTCGGCCGAAATAGCCGTGTCGCACACCAGCGCCACCTGCGGCCGCACTCCGGTGCGCGCGGCAATCAGCTCCTCCAGTTTCACGGCAAATTCCATCTGCGTCAGCAGCAGCACACCATTCTGCACGCGCACGGTGATGTGCTCCCCCGCAATATCCACCTGAGCCCCCGACAAAAAGCCGTTAATGGGCAGGCCTGCGTCTTTCAATTCCTCTGCCAGCTCCAACACGGCACGGGACGTAAGGCAGGTATATGCAAACAGGCCCTGCACCTTGAGTGCAAAGCCCGGGAACTGCGGCTCTAAGGATGCGATCAGGCGTCCGCTGGTCTCAGCGGGCACCGGATTTGCCGTACGGTATACCACAGTGATGATTTTATTTTGCCTGTCCGCAACGACACGCTCCACGATGGCGCTGCCGTAGCTGTCCATAAACGCGGCGTCAGCCGTAAACTGCGGCCAGAGCTGCGTAAGCATGGGCTTCATTATTCCAACACCAACCGTTCGATCTCTTCACACAGCTCGTCCACAATATTACCGCGCAGCATACGCACCTGCTGTCCCCTGACGAACAGCATGGCGCAGTCCTTACCTCCGGCAATGCCGATATCCGCGCCCCTGGCCTCGCCAGGGCCATTGACCACGCAGCCCATGACAGCCACCTTGATCGGCTTATTGCAGCCGCGCAGACGCTCCTCGACCTCCGAGGCGATTTGGGCTACGTTGATATTTGTACGCCCGCAGGTAGGACAGCTGACGACCTCGGGGCCGGGCACAAAATGTCCCGCGGCGCGCAGGATGTCAAAACCCGCACGCACTTCTTTTTCCGGCTCGTCCGTCAACGACACGCGAATGGTGTCTCCAATCCCCTCCAACAACAGTGTCCCTATGCCCATAGCCGATTTAATAAGGCCCATACGGTATGTACCGGCCTCGGTAACGCCCACATGCAGAGGGTAATCGCACCGCAGGCTGAGCTGGCGGTATGCTTCCACCACCACGGGGACATTGGAGGATTTGATAGAGATGACAATATCGTTGAAATCGTGCCTTTCCAGCAGCGATACATGGTACATCGCGCTCTCCACCAGCGCTTCCGGCGTAACCTTTCCGTATTTTGCAAGGATCTCCTTTTCCAGGCTGCCGCCGTTTACGCCGATGCGGATGGGGATGCCCCTTGCACGGCAGGCCGAAGCGACCTCGCCGACATGGGCGTCATCTCCGATGTTGCCCGGGTTGATGCGTATTTTATCCACGCCCGCTTCGGCGCAAGCCAAAGCGACCTTGTAATCAAAATGAATATCCGCCACAACAGGCATTTTTACAGCATTCTTTAATGCCTCTACCACGGGCACGTCCGCAACGGACGGAACCGTGACCCGTACGATCTGGCAGCCTTCTGCTTCCAGCCGTTTGGCCTGGGCCACATTTCCCGCGATATCATGAATGGGCACATTGAGCATGCTCTGCACTGCAACAGGATTTCCACCGCCCACTGTAACGCCGCCTATACGGACGGCTCGTGTATTCTTGCGCATTGTCTTCCCTCTTTTTATACGATCAGTTTGGTGATATCGTTGAATGTGGCAAAAATCATCAGCCCGATGAGCAGGATAAATCCCGCGGCGTTGATGGCGATCTCATATTTTTGGCTGATGGGTTTTCGGCGGATCGCCTCGATGATAAGGAATACCAGCCGTCCGCCGTCCAACGCAGGAATGGGCAGAAGGTTAAAAATGCCCAGATTGATGGTAATGAGCGCGAGCAGCATCAACAGTGAAGAAAGCCCCAGCGAAGACGCCTCACTGATGGCGGAAACAATGCCTACGGGACCGGACAAATTGTTGACCGCGATACGGCCCGTAATAAGATCCGTCAGGCTGAGCACGACCATACGCCCCAGCGAGAGCGTCCAGTTTCCCGCCTCTTTCAAAACGCTGCCCACCGTCTTTTTCTCGCCCAGCACTTTAAAATCAATGACAAGCTGGTTGACGCCGTTTTCTTCGTAGGTGTCGAACACCACATTGTCCAGCTGCACGCGCTTTCCGTCACGCAATACGGTCAAGTCCGCCTGGCCCTGCTGGGTACGGGCGAACTCATAGATGATATCATTTGCGATAAAGCAGCGCCGTCCGTTTACCGCAACGATGGTGTCTCCCACCTGCAGGCCGGACTGCTGTGTGGACGAGCCCTCGTAAAATTCCGCTACGGTGCGCGTGCTGATGAGCTGCTGCGAACACACCACGCAAACAAGGACCACAAAACCCAGAAGGAGGTTCATCACAGCGCCCGCCACGGTGACAAGGATTCGGTTTCCCACCGGGGCCTTTGTAAAGGAACCCGCCTCTTCGCTCTCCTCGTCCTCACCCTCCATACTGACAAAGCCGCCGATGGGAAACAGGCGCAAGCCGTATTTTGTTCCCCCGCGGGTGAAGCTGAACAGCGTAGGCCCCATGCCCAGCGCGAATTCGTTCACCTGGATGCCGCTGAACTTCGCAGTGAGGAAATGCCCCAGCTCATGAATGAAAATCACAATGCCGAATACGAATACCGACGCCAACACCGTAATGAGAAACGACCCCGCGCTGCTGAAAAATGATGCCATTCTGTGCCCTGCCTTTTATTTCATTTGTTCGGCCGCGCCGTGCGGACCGTATAACAGCCCGGCGCGCCGCCGCCCATTCTTTTAGGATACATGTGCTAAAACATATGCGCGCGCCGCCGCGTCGCATGCATACACGTCATCCAGAGTATACGGCCCGCCGAAGGCTTCGCTGTCCACAACGCCCTCCACCAGCTCACCGATTTTCAGGAACGGAATGCGTCCCTCCAGAAACAGACGCACCGCCTCTTCGTTTGCGCCATTTGCAGCACACGGTGCAAGGCCGCCCTTGCCGATTGCTTTTTTACATGCCGCGAGGCAGCGGAAAGTAGCCTCATCCGCTGTGTCAAAAGTCAGCTCGTGCAGCTTTGTGAAGTCCAGCTCCGGCGCAGGGCCGGGCACACGCTCCGGCCAGGTAAGCGCGTACTGGATGGGGATGCGCATATCCGGCACCCCCAACTGTGCCAAAATGGAGTTGTCACTGAACTGCACCATCGAATGGATAATACTCTGGCGCTGTACCACCACCTGTACCTGCTCTGCCGGCAGGCCGAACAGCCAGACAGCCTCGATCAGCTCCAACCCCTTGTTCATCAGCGTGGCGGAATCAATGGTGATCTTGCTTCCCATGCTCCAGTTGGGATGGCGCAGCGCATCGTCCTTTGTAACATTCTGCAGCTCCTGCCGCGTGCGGCCGAAAAACGGCCCGCCGGAGGCCGTCAACAGTATCTTTTGCAGGCTTTTGGCCGAGTATTCGTCCTGTAAGCATTGGAAAATGGCCGAATGCTCACTGTCCACAGGCAGAAGCTTGACGTTATTCTCCCGGACGGCATCCGTCACGAGGGAACCTCCGGTGACAAGGCTCTCCTTGTTGGCCAGCGCCACATCCCGCCCGCTTTTGATGGCGGACAGCGTCGCGGCAAGCCCGGCAATGCCCACCACCGCGTTGAGCACGATGTCCGAGCCGTCCATAGCTGCCAATTCTTCAAGACCTTCTTTGCCTCGCAGAAGGACCGGCGCGCCCGGCATGCCGTGCAGCTCCCGGGCGGCGCGGTCCGCCGCCGCGTCATCCACAACAGCAATGCAATGAGGATGAAACTCCTGTACCTGTCGCAGCAGCAGCTCCACATTGGAATGCGCCGCCAGCCCAAACACGCTGTATTCCTGCGCACGGATAACATCCAGGCTCTGCGTACCGATAGAACCTGTGGAGCCAAGGACCGTGACCTTTTTTGTCATAATATCACGCCTCGTTATTTCGTAAAATAGTAAAATACCGCCGTCACGACCATTGCGACAAACGGCGCGATGAAAAGCACGCTGTCGAAGCGGTCCATAATGCCTCCGTGCCCGGGAAAGATGGTGCCGTAATCCTTGATGCCGCACTGGCGCTTGATCACAGAGGCAAACAGATCGCCCACGATCCCCAGCAGAGAGCCGAACCCACCCAGCAGCACAACGACCACATAGTACCGCCAGCCCAGCGTATCCAGAGGCACGCCGACAAGCTGCCCATGCAGCGCTGTATAGCATGCCGTAACAACAACGCCCAGCAGCATGCTTCCCATCACGCCGCCCACGGCTCCCTCGATGGTCTTGTTGGGGCTGACGACCGGCGCCAGCTTATGCTTGCCGAACGCGCGTCCCGCAAAATATGCGGCGGAATCCCCGCCCCAGGCAAAGCCCAAAATCAGGAAAATAAAATACAGCGCATCGTAGCCGTATGTCTCGCGCGGCAGAAGCTGCTTGAGATAAATGAGGGAATAAAAGCAGAACATGATGATGCAGGAAAACAGCACCATGCCGCCCAGCTTTGCATAATTGATGGACTTTGAATTGCCGATGACACACAAAACGAGGTACAACGCAAAAATGTAGGATGCCGGAAGCATACAGATGCGAACCATATGGAAATCGCTGAACATCACCAGCAGCGTATACGGCACAAAGCCCCAATAAATATACGCAGCCTTTTCAAACCGGAACGCCTTGAACACCTCATGGATGGCGAGCAGGCAAATGGCCGCAATGACGACGTTGAACACGAAGGTGTCGAACAGCGCCATCACCGCGAACAGTACCACCAGGCCGACTGCGGAGGTAATCACTCTTGTTTTCATAGCCATGCCTCGCTTTGCTTTCAAATTCCGCCGAAGCGGCGGCTGCGGGTATTGTATTCTTCAATGGCCCGGTCCAGATCCGCCCGGGTAAAATCCGGCCATAACACGTCCATATCCACAAATTCCGCATAAGACGCCTGCCACAGCATAAAATTGGAGAGCCTGTGCTCTCCGCTGGGGCGCAGAATGAAATCCGGATCTTTCTGCCCGGCGGTATACATTACGCCCGATACCGTCTCAATGTCGATGTCCTCAGGCCGCAGCAACCCCTGCTGTACACGGCGTGCCAGGATCTGCATCCCCCGCACGATCTCCTGCCGGCCGCCATAGTTGACAGCCACGTTGAGTACCGTACCGGTGTTGCCGCGGGTTTTTTCCTCGATATCGTTCATCTGCGCCTGGTATTTGGCGGGCAGCGCCGTGCGGTCGCCCAAAAACACCACACGGTTGTTCTCCTTCTGGTAATCGTACGCCATAATAAGGTATTCGCCGAACAGCTTCATAATGCCGTTGACTTCCTCCATCGGACGCGACCAGTTCTCGGTGGAAAACGCATAAAACGTGACGCAGGCGACCTCCAGCTCGTTGCAGTAGCGGATGATATCCCGAAACACCTCTGCGCCCCTGGTGTGGCCCGCAGTGCGCGGCAGGCCGCGTTTTTTGGCCCAGCGGCCGTTCCCGTCCATGATGATTCCGATGCTCAAGCCTTTTGCAAAGCCGGGTTCATGTGCCATAATGCTCTTGACTCCTTTGTAAAAATGAATGCCGCGCGGGCTGCCGCGCGGCACACATCCAGCCGTGGAAACGCCGCGTGCGCGGGCTCCGTCAGATTTCCATGATCTCTTTGTTTTTGGCCTCGCAGGTCTTATCGATCTCCTTGACAAATTTGTCGGTAATCTTCTGCATCTCATTTTCGAGATTTTTCAAATCGTCCTCTGTCAACTCGCCCGCCTTTTTCTTCGCTTTGAATTTGTCCAGCGCGTCACGGCGGACGTTGCGCACCGCGATTTTCGCTTCCTCACCCATGTGCATGGCTTCCTTGGTGAGCTGTTTGCGCCGTTCCTCCGTAGGAGCCGGGAAAACCAGACGCATCACGCGGCCGTCGTTGGTGGGATTGATACCAATATCAGAGGTAAGGATCGCCTTTTCAATGGCGTGCATCAAAGAAGCGTCCCAAGGGCTGATGGTGAGCACGCGCGCCTCTGCCACAGAAACCGCGGCCACCTGATTGATGGGCGTGGGCGTGCCATAATAATCCACCGTCACCTTATCGAGGATGGCGGGGTTCGCACGGCCCGCGCGGATCGTCGCATGCTCCTTTACAAGATGGTTGATGACGCCGGTCATTTTGTCTTCATAGGTCTTTGTCTCTGCGCTCATAATCGTCTCTCCTCTTTTCCTTATTGCTCGACCACGAGCGTGCCGATGGGCTCACCCGCTACTGCTTTTGCAATATTTTCGGGGTGCAGGATATCAAATACCAGAATGGGCAGCGAATTATCGCGGCACATCGTCGCAGCGGTGCTGTCCATCACGGCAAGCTGGTCCGCCAGCACACGGCTGAACGTAAGCGTGTCGTATTTTTTTGCATCTGCATATTTTTTGGGGTCCTTGTCGTAAACGCCGTCCACCATCGTCGCCTTGAAGATGATATCCGCGTTGATCTCCGCAGCGCGCAGCGCCGAAGCTGTGTCCGTGGAAAAGAACGGGTTGCCCGTTCCGCAGGCCAGAATGATGACTCTCCCTTTTTCCAGATGGCGGATGGCCCGGTTGCGGATATAAGGCTCGGCGATCTGCTGCATGGACAAAGCTGTCTGCACACGCACCTCTACGCCCAAATGCTCCAGGGCGTCAGCCACGGCCAGCGCATTCATGGCCGTGGCCAGCATACCGATCTGATCCGCACGGGTACGCTCCATCTCGCCGCTGGAGCGGCCGCGCCAAAAGTTGCCGCCGCCCACCACGATCGCGATCTCAGCACCCAAATCGTGGGCGTCTTTGATGCCTTTACAAATGGTCTGGATGGTATCCATGTCCAAGCCAAAGCCTTTGTCCCCGGACAGCGCCTCCCCGCTCAGTTTCAGCAACACGCGTTTGTATTTCACCGACATAGCAGCACCCCATCGAAGCAATTTCATTTTCTCATCTATTTTACATGATTTTACCTGTAAAGTAAAGCCGTCAAATATACTTTTGCGCAAGCGGCAGTTCTGCAAGCTCGATGCGAAGCATCGTTTCGCGGGAATCGCCGCTGTATGGCAGCGGCACACTGGAAAGCACATCTGTCTCCGCCCCAGGCAGACGTACCGGCAGCTCTACGATAAAACGCGCACCGCGCTCCGTCCGGTTTTCCGCATGAATTTCTCCCCCCTGCATCCGTGCAAACTGCTGCGCAATATACAGCCCCAGACCGGAGCCTCCCCGCTCCCCCTGCCCGCGCCAGAATTTTTCAAACAAGTGCGGCAGCGCCTGCTCGGGAATACCGCAACCATCGTCCTCCACAACGATACGCGCATACAGCCCATCCCTCTCCAGCAGAACGAACACCGCGCCGCCCCCGGGTGTGTGCTTAAGCGCATTGGAAAGCAAGTTCAGCACGATCCTGTCCAGACGCTGCGTATCGCACAGCAGACCGCACGGACCTTTGGAACGGTTTTCAAACCGCAGCGTAACGCCGCACGCCTGAGCATAAGGTCGGGCGCCCTCCACTGTTTCCGCAAGCGCAGCGGCAAGGTCCGTGTACTCTTCCGTCTGAACGTTTTTTACGTCCGCGTATTGCGCATCCAGAATGTTTGCCGCCAGACGCAGCGTCTTATACAAGTTCTGCTCCGCATAATCCAGATACTTTTCCACTCCGTCCGCAATATCCTTGCCAGGCCGGCACAGCCTGCGCCGCAGCAGCTGCAGCGAGGACAGCACAACCGTCAGAGGTGTCTTGAATTCATGAGACAGCATGGCCGCCTGTTCCCATTCTGAAGCAGAAGCCCCGCTTATCCCGACCGTCTCTTTCTCCCGGAACAGCTTCGGCAGACGCAGTGCAAGACTTCGCGTCAGGCGCTCGGCTCCGGCCAGAGCCGCATCCTCCGGGATTCCCAATACGCTGCACAAAGCAGCGCCGTGTACCGCGCCGTCCTCCGCCGGAAGCGGAAACAGCCAATTTCCCGCCTTGCCGCCGTTCTGCGCACAAACGCAAACAGGCTTGCCGGCGCAATGCGCCAGGCAAGCCAATATCATATCATCTTCGTTTTCCGTCCGGGCCCGTGTGATTTGCCCCGGGAACGTCAATTCCTTCAGCAAAGTACCGAGCCGGACCACAAATCGGACTTCCTCTGCTCCCAGCAGCGTCCTCAACGCCTCCGCTGCAGCCAGCAGGACTGCTTCCGCGCGCGTTTGCGGCGGAGCCGTCTGTTCAAAATATTGCAGCAACACCGCATTGACATCTATTCTCATGCGCCCGGCACGCCCCTCCTAGAGCAGATTGTGCAGCCGGATCCCCGCCGCCATCAGTGTAAGGAACCGGCCGTTGGACAAATGTAATGCATCTTCTTTATGTCCCAGCTTCAAGAGCGCATGCAGCGCTTCTGAATCCACCTCAAATATCTGCTGGATCACCTTTCGCAGCGCTTTTTCAACGCATTGCTCCGTAGTACCGTTCCGGGCCGCGATTTCCGCGTATACGTCCTTGCTCATCAGGCAGGTGCCCTGATGCGTAAGAAGAATCAGCAGTGCCTGTTCCAAATACAGAAATCCAACGGCGCTCGTCTGCACACCCAAGTCTATCACCGCTTTGGACACAATGTGCTCCAGTGTGCACTTCTTTTGGGAAGGGGCCTCGCCTGCAAGCGTACGGATGCGGCGCATCAGCAGCTCCAGCTGGTACGGCTTCAGCAGAAACCAATCTGCTCCCTGCGCCAACGCCGCCCGGGCAATATGTTCCTGCCCATACGCGCTGATCGCAATCACCTTCGGACGCTTCGGCGGCGGATTCTCCCGCAGCTCGTTGAGCAGATCCACACCGTCCATGTTGGGCATCACGATATCCAGGAGCAAAACGTCCGGCTGTTCCGTTTGGAGCTTGGCCAGCGCTTCAAGCCCATCACATGCTTGGCCGCAGCAGGCCATATCGGACTCCAGCTCCAATGCATCCTTCAGCAGGTCATTCTGGATCGGATCGTCCTCGGCGATCAGCACTCGGATCTTCGCGTTTTCATTCATACAGCCCACTCACTCTTCCGCGCCGCACGGCAAAAGGCCCGCGCGCCGGATGTCCTCCACAATCCCCCGCACGGCGCACGGCTCCACCGCATTTTCCCACAGGAAAACAAGAAGACGGCAAGTCCCCTCCTGCGTATCGCAGATTGCCCGGCAGGATTGCGTGTCCCGGCCTCCGGCCTGCAGCACCGTAACGGAAACCCCATAGCGAAGCGCACATCCCGGGTCTGTTGTAAGGGCATACTGCAAAATATGCGCGGACTGCAGCGGCCCTAAGTCTGTAAAATTGCGTGTATAGAGCACTTCCGTCGTTTTCATTGCCATTCCTCCACTTTTAAAACCAATATTTATGCAATATTGCTTTATAAGTGTAAAGGAGCAAAGGCACACCGTGCAAGCGAAAATTATCGACCATTTTCGACAAACGGTATTTTTTACAGTATATCACATTTTCCGGCGGCCGCAAAGGCGTTTGCAAAGAACGTCTGCGCGGATACAGTATATCCGCACAGACGTTTTGGGAAGACAGCACTCAATAGTTTTCGGCGCGCAGTTCAAAATAAGCTTGGGAATGCTTGCAGATAGGACACACCTGCGGTGCGGAGCTTCCACAATGGATATGGCCGCAATTGCGGCAAACCCAGATCATTTCCCCGCCCCGTTCGAACACAAGGCCTTCCTCAATATTCTGCACAAGGCGCAGATATCGCTCTTCATGCGTCTTTTCGATGTTTGCCACACCTTCGAACAGGAATGCAAGTTCATCAAAGCCTTCTTCCCGTGCTGTTTTGGCGAATTCCGCGTACATGTCGCTCCACTCATAATGCTCGCCCGTAGCTGCGTCTCTGAGATTTTCCAGCGTGTCCGCGATGCCGCCGTTGAGCGCCTTGAACCACAACTTTGCGTGCTCCCGCTCATTACCGGCCGTTTCCTCAAAAATCGCTCCGATTTGTCCGTAGCCTTCGCTCTTGGCTTTCGAGGCATAATAGGTATACTTATTTGTAGCCTGAGACTCCCCGGAAAAAGCCGTGATCAAATTGGCCTCTGTTTTCGATCCTCTGAGTTCCACTGCAGCGTCCTCCCACATGATAATTTTTTCAAAAAGCTCTTGACATTTTCTTTTGAATGTCTTATCCTATTATAGGTGACAGCACGGTGCTTCATTCACCGCCTGTCAAAAATAAGCGTGGGCCCGTAGCGCAGCTGGGAGCGCGTACGGTTCGCATCCGTAAGGTCGAGGGTTCGATCCCCTTCGGGTCCACCATAACGAAAAAAGCTGAACTTTTGCTCATTTGCAAAAGTTCAGCTTTTTGTTTTACAAAAGGCTCTGCACCTTAAAGGCACAGCACAATAGCTTTTTGATGCTATTTATCCTTTCGTTTAAATCCATCACACAAGCGCAATCAGCCTAGCGCATATACAACAATTCCCATAACAATCATACATAATGCCAAAATTTTTTTGCTGTTGAGTTTTTCTTTGAAAATCACAACACCGAAAACAGTAATATAAAAATAAGCTGTTGTTTCCAAAACGGGGCCAAGAGATACCGGCATTCCTTTATAGGCGAGGATGCCTAGCAACGTTGTACCAAAAAAAATCCCATATGCGAATATTACCAGTGGATTTAAATACTCTTGCACAACACTGCTATATTTGCGCATCGCAGCCTTTTTCAGCATTACCTGGCTCACCGATGAGAGGAATACCCCTAACAATGAAATCAGAGCATAAGGCAACACTGCAGAGAAATCAGTCATCTGTTGCCCTCCTCTTCTGTGATTTGCTGTCCGAGAATGCATACAATATTACGCCCACCACAATAATTGCCGCTCCAATACACTTTTGCAGCGTAATATCTTCCTGAAAAAGTAACGCTCCCCAAACCATGCCCCACACCACAGTCACAGCTTTGTTTGCGTATGCTGTGGTCAAAGGCATGCGTTTAATGATTTGTTGCCATAAAAGCGCATATATGCCTAGCAACAAAATCACCAGCCCATAGAAAAGAACGAACTTAAAGCTCAAGAAAGGCTGCTGCCCAGCCAACTTAGAACAAACCGGAGACAGGCTGAATATCAGCATCAATACATGCAGTAGCACATAAGTTTTAATCTTCTGTGCCTTTTCCATCTCTTTCCTCCTGTTTTTCAAAGTTCAATCGTTTTTCTTCCACGACCAGCGGACGATTCATAATACGGGCATTCATACTCATAATGTACTCACCCAACAGACCGATAAAAAACAGTTGAACACCTCCAAAAAAGCAGGTGAGAATGAGCATAGGTGCCGACCCGGCGATGAACCGGTCCCAGTAAACGAGCTTCATCACCAGATAGACCAATGCCAGCAAAAAGCTGATTCCCGATATCAGAAAACCAGCGAACGTGGCGAGGCGCAGCCCGACTTTTGTATAGCTGGTAAACGACAGCATGGCAGCATCATATAAACTGTACCAGTTGTTGTGCGTCTTTCCCGCGCGCCTCTGGGGCTGGGTATACTCTATATCCTTGCGCTCGTAGCCCAGCTCCGCTACAATCCCACGAATAAACGGCGTCGGATCTTTCAAATCACGCAAAACTTGCACGAAGCTTTTGTCATACAGTCCAAAGCCCGTGAAATGCTCAATCTGCTCTACGCTGCTCATTTTTTTAATCGCCTTATAATAACAAGAACGCAGAAAATAAACAAGCCTATTTTCCTTGCTGGAGGTTTTGATGCCGCAGACGATCTTGTATCCTTTTTCCCACTCACGGACAAAAACCGGAATCAAATCAACAGGGTCCTGAAAATCAGCGCAAATGGAAATGGTGCAGTCACCCGTCGTCTGTAAAATCCCATAGTAAGGGCTGTTGAATTGGCCAAAATTTTTCGCATTGAAAATCCCTTTTACCTTCGGATTTTCCTCACAAATTTTCTCGATGATACGCCGTGTTCCATCCGTCGATTTATTGTCGATAAACAGAATTTCATAATCGTACCCGGGCAATTCGCGCTCCAACTCATCTTTGACCGCCTCATAGATAGGGCGGGCATTTTCTTCCTCATTGTAGCACGGAATCATGATGCTGATTTTTTTCTTCATTCGTTTTATCTGCCTTTCGCCCAATCTACCGTTTTTTGAATTCCCTCTTCAAAGGACACCCGGGGACGGAAGCCCACATCCTGTGTTAGTGAGGATATATCGGCACACAAATACATTACCTGGTTTTCAGGATATGGCAACGCGCCAAGCGCCACAGGAAGCGCTGGATTCACTGCGTCGCGGATGGCGGCAATATAATTTTTCAAGCGCTGCGTCTGCCCGCTACCTAGAGGATATACCATCCCGCTTTTTCCTTTTTCCGCCATCAGCAGCAATGCCTGAGCTGCATCTTCGCTGTACAGATAATCCCATTCCTGTTCGCCCGGCGTATAGCGCGGACACTCCCCGCGCAAAAGCGCAGAAATACCGCTCATCACCATACTGTTTGGATTGTCATACGGACCGTACACGCTCAAGATGCGTGCCCAAACATGTTGTATGCCCTTTTGGGCACAAGCAATGCGCGTCATCTGCCCCGCGCATAATTTTGCGATGCCATACCCATTTTCCGGGAACACAGGCGTATCTGCGCAAAGCTTCCCCTCCACTCGGCCGTATTCCGCCTGACTACCAGCTCCCACAAAAATCTTGCACCCCAAAGACGCCGCAAGTTCCACAGCCTCCAGCGCATACTCCACATTTTTGTTTTGCTGAAACATATCATTGCGGGCCGCACCTACCGTCCCCGTCCAAGCCAAATGAAAAAACGCATCACAGCTGTCATCCAGTTCCACTGCAGCTTCCCGCAACCGTGTGAGATCTGCAAAGCATACCCGCACTCGCGGGTGCTGTGGGATATTTTCCCGCCGTACACTACCGGGTCGGCACAGCACAGTCACCGCAATGTCTCTTTCTGCCAATACCCGCACCAAAGCTGTCCCGACGGCGCCTGTCGCTCCCGTCACAATCGCTCTATGCAACGTCCTCATGCTTCCGGCACCATCGGGATAAACATATTCTGTGCAAGCTCTTCCCGCGGGAGAAAAGGAGCCAAGTCCTCCAGCGGAGGGGATACCAACGTACCGTTTTCCAAACGCTTGGTGGAGGATTTCGGCTCGAAAACTTGCTCTGTTGAAACAAATACTTCACAAAAAGTCGGCCCATCAACTGCAAGCGACTCCTCCACTACCCGCTGCATTTCTTTATTGGAGTGCGCCGCAAAGTATGGATAGCCAAACACCCGTGCCAATTTGCTGAAATCCGGGAAAGACAAATCTCCCGATTCCGGCCCGATACCGACTTTACAATGGTCTGCGAATAAATTGTTCTGTGTTTGACGGATGGAATGGTACCCCTCATTGTTAATCAGAAAAATTTTAATCGGCAGAGCGTTTGTGATAATCGTCTGCAATTCCTGAAGGTTCATCATAATGCTGCCGTCCCCTTCTAAGCAGACCGTCGTTCTTCTTTTATTGGCAACACAACCGCCAATGGCCGCAGGCAGACCATAGCCCATGGAGGCAACGGCATTGCTGTTAAAAAAACGTGTTCCTTCTTTAATAACATATGCCTGATGACCCGCAACGCAACAAGTGCCATTACTCACAACTGTAAGCGTACGGGGCGGAAGTTGCGTGCTTAAATAGTCAACGAATGCATAGGCATTGGCGTGCAGCCCGTCTTCCTGCCAATGACGCGGCAAAACAACAGGATATTTTTCCTTCCATTTCCGACACGCCGTTACCCATTCCCTACCTTGAAAAAGCGGCTGCTCTATGCCGTTCAGCCGCGTGTTCATTTGCTCAAAAAAGTCCTTTGCATCCGCGTGAATGGGCATTTCTACATGTAAAGTATGTTTTTTCAATTCTGCCTCATCCACATCGACCATAATCACTTCGGCTTCACGCGCCCATGTCTTCCAGTTATATCCCACGACTCGAATCGGCAGACGGTTACCGACGGCCAGAATCAAATCTGCGTTTTGCACTGCGAAATTTCCGGGCCTGTTCCCCATATTTCCGCCGCGTCCCACATAGAAGGGATGTTCCGTCTCAATCAGGTCGATAGCGTCCCAATAAGTGCAAACCGGGATGCCAAGTTTTTCCACAGCGGAACGAAAGGCGTCGTATCCCCCTGAAAGGCGGATACCATTACCCGCGTACAGCACTGGACGCTTGGCAATTCGAATCTTTTCCAGCACTGTTTCCACCGTCTCTGCCGTGATCGATACTGGAAAAGACCGTGCATCCTCCGTCGGGTCGTAGCCGCGCAGGCCCTCTGTCTCAATCGTCATACCCTGGTAATTGACAGGGATGTCGATCCAACACGGTCCGGGCCGACCGTGCGTGGCCAGATAAAAGGATTTTTCCAGCATATAACGGATATCCGCCGGATCCTCCAGCATCGCGGCATATTTGCACATGCAGGAGACCGCCCGTGTAATGTCAAACTCCTGATCTCCCACCGCGCGTAGCGGCAGGCCGCCGGTAAAGCGTTCCGCATATCGCGCCGTGGTATCGTAACGCACCTGCCCGGAAATGACCAGCATCGGGATAGAATCCAGCCAACCGCCCAATACACCTGTAATTGCATTGGTTCCGCCCGGTCCTGTCGTAACGCACAGGGCTGCGATCCGGTTTTCCAAACGGGCATAGGACTCTGCCGCGATGGCACAGGCCTGTTCGTGGTGGTTAAACGTGCAGTGCAAACCAGCTTTATGCCCAAGGGCATCGTTTAAGTGCATCGCACCGCCGCCCGTCACCATAAAGCAGTCGGTAATGTCGTGTGCGGTCAAAAAATCTGCAACGTAATCTGCCAGGCGTATTTGCATATGCTCCTCCTAAGGTTATTTCTGCTTGTTGATTGGAGTATGAAATCGGCACTTGCACCTCTGACGCTCTTAGCAAAAACCATTGTTCTGCATGACAATAGTTTTTTGCCCATAGACTTTACTGCACCGCTTCCAATATCACCTTGGCCATATAGTCGAGCATTTCATCCGTCATGCCAGGATACACGCCTACCCAAAAGGTATTGTTCATGATGAAATCTGTATTTTCCAAGCCGCCGACAACCCGGTAACCCCGACCGGTGGCGCGCATCTCGTCAAAGCAAGGATGTTTAATAAGATTGCCGGAAAACAGAAGGCGTGTCTGCACATTGTGCTCTTCTACATAGCGAGTCACGGCATTGCGGTCGAGACCGGATTCCGGACGCAGCGAAATCAAAAAGCCGAACCAACTGGGGCGGCTGCTCGGACACGGCTCTGGAAGAATGAGTTTATCGCTCGCATGCGCAAGTGCGGCACGCAGGCGCTCCCAATTGTGGCGACGGCGCTCAATAAAAGAAGGGAATTTTTTCAGCTGTTCGCATCCGATGGCAGCCTGCATATCTGTTACTTTCAAATTATAACCGAAGTGGCTGTACACATATTTATGGTCATACCCCTGCGGGAGTTCACCGTACTGCCCGTCAAACCGATGCCCACAGAAGTTGTCACGGCCGGACGGACACACACAATCACGCCCCCAGTCACGAAAGCTCTTGATGAGGCGGTTCAATTTGGGATCGTTGGTATACACACAACCGCCCTCGCCCATCGTCATGTGATGGGGCGGATAGAAACTTGACGTACCGATATCTCCGATGGTCCCGGTGTATTTTGTTTCACCACGGATGGTATACTGTGTGCCCAGCGCGTCGCAATTATCCTCTACCAGCCACAGGTCGTACTTGTCGCAGAAAGCCTTTATTGCGCTCAGATCAAACGGATTGCCCAGCGTGTGCGCAACCATCACCGCTTTTGTTTTTTCGCTGCGGGCTGCCTCCAGCTTCGACACATCAATGTTGTACTGCGGAATGGTCACATCAACAAACACCGGCACTGCACCGTACTGGATCGCGGGCGTTACCGTAGTAGGAAAACCGCATGCCACGGTGATGATTTCATCGCCTTTTTTGATGCGTCGCTCACCCAATTCCTGTGCTGTCAGCGCCATGAATGCAAGAAGGTTCGCAGAGGAACCGCTGTTTACCAGATTTGCATATTTAACACCCAGCCACTGGGCAAACTCTTTTTCAAACTGATCCGAAAAGCGGCCAGTCGTCAGCCAAAAGTCCAATGTGGCATCCGCAAGTGCGCACATCTCTTTTTCATCAAAAACACGGGCCGCATAAGTGATGCGGTCACCTTCCTGAAAAGGGACTTTCTTCTCCTTGTATGCGTGATAGTACTCTGCCACGCTTTTCAGAATTTCAGCGCGCGCCTGTGTCTCTGTCATATTTTCAAACATACGTTTACCCCTTTACCGCTTAAAAAACGCTTCGATTTCCCTATCCATTTCCGCCCGGACATCTTCGCCCGCAAGCCAAGCACGTGTCCATGCTACAGTGTTTTCCACCGCATCTGCAATATGCCACTGCGCCTGCCAGCCAAACACCGTTTTCAGTCTACTACAGTCCAATTTTAAAAAGTTCGCTTCATGCGGGCCTTCCGCCGCGCATTTTTTCCAGTTTTGCCCTTCTCCCCATGCGCGGCAGAACATCTCTACAAGAGCGCCTGTTGTAACACAATCACAATCATCAGGCCCTACATTGTAGTAGCCCGCAAAATCGGTGTCCTCATACTGTTTCTGCGCAATCATCAGATAGGCACGCAAAGGCTCCAATACATGCTGATACGGACGGGTAGAATACGGGTTCCGCACAACAACAGTTTTTCTTTCCATTGCTGCTCGGATGCAGTCTGGAATGATACGATCATTGGCAAAATCGCCTCCGCCGATGACATTACCCGCACGCGCTGTAGAAACAGCAACCGATTTTTGTTCAAAAAAACTGTTTTTATAGCTATGTGTCACAAGTTCCGAACAGCTCTTACTGTTTGAATAGGGGTCGAAGCCGTCCAACGAATCGTTTTCGCGGTATCCCCATTCCCATTCATTGTTGTGATAGACCTTATCAGTCGTGATATTCACAACTGAGCGAGGAGGCGTGCCATCAGCGAGACGCACGCATTCCAAGAGGTTTACTGTTCCCATCACATTCGTTTCATAGGTATAACGCGGATCCTTGTAGCTGTCGCGCACGATAGGCTGAGCTGCAAGATGCAACACAATTTCCGGATCAGCTGCATCAAAGGCTTTTTTCAGTGCCGCCATATCTCGAATATCCCCAATGACAGAATGTACATCACGTTCGATTTTCGCAATTTCAAACAGGTTGGGGTTAGTCGGCGCCGGTAGACTATACCCTGTCACCTCTGCTCCGAACTTTGCAAGGATGTGGCAAAGCCAACTTCCCTTAAAGCCTGTATGCCCTGTAACAAAAACGCGTTTTCCGTTAAAAAAATCAAAATCCAGCATTTACTCCTCCCACACTTTCCAGGGAGCTTGCCCGGAAGCCCACATTTCCTCCAGCTTCTGTTTCTCTCTCTGCGTGTCCATACACTGCCAGAAGCCGTCATGCTTATACGCTATTAGCTGACCATCTTTTGCAAGATTTTCTAAAGGTGCCTTCTCCAATACGGTGGAATCTCCTTCGATATATTCAAACATCTGCGGCTCACATACCATAAAGCCCACGTTGATCATACTTCCATCGGATTCGCTTTTTTCACGGAAGCCAGAAATCTCATTATTCTTTTCGATTTCAAGCACGCCAAAACGCTGTCCAATGTTCGTTGCTGTCATCGTGCAGTATTTGCCGTGACTCTTATGATATTCCAAGAGCTTTGCGATGTCCACATCCGACACACCGTCACCGTACGTCAGGAAGAATGGCTCGTCGCCTACAAATTTGCGAATGCGCTTGACGCGTCCGCCTGTCATTGTGTTGAGGCCCGTGTCCACCACGGTCACCCTCCACGGCTCCGCAAAGTTGTCGTGCACCTCCATCGAATTCGTCTGCAGATCAAACGTGATATCCGACGTGTGCAGGAAGTAATCCGCAAAGAATTCTTTGATGACATGCTGCTTATAGCCCGCACAGATGACGAACTCGTTAAAACCGTAGTGAGAATACAGCTTCATAATATGCCACAAAATGGGCTTCTCCCCAATCTCAATCATTGGCTTGGGTTTTAGATGGCTTTCTTCTGAAATCCGCGTGCCGAAGCCGCCTGCCAAAAGGACAACTTTCATATCGCTTCTCCTCTGATGCTCTGATGTCAAAATCCTATCACAGATTTTATTTATTATATCATGACGCCGCGTAGTGGCCTCAACAAAACCGCATCCATTGCGGTTTTGTGTGGTTCACTGTTCTCAAACCCATGCGCGATAAGCGCATCAGCGCGCAAAGTGCGCGTGGCCGCGCAAGCGGTAGCTTTGAGGTTATTATACCATATCTCACCGTCAAAGGAAACAGTCCGCGCTTTTCCAGTCAAACAACCTTTGCTCCGGCATAATAATGTTCCAGAATCTGTTTGTAATTCCAGGATTCCTTGGCAATATATCCTGCCGCACCATACTGGCTCATTCCGACGCCGTGCCCGTTTCCGTTCGAGACGAACGTCCAGTTGCTGCCGTTATACTTCCAGCTCGTCAGATTCGCACCATACAGGCCCCAGCAGTTTTCATAGAACGTACCGCCGCTGACCTTGACGCCGCACACAACGGCATAATCGATGTTCCCGTGCGCGTCGGTATGGATCTCCGTGATCCAGAGCTCGGGATTGTTCGCATAGGCGCTGTACTGCAACTGCCCCACCATCTTGATGATGTTGCTGCGCATACCGCTCTGAAGCGTTCCGCTGCTGCCGTAGTAATCCTCAATGGAGATTGTGGACGTTCTGGGATAATACTTTGCCGCACCGGCCATCTGGCTGTCGTATTTGCTTTCGACGCTCGTGAGATACGGCACAGACATCCATCCCATATTGGCCGCGGAATTGGTATAGCTTCCGGAGCAGGAGGTGTACACGGCGTTGATCACCGCACCGTTGTAAACAATCATCTCGTTCTTGACGGCTTCCACCGCTTCGCTCAGGCCAGAATAGCCGCTGTACGCCTTCAGGCCGACCTGAGGCACCATGCCGCGGTTGAGCATATACACCAGATACGAGTGCGCGGCCACAGCCTGCGCCTTGTACAGTTCTGTTCTCTCGCCCGCATCCGTCAGACCGAGACCGCCGCCGACTTCGTTGGCGACGATCTGCTTGGTCAGCTCGGTGATATTCCCGGTGACCTGTTTTCCGGTGTTGATATCGTACACCGTGATCATAGTATATCCGCCTGTGTAATCATTCACCGGATGGAACGTATACGTCTTGTAGCAGTAGTTTAGGTCTACGTTTCCGGAGATGCCGTTGACCTGTCCGACGTTGCTGTACTGCCACATCATATAGCCGTTTGTGGCCGGCGACGAAGAACTCCAGCGCGCAATCCAGGCGTTGTACCCTTCATTGATAAGCTGCTGGCCGTTGAACCAGTTCTGCGCATAGCTGTCGCTGGTGTAAAAGCCGGACTGCGTGCCGAGGATCTGCTCCACGGCGTCCATGCCCGTTCGCACCGCCTCGGTGCGGGATTCGTATGTTGTGTGTTTATCCAGCCAGTTCTTGTCCTCGTAATCGATGAAGAACGGCATGTCGAGGATAACGCCGGAATTCTTCAGGGCATTCCACTCGCTGGAGTTCGCAATGAACTGCACTTCCGCCAGCGCCTCCGCACCGTTGAACGCCTCGCTGAACCAGTATGCGCCGACCAGCAGGCCTGCCGACTTCGCGCCCATCACGTTCTGCACGAACATGGAGTCCATCACGTAGTTGTTTGCGCTGTTGCTCCAGTGCATGGCGCGGACGATCACGAAAGAGATGCCGTCCGACTTCACCTTGTTCCAGTCGATCACGCCCTGCACGGAAGAGACGTCGATTCCTCGATTGCCTACCAATGCACCCGTTTCAAGATTGAAATAGTAGTCGACACCATCAATTCTCTGCAGTCCATACTGCACATTCCACTGTTCGGGATGGAAGTAATACCGATCCTTTCCCACCCATTGCAGGCCGCGGAAGGCTTTTCCGTCTCCGCCCACATAGTATTTCCAGTCATGTGAACCGATCCAGGTGTTCACCGCAACGCTGTCATCTCCGGCGATGAAATACAGTTCATCGCCGATGACCTGCCAGCCGCCAGCCGCCGATGCTGCGCAGTAGATATTCTGATACGGGCCAAACAGATAATATTTTCCTTCAATGGCATGCAGGCCTTCCGGATATGCCTTTCCGTCCGAACCGACATAATATTTCCACGGGTTTTCCCCAATCCACTGGCTGACTAGTATGGATTCCTTGTCTGTCGAGTAATACAAAGCGGACTCATAGGTGTTCCAGCCTGAATTGGCAAAGCGAATCAAACACTGAACAACATTAAACAAATAGTATTTGCCGCCGATTTCGTGCACACCGTTACGTACCGCCTTGGCATCTGCACCGACATAGTATGTCCAGTCACCGCTGCCGATCCACTGGCTGCGGGCAAGACGTCCGTCCGCATTGAAATAGAACAGATCGCCGCCGAAGTTCTGCCAGCCCATGCTCACCATCTTGTGGTCGGAGTCAAAGTAATAGGTATCCGACCCGATATCCGTGAAGCTCGTCGCGGCCTTTCCGTCTGCGCCGAACCAGTATTTGGCAGAATTTTCTGCCTTCCAGCTGTTTTTCAAGATTGAATTGTCGTTCTGAAAATAGTACAGATCCTGTCCGATCGTCTGCAAACCGAGCTGACGAAGCAAAGTCTGCAGCGCAGTAAAGTAAAAGGTCTTTCCTTCCACATCATGGAAACCGTTGCGGAGAGCCTTGGCGTCCGCACCGACATAGTACGTCCAGTCGCCGCTACCGATCCACTGGCTGCGGGCAAGACGTCCGTCCGCATTGAAGTAGAACAGGTCGCCGCCGAAGTTCTGCCAGCCCATGCTCACCATCTTGTGGTCGGAGTCAAAGTAATAGGTATCCGACCCGATATCCGTGAAGCTCGTCGCGGCCTTTCCGTCTGCGCCGAACCAGTATTTGGCAGAATTTTCTGCCTTCCAGCTGTTTTTCAAGATTGAATTGTCGTTCTGAAAATAGTACAGATCCTGTCCGATCGTCTGCAAACCCAACTGACGGAATAATGTCTGCCAGGTGGTAAAGTAATAGGTCTTTCCTTCTACATCCTGAAAACCATTATAGAGGGCTTTGGCATCCGCACCGACATAGTACGTCCAGTCGCCGCTACCGATCCACTGGCTGCGGGCAAGACGTCCGTCCGCATTGAAGTAGAACAGGTCGCCGCCGAAGTTCTGCCAGCCCATGCTTACCATCTTGTGGTCGGAGTCAAAGTAATAGGTATCCGACCCGATATCCGTGAAGCTCGTCGCGGCCTTTCCGTCTGCGCCGAACCAGTATCTTGCGGATTCTTCCTCCTGCCAGATGTTTTTCAGGATCGAATTGTCATCCTGAAAATAGTACAAATCCTGTCCGATCGTCTGCAAACCCAACTGACGGAATAATGTCTGCCAGGTGGTAAAGTAATAGGTCTTTCCTTCTACATCCTGAAAACCATTATAGAGAGCTTTGGCATCCGCACCGACATAGTATGTCCAGTCGCCGCTGCCGATCCACTGGCTGCGGGCAAGACATCCGTCCGCGTTGAAATAGAACAGATCTCCTCCAAGATTCTGCCAGCCCATGCTCACCATCTTGTGATCGGAGTCAAAGTAATAGGTATCCGACCCGATATCCGTGAAGCTCGTCGCGGCCTTTCCGCCTGCGCCGAACCAATATTTCGCACCATCCTGTTCGATCCATCGATTCGTGACCGGAGCGCCGTTTTCATAATAATACAGCTCTCCGTCTTCACCGTAATGAAAACCGTCTTCGATTTGCTGATCGTCCTGAACAAGATCCATCTGATCTTCGTCTTCCTCAAGACCATCTGTCTCATCTTTCGCCGTTTCATCCTTTTCGGAAGAATCACCATCATCAGATGTCTCGCCATCTTCCGGCGAGACCGTGCCCTCTGGCGTCTCGCCCTCTTCCGGCGGGACCGTGCCCTCGGGCATCTCGCCCTCTTCCGGCGGGACCGTGCCCTCGGGCATCTCGCCCTCTTCCGGCGGGACCGTGCCCTCGGGCATCTCGCCCTCTTCCGGCGGGACCGCGCCCTCAGGCGTCTCGCCCTCTTCCGGCGGGACCATGCCCTCTGGCGTCTCGCCCTCTTCCGGCGGGATCGTGCCCTCGGGCGTCTCGCCCTCTTCCGGCGGGACCGCACCCTCTGGCGTCTCGCCCTCTTCCGGCGGGACCGCGCCCTCGGGCGTCTCGCCCTCTTCCGGCGGGACCGCGCCCTCAGGCGCAGCATTGAGAGAAGTGAACTTTTCATGCTCCGACACATAATTTGCCTGCGCAATATCTGAAAGCTCCCTCTGCTCCGCCGCAAACGAAGGAAATGAAAACAGACAAATATACACTACACACACAGTCAGCGTGCGAATCAAAGATTTACTTTTCATATTGCTTTCTCCTAAAAACAATCATGTGATGGATAAATCGGAACAGAATCAACAAGATACAAACAATCGAAATCAGAACCCCGGTCTGGAACGGGACAGAATGATAACTCAATTCAATCTGGTGCATCCCCGGCTCCAAATAAACGCCAAGATACGTGGTATCCACCAGAAGAAGCTCCTGCGATTCTCCGTCCACCGTAACTTTCCAGCCGCTTTCATACGGAATGCTGAACTTCAGAATGGCGGGATGATCCGTTTCCACGATGCCAGTGATACGGCTATCCCGAAACTCCTGAATTTGGAGAGCGTTCTCCTGAATCTCCCGTGTAAGTGCGCGCAGTTCCTCATCGTTCCGCGAACTCACGGTAACGCCACTCACCATTTCCAAAACATCCGTCTGTGCATCCGGAAACGAGACTTCTATGCGGGAAATTCCGATATAAGGCAATGTGACCGTTCCCTCATTTCCAATCACAAGCACTTCCAGAGGACTTTCTCCCATCTCACGGTCATTTGCATCAAAGCAACGTATCTGCAGAAGCTGTTTTTCATCGTCGCTTTGATTCAGCATGAAAGTCAGCGCAAGCGTATCCTTACTCGTTTCCTGCAGCCGGACGTCGACGCCTTCCTCCGTTACGGAACTCGCCGCTTCCCACACATTCAAAGGAACCGCCGGCTTCGTGTCATTTTCCATGGACTGAAACAGTGCGCTCTCCTCTTCCACAAGGGCAGAAGAATAGAACAGTAATTGTTTTTCGTAGGCCAACATTTCATCTGCCTGATCTCTGGTAAAATATCTGCTGACACAATATCCCAACGGAAGCGCATTGTCGTTCCGATAAATATATACATTCTCTACCTGCCCCATTTGGGTATAACCTGCATACGCATCCTCCGCATGCGTCAGAAGATACTTGACATCTGCCTGATTGCGCAGATCTTGAGCGCCGTCAAAACCGTATAAATAGTTTGAAGACGGCATCTTCAGTGAAAATTCCTGAATGAATTTTCCAAAATTTCTCTGAATGAAGGGCCGGTACAGCTTCTCGCTGTAGTAGTTCTGAACAAGAGAATCGTTCAAATCAACTTTGGCATATGTTTTGGAAATCCGATAAAAGCCGTTATCTTGGGTTTCAATCCATTGGATTGCGTCCGAGCTGGAATCAAAATATTCCGACGTCTGCAAAACAGACCGAGGAAGCAAACTTCGGGTATTGACCGTGACAAATGCGTTCCCCGTCAAGTCAAACATCAGCACAAACAATAAAAATCCAGCCGCAGCCCGGGTCAACCCTTTCCGATCTGCCCAGCACATCGCAATCATCAGTCCGATCAGCGTCAATCCCGCGATACATGTGCTTTGCACGGAAGTTTCGATAAGCAGCTCACCTGTAAACTGACTTTGCGCTGACAGAATGAACCAAATCAAAAACAAAGTGATCGGAATTCCTGCAAAAATAAGCGCATAGCGCCCCACTCCAGGCCGACGCAGTGCTCGTACTCCGCATGCCGTACCGAGGCAGAACAACGGAACCATCGCATAATACCATCGATAGGAATCTGTGCTCAGAGCGTTGAACAAGATATTGAAAACATGCGGAACAAGCAAGGTCGATACAATAAAAAAGGCGATCCACGCAAACTTTTTCCGGCTTCTGTACTCTTTTACCGACAGCGCTGCTACCAATGCGAACAGTGTAAATATTCCAGTGTACACGCATGGTGCTTCGTAAAAGTTGCGAATTCCAACAAACTCGTGAATTCCGAGAAGACCATTGGAGAGGAATCTGCACAAGAGCGTATACCACTCCGACGAGTTGATCCACGAAAAATCCCATACTTTGTTTCCGTTTACGCGCGGGTTGTTCAGCAGATTAAACACCTGCGGCAAAAAACTCCACATTGCAGCACCCATTCCGAGCAGAATGGGCCACAGGCAGTGCCAAACGTATTTCCAGAAACGCCGCCAGAGCGAACTTTTTCCGGCGTTGCATTGCCGCGTTGTAAAAAAGCGCAGCAAAGCATAAAGCGCTAAAAAGAGCAGCGAAATGTACAGAAAATACGCCGAAAAGATTCCGAGCAGAAAAACCGAGACGAAAAAGGGCAGCCAGATTTTTTTCCGCTGATACAATTCAAATCCCCACATCAGCATAGTAAACTCTGCAAATGCTGTTGCGAAAAAATAGTGCTGTCCCCATCCGACCATAAACCCGCTGAACGTATGCGCCAGAGACGCCATCGTTCTCTCCGGGCCGGAGAATCCCATAAGAGTATAAAATTGATACGCAAAAAAAGCCGTCGCTGCATACTTTGCCAACGTTGCCGCAAAAATTCCGTCTACAAAATAATCCTGACGGAACAAATACAGCACTAGATTAAAGGGATCGAACAAATGGTCGGCAAAAACAAAGAGATTGTTTCCCAGTCCGATCGAAAAGGACCACCATCCCGACTGCAGGTGATCCCAGAAATCGCTGAGGAAAATATAGCTGCACCAGTTTCCTGCATAAGTGTCTGCGCCGATATCAAGATAAACATATATCTGACCATTGAAGTAAATAGGGGCGTATATCAGAAACAACATGAGTGCGACAAGTGCCGAAAAATGCAAACCACTATAATTTTTCCCTTTCAGAGAAATAAAACAAAGCCCCATTGCCGCCGCTTCCATGAAGCAACATATTACAACAAAAGCCGCCGGATTTTTTTTGTCGACCGCCAACACAAAAAACAGCACACTTATCAGAACTGCACCGATCGTCCAGAGCAGGAACTGCCCTATTACAAATTTTCTTTTATTCTCAGCCATCGAATTATTGTTCCTTGTCAAAAATCAGTTTGTCTGCCGCATCATCGTTACATCAGAAAATCCGCACAGTCCGCTCCTTTTCATCAGATGCTTCTCTTATTATGATACGCATATTTGTTAACAACTCGTTTCCAAATCGGCACGCTGTTCAAAATTTCATTTCTCTGGACCTCCGCGCGCAGCCGCACGACCTCTTCTTCCAGCGCGCGGCGGTGCTGGATGAGGTCGATCATCGTGTCGCGCATCGTGAGATCGTACAGTTCACGATGCTTTTCGTACAGCGCCGTGTGATTGTGATACAGCGTATGATATGTCGCCTTGATCTGCTCCACGCTGTTCTGAAAACCGGTTGTGCGGCTCTTCGGCTTGATGCGGTAGTGGAAGAGCACCTCCGGGATCTGGACGACCTCGCGGTCCAGTTCCAGGATGGACAGCCAGAAATCGTAATCTTCCATACCCGCGTGCATATTGGTGTTGAAGCCTCCGACGCGCTCCCAGTCCTCCCGGCGGAACATCGAAGTGACAAACACGATGTTGTCCTGCAGCATCGCGCGCAGGGAGTAGTCCGGCAGACCCCACGGCCCGCTCTGCTCGCCGAAGAGATCCGCTTTGCAGTACACCACGCCGACGTGCGGATTCTCGTTTAGGATCTTTACCGCTTTTTCCATATAGGTCGGCTCGATCGTATCGTCGGCGTCAAGCGGAAGGATATAAGTACCGCGCGCCGCCTGAATTCCTGCGTTGCGCGCGCCGGCCGGCCTCACATGATTTGTGCGCAGCAGCCGCACATACGGCATTTCCTCCAGCTGTTCCAGAACGCGCAACGTCTCCGGCTCATCGGAACCGTCGTCGATCACGATCAGTTCCCAGTTCAGATACGTCTGCGCGCGCAGGGAGTAGAGCGCCTCTTCAATATACTGCCCGTCGTTGTAGCAGGGCATGATAACACTGACTCGTTCCATGAGATCTCCTTATTGATTCCAAAGTCTGCCCAAAAGCGCCCTCACAGCCGCTTTCAGACGGTGATGCTGCAAATATTCGCTGCGCGTATGGAAGTCCTCGGCGTAGGTCTGCAGGCGGGCGTCCCGCTGCGCAAGCTGATCCTGAAGCGCCACATACGCCTGATGTTCCTGCGCCTGCTCCCGGCGTGCCGCCGCAAGATTGGCGAACGCCTCGTCCAAATCACGTTCCAGATTGTTGGTTTTTTCGTTCAGCTCACTGATTTTCCCATTCAATTCCCGGCAGTTCTGCTCCAGAGCCCTGTTCTCTTGCGCAGCCTTCCAGATAGCTTTTTCCTCCACCTCGAACGGCAGCAGACGGCTCGTCTGCCCGCTGATTTCCACCATACGGACTTCCTGGCGCTGCGGCAGGGCGATTTCAAACTGGGGGTCGGTCGTATAGAATGCGATGCCGCCCTCCGTCTGCTCAAAAGCATACAGGGGAACGGCAGGGAATTCCTCTCCGTCCACCAGAACTTTCAGATCACTGTAGCGGCGGAAGTGGCCCTCGTCCGGGTCAAACCGCAGCGCCGTGATCTGCGTGTGTTCCGGCAGGGCAAATCGCACTCCGAATGTGCCGTCCTGCAGCACATAGCTGTCCTGAACACAGGTGTTTTCATCGCACAGGCCGCTGCCGCAGTCATAGAACAGCGTACAGTGCTGATAGCGGTCATCCCCGATGATTCGGAACACGTCACGCTTTCCGGTCAGCCGGATGAAATCGGCATGGGTGAAACCGTAAACAGTCTCCAGCCGCTTGCGGCTTTCATCGCTGTTCAGCAGCTTGTAGAGTTCGAGCAGACCGAGAAGATTGAATTCAGGCCTGCTGCTCTCATCGAGAAGGATGCGCGCATATGCATACTTCTTGTCGAACACATCCCCGCGCACATACTGCGCGGACGACGGAAAGACAGCCTGAAAATCTTCGTCGCTCAGCTTCAGGAATTCCTGAAGCAGGATAAAATTCTCGAACGCAAACCGGATGTGCCCCTGCGGCGTGTCGGCGCTGATATTTTTCTCCGCGTCTCTCACGCGATAGCACGAGAGCTTTTCCGGCAGGATGTGGATCTGTGTTTCACTGCACACCCGGACCCACTGCAGAAAATCGGGAACAGAAAAAATTCCGTGCTGTTTCAGATCCGCCTGTCCGAACAGGCTGCGCCGCATCATCACGCTGGATGCGCACAGGGAATTCCCCTCGTAGAAAAATTCATGCAGCCACTGCGTGCGATCTTTGTTCTCCGTCCGGAAAACAGAGCTGTAGAACCGGTTTTCCTTCTCATACGGTTCCCCGGTCTCACCGATCACCTGCGCCCCCGTGAAAACCGCACCGCACTCCGGGTGGCTGTCCAGATACTCGACCTGGGTCTGCAGTTTTCCCGGCAACCAGAGATCGTCACTGTTCTGCACGGCAATGTACTCTCCCGTGCCGAACCGGTCGATCCCGTCGTACATCCACTCCGCTGCCGTGTTCCGGGGCGTCCGGATACACTGAATCCGCGGGTCGTCGTATGTCTGCACGATCTCCCACGTTGCATCGGTGGAACAGTCGTCAATGACGATCAGCTCAAAATCCCGGAACGTCTGCGCAAGCACGCTGTCCATGCAGGCACGGATAAATTTTTCATGGTTGTAACTGAACAACAGTACCGTAACTTTCGGCATCGCTTTTCCATCTCTTTCTTATGTTCAACTCAGACGTGCAGCACATGCTCACCTCTTGCCTTTTACAATCCCCACAAGGCGGCGCAGCGGCCACGTCATCCGCCAGAACGTTGAATGTACAATGGCCTCATGTGCAGCCCGCATCTCGATCTCGTGCCGGCGCGCTTCTTCCAACGCGCCTGTCAGTTCAGCAATGTGGGCTTCTTTTTCGCATAAGATTCTTTGCATCGTCTCGGATCCAGATGCGTCGGGCGTCTCTTCAAACTGTAGCTTATTATCGAGCGTCTGCGCCCAAAGCCGCTCCTGCGACTCGTCCAGACTGCACATGTGCGCTTCTACACGAATCGTACGGGCCGATCGCGGCATCCGAATCACGAGCTGCGGATCGCTGTCCAACAGGAAATATGTTCCCTGCTTCTTTGCCCCACACGGAACCACCACATAATCCTCCGGCACCGCGCACCCATCCGCTAGGATGTGTAAGTTCCACACGATGCATCCGCTCCCTTCGAGAGGATCCAGCCGGACGGCAACCACCGGTGCATCAAATACGAATTCGCGCACAAACGGCTTGCCTTGATGCCACGTGAAATCCTGTCGGGCGCTCTCTGAAAAATCGCTCGACGGGCGTGCGTAATATAGGATTCCACGCCGCTGGGTGACCCCTTTTGTAAGCATGTGGTGCACCTCAAGGAAAAAGCTCTGTGCCCCACGCTGGGTGAAGGCGTGTCTCTTCGGTGCGCCGATGCAGCCGATCAGGCGGTCCATATGTTCTTCCGCCTGCCGCCGCAATTCCGCTGCTGCGGACGCGCTTCTTTTCAGCGCCGCATCCATCGCTGCCGGCAGGTCGGCAAAATCCGCCGCCAGACAATCCTCCGCGCCCAAAAGCCGGAACGCGCCCCGGACTTTTGCAAGATTGGCAAAATTCAGCGCAACAGCCGGTACGCCATACGCGCTGGAGACAGCACTTCCGTGCAGACTGGTTCCGATAAAGCATCGTGCATGGGACAGCATGGCGATCATCTCCACGGGAGAAAGCTCGTCCTCGATGAATCGTATTTTCAAGTCCCGGCCGGAAACAGCGCTGTACAGCGTACGCATGCACTCCTTATCCATGTGCACGTAACCGATCGGCATGAAAACGATCTCAGAGCCGTATTTCGTCTGAACCTCCTGCAGCGCCGCAGCGCATGCATCGGGCGACGCCACCGACTGATTGACTTGAAATACCATAAAATCATCCGCAAACCCGAATCTCTCGCACAAGCGGAGGAACAGGCCGTCCGTCTTCTCTCTCGGATACAGCCCGTCAACGGTAAAAACCGTGTCCGGTGAAACGGCGACGCGGCATGCTTCTGTCTCGCCCAAGTTGTCCCGGGAAGTCTCGTCGCGCACCGAAAGGTAATCCGCCGCATCCAACGCCAGCTTTACCAGCGGCGTCTGCGCCGCCGTGAACGGGAACGGAACTCCCGGACTGTTCCACAGCAGCGGGATATCATATTTTAGGCTGACCACCGCCGGGATCAGCCAAAGTTCCATCGTGGAAGCGTCGACATCATATTTTTCCTGAGAAGCCCATCCGGAATCCAGACGGATAAGGTCTCCTCCACCAATCACAATGGCATCGAAATGCCTCTCCCGATGCAGGCGTTCCAGATCGCAAATCGGATAGACGAGTGTGCCGCTCTCGAACGGCTTTTCTCCGCCCATTGGCGAAAACAGAACCAGCTCCGCGTTTTGGCCGCGTTTTTTCAAATGCCACTCCAACACGTTGGGAAACAGCAGATCTCCGAAATTCTTGCAGTCGAAGGTTCCGATCTGTGCGATAATGTATCTGTCTTTCGGCATACAATCCCCCCTCCTGTAAACTGCCATCCGCGCAATCTGAATCAACCCAACTTGCTTTTAATGCGCGCAAAGATCTTCTTCACCATACCGCCGAAGCCGTTCTCGCGGTAGGCGCGGCGGCAGCCCTCGGCCCAGATGTTGAGCTTATCGCGCAGCGAGACATGATACACGCCGAGGCGCAGGTTGTAGAACATGTTGCTGTACGCGAACGGGTCGTCGTAGGCGAACATGATGTCGTTGTTCTTGCGGTAGGCGTTGCGGATGTCGAGCCGCACTTTCTCGCCGGTGTAGTAGTTGTCGTACGTCCAGGGCGTCTTGGAGACACCGTCGGCGTTGGCGGCCTCGTGCTCGACACAGTAATCCGCGTACAGCTCGTGGAACTCCTTTTCGCCCTCGGGCAGCCAGTTTTTCATGCACTGTTCGATGACGCGGCCGTAACCGGAGAAATGGACAAAGCGAAGCGGCTCGCCCTGCACGTACCATCCGTCGGCGCGTTTCTCCAGACCGCTGTCCATCATGCGCCACGTGGCAAAGTCGTAGCCGTGGTGCTTGAAGATGTAGGTGTCGAAAAAGCAGGGAGCAAGGTCGATCCACTTCTGGTCGGTGAACACGCCGTTCTGGATGTCGTCGTAGCAGAACAGGTACAGCCGCTCGGCCCACCAGTTGATCATCTTCTGCGCTTCCTCGCTGCGGTTGACGCCCAAAAAACCCAGATTATACACGCCGTGCGCCGTGCTGGACAACTCCATGTCGATATTACCTGGCTCAAGGACATGGGGGCACACAACGATAGGGTGTTTCTTCAGCAACTCACGCAACTCGACGAAGTCGGAGTAGACATAGCAGTCGGGGTCCAGATATACAAACTGCGCCTCGTCCGGATACGCCGTGTACAAATAACGGAAGAACTGCCCTTTCACCGCGGTGGATGCTTCGACGATAGCGTGCTTGAAGATGTAGCGGTTAAAGTTACCATTCCACATATCCTTAGACAGCACAACCTTGTCGAAATACGGAGATTCCATCGCCGGGATCCTTTCCCTCTCAGTCATGCAAACTATAAATGTAGCGTCCGGGATATGCTTCTTCACTGATTTTGCCAATGTACGCGCTTTATGCAAATAATTTGCACAAATAGATGTGAATATCACCATAACAAAAACTAATCTCCATTTCTCATTCTCTATAGTCCATTATAATAGCATATAAACATTTTTTCTTCGTTTTTTTGAATTTTTTACATTTGCCTTTGATACATTTTTGATTCAAGAAAACTTCTTCCACCAATTTGTAAGTTTCCAGCACCAAGAATTTTGCGTGCCGTTAATAAATTGAGCCAAAATATTTCTATCCATTTCTTCTTCCTCCGGCCTCAAAGGGCCTATACTGTCACGCCATCCATTCATTACATCTGAAAAACTGTTCACTTTTGCAGCCAAAAAAGCAACACTTCTCCGGATAAAATTCGTACTTCGCCATCGTCTTGACGCGCAAATTGCTTGTACTGCCAATCTCTGGTCACGAATTTGTCTGTAAAGTTCCGTTTCTTTCTCTCCTTCTTCCAGCGACCATTGTGTTTCCAGAAAACGAGCCGCCGTACTCTCTACGGATATCATTTCCCATTTTTTTAAAAGCATATTTCGTGCTTGCAACATTGCCTCACTACGAGAGAGCCGTTTTTCCGCTTCAAGGGGCACTTTGAACATACTTGTTTTTTGCTGTACTGCGGTAATCGTACTATGCCTTGCAAAGCGCACCCAAAGGTCCCAGTCTTCCAGCGCATCTAATTCGATGTCCAAGCCTCCACAAGTCTGTACCAACGATTTATGAAATGCTACCGCTTGAATTGGGAATGGATTGCCCATGCACAAATCTTCCAGTGAAGCCCCCTTTCCCGGGTGGCATATCGTCTGCCATAATTTAAAGTTCCCATCGCACGCCTGTTTCCCCACCAGTTCAATACTTCCTGCCGCCGCCATTCTGCAAGACTTATTCATTGCTAACGCATGCGCGAGTAATTCAAGATGATTTGCTAAATAGTAATCATCGTCATCCAAAAACAAAAAATATTCATTGCGTGCTAGGGACATCGCTAAATTTCCAACCGCGCTTCTGCCTACATGCTCACCTACGCATTTATAAATCAGCGGAAACCATTTTCCCGCCTCATCACACACTTTTTTAGCATTTGGCTCTGCACCGTCTTCTACCACAATCACTTCAAAACCGGAATAAGTTTGCCATCGAAGGCATTCCAACGATTTTTTTAAAACTTCTGGTCTTTGAAACGTCCGAATTAGAATTGAAAATTGAATTTTTGTGAAATCTCTATCCGATATCACCACTTCCCTTTTTTTAGGGGGCTCTTCTCTAAGATTCCACAACTGAGCGGCTGGCTGCTTTGCTATCCAATATTTTCGATTTTTTTTCGTCTTTTTCAACAACTGAGCATCGGTGCATTCTTTACTGGGAAACGACTTTTTTCTTTGCAAGAATTCCTCTTTTGTTCCAAATATAGCAGCGAAATACAGTTTTCCCCAATCTTTACCTTTCTGAAATTCCAAATTCGCTTTTTCCATATTCCAGTAACCAACCGATGGTACATATACGAGTTTTCCCCCTAAACGGCCAATGGTCATTAACAAATCTATTCCGAAAAAATATGAGGAATCGGTATTTATCCCCCCTGCCTCCCAGTATAGTTGTTGCTTAACAGCAAAGCAAGGACAAAATGCTCTTGGAAGCCATAGCTCCAGTGTGCAGGGATCATAAGTCCAAAAGGAATCGTTCGATAATTCTCGAAATAACATTGCTGCCACTTTACCATGCTGCTCTATAAAACGTTCTGCAGCATCAAGTGCATTCTCAGCAAGACGCATTCCTCGCACGCAAAAAAGGAAATATTCACTCTCGCTTCGCTGCACATTCAATTCTGAAAGTTTGGCCGACTCAAAAAAATAGACGTCAAACATTTTCTTCATTTCCCTTGCTGTAATTTCTAAATTATTTTTTTGTTTTAACAGAACCCTGAATGGCTGCGGCCTCCGGGTCCAGCGCCTTGTATGCGGCGCACACCTCGGCCGCTTCGCCCTGCATCTTTACGCGGCTCTTTTCCAGCCATGTCACGTGGTCGCACATGCGCTCGATCTGGCCGATGGAGTGGCTCACCAACAGCACCGTGGTGCCTCCGCTCATCAGCTGGCGCATGCGCTCCTCGCATTTTTCCTGAAACATGAAGTCACCCACGGACAATATCTCGTCCGCAATGAGTACGTCCGGCTTGGTGATCGTGGCGATG